>Ga0315320_10000025_pt1 | contig 113676 bp, 109 predicted proteins | sample M140m21515metaG_FD_203458 | JGI IMG/M metagenome (GOLD analysis project Ga0315320, IMG submission 203458) | Ammonia-oxidizing marine archaeal communities from Monterey Bay, California, United States - M1 40m 21515 | ecosystem: Environmental > Aquatic > Marine > Coastal | place: USA... | reverse complement strand
CGTCGCCGCCTGCACTTCCTGATTTCGAACTGCCACCAAATTCTCGGCCTCACCACCCAAAGCGCCATCAGTCATAACAACTACATGGGTCTCTATGCCCTCGCTACTGGCCTTTAAAAGTGATCCTCCCATGCCATAGGTTTCATCATCCGCATGGGGAGCAAAAACAAGCCATGGGCGGGGGGGCAGGGGTGATGTCTGGTAGGGCACCAATAAATGTTCTGGATTTAACATGGCTTGGATTACTTCTATGGCAAAGAAAGTGTGCTTAATCTAGCTTGAAGTATAAGCACTTAGTCATGTATTTTTTAGTTTTTTTATGCGATTCATGGTTAAATTCCTCGCCTTGCTGTACTGATTTTAAATCAAAGACCGGACTAGGGATGTTATTTAAATTGCTTCGTGAATGGATATTGACCCCATTTCACCATTACCGACTATTTCATAACTTCACCAGACAGGATTTCCTGGGGCAGTTTACCGCATCAATAGGTGGCTTTCTGTGGTTAATTCTTACCCCAGCAGTACATATAGTTACCTATGCTTTCGTATTCAGTTATATCTTCCAAATTCGTGCTGTAGAAGGATTTGGGCAAACGTCTTTCATTATTTTTATGATGATAGGCTATCTGCCTTGGTTTGCCTTTGCAGATGCGATTTCCAAGTCAACGGGTTTATTGATTGAAAAAGCCCCGCTAATTACCAAAGTGAAATTTCCTGTACAAATTCTTCCAATCATAGGCACGGTAATTCCTTACCTAACACATGCTATAGGCTTTGGAATTCTATTATTGTATCTGGCTACTCAAGGTTACTTATCCTGGTTATGGCTGCTAATTCCTGTCGTATTCTTTTTTCAATTATTATTCACCCTGGGGCTGGTTGCTGTCCTGTCATCACTAAGTGTTTTTTTACGCGATCTACAGCAACTAGTTGCTCTTGCCATAACCATTTGGTTTTTCCTAACACCAATAATTTACCCCATAAGCCTTATTCAAAATCCAGCCGTGCAGAAAATATTCCTGTTTAATCCCATGCATAGCTTTGTGAATTTTTATCGAGAGTTAATTCTGCATGGAGAGATTTCACTAATAAATTTAGGGATTATTATTCCAATCTCCTTAATAAGCTTTTTCTTCGGTGGTTGGCTGTTTATGAAAATTAAACACGCCTTTGGCGACGTACTTTAGTTCAAGAGAATAGGAAACATCTGTGCCCATCTCAGTACAAAATTTAAGTAAAGAATTTAAGATCTACGCTCGGCCTCAGGACCGCCTGTTTGAAATTATTCAGCGCAAGCCCAGGCATCAGGTGTATAGAGTACTGGATGATATTTCTTTCAGCCTGCCAGATGGAAAAAACCTCGGCATTATTGGTGATAACGGCGCAGGCAAATCAACACTGCTTAAGCTCCTGGTGGGCACCTTACAACCAACCAGTGGCGATATAACTATCAGAGGGCGTGTAGCAGCTTTGTTAGAATTGGGCGCAGGGTTTCACCCAGAGTTTACCGGTAGGAAGAACATCTATTTGAATGCCTCCCTGCTTGGTGTGCCGGATGACAATATCGCCCAGCTTGAGAATGACATTATTGCATTCTCCGAATTAAGCGAATTTATTGATCGTCCCGTGAAGACCTATTCCTCCGGGATGTATGTGCGGCTCGCCTTTTCCATTGCAACCATGGTGCAACCGGATATTTTAGTGATTGATGAAGCACTGTCAGTGGGTGACATGGCGTTCCAAAAAAAATGTGTGCAGCGCATGAATGAATTTCGTGAACAAGGAAAAACCATGGCTTTTTGTAGCCATTCGATGTTTCACATACAAGAACTTTGTGACATGGCCATTTGGCTGGAAAAGGGCAAGATTCGTGCAATAGGCGAGAGCGATGAAATCGTAGGCATGTACGAAGATTTCAACAATAAAAAAGCCTACAACAATATTAAAGAAGATATTCCTCTTGAAAAACAAACAGAAGATGCTGGGTCAGCACTTAGTGCCGAAACAAAAACTCAGGATTGCAAGATCAATTCGGTAACAGTCAAATCCCTTCAAGGCGAAGAGTTAACTACGATAAAACCCCTTAGTGATATAGTGCTTGAAATGGAAGTTGAGGTGCTAGTCGATAACATGGACGGGCATTTTGGTTTTGCCTTCACCCGATCTGCAGAGGATTTTATTGCTGCTTTTTTAACAACTAATGAGTCTGATATAGAGAAAGTCAGCTATAGTAAAGGCGATATTCTTAAAATATCTCTTACCGTGCAAAATGTCGCGATGCGCGTTGGTGAATTTTATGTGCTGGGTGGTTTGGCAGATAAGAGTGGTCTGCTTTGGTACGAAAAAAAGGCCAGCAAATTACTCTCTATGGAAAATAATAAGGGATTGGGGCCAATGATTATGAAAAGCAGCTGGAAGCTCGATAAAAAGTAGCAAGCTGTTTCTAAGCTTCTTTTTAGACCTTATTCAGACCCTACAATTCAATACTATACTCTTCGAGTCTTGCTCTGGCGGTATCCGGAAGCATGCCATAGGGATCTATTTTGTACACCCGAGGCAAGGTGTTATAGCTATTAACTTCCACGACCTCCATATAAGCTTGGCGCACATTATCCTCTTCAATATCACTATTGCCCTCGTTGCTTTCCACTTGGCCAGTTAACGCACTGTCCGCATGCTTCCGCTTGGAGTAGGCAAAAATTGAATAAACGTTAGAGGTGTTATAACCAACCCATGAATTAAGTTCCTGCAGATTTTCAAAAGGAACTATTTCCGCGATTTCTGCCTGGTTATTGATATCTTCACGCTCTCGATAGGCAATGACCGTTTCGATTAGTTCGTCATCCAAGCCAGGTAATAATTGCATCGCCTCCCTGGTAGCCACATTCAGATTAACCCTTCTATTATTGCCATAAATAGTAAATGCCGCATCCAGGTTCACCCCTTCAAATAATTCAGCGAAGCCACGAATATGTAGAATTTCTTCAACTGTATCGAGCTCTGGGTTATTACGAGGCATATAACCCTGATCTAGCTCTTGATAATAATCTTTCTCCGCACCATTAAGACCTTGCAAGTCATTCAAGTCAGTCCAATCGGTCCAAGCAGCCAGCAGGTCTTGTACTTCCTCTGGGTCCGCATCTTCGCCACCAAGCTGTTTTTCAATGAGCAACTGCATATTTCGACGAGGGATTCTGTTTAGGTTTATTTTTCCCGTATGGTCGTAAATACGAACTACTATGTCCTCTGGTAATTCATAATGTAATGTCAGGGCCTCACCATCAAAACGGTAGGCAGAAATTAGCAACTCCCCTTCCTCAGATTCTTCAGCCTGTTCGTTAATTGGGCGAGACATGCGCTCCAGCAACAGCTCCATTTCAGCAAGGTTTACTGCAGTCATGATTTCCACCCATTCGCGGCTTGCATCTATGTTATGTACTGCCGCTTTCGCCGAAAGCCTGACTTTACTAGCCATCGCTGTCACTAACACAGTTAGCAGCACCGCCGTCCACAAGACGATTATTATGACTGAGCCTTTTTGTATTGACCTGTCCATAAAACTCATAAACCAATATTGTTTGCTATAGGGCGGATGCTTCTGTGCTGGTTATTTCTTATCCGTGCAACTATTTCCATTTCTTCATGCGAGTCTTCGTATTCACGGCTCGGCACAAAGCGCACATACACCGCTAGCGGTAGACTAAGCTCTTCACTTCCAACCCATTCATCGGTCCACAATTTGTCCTCATTCAAATTCTGATAAAGATAACTGAACTCAGCGCTGTAGTTTTCAAGTATCAATATAGGCTCGCTTTCGCTCAGCCGTTCAGTTGGATTGTCGCTGAACGCGGGAACTAGGCTCAGGTAGACACCTTCATCAGGCACAGAGTACATTTCCCAAGACGTTAAGCCCGGTTTTCTTTGTGGTGAAACCACCGACACCCAGCTCAAGTAATCGTCCTCACCGTGAAAATAGATTTCTCGGCCCAGGGTTTCTAAGTTGGTGTAACTATGAGGGAAGGCGCCATGTAATGCGCGATCAATCTGTAATACGGCCAGCGCCTGATCGAGGCTCTCATCTAGAACATCTGAATTGCGATTCCAATCGTCCGCAACTACATACACACCAGTGCTTAGCAAACCCAACAGCAGGGCAGTAAGGCCCAGCGCCAGAATGATTTCAATTAAGGTAAAACCTGTCTGCTTCCAAGTTCGCATTCAGTAGCCTATTGGGGTAATTCCAATTGTAGCCAACGACTGCCAGCAATAATGTCATCATGATCCGTGTTTACTATTTCATAGGTTTGCAAAGTATGAACACTGGCTTCGGTCTTCCTCTCTGGGTATTCCAGTATTTCTCCTACCCGGATTCGATAACTGTCATCCTGCAAAATTAGTTCAACCTCAGAATATTCGTTTTCCAGTAATGCAAAGTTGCTTGCCGCGCGTATGCGAGTTGCCTGAATCAGGCTCTCTTCTGAACGCCACGACAGTTGCTTGCTGCCACCCACGAGAGAAAATAGCCCGCCCAGAACAAAGCCGGTAATAGTAAGAGCCACAATAACTTCTAGCAGCGTGAACCCCGATTGCTTTTCAAATCTCCGTTGCATAGCAATCATTGATCCTGCTCTGGTGAGCTGATTCTTCCGGTAAAAGGGTCAATATCAATTACTCCGCGCTGCTCTGCCTGAGCAAACAATAGCACTCCACCGGTACTGCCACCCTCCGGGTAGAAGGTTACCTCCATGGATTCTTCTATTTCGATTTCACGATCAGTGCTATCACGGAAGCGTAACTCGATATCAGAGCTATTCCACTGCGCTACGATATTATTGAGGTTTTGCTGAGAGCTGTCCTTTTTTTCTTGCTTGGGTTCCTGCATAGAAGTTACATTGAAACTGACAGTACTCACCTGCCCCGACACTACTGCGATACGTCTTGCATAATTGAGCAGGGAGTTAGCCTGACGTAGCTGTGCACTGAAAGTCCGCGCCTCAAAGCCGCCAAGATTGGGAACAACGAACATGCTGGCCATGATCATAATGGCCAGCACTAGCAAAATCTCAAGCAAGGTGAAGCCAGCTTGCCGTTTACAGGTGAGCCTGCTCGTTGTGGTTAATGAAGCAGGGGAACTAAAGCCCGATATCCGCGTCATCATCTTCGCCGCCACTCAAGCCATCAGCTCCGTAGGAGATCAGCGTAAAACTGCGACCACTGGATTCATAGACATAGTCATTGTCCCAGGGGTCTTTAGGCACGCCCCTGCGTAGATAAGGGCCATTCCAAGAAGCACGATCAGAATCGTTTTCCATAAGCCCATCCAGTGTATCGGGATACTCGCCGACATCGAGCCTATAAATATCGAGAGCGGCTTCCAGTGTAGATATTTCGGACAATGCCACATCACGCATTGCACTCGCTTGTTGCTTAAAAAGATTCGGCGCAACCATAACCGCCAACATCGCGACGATAGCCATTACCAAAAGAATTTCAATAAGCGTAAAACCTTTACTAGCCTGTTCAGAGTTTTCCGATTTGCCGTTAAAAAATTGCTTCATGATTAATGCCTATAAAAGTATTTCTTAGCCGAATGCCTAAATGCCAGCGCTTTGTATTAGATCCGAAGCCATATCGAACCGATCCAATATGTCTTGATATTCTAACCCAAGCTGAGAATTCAGATTAATGATCTCTGGCCTCAATACAATAAATAACTCACGCCTCTCGGTACGGCCTTGCTGATAAGAAAACAATTTACCCAGTAAAGGAATACGGCCTAAACCCGGTACGCCGGTATTCAAATCTTCTGTATCTGTCTGGATAAGGCCGCCAAGAACTACATTCTCCCCATCGCGAACAACAACCGTGGTATTGATTTCCTGGTTATTAAAGATTGGATTGTCGTTAACACCAATGGCACTATCAACGGAAGAAAGCTCCTGCCTTATCACCAGATTCACTATGCCATCATTATTGATCTGTGGGGTAATGGATAGCACGATACCCGTATCACGGTACTGGATATTAGTCGTAGAGATCCCTCCAGTACCTAGTGATTGCCCTTGCTCAACCGGCACCTGCGAACCAATTTGAATTTCACCTTCCTGGTTATTGGTTACTGTCAAAGAAGGCCTTGCTAACAGTTGTACATCATTATTCACCGCAATAGCTTCCAGTGTAGCGTCTACCTTTGCAGAGCCGTCGATAAACGACTTGGTAAACAACAGGCCGCCTACACCTGCCCCTGGCAAAAATGCGGTGGATGTCGCTGTAGAAATTGGATCCACTACACTATCAGCTGCTATCCGTGACCAATCGACACCAAACTTGGTCGAGTCACTGAGCGTAATTTGTGCGATTACCGCATTAATCATTACCTGCAGAGGCACTGAATCAAGTTGGTTAATAGTCGTAAGAAGCTGACGATAGTCTCTGGCCGTACTTCTAATCAGCAAACTATTGGTTACCTCGTCAGCAACTATTTTCACACTAAGATTCGCGGATACTGCTGCCGCACCAATAGAGTTTGAGTTGTCCACCTCGGCACCGCTAACTTCGATTGGTGAGCCTGAAGCGAGTGGGCTATTTGTTCCACGATTGGGTAAAGTGGCTGTATCCGCGTCATCATCTTCAAAGACATTGGATAGTGTTTCTGCCAATTCTATCGCTGGCAAGTTATTCACTTGATAATGAAACAGCTGCTCCACCTGTTCCTGACCATCAGAGTCCAGTATTTTTATCCAACGTGAAATTTCCTCGAAGCCTCGGCTTGCCGGTGCAGTAACGAGAATAGCATTGATACGCTCGATGCCTTTGACTTGATAAGCAGGTGACGCTCCCTCTATTAATTGCAGAATTTCTGTTAGCTCATTCGCTACTTCCACTGCGTTAGCATTAAAGAGTTGATAAAGATGAATGCCCTGATTCTGAAACGGGTCAGAGTCAATCAAAAATAGTAATTCATTGATGCGTTGCAGTTGAGACTCGCTGGCAGTGATCGCTAGGGTGCTATTACCAAGCAAAGGTCTAATCTCACCGTCAGGTGCCAACAAGGGCCCAACTACTTGCATTGCCGCGCCTGGGGAAACAAAGGTCAGTGGTGTTATCTGGAGTATTCTCGCTGCTGAACCTTGCCCTAATGTATCCGGGGTCACTATCTCAAGCGGGAGACTGTTAGCTATTTTGCGTGCATTGTAAACATTGCCAGCACGGTCCAATACCACGCCCGCATCGCGGGTAAGCAATCGAATCAGAGGCCAGATATCCGCTTGCCTTAAGGGCCGGCTTGGCGAAGTGCGAATACTGATTTTGCTATCAATACTTGGGTCGATCACGATACTCACGTCTAGTGCAGCGGCAAGCTCTTCCAGTACCAGCCTTAAATCAGCCTGCTCGTAGTTGAGCTCCACTACATTATCAGTGCTTATCTGTTCTGGTAGCGGCACAGTGTCGGTAAAACCATCAAACTGCAAAGCTGAGCCATCACGATTAATCTCATCAATAAGAGCCTGTTGTTCATTGGAGATAGCACTACCAATTGCTGGAATTTCCACGACATTATTTCTACCGCTGCTAGTAATGCTGCGAGCATCATCAACAACGTTAGCCTGTGTATTGTCGTCAGCTTGTGGCTGCGCATTCAACACTGCGCAGGAGGGCAGCACCAAGCTCATTAGCAAAAATGGCAGGGCGCTTTTTGTTATTTTTAGGTTATGCTTAAACTTCACAATAATCTCCGTGAATCAAAACTCCACCGCGTTCATACTGAATACAGCTGAAAGCATAGTGATGGTGATACCGCCAACAGCGATAGCAAGAAATATAATTAAGGCAGGCTGTAAAGCAGCTACCAGACTGGAAACTTGGTTACGAACAGCAGTATCAAATGTAGCCGCAGACTTAAGCAGTATATTGGCGGTGCGACCCGACTCTTCACCCACTGCAACTAGCTGATGCAACAATGTTGGAAATTGCTTAGTCTTTTCCAGAGATGCGCCTAAGCCTGTGCCACCGCGCACGTCTTCTTCTACCTGTATTAAATGCGCAGAAAGAACAGTGTTGCCTACAACTTCCCGGGAGACACGCAAGGCGCGGATCAGTGGAATACCGGCCCCTAACAATGCTCCCAGGGTGCGCGCAAAAACGGCACAGTCCTTGTACAGAATTAATGTGCCCATCATCGGCAGCGATAGCAAAAAACCATCCTTCTTGAGTTTAGACGCTGGGTCCTTATCTAATCGCTTCCATAAAAAAACAAGAAGCCCTAAAAAAATTACAACAAGATAACCATAACTTTGTATGCCACTACTGAGAGAAAGTAGAAATGCTGCCGATGCTGGAATTTCGGTACCTGCATCTTCAAACATAGCGGCAAATTGCGGCACCACAAAAATTAATAACAAGACAACCGATAGAATGCCAGTAATGAGTAGCACAATAGGGTAGATCATGGCTGAAATAATAGCCTGTCTTGTTTTCGCACTAGTTTCCAGAAACTCGGCAAGATCAGGCAATAGCTGATCCAATATGCCACCTTCTTCTCCGGCACGAACGATATTGATATACATTTTACTGAAAACTTTTGGATGCCCTTCCATCGCCTCGGCAAGGCTTCTACCTTCTTTTACTTCACGTAGCAGGCTTACAACTAATTCGCGCATTGCAGCCGACTCGGTAATACCTTGCAGCAGGCGCAGAGATCTGTCGATGGGAACACGTGCTTCTACTAAGGTGCATAAGCCATTAGTGAAATCTAATACATCCACTTGAGAAATGCGTTTATGTCGATTTTTTTCAGAGGCTTCTTTGGTTTCCTGAATTTTAACTGGTGTTAAATTCTTGCCTTTTAGAATGCGTACGGCTTCGCGCTCGGTATCAGCACTGAGCTGACCATTAAGCATTTTGCCTTCAGCATCAAAGGCCTGATATTTGAAATACAAAGCACTCATATCGCTCTTGTAACCCGCACTACTTCTTCCGGTGTCGTCAAACCATCATTTAATTTTTCGAGAGCATCCTGACGCAAGGTCTTCATGCCTTCTTTTATCGCTTCTTCACGAATAATATTGGCATCAGCGCCCGTTGCTATATGATGGCGAATTGCATCACTCATCACTAACAGCTCATACAGACCTACACGGCCACGATATCCAGTTTGTCCACACCTCTCACAACCACTGCCGCGCCTTACTTCAACAATGTGTCCAAGTTCAATCTGCAGTGCAGCTGCTTCATCTTCATTGAGCGCTTCCGTTACTGCACAATCCGTACAAACTCTTCGCACTAAGCGCTGCGCCTGTATCGCTAAAAGGCTAGAGCTAATCAGATAACCCTGTACTCCCATGTCTTGTAAGCGGGTGACTGCACCGGCTGCATCGTTAGTGTGTAAGGTTGAGAAAACCAAATGCCCGGTAAGCGCTGATTCGATCGCTATCTCTGCCGTTTCGTGATCACGAATCTCACCAATCATTAACACATCGGGATCCTGTCTCACGATAGAGCGCAAGCCCTCTGCGAAGCTCAATCCAATGCTGGCATTTGCCTGAATTTGAGTAATGCCATCAAGCTGGTACTCGACAGGGTCTTCGACAGTAATAATTTTTTGTTTTTCGCTATTAATTTTTTCCAGAGTTGCATACAAAGTTGTTGTCTTACCACTACCGGTTGGTCCGGTAATCAATACCATGCCGTGGGGCTGACTAATAATGCTCTGATACTGACCAAGGATTTTTCCGGGCATACCCAGTTGCTGCAAACTTACCGCTGTGTCACTTCGATCAAGAATCCGCAACACTACCGACTCTCCATGCACACCGGGCAGAGTTGATACTCGCATATCCAATTGTTTGTTACCGACCTGATAGTCAATACGGCCATCTTGAGGCAGGCGCTTCTCACCGATATCAAGTCGTGCCATTAGCTTTAAACGCGAGGCTACAGCAGTATGTATATTGATTGGCAAGCGCTCGATTCGTGTCATGATGCCATCAACCCGACAACGAATGTCCAAATGGTTTTCGTTAGGCTCAAAATGAATATCACTAGCATCAAGATCCAGCGCTCTTGCAAAAAGATGATTCACCAAGCGAATGATTGGTGCTTCTGACGCCAAATCAGTAAGCGCTTCATCGTCAGCAAAACCGGATACAAATAGCTCTTCATCAGTATTTTCAATCTGTGGTGAAAGCTCTGCTCGCCAGTGTCGCATCAGCCGTCGCACCTCGCCAGCCTCACCCAAATCGAAACGCACTGACTCACTGAGAATAAAGCGAATTTTTGCCCGTAGCTCTATGCTAGGTAGCAGCTCACAGATAAGTTGATTCGACTCAGCAAAGTCCTGTGCGGGGGCAATACCTTCTGGCTCCAACAACTGTCCGAAGACGGCCAGCGTCATAGCGCCTGTTTCTGATTCAAGATTTTTTTCGGCTATTTCACTCATACCTTAACTCTAGGCTTACCTGTTGCTCGCCACTTCCGTAACTAACCCTTCGCTACGCGCGAAACCAACGACGGTAATAGAACCACTGTATTGATTTCGACTTCGATTAACTGTGAAGCCAGTAACACGTAATCTTGGCACTGATTTTTCCAATCGTTCCAGAAACCTGACGATATTAGTCTGATCACTTGTTCTAAACGACATTTCCTGGCGAATAAGCAGCCAATCATCCGTAATCAAACGGTCTGCCAACCGTGTAGAACTAACTGTTATTCCAGATTCTCGTGCAAGTAACGACAAGGAGCGCTGAATATTTGCCTCGACGATAGGGATGGTCTCACCGCTGAATATCTGATTACCAAGTTCAGCAATCATGGATTCCACATCTACACGTCGCTCGCGCCAGCTTGCTGTGTTCTCAATTAAACGCTGTTCTCTGGCAATGTCTATCTCAACACTTTCTATATTGGCCTGCCTTTGTGCGTAGAATGACTGCACCGCCGGCCAGCCACTGCTACCAATAAACACTACCGCTACACAACCAGCTAGAATCAAAATATTTTTTTCACGTTTTGATATTTGCATATTCTATTAAATACTTTTGTCCCTATTCATCAGGGAAGTAACGCACCATATAAGCTTCGAAATTGACTGTGCTTAGGCGCAGGTCTATGTAATAGCGGCTGTTATTAGTTGCTCGAGAAAAAATTACTTCGGTGAACATAGGGTCCTGTTCAAGCCGCTGTAGAATTGCCTGTGGCTCACTGCTAACACCTTGTATTTTTATTAAGCCATCCGACAACTCCAAAGAACTCAGGCTGTCTGGCCTTAATATGTTCTGCAATGTGAACATTGCCTCTCTAATGTTCTGCCTTGGGAAATCATTGATTAATCCCCACTCATTTTCAAAGCTCACTACAGCCGCTTGATCTTGGCGTGCATCGATTGCTATTTGTCTTTGTTCTTCAAGTGTTGCTGATAACGACCGGAATTCCAGCGACTGGATAATAAAGGGAATAGTGGAGATGAATAACATTGCCACTACAGCGGCAGCAGCAACAAGATAGCGCTTTCCTTTCTCGCTCTTACGCGCTGCATTCAATGCAGCCTTAGGGAAGAAACAATAATCCTGATTGGACTGTGAGTCTTTTAATGGGAAATAATCCAGCACATCACGTAGCTCGACTTTTTCATAATCAGCATCACACTCTATAGACTCCTGCCACTGCTTTCGAAATATTTCCTGTTCCAAGTCCTGTTTATGAATATGTAACCACTGCTTAACAATGCCTCCCTCCACTACCGCTAAGGTTTCACTGCTGCTATCTATATCCATAATTTCTATCGGCCTTTCAGCACCATTAGCAGAAGCAGCGTTTAATAGTCGAGGCTTGATTGCAGCTAGAAATATTCCTTCCGCTGCAAAGGCATTAAATAGGTCGGATAAAGTGGATTCAGCAATCCATAGCGCAAGGTGCTCATCACTCTGATCTGCAGAATCGGGGTTTATGGCTAGGGATATAGGTTTTTCAAAACTAGGCAGGATAGTGTCAGATTGTATTCTTAAGGCAGCAGCAAGATTATCTTTAGCAATACCAGGCATCCGCGTAGTTGTAACAGCGAAATATTTGGCCGGCAGCAATAGCATTACTGCTAATTCTTTTCGTTGCTCAGCTGATAAATTGCCCAGTAATTGCTCACCAGCAGCAGCTATCGAATCGGCATCGATACACGCTAGGTCCACCGCTTTTCCGCTTTCAAGGTGGGCTAACTTATTGTCATAAAGCAGAAAGCTCGCATTGGCCTTATTAACAAGGTCGCGCGCCGAAGCGCCTTGTAGCAACAGCTTCAACTGCGCTGGCAGGTAAGCCGACACTTGTTCACGCCACGGTAAATTACGAATTGCAAAGCTGGACATAAGATCTATCCGTGTTCCTTTTCGGTGCGCTGTTTGGCGTCAGCAAAATAGCTAGCTGCCAGTACAAACCCGGTTTCCTTGGTCTAACGCTAAGCTATTGAATGAATTATTAAATCTCTAGACTAAGACTGCTATATCGACAAAATAGTTCTCTGCCACATACAAATATGAAGAAAACTAGTGAATGAGGAGGTGAGTTTTAGTGCTTAAATCGTTTTTTGACAACGATTGACTGGCTTTTGACCAATAAAAAAGCCATCTTGGATGCCTCCAAGATGGCTTCTGATATATCTGAAGCGGGCTTATTCGCCAGAGCTGGAAAGCAAGCGACGTTCTTTTTCTACGAGGAAATCAACGATTTCTAGCATCTCTGTCTGGGTACGCACATTTTCTCCAGTGGCAACCAAGTACTTGCCGTTTACGATCATATTTGGCGTGCTGCGAATTTCGTAATCCCTCATGCGCTTCTTCGCCTGATTCACCTTGGTACGCACAGAGAAGGAATTGAAGGCCTTAGAAAAATCATCTTCGCTTATTCCGTGTTTTACAAACAAAGCACCTATCTCAGACTCTTTCTGCAAACGGTTGCCTTCGATGTTGATGGCGTTAAATACCGGATCATGTACTTGGCTCAGGGCGTCCAGAGCTTCGGCGGCATAGTAAACTTGCGCATGTATTTCCATCAGTGCATTCCACATGGCTGGAAAGCGTGCAAAATCAACGTCTGCAGGGGCATTGGCGTGCCAATTTTCAATTAAGGGTTCAAAGCGAAAACAATGAGAGCAGCCATACCAGAAGGCCTCCAGAACTTCGACCTTACTGGAGTCCCTGGTGTTTACAGGGGCTTTAAGCTCCGTATAGTGAGTTCCTGAAACAAACTTTTCTATTTGAGCAACACTCGAGAATGCCAAGGGCATTAGTAGTGCAAAGATTAAAACCTGGATTGATCGCTTCATTGTTTAACTCCACTTCTTAACTTTCTATTCCTTTTAACTTGCTATTCCTTCCCGCGGCCTGAGCTGTCTCTCAAGGCTCTAATTGCGGCGGCGTCCACCAAACCTAAGCTTGATATGGTTGGATTATGGCTATAGCAGCTGCTAATCACCGAAACCAGTATTGAGCATTTCGGCGAAATTCATCACAATTACATGCTATTTAGCGCTAATTTAGGCCAGAGACATAACTTGCTAGTGCTTCTAATTCCTTGTCTGTAAGACGCTCAACCACAGTGCGCATCATTCCACTTCCGTCATTTTGTCGAACCCCAGCTCTAAAATCTTTCAATTGCTGTAGTGTGTATTCAGCATGTTGGCCGCTGAGAGCTGGGAACCCGGCTGGGCCGTTGCCTTGTCCTGTGGGTGAATGACACGCTGAGCAGGCTGCAACCTCTATTTCTGAATTGCCAGCTCTATAAAGCTGCTCTGCTAATTCCATGGATTCTGGATTTGCACCTTGTAATGTAGGCTGCTGCGAAGCATACCAGGCAGCAATATCTTCCATATCCTGATCACTCAGCGATAACACCATAGCAGCCATTGTGACACCAGATCGTGCACCGGATTTAAAATCTTTTAGCTGTTTAACGAGATATTTCGCATTCTGGCCTGCTAGCTTGGGGTTGATCACAAGCTGGCTATTGCCATCTGCTCCGTGGCAGGTAGCACAAAGTGCTGATTTGGCCTGGCCTGCAGCAGCATCGCCCTGAGCCAGTAGGATGGGTGTAAAGCCGGCAATAGCAGCCGATATAAGTGCAATTGCAATTTTCTTCATGAGTTTTCCCGGTTACTTCCTAGAAATTCAGATAAACTAGCGATCCTAAATTACAGAGCCCTGATGGGAACTGCTCCGCGATATCTGTTTTAAGGCCTTGGCTACGCAGGAGATAAATCAACAAATCGCGGCCGCGAAGTATAACGCAATTTAGGCGTTGACTCTATTTATCCGCACAATCCACGATTGTTTGTGATCATGAATTATGTACAAGCAGAAATACAGGACCTCCGTAGCCAATGAATTTTAATCAGGCTCAATTCGTAATAAGCGCAGCAACTCTACAGAAATGCCCTGATGACAGTATTGCTGAGGTCGCTTTCGCCGGGCGCTCCAACGCCGGGAAATCCAGCGCAATCAACACCATCACTGGACAATCGCGCCTGGCGCGGATCAGTAAAACCCCCGGGAGAACTCAACTTATTAATTTCTTCTCTCTGGGAGAGGGCAGACATCTAGTTGATCTTCCAGGCTATGGCTTTGCCAAAGTACCCCTGCATGTAAAGAACAAGTGGCAACGAGAGCTCGAGCTGTACTTACGGCAGCGTCAGGCACTAAGCGGATTAATTTTACTCAGCGATATTCGCCATCCACTGAAAGAGTTTGATCGTATGATGATTGATTGGGCTATACAGTCAGATTTGCCGATGCATATATTGCTAACTAAATCTGACAAATTGAAAAAGGGGGCAGCAAAGAATACTTTACTAGCCATACAGAAAGAATTTAAGGATTTAGACAAGCTCTCAGTGCAGCTTTTTTCATCACTAAAAAATATGGGGGTGGAAGAAGCCAGGCGCAAGCTTAACGAGTGGTTGGCACCCCAGGACACAGATGAACCAACAGACACAGTACCGGAGAATTAGACATTGCATCGGCCAGCCTACTTGCCTTACTTATTTCTGGCTCATTTTCTGACTCATCTTTTTCTCACCGCCTGGGCTAGCTCAGTGAGCTTCATCCCAGTTGTCGCCAACACCAATATCGACCACTAAAGGCACGTCTAATGACGCCGCTGTCATCATGCGGAACTTAACACCTTCAGCTAACAAATCTAGATCTTTTTCGCTCACCTCAAAAACAAGCTCATCATGCACTTGTAATAACATTCTTGCGTCCAGCTCACCCAACGCTAGCCAATGATCGATATCGATCATAGCGCGTTTGATAATGTCGGCAGCGGTGCCTTGCATAGGCGCATTGATCGCAGTTCTTTGTGCCGCTTTTCTTAGCATGCCATTACCGGCATGTATGTCTGGCAAGTAGAGACGCCGCCCAAACAGGGTTTCAACATAACCTTTTTCATCAGCCAGTGCCTGGGTCTCATCCATGTACTTTCTAACACCAGGATATTTCTCGAAGTAGCGATCAACATACTGTGCTGCTTCACCCCGGCTTATATTCAACTGCTTAGCAAGCCCAAAGGCAGACATACCATAGATGAGTCCAAAGTTGATTGCCTTGGCACTACGCCGCTGATCCGCACTCACCTCGCTTAGCGCAACACCAAATACATCAGCCGCTGTTGCTCGATGCACATCCTGAGCGCTGGAGAATGCGCTTAACAAGCCCTCGTCCTGCGAAAGATGCGCCATGATTCTCAGCTCCACTTGAGAATAATCCGCCGCCATGAGTTTATTATCTGGGTCACAGACAAAAGCTTGCCGCACTCGCCGGCCTTCGGCTGTACGGATGGGAATATTCTGCAAATTAGGGTCAGTTGAAGAAAGTCGCCCCGTTGCTGCTACCGCCTGCTGAAAAGAAGAATGAATGCGGCCAGTTTCTTGGTGAATTTCCAAGGGTAGCTTATCGGTATAGGTAGACTTTAGCTTGCTAAGCGAGCGGTGCTCCAATATAAGCCGCGGCAATTCATAGTCCTGTGCCAGTTCTTGCAAAACCGGTTCGGCAGTAGATGCCTGGCCCGTTTTCGTCTTCTTTAATACAGGCAACTCCAGTTTCTCATAGAGAATAGCCTGTAGCTGTTTAGGTGAGCCTACGTTAAATTCTTCGCCTGCTATTTCAAACACAGCGAGCTGCAACTTGGCCAGCTGTGTCCCCAGTTCTTTACTCTGTTTTGCCAGGCCCACGGCATCCACACGAATACCATGACGCTCCATAGTACCCAACACTTCTATAAGCGGCTGCTCATAGTATTGATAAAGACCGAGTAAATGGCCATTGTCAGAGAGGCTTTTTTCCAATGTAAGGGACAAGCGCAAAATATGATCTGCCTTCTGCGCTGCATAAGGCCTGTAGTCATCAATAGCAACTTGTTGCTTAGCCAGCTTTCCTCTACCTTTGCCCAGCAAACTTTCCAAATCTATGGGCGCCACCTCAAGATAATTGCGCGTTATCTCTGCTAATTGGTGTTTAGTAGCGACAGAGTTTGCAACATAGGAAGCCAAGTGCACATCGGTCTTAATAGGCTGCAGATTAACATCGTAGTTTTTTAATACATGACTCACATGTTTGAGATCGAAGCCTACTTTAACAATGTTTGCATCTTCCAACACTGGCTTAAGCGCCGCCAGGCAATCTTCTAATCCCAGTTGCGGCGACACATCCTCGTAATCATGGAGAAAGGGAATATAGTATGCCTTGCCCAATTCAAGACAAAAGGCCATGCCCAAAATTTGTTGGTCTAAAAAATGTTCGCCTATAGTTTCAAGAGAAAGGCTGATTTTTTTTGAGCTTTCAAGTTTTTTTAATAAAGAAGAAAAAGCTTTCTTTTCTAATATTGTCGAATATTCAATGTCAGCTTCTGATACAGAAACATTAATTTCTTCTGCCTTTTCATCTCTGTCACTATTTTTATCGCTCTTCTCAGGGGTGCCAGATATCCCTTTCTCTTCCAACTCCTTTACCCAAGATTTAAACTCCATCTCAGAAAACAGTTCATATAATTCCTGTTGATTTTCTTCAGCTGCAACCAACTGCGGAATTCCCACATCCAGCTCTACATCCATCTTTATGGTAGCTAGTTCATAGGAAAGTTTTAGTTGTTCAATATTATCTCGTAGCTTTTCGCCAACCTTGCCACCTATCGCGTCAGCATTCTCAATTATCCCATTCATAGACCCGTATGCCTGCAACCACTTGACTGCGGTCTTTGGTCCCACGCTCGGCACGCCTGGAATATTGTCAGATTTATCTCCCATCAACGCTAAATAATCGATAATTCTATTAGGCGCGACACCGAATTTATTTTCCACGGCTTCGCTGTCTAATAGCTCATTAGTCATGGTGTTTATCAGGGTGACGTTATCGTTTACTAATTGCGCCAGGTCTTTATCGCCTGTTGAGATCAATGTAGAAATACCCAGTGCTGTTGCCTGTTGCGACAGCGTACCGATGACATCGTCTGCCTCTACATCATCTATGATCAATAGCGGCAAACCCATGGCTTCAATGATTTGGTGAATAGGTTGAATTTGTGAGCGTAACTCGTCAGGCATAGGTGGACGAGTTGCCTTATATTCAGAGTAAATTTTACTGCGGAAGGTTTTCCCCTTGGCATCAAAAACGATAGCAATATTACTGTCCTCATAGTTTTTCATGAGGCTTCGAATCATATTGATAACGCCCTTAACAGCTCCTGTAGGCTTCCCTTTGCTAGTAACCAATGGTGGAAGAGCGTGAAAGGCTCTGAACAAATAGGAAGAGCCATCAACGAGAATGAGTTGTTTGGGTTCGGCCAACTTACTTTCCTTCTACCTTAGTTAGTAATTATTTTTAGATATTCTGTTTTGTGGGGAATGTGCAATTACTCATACAGACAGCGAATAAAGTCATCCGCAATATTCGATATAAACTGGATATAACCATCTCGATCAGAGCTTACGCGGTAGCCAAGCAGATCCACGGGAATTGATCTCAGCTCATGCCCATTTAAAACGGTATTCACTAAATCTGCGCTTTCATCAATTTCTGACAGCAGGCATGAAGGAGCCTGTTGTTGAAATTGCTGTCGTAATTGCACTACCTCACGCATGCTAGGTTGGATCTCTGGATCCTGCAAAATGACTATCGCATGTTGCAAGCCAAACTGCCGCTCGAAATATTGGAAGGCATTATGATAAACCGCATAGTCTGCTTTCGGTTGAGTCGATAATTTTTGCTCAATTTGAAGTATTGTATTCATTATATTTGCTTCAAACATGCTGAGATTATTTCGATAAGACTCCTCATGTTGTGGGTCCAGGCTTATTACCCGTTCTGCAATTATTTCGGCAATCTTCACTGCATTAGATAAATCTAGCCACAAATGTGCATCTATCTGATTATCAGTAATATTGTGTAGCAAAAGGCCTGGCGCCTCTATGAGCGTAGTCGTTTTATTCTGCATATCCTTCTGCATGAAAAAGTCAGTCAGATAGGTTTCAAATAGGGGGCCAATCCAAACTGCCATGTCTGCCTGGCTCAGAGCAATACGGTCCGAAGGCGACATGGTGAAATGGTGTGGGGACTGACGTGGATCCACAATAGAGGAAACACTGCCATTATCTTGTATCACCGACTCTGCAATGAGCTGTAAGGGTTTGATAGTGGTGACGATATTCACATCGGCGTGGCTCGCGCTAGAAAAAAATACCGCGAGAAATAAAATCAAGTAGCTTTTATACATTAGGCTATTACTGTGCGCCTCTTATTTTCTTTAATTGAAGGTTGAAAAGGAAAGTTTGACATCAGTGCTATGATATACCATTGTCCGGCCTGCTCCTACGTAAGCGAGCTGACGATAACCTTATATATAGTAAATAGCCGGCTGAGACACGTAATTCAAATGCAAGCACCTGATCTTGAGAATAGCTCGATACCACCCGCATCAAAAAGCGAAGAGCCCAGCAGCCTTCTGCTGGCCACAAAATCCATCAACAAACATTTCGCCAAGCGGAAAATTCTAGAGAATATAGATCTAAGCATTAATGAAGGCCAGATAGTTACACTCATTGGGCCAAACGGCGCGGGCAAGACAGTACTGGTTCGTATTGCCCTCGGTCTCATGCAGCCTGATTCCGGCACTATTTATCACCGCCCATCCTTATGTATTGGTTATATGCCACAACGCGTCCATGTTGAACCCACGCTGCCACTTACCGTGAAGCGCTTTTTACAATTAGCCAATCGCCATGACAGAGAGCTGATAGCCAGCACCCTGAAGGACTTAAAGATTAGCCATCTGGAGCAACAGCAGTTGTCAGCAATTTCCGGCGGAGAATTACAGCGGGTTCTGCTGGCCCGCGCTCTATTACGCAAACCGCAGCTACTCATTCTTGATGAGCCTGCACAAGGTGTGGATTTAGCAGGCCAGGCAGAACTCTATCAACTCATCAGCGAGATTAGCTCAAAGCAAGGCTGTGGCGTACTGATGATCTCCCACGACTTGCATTTAGTAATGTCTTCAACCGATGAGGTGATCTGTTTGAACCATCATGTTTGCTGTCACGGCAAACCTGAACATGTGAGTAATGACCCCGCTTACTTGAATCTTTTCGGTGCCAATGCCTCTAAAAGTCTCGCTGTTTATACTCACCATCATAACCATGAGCATGACCTTACTGGCAATGTTAAGGAGTGTAAGCATGATTGACTCCATGGCGTTATTCCTAAGCACCGATTTCATTCTTTACGCATTAATTGCTGGTTTTTCACTAGCCTTGGTGTCCGGTCCGCTGGGATCATTTATTGTATGGCGCCGCATGTCTTACTTTGGAGACACTTTGGCTCATTCAGCTTTGCTGGGAATTGCAATAGGACTAATTACCGGCAGCAATCCGCAGTTAAGTATTATAATTACCTGCTTGTTATTTGCTGCTGTTCTTAAACTACTGGATCGCCGGTCATCTGTATCTACGGATACTTTATTGGGCATTCTTGCACACAGCAGTCTTGCCCTTGGCATTGTCGTTCTTGCCCTGACCGAATCTGTGCGAGTAAATTTAGAAGCTTATTTATTCGGCGCACTGCTCACTATAAACAACACTGATTTAGCATGGATTCTACTTATTGCTGCGCTTGTTGCAGTGGTGCTTTATTGGTTTTGGAACGATTTTGTTTCTATAACTGTTCACGCTGACATCGCGAAAATTGAAGGCGTGAACGTAGAGCGATTAAACCTTATCCTGATGCTGCTTATAGCGCTAACCATTGCCGTTTCCATGAAAATAGTTGGCGTATTACTAATAACATCTCTGCTTATTATTCCACCAGCAGCGGCCCGTTTTCTAGCTAAAACACCTGAGCAAATGTCTGTTAAGGCAAGTGTTATAGGGTTGGTTTCGGTGCTATTTGGCCTTGTTTCTGCGTTCTATTTCGATGTGCCGGTTGGCCCATCTATAGTTGTCATTGCGACACTTATATTTCTAGGAATTTATTTTTTGTCGGGTGTTCTAAAACAACAGAATTAAGACAACTGTTACTCCACTAACGCAAGATAAGCTGTCTCGATGTCCTTGTTTCTATGAGGCGCTCGCATTACCGCGTAGTATTCTCCGCGCGGACTAATAACAGCAATGTGACCACTGTGAGGGATAACATAATCACTGTGCATCATGCTCACAGCCTTGGCTGTTTCTTCACTTGCCTTTCTACTTTCTTCTCTGTGATTGCCATCATGTTCTGCACCATTACCGTAGACCACGTACAGCTCTGTCGCTAACCGCGAGATTGTTTCTGCATCACCGCTTAGTCCAATAAAGTCATCATTGTATTTCCCTAAGTAGGCTTTCATGCTGTCGGGGTTGTCTCTTTCTGGGTCAACTGTGACGAGAAATATTTTAGGTTTTTCATCCACGCCAACCTCTAATGCTTCATAAAACTGCTTTAGTTCAGCCATCGCTAGTGGGCAAATATCGGGGCAATTGGTGAAGCCAAAAAACACTAGGTTCCAGTGTCCATTAAAGTCATTTTTTGTAAAAACCTCACCGTGCTGATCGATGAGTTGAAAATCACTTATGGCTCTGGCTTGCGGATAGATCGTTACGCCTATTTCGCGCAGATCCGACGCACTTTGACGCTCGTCGCGGAGCTGATACAAATAGACAAAAAAGGCGATAAGGAAGACATCGAAGACGAGAAACGCAATAAGCGCAACCTTGCTCTTACCAGCGAATTGCATCTGATTTTGGATTAGATCAAGTAGTGATCAACTACCAGGGCGATAAACAACAGAGCAAGGTAGATGATCGAGTAGCGAAAGGTATCCATGGCAGTGCTAGGCTTCGGCTTAAACATAAGCAAGCCGGACCAGCCAATGAAGCCGGCGCCAAGGGCGAGTGCGGAAACTAGATAGAACAAGCCACTCATTCCCGAGAAAAACGGGAAGGCGCTCACTACGACCAACATCAGAGTGTAAACAATGATATGAATCTTAGTTACATGTTCACCGTGGGTCACAGGCAGCATGGGAACACCCGATTTTGCATACTCTTCCTTGCGGTGAATAGCGAGTGCCCAGAAATGAGGGGGGGTCCAAGCAAATATGATCAGAACCAGGATTAGCGCATCCGCATCGATAGTCCCGGTTACCGCAGACCAGCCAAGCAATGGTGGCATAGCCCCTGAAAGCCCGCCAATAACGATATTCTGGGGAGTTGCGTGTTTTAAATACCCGGTGTAGATGAAAGCATAGCCCACGAATGAAGCCAGTGTTAACCAAGCGCTTAGCGGGTTCACCCAAAACAGAAGTATCGCCATCCCCGCAACACCTATAACAATCGCGAATAGCGCGGCTTGTTTGGGCTCTACGCGACCCTGTGCTACTGGCCGATTGTGGGTGCGCTTCATGATCACATCGATTTTTCGGTCAATAAGATGGTTAACCACCGCGCCCGAAGCTGCAACTAAAGCAATTCCCAGATTACCCAAAATCAAGATATTGACGGGCACCATGCCAGGAACAGCCAGAAACATACCGACCAGAGAAGTCAGGATCATCAACATGACAACACGCGGCTTGCACATCTCGTAAAAGTCGCGCCAGCTGGTGGTACTAATTTTTGAAGCTATTTCGTTCACGGATCAACCAAGCGAATTTAGATGGATTTCCGGAGGTAGTATATAACAGATAACTGCCACTCTCCGAAGCGCGGGAATTCAACCATGTTTGGCTTAGAATCTCAAGATAGTTGCTCCGAGTTCGAGCTGAAAGGCATTTTTGACCAAATCCTTTATGAAAATTGCGCAAAAAGCTGCCACTGCTTCCATGCTGACAGAAAGATCCCAAAAATGCTTGATTTTTAGTAAGTTTTACGGATGGATGGCTTGCACAGAAAGCCAATATTCTATAGGCTTTCTGTGCGCGTGAAGTGTGTGGAAAATCTTTGAATGCTTGGTTGATTTAGAAGCTTTTAAAGAGATAGAACCATACCATCCAGACAATAATAATTAACAAAGATGCAGCGACTCGAAGGCTTTCATTCGGGATTAATCAACGGGTCTCCATTGGCTAATTCCCCCTGTAGAGAGTAGTAGCACCGAAGCGTCAAACCTTGTTCTTTCTGGAACGCGAAGAATATTAAAACTAATTTCCCTTAAGGCAAGGCAGTTGTATGTCGCTAGGCCGGCCGGGGTACGTTTGTAATTTTTAGAAGGAAGGCGGGTTTATGGCTTTAGCGGTCGTTATTTTCTTGCTGGTTATTGGATCAATTATTTTCCATTTTGCCAGCCCTTGGTGGTTCACAGATATTGCAGCCGACTGGGGATCAATCGATTTTACTATCAACGTTACTTTCTGGGTTACTGGATTCGTATTTATCGCAGTGAATCTTTTCCTCGCGTACTGTGTTTACAGATTTCGCCAGAAAGAGGGCCATAAGGCCGTTTATGAGCCGGAAAACCACAAGCTGGAAATCTGGCTTTCTGCGATTACAACCGTTGGTGTTATCGCGATGCTGGCACCTGGCCTTTTCGTATGGGCGAGCTTTGTTACTGTTCCCGATGAAGCGACAGAGTTTGAAGTCATGAGCCAGCAATGGCAATGGGCTTTTCGCTATCCCGGCGCTGATGGCGTGCTGGGCACAGCAGATACGCAGCTCGTTACTGAAAGCAACCCTTTTGGTGTAAACACTGAAGACCCGCACGGTCAGGATGACATAATTGTCGTCGATCCCGAGATGCACCTACCCCTAGACAAACCAGTTAAAGCTTTATTGCGATCCAATGATGTGCTGCACAACTACACCGTGCCTCAGTTTCGCGTGAAGATGGACATGGTTCCGGGCCTAATTTCCTACCTCTGGTTCGAGCCAAACAAGGCAGGTCGCTACGATATTCTCTGTGAAGAGCTTTGTGGTATTGGTCACTTCATTATGCGCGGAGCGGTAGTTGTTGAAACCCAGGCCGAGTATGACGCGTGGCTTGCGCAGCAACCTACATTCGCTGAAACTCAAGCGCTAGCTGCTCCTAATGTCGCAGCGGGCCAGGCCCAATACGCTTTATGTGCAGCCTGTCACGGTGCACAAGGCGAGGGCAACCAAGCAATGAACGGCCCTAAACTGGCTGGACAGCAAGCTTGGTATGTCGAAAGACAGCTTAAATATTTCAAAGAAGGTGTTCGTGGCGGTGAAGGTGATACCGGTGGTCAGGCAATGGCGCCAATGGCCAATATGCTTGCCAATGATGAAGCCATTCGCAACATGGCTGCTTACATCGCAACTCTTCCTGATACTCCAGCCGCACCAACAGTGACAGGTGACGTAGAAAACGGCTACGACATCTATGACCGTAACTGTGCTGCCTGCCACCTGGATAATGGCGATGGCACTTGGTACACCGATGCACCAAAACTTGCGGGCATGAGTGATTGGTATTTCGTTACCCAGATCAGCAATTTCCGAGCAGGTATCCGCGGCCTACATCCTAGTGATGACTATGGCGAGCAGATGGTTAGCATGGCAACGGCTATGTCGGGCGTTGAAGAAATTGAAGACGTAGCGGCCTATATCAATACATTGAGATAGCACTGTTACGCACTATTACTGAGATTTAAAAAATTAACGGATTTAGCCATCACTGGCTGATACAAAGATTATTAGAGTTAGGAGGTTTTAATGGCTTACGTACCATTGGCTGATCAAGATTCCGAAATGGAAATGCATCATCCACATAGCTGGGTTACAAAATACGTTTGGAGCCAAGATCACAAGGTTATTGCTATCCAGTATGGTAGCGTCGCTATTGCTGTTGGAATTGTTGCATTGGTGCTGTCGTTGCTAATGCGCATGCAACTAGGCTTTCCAGAAACATTTGACCTAATCGATCCAAATTCCTATTACCAATCAGTAACCATGCACGGCATGATCATGGTTGTATATCTCCTAACCGCCTTATTCCTGGGTGGCTTTGGAAATTATCTGATTCCGCTTATGTGCGGGGCAAGAGACATGGTATTCCCATTCCTCAACATGTTGAGTTTCTGGTTTTATTTACTGTCAGTGTTAATCCTGATGGCAAGTTTCTTTGTTGGAGGTGGGCCGACTGGTGCGGGGTGGACACTCTATCCACCGCAAACAGCAATGGAAGGCACGCCGGGTCATGACATGGGAATTTTGCTGATGTTGGCTTCTCTGGCAGTCTTCATCATTGCCTTCACCATGGGTGGCCTAAACTACGTGACAACGGTTCTACAGTATCGCTGCCGCGGATTGACTATGATGCGTCTACCATTGTCAGTGTGGGGTATTTTTGTAGCAACAGTTCTGGGTCTATTCGCTTTCCCAGCATTGCTAGTGTCTGCCGTCATGATGCTTTTCGATACGCTGTTAGGTACAAGCTTCTTCATGCCTGCAGTCATCGAGGCAGGTACACCTCTAGACCACAACGGTGGTAGCCCAATTCTATTCCAGCATTTATTCTGGTTTTTCGGTCACCCCGAGGTATACATCGTAGCACTGCCGGCATTTGGCCTAATCTCTGATGTACTGTCCACTCATGCACGAAAGAATATCTTCGGATACCGCATGATGGTTTGGGCAATTATCGCTATTGGCGGATTGAGCTTCATCGTTTGGGCCCACCACATGTACGTGAGTGGAATGCACCCTTACTTCGGCTTCTTTTTCGCTACAACAACTTTGATTATTGCAGTACCTACTGCCCTTAAGGTGTACAACTGGGTACTCACGCTTTGGGAAGGTGATATCCGGCTCAACGCTCCTATGTATTTCGCCATTGGTTTTATCTTTACGTTTGTTCATGGCGGATTAACAGGTTTATTCCTGGGCAACGTGGTTATCGATTTGCCGCTTTCTGATACTTACTTCGTGGTTGCACACTTTCACATGGTGATGGGTGTATCTCCGGTTCTGGTATTGTTTGCAGCCTTGTATCACTGGTTTCCAAAAGCTTCTGGTCGTATGTACCATGAAGGTATGGCTAAAGTGCATTTCTGGTGTACTTTCCTTGGCACCTACGCGATCTATCTGCCGATGCACTACCTTGGCTTCTTGGGTGTTCCTCGCCGTTACTATGCAATAGGAACCACGGATTTCATTCCTGAGTCTGCACAAGACTTGAATGCAACAATCACCATCGCTGCGCTATTCGTTGGTGCTGTTCAAATACTGTTCTTCATCAACATTTTCTGGAGCCTACGTTACGGTAAGAAAGCTGATGGAAACCCATGGGGCTCTGCCTCATTGGAATGGCAGACTCCTGATACACCACCGGCACATGGCAACTGGGGTGACAAATTGCCGACAGTTTATCGCTGGGCTTATGATTACAGCGTACCGGGGGCTCATCAGGATTTTATTCCACAGAATGTGTCTGAAAGCGAAGAGCCAACTGCGGATGAGCAGCATTTCGACCCTGATCGCGATACATCCAAGGCTGATCTATGAGTCTATTTAAGCAATTAGCATCAAAGCCCTGGGAACGAAAAGGGGTTATCGGCGGGCTTGATCCGGAGGGTGTATTCGATACCTCTCCGGAACGAGTGGCGCTGAGCTTTTTCTTAGCTGTAGCATCGGTAATTTTCTCCTTGTTCGCCGTGAGTTACGTTATTCGTATGTCACTGCCAGACTGGACGCCATTGGCTGAACCAAGCCAGCTTTGGGCAAACACCGGCTTACTTATAATTAGCAGTATTCTATTCCAGTGGGCTAGAAGTATTGCTAATGCCGGCAAGCAGAAAAATTTACTAACCGCCTTTATCGGTGGCGGAGTATTTGCACTGCTTTTCATCGCAGGGCAAGTACTAACCTGGAATAGCTTGCAGGCAGCGGGCTATTTCCTGACATCCAACCCAGCCAACTCATTCTTCTATCTGCTCACAGGATTGCACATTGTGCATCTATTGGGTGGATTATGGGTTTGGAGCAAGAGTTCAATTCGTTTGTTATCCGGCGGGAAGCCTGAAAACCTCCGCCTGAGTATCGAGCTTTGCACTATATATTGGCACTTCTTGCTGATTATCTGGTTGATTATGTTTGCGGTGCTATCCAACACTTAAGTGTCGAGCATTGAAGAAATTAGAGTTTAATTAGAACGTTAATAGGAAATAAGCATGAGTGAAGCAGCTGTAAGTGAAGCAGGCCCAGTGCCTGGCGTTGACGGCTTAGTCGACGATTGGAGTGCTGATAAACAAACCTATCATGTGCCTTGGGGTAAGGCCATGATGTGGATTTTCTTGGTAAGTGATACTTTTATTTTCACTTGCTTTCTAACCGGCTATCTCAATGTTCGACTAACCACTACCGAGCCATGGCCTTTGCAGAGTGAAATTTTTGCGCTCTCTTTTGGTGGCGACCCCATCCCGCTTATTTTGATCGCCATTATGACCTTTATTTTGATTACCAGCTCGGGAACTATGGCGCTAGCGGTTAATTTCGGCTATCGCCGGGATAAAACTAAGACTTTCTGGTTTATGGTAGCCACCGCCGCTTTTGGTGCTTCCTTTGTTGGTATGCAGGCATTTGAGTGGAGCAAACTAATTCTAGAAGAAGGTGTACGCCCTTGGGGTAATCCTTTTGGCGCTGCACAGTTTGGTTCAGTCTTTTTTATGATTACCGGCTTTCACGGTTTACACGTAACAGGTGGTGTTATTTATTTGTTAATCGTCGCCTTCAAAGTGAAACGGGGTGACTACGACAAGAAGGGTTATGAGATTGTGGAGATTGCCGGTCTATACTGGCACTTTGTGGATCTTGTTTGGGTATTCATTTTCGCATTTTTCTACTTATTATAAGAGGGGACAGAGATGTCATCTGATGCAGGTCAACAACATCCTCTAGGGATTTACTACAAAATTTGGATTCTTCTGTTTGTACTGAGTTCACTTTCGTACGCAGTTGATTATTTCAATATACAGGGCGGTATGCGCTGGAGCTTAGTCATACTTTTTATGATCCTCAAAGCTGGCTTTATCGTTGCGATATTTATGCACGTGGTTTGGGAAAGAATGGCTTTGGTCTTCACTATTCTTGGACCACCGGTCGTGTTATTACTCTTAATTGCCTTTATGGCTGTGGAAGGGCATTACACTTCTGGAACTCGATACCAATACATGGGACACGACCCTGACTTGGTAGCACTTACGCCTAGCGACATTCACGGCGGGGGGCATGGCGAAAACGAAAAAGAAGAGCATTAAGACGCCAATAGGCTTTAAAAAGGGTCACTTTAAGTGGCCCTTTTTTGTGTCAGCTACTTTTTATCTGGGAGACAATTACAAGCTTTTGCGAATCCGCTCAATAACCGGGGCTGTATCGGGGCAAACTCCACGCCAAATCGCGAATGATTCCGCCGCCTGTTCCACCAACATGCCAAGGCCATCAGCACTAAGCTTGGCCCCATGTTTTTTTGCCCAGCTAGTGAATACCGTTTCGGTATCGCTATACATCATGTCGTAGCAAAAACAATCTTGTCCAAGCAATGCGACATCTACAGGCGGCAACTCACCGCTCAAACTTAAAGACGTACCGTTGATAAGCAGATCATAGCAACCACTTTCAATCGCCTGTTCAGCAGGCATAGCCTCGATATTCGCCAAATTCTCAAATTCTGATTGTAGTTGCTGCGCAGTAGCAAGAGTTCTATTTACTAGTGTAATTTCAGCCGCATGCTCATCAACTAATGCGGCAAGCGCTCCTCTTACCGCACCACCAGCACCAAAAATTAACACTCGACGACCCTGTATTTGAACACCATGATTAACTTTGATATCAGTAACCAGCCCAGCGCCATCTGTATTATCACCGCAGACTTGATTCTGATTATCTAAAAAAAGTGTGTTCACAGCCTTAGCCAGCTCAGCACGAGGGGAACAGACAGATGCCAAAGCAAACGCTTTTTCCTTGTACGGCAAGGTAACATTGAGGCCGCCGCCACCGTTGGCAAAAAAATCTCTAATAAATCCGTTGAGCTGACCTTCCTCTAGCCGAGTTGCGCCGTAGCTCATATCCTGAGCTGTTTGCTCAGCAAACAGCGAATGGATTAATGGCGATTTACTATGTGCTATTGGATTACCGATAACGGCATATTGGGACACAGCTTTCTCAACTTCTATTCTTTATCAGTTAAATAACCCATTCTTTGGGTTTTAAGAACTGAGTATAGAGCTTCTCTTCCTCGCTGTCTGGTTCAGGCTGCCAATCGTAGACCCAGCGCACTACAGGGGGTAGTGACATGAGTATTGATTCGGTTCTACCTACACCCGACTGTAGTCCAAACAATGTTCCTCGGTCATAGATCAGATTAAATTCTGCATAGCGACCACGGCGATATTCCTGAAACTGCCTGTTTTTTTCAGTGAAAGCCAAATCTTTACGCTTGCTAACAATGGGTAAATAGGCCGCCAAATAGCTTTTGGCCATGGATTGAATAAATTCGAAACTACGATCAAAACCTAATTCGTTAAAATCATCAAAGAACAAACCACCAATACCGCGAGGTTCTTGACGGTGCTTTATCTGAAAATAGTCATCGCACTGTTTCTTGAACAGTGGGTAATACTTCGATCCAAAACCTTCACAGGCCTGCTTGGCCTGCTGGTGCCAGTGCACACAATCTTCTTCAAAGCCATAATAAGGTGTTAGGTCGTAACCACCACCAAACCACCATACCGGATCTTCACCTTCCTTTTCTGCCACAAACATTCGGAAGTTCGCGTGAGAGGTAGGGACAAAGGGATTTACAGGGTGAATAACCAGAGAAACCCCCATCGCTTGCCAGGCTCTTCCCGCAAGTTCTGGCCTGGTTGCCGTTGCAGATGCAGGCATAGAGTCACCAAATACATGAGAAAAGTTTACACCCCCCTTTTCAAACACGGCACCATCACTAATAACTCGGGTTATTCCCGAGCCCCCTGTGTCTCTATCCCATTGGTCCGTCTGGAAATTCGCGTCTGAATCTAGATCTTCTAGGCCACTGCAGATTTGAGACTGCAGCTCGATCAGAAAGGCTTTTACTTCTTCAACTTTAATCCCGCTCAAGTTTTCATCCTCATACTATTTACTACTGGACTCAGTAGACATATTCCACTGGGCTAGCGAAGAAGCTTTCCGCTCAAAAGATCCCTCATTTCAGAAGGTTCTTCAGCGTTACCCAATTCACCAGAAACAATGCAGCTAATTCTAGCGGCAAATTTCTCTTCAAGTATTAACCTAGATCTAATTTCCGCCTCTCCGGCTTTATTTGCGGATGTGGAAACGATAGGTCCGCCGAATGATGTGCAGAGCTCTTGCACGATGGGGTGCGCACTTACTCGAACTGCGACCGATTGATGGCTGCCTTTAATCCATTTCGGTATAAGCTCATCAGGGTCCGGAATTAGCCATGTAATATGGCCCGGCCAAGTCGCTCGCAATGTATCAAGCTGATTGCAGCTTAAGCGATTTAGTATAGGGGCAAACTGTTCTATATCTGCCCCCACGAGTATCAGGCCTTTGTGGATAGGCCTATCCTTAAGTTGGAGAATTTTTTCGACGGCTTTTTTATTATTCGGATCACAGCCGAGTCCCCAAACTGCTTCAGTAGGATAGGCAATAACCTCGCCCTGTTTAAGGCTCTGACAAGCCGGTTCAATATTCAGCTCAATCAAAAGCTTCTCACTCACGGTATAAAGCTGGGGTTACACTGCTAATGATTGCGACCCTATTAAAGTAAGTCCTGTAATGCCTTGTTCTGTGCCTGCGCCTTTTCTTCATTCGCCTTGCACTCTAACTTAATGCGCTCGGCTAAATCGGCATCTGAACGGACTGCTCATAATTGTTAAATTCTAAAAATTTGCAAAGGTGAGAAGCTACATCAGACCGCTTACCTATGCAAGAAACCTAGGTGCTCCAGCGCCTAAGAACACCGATAGTAGCGCCCTCCTTCTAGTCGAATCAGCCCCTTCATTTCCATATGCAGTAAACGCGAATTAAGCTCTTGTATGTGTAAATTACTTTCTTCCATTAACGATTGAAAAAGACAGCCATGGGCACCAATTAACTGCAGGAGGTTTTCCCCTGTAGCGTCTGCGGCCGATGAATGCGTATTACCCAAACCCGTTACAACACTCGTCGAAGAAGAATTAGTTAAAGCGTCTCCTTCACCAAGCCCTAGCTCCTCAAGAATATCCAGAGGCTCTTCTACTAACTTTGCTCCCTGCTTAATTAAACGGTGACAACCCCGGCTTTGTTGACTGTTTATCGGCCCGGGAAGTGCGAATACCTCACGATTCTGCTCTAGAGCAAAGCGAGATGTAATCAAGGACCCACTTTTAGAATTTGCCTCTACGACTAATGTTCCCAGGCTCATTCCGCTGATTATTCTATTTCTACGCGGAAAGTTATGAGCATAGGGAGGGCTGCCTAGTGGAAATTCTGAAACCAGGGCTCCTGTGTTCGATATTTGTTCCGCAAACTTTCTGTTCACACTGGGGTATATTCTGTCAGCACCTGTGCCCATTACCGCAACGGTTGCGCAGCCGTAATTCAACGCACCTTTATGTGCCTGTGTGTCCACCCCCAAAGCAAGACCGCTGCAAATTTGGAAGCCTGCAGCACTTAACGCCTGCGCCATCCAATAAGCATTTCGTTTTCCATAGCTTGAAGCCCTGCGACTGCCCACAATGGCGAAGTGCTTTGCGTTTAGGGCCGCAACCTGTCCTGTTACAAACAGGAGTACCGGTGCTGCATCTATCTCACGTAAAAGTGTAGGGTAGTTTTCAGATTCATAGCAGACAATAGTGTTTCCTGGCTGAGCGCCCCACTCAAGATCAGCGTGGATCCGTTGCTGCACAGCTGTACTCGAAGAAGAGCATTGAAGCCAATCAATTTGCTTAGTGCTAAGCCCCAATCTACGCAAATCAGGCTCTGGAAGGCTCAGTAGGCGGGACATCGATCCAAATTCTTTTAAGAGTCGAGACAGGGCAGAAGTGCTGACTAAAGAGTCATGAAATATTCTTAAATACTGGGAAACAACATCCGGGGCCATGGTTCATCCGTGATCGATGGCGGAAAGTTTAATGCTTCAAATAAAGCTCTGGGTTTAAAGAGGCTGTTTTAAGGGCCAAATGCAGCTGGCACCATCTAAGACTCTATCAAAAAAGTGTAGCTGAAAACTTAGGGAAGGCTCAATTTAGGGGCTAACTACTGCATTGTAGAGTTCAACCGGCTGTGTACTAGCAAGTATCACCGCATAGCTCAGCTTCTCGAATGTCTTGTACACCAAAAGAGTGCCAATATCATTGCCCGGAATAACTAAACTGTTTTGGTTGAAAATAGTACCCATTCTTTCTCGGAAAGACATGCGGGTTCTCTCCTCCTCATCAACCATTTGAGTGCCTTCTTGCTGGATTGACAATATATCACCAACCGCCAGATCATCATCCGAGCCCAAATCAATGACGACGGTGTCTAATTGTGACGCGAGGGTTTCTTCACCAAGAAAGGCAACAACCTGCCCGGACATTTCGGCAGCCGGCTCCGTTGGAAAAATAGTGGCATCAATGCTGGACTCTTCTCTAATTAGTAAGCGGTCACCAACCTTTATCTCACTGGTACCATTGTTGATCAACAACTTTCTCAGATCCGAGCCTGAGTTTTCAATAATGCTCGCAAAGCCTAAATACTCAACTTCCACGCCCAACACTTCTTCTTCAGTTGTGCTGATTAAGCCGAATGCACGTTTTTTCTTGTAACCATCCCCATAATAGGTACGGCCAGCGCGGTATATTTCGAAAGAAGTACTTCCCACCAAGAAAGTACCACGTGCAAATATTTCATCCCCTGTGCCAATAGCAAGGTTGTCACCGACGTTAGCTACAATATAGGGTGCTGCCTCATATTCTTCTTGGTCAATGATGCGATTTCTGGTGAAGCTGTTTTCAATAGACTCCAGGGGTATTGCTGGGATTGCACTCTGTAGCGGTTCTTCTCGCATTTGTGGCGAAACCCGAGCCACCTCTCTATCACCTCTCTGTACAAATACACGCGGAGTTCCACCCAAGATGCTTAGTTTCAGGGTATCTCCTGGATAAATTAAATCGGGGTTATCTAGATATTCATCTGGCCGCCAAATATCCGGCCAACGTTCGGGATCTCGCAAGAATTGGCTGGCAATATTCCATAACGTGTCGCCTTCTTGCACAACATAGTTGCTAGGGTAGTCAGGAATAAGCATGCTTGTCTGGGCACTTGCAGACATGGGTGAACCCAAGCCCGCAATGCTTATGATCAGTGCTACAAATAGTTGTCCGAGTCCCAGCTTTTTCATTTATTTATTTTCCGCGCTAAAAAGCGTTGAGTTGATATGTTAGCAATACGGTATAATTATCACTAGAAGCAGTTCACATACCATTAATTACACCGTTTCTGCAGGCTTTCAAGACTATGTCAATTTTACAAATTCTGGAATTTCCCGACCCCAGACTAAGGAAAACAGCTGAGCCCGTTACTGTTTTCGACGCAAATCTAGAAGTCTTGATCGAAGATATGCTTGAAACCATGTACCACGCACAAGGAATTGGGCTCGCCGCAACTCAGGTGAATATACATAAGCGACTGCTGGTAATAGATGTATCGGAAAATCGGGATAGTCCTCAAGTATTTATTAATCCAGAATTCGAAATTCTCGAAGACGAGCTCTCCGAGTATGACGAAGGCTGCCTTTCCGTACCCGGCTTCTATGAAACTATATCCCGCCCGCGGGCTGTTAAGATTATTGCACAGGATGCCCGTGGTAAAAGGTTTGAAATCACGTCCGAAGGTATTTTGGCCACCTGCATTCAGCATGAGATCGACCACCTAAATGGTAAATTGTTCGTCGACTATCTCAGCACACTAAAAAAGCAGAGAATTCGCAGTAAGCTTGAGAAAGAGCACAAGAAGTCTGCCTGAGGCCATGGATAAAATGCGAATCTGTTTTGCAGGTACTCCTGCTTTTGCTGCTGCACACCTGCAAGCCTTACTCGATGCACAACACGATGTCATTGCTGTCTATACTCAGCCAGATCGGCCCTCTGGTCGCGGGAAAAAATTACAGGCTAGCCCTGTTAAGTTGATTGCACAGGAAAACTCTCTTCCTTTTTTCCAACCCGCAAGCCTGAAACCCGCAGAACAAGTGCAAGCCTTCGCCGAACTAGAAGCCGATGTACTAATTGTTGTTGCTTACGGACTAATTCTTCCAAAGTCTATTCTCGAAATACCTAGGTTCGGCTGTATTAATGTTCACGCATCATTGTTGCCGCGATGGCGAGGAGCTGCACCAATTGAACGGGCATTGCTCGCTGGCGACAGGGTATCAGGTGTCACCATTATGCAAATGGATGAAGGACTTGATACAGGCGCGATGCTATACAAAGAATCTATCGAGATTAGTGCTACCGATAATCGCCTTGACCTTGAAGAAAAGCTAACAGGGGTTGGAACGGCGGCATTGCTTCAAACACTTAGCGATCTCCAGAAGTATCGTGACAATGCGGAAGCTCAAGATGATGCAGAAAGCAGCTACGCAACCAAGCTGGAGAAATCCGAGGCGCTAATTGATTGGCATCTAGCTGCAGAAAAAATAGACCGCCAGGTTAGAGCCGGCATAGGTAGAACCCCTGCATATACTTATCTTGGGAAACAGCGCCTACGCATTATTGAGGCCAAAGCTTCAAGCGAGTGTTGGCAATCACCTCCTGGCCATGTTGTACAGTGTGGCAAAGACTATTTCACCGTTTGCTGTGACTCCTCTTCTCTTCAAGTGCTCCGTGTTCAAATGCCGGGAAAAACACCAACAGCTGTAAAAGACATAGCGAACTCGCGGCCTGACTTTTTCAAAGTCGGCACCCAATTTACTCCTACAGAATCCTGTTAAGCATGAGCAATGGTAATAGCCGAGCCATCGTTGCAAGAATTTTAGCCGAGCTGCTAGTAAGTAATGGCTCACTAAGCACACAGCTCAACAAGCATAGAGACCACCCCGAATATAGCCTGATACAGGAAACCTGCTATGGCTGTTGCCGATGGTTTTTCTTGCTTGAGGCCATACTTGAAAAATTACTTAACAAGCCATTAAAGAAGCAGGACCTGGACCTCAAGTGCCTGATGATTTGCGCACTGTATCAGCTACGAGAATTAGAAGTAGCAGAGTACGCCGTAATCAATGAGTCTGTTTCAGCGACGAAAGCACTTAAAAAGCTCTGGAGCAAAGGCTTGATCAATGCGGTATTAAGGGGGTATCAGAGGAAAAGGCTGAAATTGGAGGAAGAGCTGTCAACCGCAGAGGCTCATCGCTTGTTTTCGTTTCCAAACTGGCTCGAAGCAGAAATTTCCTCACAGTGGCCACAACAGGCAAAGCAAATCTTTGACAATAGCAACCAGCGTCCTCCCATGACCCTGCGGGTTAATAAAAGGCAGAATCCTCGAGCGCGTTACATGGAGCGACTTCAGGCGGAGAATATAGGAGCTACATTAGGTAAGCTAAGCGATTCTGCTATTTACCTCGATAAGCCAGCACCAGTAAACGATATTCCAGGGTTTAATGAAGGCTTATTGAGTATTCAAGATGAAGCCTCCCAGCTAGTCCCCGGTTTACTACATTTAGAACCTGGACTTAGGGTGCTCGATGCCTGTGCAGCACCTGGAGGTAAGACTTGCCATTTAATCGAAAGCGAAGACTTACTAACCCAGATGGTCTGTATTGATAGGGCCCAAGCCAAACTAAAGCGTATTGAAGAAAACCTACAACGGCTGCACTTACAGGCAAAATTGATAGAAGCCGATGCAGCAGATACTAACCAGTGGTGGGATGGAAATCAGTTCGAGCGAATACTTCTTGATGCCCCCTGTTCCGCCACCGGGGTAATCCGCCGACACCCCGATATCAAACTGCTCCGCAGGCCGTCTGATATTGAAAACCTGACGAAAATACAATTCCAGCTTCTCAATAATTTGTGGGCTTGCCTAAAACCAGGTGGCCTCTTGTTGTATACCACTTGTTCTTTGCTGCGCCAGGAGAATGAAGAGGTCCTTCGTCGTTTTCTAGATTCCTGTGATAGCGCTAAACATGAAGCCATAGTGGCCGATTGGGGAGTAGAATGTGCTCTTGGCAGACAGCTCTTACCTAGCACAGGCTTAGGCCCTGATGGTTTCTTCTATGCAGTGTTAAGAAAGTCAAAATAGAAGGATACGGCCTGGGCTGTTCTAGAATTGTAAATACAATCAACGTAGTAAAGCAGCATGAAAATTATAATCCTCGGCGCCAACCAAGTTGGAAGCACTCTAGCTGAAACTCTAGCAAATGAAGCCAATGATATTACCGTGGTCGACTCCAACACCGAGAAACTCCACGAATTAAAAAACCACATCGATATTGGCACTATCGCTGGACAGCCTTCCCTTCCAGATGTTCTAGAAAGAGCAGGCGGGCAAGATGCTGACATGATCATCGCTGTCACCGAGAGCGACGAAATCAATATGGTCGCCTGTCGTGTGGCCTTTTCTCTTTTTCAGACGCCGAAGAAAATTTGCCGAATTCGCGCTTCCTCCTATCTTGGTACAGACAAGCTATTTGGCCAGTACGGCATTGCTGTTGATACTGTTATCAGCCCTGAACTTATTGTATCCAGTGCCATTGAACGCCTGCTTGATCTTCCTGGCTCACTACAGGTTCTAGACTTCGCTGACGGCAAGGTGCAATTAGTCGCTGTGAAAGCCTATTATGGCGGACCTCTGGTAGGACAGGAAATACGGTTGCTGCGACAGCATATGCCTTCGGTTGATACACGCGTGGCGGCCATCTTTCGCAAAGACAGACCCATTATCCCAGAAGGCTCAACAGTAATAGAGGCCGACGATGAGGTCTTCTTCGTCGCTGCACAAAAAGACATTCGTGCCTGTATGAGTGAACTACGGCGCATGGATAAGCCATACAAAAGGCTGATGATTGCTGGTGGCGGCAATATTGGAATGCGTTTGGCAGAAAGTGTCGAAAGCCGGTACCAGGTGAAAATCATCGAACGCAACCCGGAGCGATGTACTTTCTTATCTGAGTCGCTGAACCAGGCTATTGTATTGAACGGTGAAGCATCACAACGAGAATTGCTCATCGAAGAGAACATCTCTGATACAGATGTATTCCTAGCATTAACCAATGATGACGAAGCCAATATTATGTCTTCCTTATTGGCCAAAAGGCTGGGCGCCAACAAAGTAATGGCGTTAATAAATAACCCTGCCTATGTGGACTTGGTACAGGGTGGTGAAATAGACATTGCAATATCTCCTCAACAAGCCACTATTGGCAGCCTGCTTGCCCACGTTCGCCGCGGAGATGTGGTCAACGTGCATTCCTTGCGCAGAGGCGCCGCTGAAGCAATGGAAGCTATAGCGCATGGGGATCAAACCTCATCGAAAGTAGTAGGAAAGGCCATCGAAGATGTCGACCTTCCCGAAGGGACTACCATAGGTGCTATCGTAAGAAACGATGAGGTCTTAATTGCCCACGACAATATTGTGGTTGAATCCAACGACCACGTAATTTTGTTCTTGGTTGATCGAAGAAGAATTCCGGAAGTAGAACGACTGTTCCAAGTTGGTTTTAGTTTTTTTTAAAAAATTATGCATGCCTCAATCATTGTAAAAATATTAGGCATCCTGCTCATGCTATTTAGCATACTGGGTAACTTGCCTCCTCTTTTCATTTCTTTTCTCTACGAAGACGGGATGTCTAGCGCTTTTTTGAATTCCCTGTTTATTATTTTTAGCCTGGGGCTTCTAATGTGGCTAGCAACCGTTCGCTCTCATGCTGAACTAAGTATAAGAGATGGGTTTCTAGTGGTTACCTTATTCTGGGCCGTATTGGGAACTGCTGGCTCATTGCCTTTTATTATGTCATCAGCAATCGATTTATCTGTTACTGATGCAATATTCGAATCACTCTCTGGCCTAACAACCACTGGTGCGACCGTTATATCTGGCCTCGATGCCTTGCCAAAGTCAATTCTATTTTATCGACAACAACTGCAATGGTTAGGTGGCATGGGTATCATCGTGCTCGCAATGGCTCTACTGCCAATGCTGGGGATAGGCGGCATGCAACTTTATCGTGCAGAAAGCCCAGGGCCGGTGAAAGATAATAAGCTAGTTCCAAGACTAGCAGAAACCGCCAAGGCATTATGGTACATCTATCTCACTCTTACCTTAGCATGCGCACTGGCCTATTGGCTTGTAGGTATGAGTTTGTTCGATGCTATCGGCCACAGTTTTACCACTGTGGCAATTGGAGGCTTCTCTACTCATGATCTAAGCCTGGGTTATTTCAATAACCCCGCTGTAGATATTGTCGCTATTGTTTTTATGTTTATTGCCGGCGTGAATTTTGCTCTGCATTTTACTGCGTGGCAGAGGCGGCAATTCTGGCACTATCTGAAAGATCCAGAGTTTTTGTTTTATGCTTTTATTTTAGTTTCTATATCAATCGTTACAGTTTCCGTTCTTTATTTTTCTGATGTTTACTCTGGTTTTTTTGAGTCGACAATAAAAGGGATATTCCAGGTTGTTTCCTTTGCCACCACCACTGGATTTACTACGGCTGACTTCAATTCATGGCCATTGTTTTTACCTTATGTATTACTTTACGCCGCGATCATCGGCGCTTGTGCCGGCTCAACAGGAGGCGGCATGAAGGTTATACGCATTCTGTTAATCTTTAAACAAGGCTTTCGCGAAGTACAACGCTTAATCCATCCAAGAGCAGTAATTCCTATTAAACTTGGCCGCAATCCTGTTTCCGATCGAGTAGTGGAGTCAGTATGGGGGTTCTTTGCCGTGTATGTAATGGCCTTTATGGTCATGCTATTAGCATTGCTTGCCACAGGGCTGGACATTATTACGGCCTTTAGTGCAGTAGGTGCCTGCATTAATAATCTAGGGCCAGGGCTTTCAAGCGTTGCGGAAACTTACGGACATTTGCCCTCTACGGCAAAATGGATTTTATGTTTTGCGATGTTGCTTGGAAGGTTAGAGATTTTTACTTTGTTGGTGTTGTTTACACCGATGTTTTGGAAAAGATAGCTTTGTCTCTCGTTACACTTTCACTTAATACATTATAACGACTAGGCTCATACACTTTATTTTTAGGTTAAACTTTATCAACGTTAGACACAGTTAATAAAGCTTCTTAATGCCGGGCCGACTCTTAAAACGCTTATATTCCCACTGATATTGTTCCATAGCCATAAGAACGCATTCCTCAACTGTTTTGTTCAGGCCCCTAACCGAAGTTGTGAGGTCGTCGCTATAAATTTCCTGGTCGGCCTCTCTGACAATTAATCTAAACCCTTTCCCTTTTGGTAATCGTTTAGCGAAACCACAAAACACCTTTACATCGGAGCGCGCGATTAACTTGCTTACTAATGTCATCGTAAGCGCTGGCTCACCAAAAAACTCAACAAGCTGACCACCTTCAGGGTTGGGTACCTGATCAGGCAGTACTCCAACCAATTCCCCCTTATTCAATGCCTTCAATAAAAGCGCAACGCCCTTCTTATTCGTTGGCGCCATTTCCGCACCACCTCGGGATCTCACTCGCCGAAGCAAGCGATCAAGCGCTGGCAATTTCGGTGGTTGATACATAAAAGTAGACTTGATTCCCTGACAAATATATTGCCCGAAGGCCTCCCAATTACTTAAATGGGGAGCGAGCAAAATGATGCCTTTGCCTCCAGCAGCTGTAGCGCGAAGCTCCTCAAGGCCTTCTGTTTCTGTTATTAATGAGTTCGCCTTATGAAGAGGAAGTAGCCAAGCTTTGCCCATCTCCATTGCTGTACAGGCAGTATTTGAGAGACTGGCCTTCGCCAATCGCATGATTTCATCGTCTTCTAAATTGGGAAAGCAAGCCCGTAAATTCTTAAGCGTCGTGTCTTTAGCCCGGTTCGGTATCAGAAATAACAGTGAGCCCCATAAAGCAGCGATGCCATGAAGCATACGCAAGGGCAATCTTGCGCTGATCGATAGAAATGAATACAGAAAAATATATTTAAGGCTTGCGATATCCGTATCTCACATTAATGAACAAGAAAGGTTTGCTGATTTTGAAAATGGGATTATAACCCAGGCTAGGGCACAATCGCAGCATGCGAAAGATCACTGTTCTTATCTAGGCTGCAGGTGGATTAGTTACTGATAATAAAGGATAATCGCAAGCTTTTGACTTCACGGTCATTTAGCATCTTTCAACCAGCCAACACTAAGCAAAAATCGGTCAGCACGTGAATAAAAATTCGGACACTAGTACCTTTCAAGGTCTCATCTTTGCCTTACAGCAATTTTGGGCTGAGCAGGGTTGCGTCATTATGCAACCTTTAGATATGGAAGTTGGGGCAGGAACCTTTCATCCAGCCACCTTTCTGCGCGCTATCGGCCCAGAGTCATGGAACACGGCCTATGTACAACCTTGCCGAAGGCCTACAGACGGGCGCTATGGAGAAAACCCTAATCGCTTACAGCATTATTATCAATTTCAGGTCATTTTAAAGCCCTCGCCGAAAAATATTCAGGCGCTTTACCTAGATTCTTTACGTTCCTTAGGAATCGATATGGCTGTCCACGATATACGCTTTGTCGAGGACAACTGGGAATCTCCAACTCTAGGAGCCTGGGGCCTTGGCTGGGAAGTGTGGCTAAATGGCATGGAAGTGACGCAATTCACTTACTTTCAGCAAGTCGGCGGACTAGAGTGTTATCCCGTTAGCGGCGAAATCACCTATGGAATTGAACGAATTGCCATGTATCTACAGGGCGTCGATAGCATTTATGACATTGTCTGGGCCGACGGTCCAGACGGCAAAGTTACCTATGGCGATGTTTTTAAGCAAAATGAAGTCGAAATGTCCGCTTTTAATTTTGAGCACGCTGATACTGATCACTTGTTTCGATATTTCGATGAATGTGAGCTTCAATGCCAAGCTCTTATCAAGAACAGTTTGGCTCTTCCTGCCTATGAGCAGGTACTGAAGGCATCACATTATTTCAATCTTCTGGATGCCAGAAATGCAATCTCGGTGACCGAACGACAACGCTTTATTCTTCGTGTCAGAGCACTGGCAAGGTCTGTCGCTGAAGCCTATTTCGAAAGTCGCAAACAACTTGGCTTTCCTTTGGCCAGCGACGAGCTGCGCCAAGAATTTTTGGATAATAAATAGCATGTCGAAAAGAGATTTCCTGATAGAAATAGGCACCGAGGAGTTGCCTCCAAAGTCATTAAGAAACCTGTCTGCATCATTCGAATCAGGCATTACCAATGGTCTAAAGAAAGAGCTGCTCAATTATACTGACGTAAAGAGTTTTGCTACACCACGCCGACTGGCCGTGCTTATTTCTGCGCTCGATGAAAAACAGAAAGACAAAAGTACTGAAAAATTTGGGCCGGCTGTGAAAACGGCCTTCGATGCCGATGGTAAGCCAACTCCAGCTGCCAAAGGCTTCGCTAAATCTTGCGGTGTTGAAGTATCACAGCTAATTACTGCTGATAAGGATGGTGTAGAAAAGCTTTCATACACATCTAATCAGGTGGGTAAGACTACAATCGAGTTACTGCCTGGAATTATCGACGCTGCGTTAGCAAAATTACCCATTCCTAAGAGGATGCGCTGGGGCGCATCCCGAGACGAGTTTGTTAGGCCTGTGCACTGGGTAGTCATGCTATTTGGTGACGAAATAATTAACACCAATATTATGGGTGTAGACTCTGGCAGGCAGAGTTTTGGCCATAGGTTTCACCACCCAGAGAGCATTCAGCTGAATGACGCTTCCGAATATGAGTCACGATTAGAAAGCCCTGGAAATGTGATCGCCGATTTTACCAAGCGCAAATCACAGATCCGAACCTTGATCGAAAAAGAGGGCGAGAAGTTAAATGCAACAACTGTTGTCGACGAGTCTCTACTAGATGAAGTGACCAGCCTTGTCGAATTTCCTGTGGCCCTAACAGGAAATTTTGATGAACTATTCCTAGACGTGCCAGCAGAAGCATTAATATTAGCGATGAAGTCCCATCAAAAATGTTTCTATCTTGTCGGTAAGGAGAAAAGCCTGCTCCCACACTTCGTAACCGTAAGTAATATTCGAAGTAAGGACCCTGCACAAGTAACCGAAGGAAATGAGCGAGTAATTCGTCCTCGCCTAGCCGACGCTAAGTTTTTCTATGAAACTGATCAAAAACAAACTCTGGAGAGTAGGCTCGAAAAGCTCAAGAAGGTTGTGTTTCAGGAGAAGTTGGGTACCGTTTACGAGCGTAGCCTGAGAATAGCTAAATTGGCTAAATTTATTGCAGCGGCTGTTGGGGAAAACGAAGCTTACTGTGAAAGAGCTGCAGTGCTATCCAAGTGTGACTTGGTGAGTAATATGGTTGGGGAGTTCGCTGACCTACAAGGGTTAATGGGGTCTTATTACGCCTTAAATGACGGCGAACCAGAGCAAGTAGCTACCGCGATAAATGAACAATATATGCCTAAGTTTGCCGGCGACTCGCTGCCCTCTTCGGCAACGGGCAGCATATTGGCGCTCGCTGATAAGCTCGATTCTATTGTTGGCCTGTTCGCAATTGGCCAACCGCCAACCGGATCCAAAGACCCTTTTGCACTGCGACGCTCTGCAATTGGTGTGTTGCGAATCTTAGTTGAAAATGAAATCAACCTGGATTTAATAGACGCTATTAATGCTTCCATTCAGGGCTTCGAAGGTGTCAAAGTAGAATCCTGTACAGCAGATAATGTCTTTGAATTTATGCTGGAGCGTTTTCGTAGTTGGTATATGGATGAAGGCGTTTCAAGCAATGTTTTTCAAGCAGTAATGGCATTAAAACCAAGGAAGCCGTTGGATTTTAGTAAACGCATTATAGCTGTTTCACGCTTTACAGGCCTTGAGCAATCTGCTGCTTTGGCCGCAGCCAACAAGAGGGTATCGAACCTTCTCGACAAGGCAGAAAATATTTCATTGATTGGTGCAGTTGATACAGCTTTATTTGAAGAGGCAGCAGAAAAACATCTTTTTGATGAGCTTGAAACCAAAGAAGTAAACGTGGCCCCGTTGTTTTCTTGTAATAAATACACTGAAGGGCTTGATGAGTTATGTCTTCTCAAAGATGCTGTTGATAGATTTTTTGATGATGTTTTAGTTATGTGCGAAGACAAAGCCGTACAAAACAATAGGCTAGCCCTTCTTCAAAGGTTGCGCAGTGTATTTCTTCAAGTTGCTGATATTTCGTATTTACACACGAGCTAACCACATCTACTTTTAGCGGATGATCATGAAAACTATTGTTCTGGATAGAGATGGGGTTATTAATGAAGACTCTGAGAGTTACATAAAGTCTGTTGATGAATTTCTTCCCATCCCTGGTAGCATCGAATCCATTGCGCAGCTAAGCAAAGCTGGCTTCAGGGTTGTTGTTGCTACCAACCAATCGGGCCTTGCTCGGGGGTTTTTTGACGAGCATGTGCTTTCTGATATGCACCATAAGCTATGTTCTATGGCTGAGGATGCAGGCGGGAAAATAGATGGAATCTTTTATTGCCCACATTTACCCGATGCTAATTGTGAATGTAGAAAACCAAAAACTGGTATGTTGCAGCAGATAGAATATGAATTTGGGGATAAATTAGCCCACTCCTTTTTTGTTGGTGATAGTTTAAAGGATTTGGAGGCGGCTCTTGCTTTTGGTTGCAAACCTGTTTTGGTAAGAACAGGCAAGGGCATTGATACTGAAAAAGCACTCATTGGTAATTCGCTTCTCAGCATACCCGTATTCGATAACCTTGCTATTGCCGTGAAAAAATTACTGGTGCTATAAAATGCCGGCTACTCTTTTTCTTAGGCTTCGGTCCACAGTTTTCTATTTAGGTTACTATCTAGGAACCATTTTCCTTTCTGTTTTTTTTATTTTATTTTTCCATTTTCTTCCCGCCAAAGGCCGTCACTTTCTTGCAAGCTTATGGTGTAATTTCAGTCTAAATTGGCTGCGATTATGCTGCGGTGTTAAATACAAGGTTATCGGCAAAGAAAATCTTCCTGATTATCCCACAGTAATACTTGCCAACCATCAGAGCAGTTGGGAAACCATTTTGTTCTATAAGCTGATATTTCCCGTTTCCCCCATTCTCAAGAAAGAATTAATAAGCATTCCTTTTTGGGGGTGGTCTATGCGCCTGCTTAAACCTATTGCAATAGATAGAAGCAAGCCAAGAGAAGCTGGGCGCTCTCTTCTCAAGCAGGGCGTTGAGCGAATTAGTACAGGGAATACGGTTATTATTTTCCCAGAAGGCAGCCGTTCACCATTCGGTACGGTAAAACGGTTTTCGCGTGGGGGGGCTAAACTTGCATTGGCAGCAAAAGCTGATGTCGTACCAATTGCCCATAATGCTGGTTATTGCTGGCCTGCCCGAGAGTTTATAAAGAGGCCAGGCTTAATAACCGTTGTGATTGGGGAAAAAATAGAAACAAATAATCTTGGCGCAAGTGAATTAACCGATAAAGCCGAAACCTGGATTAGGGAAACAGTCGCAGACTTGGGGTAGGCCAGCTGACTTAAGTTCAACCAAGGCTATTCATTCCAAAACTTATCTATATATCCAAATTCTCTGCTGCAAGCGCATTATCTTCAATAAATTCACGCCTAGGATCCACCTGGTCGCCCATTAATGTATTGAATAGCTGATCTGCTCCAATGGCATCCTCAATGGTGACCTGTAACATTCTTCTTGTTTCTGGATTCATTGTAGTTTCCCAGAGCTGCTCAGGATTCATTTCTCCAAGGCCCTTATAACGCTGCAAATAATGCCCTTTCATCGCATCGTTAGTTAACCACTCCATAGCCTCAGCAAAAGAGCTAATTTCCTGGGATTTTTCACCTCGCTTTACAAAGGCCCCGTCCTCAATCAGGCCATCCAACACTTCGCCCAATTCAGCAATTGCACGGTATTCACCAGAATGGAAAAAGTCTCGACTAAGCTCAAAGGTTTTTTCCAAGCCATGTAGGTTCAATTTTGCCTGTGGAAGAAATAGCTGCCTCTCCTTATCTTTAATGACCTCCAGTGTATAGTTAGTACTTACACCCGGATGCATAGCGATAAATTTGGCTGTTAGCTCTTCCAGCCAACCCTTCACTTTTTCCTCTGATTTAAGCTCTTCCTCCGCCAAGCTACGAGTAAAAATCATAGCTTCCAAAATTTCTGTTGGATAGAGCCTGGCTAGACGGCTAATAATGGCATAGCTGTTGTTGTACTTTTTAACCAGAGACTCCAATGCATCCCCAGAAATTCCCGGTGCATCAGCATTTACATGAAGGCTTGCTCCCTCAAGGGCAATTTGGGTTTGATATTCGGCAAGCTCAGTATCATCTTTTAGGTATTGTTCCTGTTTCCCCTTACGGATTTTGTAAAGTGGAGGTTGAGCAATAAAAATATGGCCGCCCTCGACCAACTCTCGCATTTGTCTAAAAAAGAAGGTCAGCAAGAGGGTTCGGATATGCGAACCATCCACGTCTGCATCCGTCATGATGATAATGCTATGGTAGCGCAAATTTTCTGGTGCGAATTCTTCGTTGCCAATTCCACAACCAAGCGCCTTTATCATCGTTCCTATTTCAGCAGAGCTTAACATCTTGTCAAAGCGTGCTTTCTCTACATTGAGAATCTTGCCTTTAAGTGGCAAAATCGCCTGGTTTTTACGGTTTCTGCCTTGTTTCGCAGACCCACCAGCGGAGTCACCCTCCACGATATATATTTCGGAAAGGGCTGGATCTTTCTCTTGGCAGTCAGCTAACTTTCCTGGCAAACCGGCTACATCCAGCGCTCCCTTCCGGCGGGTCATTTCTCTCGCTTTACGCGCTGCGTCTCTTGCCCGCGCTGCATCTATCATCTTTCCTACAATAAGTTTTGCATCCTGGGGGTTTTCCAAGAGGTAATCGTTAAAGTGTGAAGACATTTCCTGTTCAACCACCGATTTAACCTCCGAAGAAACCAATTTATCTTTGGTCTGAGAGGAAAATTTGGGGTCGGGTACTTTCACCGAAATAATAGCTGTAAGCCCTTCTCGAGCATCATCGCCTGATGTGGAGACCTCTTTCCCCTTCTTATTTGACAATTCCTTGTCAATATAGCTTTTCAAAACTCGTGTTAACGCACCACGGAATCCTGCAAGGTGTGTTCCCCCGTCTCTTTGCGGGATATTATTGGTATAAGGGAATATATTCTCTTGGTAGGAGTCATTCCATTGAAGGGCTACCTCTACCGTAATTCCGTCATCTTTACGTTCGGAGTTGAAATAAAAAGCCTTATTAACAGCCGTTTTATTCTTATTTAAGTAGTCAACAAAGGCTTTTAGCCCACCCTCATATTTGAATAGCTCTTCTTTGCCTGTTCGCTCATCGGTAAGCCTAATGGCGACTCCCGCGTTAAGAAATGCTAACTCACGTAGCTTTTTGGCCAAAATATCATAATGGAATTCAACGTTAGAAAACGTCTCACCAGAAGGCTTGAAATGGCACTCTGTACCAGACCTGCCTGTCTCTCCAACAACTGTTAACGGTGCTGTTGGAACACCGTGGACATAATCTTGTTCATGCACCTTTCCTTCGCGACGTATCGTAAGTTTCAGCTCTTCAGAGAGCGCATTTACCACTGACACGCCCACACCATGAAGCCCACCAGACACCTTGTAGCTATTATCATCGAACTTTCCACCGGCATGGAGAACCGTCATGATAACTTCGGCCGCGGAAACCCCTTCCTTGTGCATCTCAGTGGGAATACCCCGGCCATTATCTGAAACAGTAATAGTTTCACCGATGTGAATGATTACTTGCACCTCATCGCAATGCCCTGCAAGGGCTTCATCTATAGAGTTATCCACCAGCTCAAACACCATATGGTGTAATCCAGTGCCATCATCAGTGTCACCAATATACATCCCCGGCCGCTTTCTTACCGCATCAAGCCCCTTTAGGACCTTGATACTATCGGAATTATATTCGCTGTTGGACTCATCACTCATGCTTCTACTCCAGGGCTACAGTTAGCGGGCACTATCGCCTCTCTTCCCCTTAATATCGGATAAATTGGCTAAAAATCAAGCTGTTATTGTACCACGTTCCACGTGGAACTTTGTCATTTTAGGCGCCATCGGTAGGGCATCTAAGATGGCAGATATCTCTACGCAGGTTATAAATACCTGCCCTCCCAAATCAAGCAACCGACGAAGAACGGCTGTGCGATTTTTTAAATCAAGCTCCGATGGCAGGTCATCCACAAGGAAAATACACCCCTTATCCAAGGCCCTGCTCAACAGTACCCCTTGGGCTATCTTCATTGCTGAAACAAGTATCTTTTGCTGACCTCTCGATAAGATTTCAACTGCCTTCATTTGCCCTATTTTAAATAATAGATCTGCACGGTGAGGGCCGTTTTGGGTAGCACCATAGCGGGCATCTATCTCTTTGTTTTCTACAAGCACCTCGGACAAAGGCCTTTGAGGATCCCACCCCCTATCGTAACTAACCTTAAGCAGGCCGGCATCAGCCCCCCCCATGTCTTCATAGGTTTCCATAAAGAGCGGGAGAAAAGAATCAAAGTAGCTATTGCGCGCCGCATCGACTTCATGGGACGCCTGATTAAGCTCTGAGTCCCAGGCATTGATTTGTTCCCAATCAGGTTTACGGTGTTTTAATAACAGGTTTCTATTGGCAATTGATTTTTTGGTTCTTCGCCAGCTCCTTATAAAACTTTGTTCCACGTGAAACACTCCCCAGTCTAAGAACTGCCTACGAGGCTTGGGGCCCCCTTCCAACAAAAGGAAAGAGTTAGAGTTAAGTGTTTGCACGGGTAATTCTCGCGCTACGTTTTCCCAGTTGCGCTGTTTCTCATTACAGAATTTTAGTTGGTGGCCCTTCCGTCGAGTCTTACTTAATCCCACCTCACTGCCATCTTCCAACGCAGCAAAAACAACGGCTTTACCTTCTGCGTTATTAATTAGAAGGTCTAATTTGTTGGTACGAAATGAGCGGCCGCTTGCCAGCAGATGAATAGACTCTAATACACTGGTTTTACCTGAGCCATTTTCACCATAGAGAATATTAACTACTGTAGATGGCTCAATATTGAGTTGATGGATATTCCGGACACCAGAAACATTAAGCCTTTGGATGATACTCATAAGGACGGGCCGAGTTAGCTATGTGGTAAATAAACTGCCTATAGGCGCATAGGCATAACAACATACACGGCATCACTGCCTTCTTGAGCCTCTATTAGTGCGCTGCTATTGGGGTCTGACAAAGTAATTCGTGCTTTTTTACTACTGAGGGTCGATAGCACATCAATTAAATAACTCACGTTAAAGCCAACCTCTAAGGAATCCCCCTCATACTCAACAGAAACTACTTCTTCTGCCTCTTCCTGCTCAGGGTTGTTCGCAAAAACCTTCAACTCCCCATCAGATAGAATTACTCGAACTCCTCGGTATTTCTCATTTGAGAGAATAGAAACTCGAGAAAATGCTTGGCGCAACTCGTGACAATCCCCTAGCAATACCTTATCGCCTCCCTTAGGTAATACACGGTTATAATCAGGAAACTTGCCATCGACCAACTTAGAAGTAAAAGTAAAAGCCGGCACACTCGCTCGAATATGGTTTTGTCCAAAGGTCAGTGAAATCTCACCTTCGTCATCTGTTAACAAACGTGTGAGCTCCATAATGCCTTTTCGCGGCAGAATAAGTTGTTGTGGCTCAGAGGTTGGGTTACTCATACCCAATGTTTCCATTGCCAACCTATGCCCGTCAGTAGCAACTACACGAAGATAGTCCGTAGCTACTTCAAACAGCATGCCGTTTAAGTAATAGCGCACATCCTGCTGGGCCATTGCAAAGCTAGTATTATCAAGTAGCTCCCGTAATTTACTTTGCGCCATATTGATCGAAAAAGTATCAGGCTCTTCGTCAACGCTAGGAAATTCAGCTGCTGGCAGGGTGGCGAGTGTAAACCTACTACGGCCTGACTTTACCTTAAGCTTGCTCTCAGATAAGGAAACCTCAACCATGGCATCGTCAGATAAAGACTTACAAATATCCAGTAACTTACGTGCTGGAACCGTAACCTCACCTTGTTCATGGCTTTGCTCAACAGCGACTCTACCGATCAACTCCACTTCAAGGTCAGTTCCCGTAAGAGATAGCTCACTGTTCTTAAGTACCAGCAGTACATTTGAAAGAACGGGCAAAGTCTGCCTTCTTTCAACAACACCACTCACTAGCTGCAAGGGCTTCAATAACGCTTCACGCGAAATAACAAAATGCATTTATTTGCTTTCCTTCTCTTCTCTACTCAAATCTTCGCTATCGGCCTACTAACTGGATAGTGATCTAAGCAAGTTGTTATAGTCTTCTTCTATGTCAACTGAGCTATGGCGCAGTTTTTTAACCTGCTTGCAGGCATGTAGCACAGTAGTGTGATCTCTCCCACCAAAAGCATCGCCTATTTCCGGCAAGCTATGATTAGTTAGCTCTTTCGAAAGGCTCATGGCTACCTGCCGAGGCCTAGCTACAGAGCGATTGCGGCGTTTTGATAGCATATCTGCCATTTTAATTTTGTAATATTCCGCAACTGAGCGCTGGATATTGTCTATAGTCACCAGCTTATCTTGAAGGGCAAAAAGATCACGAAGGGCTTCTTTTATAAGCTCCAAGTCAATCTTCTGGCCAGTAAAATTCGCATGCGCAATAACGCGTTTTAATGCTCCCTCTAACTCCCTAACATTAGATCTCAAGCGTTGAGCAATAAACATGGCAGCATCATTGGGAAGATCAATGTTGCACAAGGCAGCCTTGTTCATAAGAATTGCTGCCCTTGTCTCTAATTCCGGCGGCTCAACGGCCACTGTTAGGCCCCAGCCAAACCTTGACTTAAGCCTCTCTTCCAACCCATTTATTTCCTTATGATAACGATCACAGGTCAGGATGATTTGCTGCCCTCCCTCAAGAAGCGCATTAAAAGTATGAAAAAACTCTTCCTGAGAGCGCTCTTTTCCGGCAAAGAATTGAATATCGTCTATCAATAGGGCATCTACAGACCGATAAAAGCGCTTAAATTCATTGATTGCATTCAACTGTAGGGCAGTAACCATGGTTGCAACAAAGGTTTCAGAGTGTAAATACACGACTTTCGCACCAGGCTTTTTAGCAACTAAATAGTTGCCGATAGCGTGCATTAAGTGAGTCTTTCCTAACCCTACTCCCCCATATATAAAAAGTGGGTTGTAGGCATAGCCGGGATTCTCAGCAACCTGTATCGCTGCAGCACGCGCTAGCTGATTGGATTTACCTTCAACAAAATTATCAAAGGTGCTTTCCGTATTCAGAGCCCCTCGGTGTCGTAACTTGCCTTCAATAACAATATCAACATTGCGCCGTTCCTTCTCAGCAGCAGCGGTGCATGGATTAGAGGCTTCTGGGCTTCGATGATGTGTTAAAGAGGGGGGTGGAATGGTGTTGTCATTGTTCGGCGCTTCGGATCTTGTTTTTGACACCACACTGTCATTGTTGTTACCAGCAAACACTTCTAGGCGAATTTCTGTTACCTCATCGCTTGCCTCAGCGACAATTTGTTCAATACGTTGCAGAAATTTTCCTTTAACCCAATCTTGAATAAAACGATTTGGCGCAAAAACGCGCAAAACTGCCAGTTCCAGCTCGGCGTGGAGAGGTCTTATCCAGGTATTAAATTGTTGTGAAGGTAATTCTGCCTTCAAGCAGTCGATACATTCTTGCCAAATTGCTACAGCCACGTTTCTTTAACCCGCAGTAGTTATTATTTATTATTTTGACGAAACAGAGCACAATTCTAACCACAAGGGGTAGAGTTATCCACTGGGAAACAAGCTGAAAACCCTGTTTTTCGAATATTTTTTTTTATTTATTTATCAATGAGTTAAAAAAATTCTGCTGTAAAATCCCGAGTGAAAAATCACTTCTATGCACAGATTTCTTTCACAGCTGTTGATAAAAAACCTGTGGATAAGTTGTGTTTAATTTATGGATGAAAAGAGCTTCTTTTGACATCACCCATCAACCCCAACGAGTACCGCATTAAAGATTGCGATTTCGTTGCATGTTCACGATAAAACCTCTAGAATTCGCGATCCCATTTTCGAACCGCTTATTGTTCGGTTTGTAATTAATAGAATCGGATAAATTGATATGAAAAGAACATTCCAACCCAGTGTACTGAAGCGAGCTCGAACCCACGGATTTAGAGCACGTATGGCAACCAAAGGTGGCCGTCAGGTCATTAAGAGACGCCGTGCTAGAGGACGTGCCAAGCTTTCAGCGTAAGTCCGGCTTTCTCTGTTATTCAATGATTGATTAATCAAATGAAAAGAGAGAACGAAACGTGGCTGAATTCGGCTTTCCTAAAACGTCACGATTGTTAGATGCTGCTGATTATAAGGCTGTTTTTAGCAACGCTCAGTTTAAAGTTTCCTGTCGCCACTTTCTTGTGCTGGCTATAAGTAATGATAGGCCTAATCCTAGATTGGGTTTGGTTATCGCGAAAAAAAACGTTTCCTTGGCGGTGCAAAGAAATCGTATAAAACGCCAGCTTCGAGACGCGTTTCGTCATAACACAATGCTGCTTAACAAACTTGATTTGGTTGTGCTGGCTCGAAAAGGTGCAGATAAGCTGAATAACAAACAGCTGAAAAGCACTATAGGGTCTTTGTGGCAAGACCTGGAAAGTAAGCAGAAGCAAAAGATGCTTTCAAATTAAGGGCGGTGGGAAAATAATCATGCTGGATAAACTTCTCATAAGGCTTATTGGCCTTTATCAATCTAGCTTGAGTTTGCTTATCGGTAATCAATGCAGATTCCACCCTACCTGCTCTCAATACACTAAAGAAGCGATTCAAATTCACGGCTCATTGCGTGGATCCTGGTTGGGTATTCGTCGAATCTGTAGCTGCCACCCTCTTCATGAAGGGGGCTATGACCCCGTTCCAGAAAACCACGACACTAATGGTCATTGGACTAAGTAAGTAGGAAAATATGGACATAACTAAATTCGCTTTATATACATCTTTGGCCATCATCACCTATTTGATGTTATTAGCCTGGCAAGAAGATTACCCACCTACAATAGATGATGGCAGCGCATCGCGTGTAGAGCTACCACGGGTATCCAACGTAGAGAACACAGACGCCCTGGAAGATGATGTACCAAGTACCTCCCTATCAAAAGCACCCGTTTCAACTTCGGCAGATACGCCTTCTGTCGCACCAGCAAGCAACACTTCTTCGACTAATGAGATAATCTCCAAGGAGTTGATCTCTGTCCACACTGATACTTTTGAAGTCCAAATAAACCCTGTTGGTGGCGATATTGTTTACCTTGCCTTGCCTCTTTACCTTAAACAAATAGATGTTGCAGATGACCCTTTTGTTTTATTGGAAAGTCAGCCTGGAAGAGAGTATGTCGCACAAAGCGGTTTAATTGGTGCTGATGGTATCGACAGCAAGGGTCGTGCTATTTATAAAGCTAGTTCTAATAGTTTTACGCTTAGCGAATCTGATGACCGTCTTGATGTAGACCTGACAACCTTAACGGAGACTGGTGTTGAGATTACAAAACGCTACAGCTTTCATCGTGGTAGCTACCTTATTGATGTTAATTTTATCGTTAACAACAACTCAGCAGAAAACTGGCAAGCTAATGCATTTGGACAGATAAAAAGAGACAGTTTCGATGATCCAAGTGATGCAGGCGGTTTCGGCAATACTTATCTAGGTTTTGTAACCACCACCATTGATGACCCTTACATAGAAATCGAATTCGATGATATTGATGACGATGGTAGTTCAACTCTTGAAACCACTGGGGGTTGGATTGCTTTTAGCCAGCATTATTTCATCTCAGCATGGATACCTGATGTCAGCTCCATAAATCAGCTAACAACAAGAAAAAACACCTCTAACCAATACTACGGTGAGTTCACCAGCAGCGCGTTCAACGTACCTGCTGGGGAAAGCGCTAGCCACAACATTCAGTATTATGCCGGGCCCAAAGATCAATATGTGCTACAGGATATTTCCCCCGGTTTAGATAAAACCATCGATTACAGCTTTCTTTGGTTTATCGCGAGTCCTATTTACTGGCTTCTTTCTCGCATTAATTCAATGGTCGGCAACTATGGTGTCTCCATTATTCTACTCACAGTAATAGTAAAAGCTTCTTTCTATAAATTGTCAGAGACTCAGTACCGCTCCATGGCTGGCATGCGTCGGCTAGCGCCTAAAATGCAACAGCTAAAAGAGAGCTATGGTGATGACAAAATGAAGATGCAGAAAGCCACCATGGACTTATATAAAAAGGAGAAAATAAATCCTTTTGGTGGTTGTTTACCGATGCTGGTGCAAATGCCTGTTTTTATCGCACTGTACTGGGTATTGTTAGAGAGTGTTGAGTTACGCCATGCCCCTTTTATACTTTGGTTGACTGATCTGTCTGTACGAGACCCTTTCTTTGTTTTGCCGATACTTATGGGCGCAACAATGTATCTGCAAACAACCTTAAGTCCGGCCCCTGCAGACCCTATGCAAGCCAAAGTGATGAAAATGATGCCAATAATGATGAGCGTTTTATTCCTGTGGTTCCCTGCAGGGCTGGTTCTTTACTGGTTCACCAATGGTGCTCTCGGCATCTTGCAGCAGTGGTATATCACTCGGAAAATCGATGCAGCCTACGAAGCTAAGAAAGCTGGCTGATCGTCCATTCGTCAGTTCCGGACACAGGCTTCTTTTAATGTGTGTCCCAAGAATAGGAACATGAATGTTGACCCAAATATCTCAACTGACCACCGACACAGTCTGTGCTATTGCTACAGCTCCCGGGCGATCGGGTGTTGGTATTGTCAGGGTCTCCGGCCCTAATTCTTTAAGCATCGCTAAAGAAATACTCGGGTTTTCTCCAACACCTAGACACGCACACTTTGCAAATTTCTTGGATGAAAAAGGTCAGAACATTGATCAAGGAATCGCCTTATTCTTCAATTCACCCAACTCTTTTACTGGCGAAGATGTATTAGAGCTCCAGGGGCACGGCGGTATTTATGTACAGAAAGAATTACTTAATCGCACATTGCAATTAGGTGCTCGACTGGCAAATCCTGGAGAGTTCTCAGAACGCGCTTTTCTTAATAACAAGATCGATTTACTCCAAGCAGAAGCAATAGCTGACTTAATTGATTCCAGCTCACAACAAGCCGCGAGATCGGCGATGAGAACTTTACAGGGAGAGTTCTCCAACAAGATTCAAGTACTGTTGCAAGAGTTGGTGAAAGCTAGAGTACACGTAGAAGCAAGCATAGATTTTTCCGATGAAGATATTGAATTCCTTTCTGACAATAAAGTACAGGAATCACTTAGCAGCATATTGAACTCTCTAGACTCTACCCTTGAACAAGCGAAAAACGGTGCACTGCTCAAGGAAGGGATCAATGTTGTTATTGCTGGGAAACCCAATGCCGGAAAATCTAGTTTATTAAATTCACTCTCTGGCCAAGAAAGCGCAATCGTTACTGATATTCCGGGAACGACACGAGATTTACTCACAGAAGAAATAAACATAGATGGCCTACCTCTACATATAGTAGATACCGCAGGTATTAGATTCAGCGATGATGTAGTCGAGCAGGAAGGTTTGCGTAGAGCCCAAATTGCAATAGAGCAAGCCGACCAAATACTTTTAATAATCGACAGCTCTAAAGCCGAAGAAGATGTGGAAAAGCTGTTAGCACCCCTTGCATTAATAACCGATAAGTCTATTACAGACATTGAGTACTTAAAGAACACAACACTGGTTTTTAATAAAATTGACTTAACAGATAATATAAAGCCTGTTGTGAGCAGTGTTAACTATTCGGGCTTGGATATACCGTGTATTAACCTCTCTGCAAAGAAAGGTTTTGGTATAGATCTTTTGAGAAACTACCTGAAAGAACTTATAGGTTTTAACTCTGCAGAAGAAGGCGCTTTTATCGCTAGGGAGCGACATCTGACAGCACTCTTAAAGGCTAGACAGTTAATCGAGTCAGCTTTAGAGAACATTTCTACACAATCCCCTTTAGAACTTATTGCCGAAGACTTGCGCTTTGCTCAAACCCAGCTTGGGGCAATTACCGGCGAGTTTTCCACTGATGATTTGCTAGGTGAGATTTTCTCTAATTTTTGTGTGGGTAAGTGACTTAAAAAACTGAATAAGGCTTGAGTAGTTTTGAATAAGAAATGATTGTTCTGAATTGCCCAGAAAATATACCTAACAACTAATAGGCTATTATTATGCTATTCAAACTTTATCTACTGCTTTTTTAGACACTTAAGCTATTGATTTTGTTTGTTTTATCAGAGATGCTAACAGAAAAAGGTTGAGCTATTAATAACAACATCAATACCTTCTATATACATATATATAATAAATACTTAAATAAATTTAACTACAAGTTTAAAAATTAGGCTTTATACTTGCCAGCCCTTGTTAAGAGACTCAGCTTAGGAAGCGCACTAAAAGTGGAATACAGCAAAGAATATGATGTGATCGTCGTAGGTGGAGGGCACGCAGGCACTGAAGCAGCCCTGGCTTCCGCACGCCAAGGCGTGGCCACTTTGCTTATTACCCACAGTATCGAAACACTCGGTCAAATGTCCTGTAATCCAGCTATTGGCGGAATCGGTAAAAGCCATTTAGTCAGGGAGATCGATGCTCTAGGTGGTGCCATGGCGCAAGCAATCGATCGTGCAGGGATTCAATTTCGCGTATTAAACGCGAGTAAAGGCCCAGCTGTTCGTGCTACGAGGGCGCAAGCTGACCGAGTCCTTTACAAAGCGGCGATTCGCCAAGTCTTAGAGCAGCAAGAAAACCTTTCTTTGTTTCAACAAGGGGTTGATGATTTATTGATCGAAGAAGGGCGCGTTAAAGGCGTTATCACTCAAATGGGTATGCTCATTCGGGCTCACCAGGTGGTGCTAACCGCTGGTACATTTCTTGGTGGGAAAATTCATATTGGCATGGAAAACAGTGCTGGCGGTAGGGCGGGAGATCCACCTGCAATTGCATTGGCCGAACGATTAAGAGAGTTACCATTCAGGGTTAACCGCCTTAAAACAGGTACTCCTCCGCGCATAGATGCAGACTCCGTTGATTTTTCAGTCATGCAGGTCCAAGAGGGGGATACTCCCCTGCCGGTGATGTCCTACCTCGGAAAAGCTTCAGACCACCCTGAACAAATTAATTGCTATATCACTACTACGAATGAGAAATGCCACGATGTTATTCGCGGTGGCCTAGATCGATCCCCAATGTATACCGGTGTGATTGAAGGCACAGGCCCGAGATATTGCCCTTCAATTGAAGATAAAGTGATGCGTTTTGCAGACAAATCCTCTCATCAAATATTTGTTGAACCGGAAGGGCTAAACACTAAGGAGTTATACCCTAACGGTATTTCCACCAGTTTGCCCTTTGACGTCCAGTTAAAAATGATTCGAGAAATAAAAGGGTTTGAGAATGCCCATATCACTCGCCCTGGTTACGCTATTGAATATGACTTCTTCGACCCTCGCGATTTACATTACTCCCTGGAGACAAAGTTTGTTAAAGGCTTGTACTTTGCTGGGCAGATCAATGGCACTACTGGTTACGAAGAAGCAGCAGCTCAAGGGCTTTTGGCAGGACTAAATGCAGGGTTAGCTGCGCGCGGTAAAGAGTCATGGTGCCCGCGTCGAGATCAGGCTTATATTGGGGTTTTGGTTGATGATCTCATTACATTAGGCACTAATGAACCTTATAGAATGTTTACTAGTCGTGCTGAATACAGACTGACTTTACGAGAAGATAATGCTGATTTGCGCCTCACAGAAAAAGGTAGGGAATTGGGGCTGGTTTCGGATGAGCGCTGGGATTTCTTTACCAAGAAAAAAAACCAGATTGTTGAAGAGCTAAAACACTTGCAGGGTACTTGGGTGCAGCCTAACACCGAAACAGCGGAACGCATTAATGTATTGCTGGAAAAGCCAATTACTCGAGAGTATAGCCTGGCCGATTTATTGGCCCGCCCCAGAGTGGAGCACAGTGCACTAAGCGAAGCATTTAGTGGTGAGCCCTGTACTAAAGATAGATCTGCTATTGCTACACAAGCAGCACAGCAGGCCGAGATTCAAATCAAGTACCAAGGGTATATTGGTCGCCAAGAAGAAGAAATCGAGCGTCTCAAGAAGCAGGAAAACACAAAATTGCCAGCAGATTTCGATTACCAGCAGATGCAAGGCTTATCAAATGAGCTGAAACAGAAGCTGATTGATGTCAGGCCAGAGAATATTGGTCGAGCTTCGCGCATCCCTGGAATAACACCGGCCGCCATATCCTTGTTGCTCGTTTACTTAAAAAAACACCGAGCAGTAAACCGCAAGGCCAGTTAGGATTAATTGTAGTCGTCAATGTCGCAGTCAACCCGAGATGAATTGGAGCGAGGAATTGCAACGTTGTCGCTTAGCTGCAACGAACAGCAAATTTCTTTGCTGTTGGCATATATAGATCTGCTAAAGAAATGGAATTCTACCTACAATTTACTGGGTGCTAATGAGATTGGAAACCTTGTCTCCCGGCATATACTCGATAGCCTATCGATCCATCCATATTTGCAAGGTGAGTTAATTGCCGATATTGGCGCTGGTGCTGGTTTACCAGGAATACCCCTTGCTATCCTGAACCCCGATAAGCAATTTGTATTACTCGACAGTAATGGCAAGAAGACTCGCTTTATGTTTCAAGCAAAAGTGCAGTTGGGATTGGAAAATATTTCTGTCGAAAATTGTCGGATTGAGCACTATCAAAGTAACCGCCAAATTGATATGGTGATATGCCGTGCATTCGCTACACTTGCAGATGCGCTGAACATGTTGCAACCGATCTTCTCCGAGAAAGGCAAACTGTTGGCAATGAAGGGGTTCTATCCTGAGGCTGAAATAGCCGATTTGCCAGATGGGTTTGCGGTGAGCAGAGTTATAAAGCTTGATGTTCCTGGTAGCGAGTCACACAGGCATTTGATCGAAGTCATGCGCAATAAAATTTTGGAGAGCTAAGCTAACAAGCTCTCCTTGAAGTACAGCGAAAAGAGGTTGGAAATAGTAAAGTGGGAAAGGTTCTCGCAATAGCAAACCAAAAAGGCGGTGTAGGTAAAACAACTACTTCGGTGAATCTTGCTGCATCACTCAAGTTCACACGAAAGAGTGTATTGCTCATTGACCTGGACCCGCAAGGCAATGCCACCATGGGTAGTGGCATAGATAAATCTGATCTAGATACCTCCATCTATGAAATACTCACTTTGAAGGCAAGTTTTGATGAGGTGGTACTGAGACCTGAAGATTCTGAGTATGATTTATTGCCTGCTAATAGTGATCTCGTTGCGGCTGAAGTCGAGTTAATCAGCGAAGAGAGTCGAGAGCTTCGCCTTCGGCAAATTATAGATAAAGTACGCCATCGCTACGACTACATTGTTATCGATTGCCCACCCTCATTGAACATGCTTACAATCAATGCGCTGGTTGCCGCCGATGGTGTGGTAATACCAATGCAGTGTGAATATTATGCCTTGGAAGGTTTGTCGGCGTTAATGGACACTATCAACGCCATTCGTGACACCCTGAACCCAGAACTGAAAATCGAAGGCATCGTACGTACAATGTATGATCCAAGAAACAAGCTGACCTCAGAGGTTAACGGTCAGCTCATTAGCTATTTTGGTGACGCTGTTTATCGAACAGTGGTACCCAGGAATATTCGATTGGCAGAGGCACCAAGTTACGGCAAGCCTGTATTAAAATATGACAAGCAATCCCGTGGAGCAATTGCTTATCTTGCGCTAGCAGGTGAGCTATTGCGGCGTAATGATGAAGCTGCGGCTAGAGCTGTTGGTTAATCGTGGGAACAAACAGCTCAACCAATTTGGCTTAGGTGTGAAATGACAGATAAGAAAAAGCTTGGCAAAGGCCTAGACGCCCTACTCTCCAAAGGCAGCACTGAAACAATGGCTAGCCTTTTAGGCAAACCCAAAGACCGCCCCATTCCTCAAGATTCTCGCACCGAAGTAGATGGTGATCTTAAGCATATCCCTGTTGACCTAATTCAACGTGGTAAATACCAACCTCGAACCGATATGCATGAGGAAGCTCTTGAGGAGTTAGCTAACTCCATACGGAGTCAGGGTGTAATGCAGCCCATTGTTGTGCGCCCTATTTCTTCCGATAAATATGAAATTATCGCTGGAGAGCGCCGTTGGAGAGCCACGCAAATAGCGGGTTTGGATACAATTCCAGCGATTATCAAGCCGGTTGGGGACGAGGCAGCTATTGCCATGTCCCTAATTGAGAATATCCAGCGCGAAAACTTGAATCCAATTGAAGAAGCGATGGCCTTGAAGCGCTTACAAGACGAATTTGAGCTCACTCAACAAGAGGTTGCTGAGGCTGTGGGCAAATCCAGAGCTACAGTTACTAATCTGATTCGTCTTATCGGCTTAACAATTGATGTTCGGCGCATGCTGGAGCATGGCGATCTTGAAATGGGGCATGCTAGGGCCCTGCTATCCCTTCCTGATACACAACAATCAGAAACGGCAAGAACTGTAGTTGGCCGTGGACTATCAGTGCGTCAGACTGAATCTCTGGTCAGAAGGCTGATAGCAAGCGCGAGTGAAGGGACCAGCAATACTGCTAGCAAGGTGGTGGATCCAGATATTAAGAACCTCGAAGAAAATCTAGCGGATAAACTTGGTGCCAAAGTAATGATTCAACATACTGCTAAAGGCAAAGGCAGGCTCGTTCTGAAATACAACTCCCTTGATGAGCTGGACGGTATTCTCTCCCATATCAATTGATAATCACACGTGGTTGATTAGGCACTATAAAGTCCCTATAATGCGCGTGCTTTGGTGATCACGCTGTGCTTTTTTGGTGCTTATTAGAAGTGCTGTTGAAGAGCGAGGCTGGAAAAGCTAAGCAAAAATGTCGAACTTAAAGGCCCCACCGGTATATAAAGTAATCATTGCGCAACTGGCAGTGACCGTCTTTATGGCAGTGATTTCTCTGTTAATCTCAGGTGTTGTTTTGGCTTACTCGGCTTTATTGGGTGGGCTTATAAGTGCGTTACCCAACAGTTATTTTGCGCTGCATGCCTTCCGTCATCGGGGGGCTAGAAATGCACAAAAAGTGGTTAAAGGTTTTATTCGCGGGGAGCTTGGCAAAATTCTCATCACATTGGTGTTTTTTGCTCTTAGTTTTACCTTGATTAGCAGATTGAACGAATTAGCCTTAATACTCGGGTTTATACTGACCCATTTTGTAGGTGTAGTAATGTCGGGGTTTATAAGTTATAGCCCCTCTAGTAACACAAATTAAGTTACTCAGAGATTAGAGATTATAAATGGCAGAGTTAGCACACGCAGCAGCTGAACATGGCGCAGAAAGCCTGACAGTTCAGGAATATATTACCCACCATTTATCCTATTTGACCTATGGTAGATTTCCAGACGGTCACTGGGGGCTTGCACACACGCCAGAAGAAGCTACTGAAATGGGTTTTATGGCAATCCATGTTGATACAATGGGATGGTCTCTGTTTTTAGGTGCTGCTTTTTTACTCTTCTTCCGCTATATCGGCAAGCGTGCGACTTCCGGGGTGCCTAGTGGTATCCAGAACTTTGTAGAAAGTATTTTTGAGTTTGTTGAAGCTCGCGTCAATGAAGGGTTTAACTACAAAAACGCTTATGTAGCGCCGTTATGCCTAACCGTATTTGTTTGGATTCTGTTAATGAATCTAATGGACCTGGTGCCGGTAGATTGGCTTCCAGAAATAGCCATGGCTGTTGGCGGGCTTTGGGGCCTAGAGCATATGTCTTTCAAGGTGGTGCCTACTACCGACCCGAATATTACAATGGGTATGTCCATTAGTATCTTCTTCCTTATTATTTATTACAGCATCAAGAACAAAGGCTTAGGCGGTTTTCTAAGCGAGCTGGCTTTCCACCCATTCGGTAAGTGGATGCTGCCCTTCAACCTCATTATTGAAATACCAACACTATTTGCTAAGCCGATTTCCCTTGGACTTCGACTCTTTGGAAATCTTTATGCTGGCGAGCTATTGTTCTTGCTTATTTCTGGCTTATTAGGCTGGTATCAATTACCAGCTCACTTTGTGTGGGCGGTGTTTCATATCTTGGTTGTCCCCCTACAGGCCTTTGTATTCATGATGCTAACGATTGTTTATTTGAATGCAGCACACGAGCCGTCACACGCTCACTAAACTAATTTTTACCTTTAATTACGATTGATCTGAACTAAAGAAAACCTGGAGAAAAAAGATGGAAATGATATTGGCGAATACAGTACTAGGCGTACTGCTTGTACTGGGAATGGGCGCACTCGGAACTGCTATTGGTTTCGGTATTCTAGGAGGCAAGTTCTTAGAAGGTTCTGCTCGTCAGCCTGAGCTAGCTCCTAAATTACAGGGCAGCATGTTCTTGGTAGCTGGTCTTATCGATGCGGTAACAATGATCGGTATTGGTATCGGCATGTGGTTTACCTTTGCTAACCCTTACCTAGGTCAGCTGGCCGGTTAATCAAGACACCTATTAGCGGGAGATCGCGGTGGATATTACATTAACTATTATCGGGCAATCGGTAGCGTTCTTCGTCTTCTGGTGGTTCTGCGCGAAATACGTTTGGCCTCTATTCATGAATATCATGGAAGAGCGTCGTCAGAAAATCGCAGACGGCCTAGAAGCAGCGGCTAGAGCTGAGAAAGATCTAGAATTAGCGCAGGCTAAGTCTACAGGTCAGCTTAAAGAAGCAAAGGTTGAAGCAGCGGGCATTATCGACCTAGCAAATAAGCGCGGTTCGCAGATTGTTGACGAAGCGAAAGAGCAAGCCAAAGAAGAGGCCAAGCGCATAATCGCTGGCGCTCAGGCTGAGATTGAACAGGAAGTAAATAGAGCGAAAGAAGCTCTACGTTCACAGGTTTCTGCGATAGCAATCGCTGGTGCCGAGAAGATCCTGGAAGGCTCGATCGATCAAGCTGCTAACGAAGACATGTTGAACAAATTAGCTTCCGAGCTTTGAGAATCTAAACAGTGGCAGAACTAATCACATTAGCAAGACCCTATGCCAAGGCAGCTTTCGAGAATGCCTTAGCCGATGGCTCGTTAGACAAGTGGTCCAGCATGATCACCTTGTCCGCAGCGGTGTCCACTGAAGAGGGAGTGAGCACTATATTGTCCTCGCCCTCTCTCTCGTCGGATCAAATTGCCGAAGCCTTCATTGGCGTGTGTGGCGATGAGCTAGATACGAAAGGTAAAAATTTCGTAAGCCTGCTTGCTGAAAACAAGCGTCTGGTTTTGCTACCAGAAATTTCTACACTGTTTGAAACCCTGAAAGCGAATCAGGAAATGTCGGTTGATGTTGAGATCACAACAGCTTTTGAAATTAGTTCAGATGTTTCAAACAAGCTAGCGCAGGCTCTCAAAGATCGTCTTAAGCGTGAAATATTATTGACCACCAATGTCGACCAAAACTTGATCGGCGGCGCGGTAATTAGAGCGGGTGACAATGTCATCGACAGCTCGGTACGCGGAAAGTTATCTAAATTAGCTGAATCAATGAATTCCTGAGCAGGTCAGGAACAAGGAAATAAGCATGCAACAACTGAACCCATCCGAAATCAGTGACATTATTAAGCAGCGCATCGACAAGCTCGAAGTGTCAGCTGAGTCAAAAAACGAAGGCACAATCGTCAGCGTATCTGACGGTATTATTCGTATCCACGGCTTAGCCGATGTTATGTACGGTGAAATGATCGAGTTTGAAGGCGGCGTTTACGGAATGGCGCTTAACCTTGAGCGTGACTCGGTAGGCGCTGTGGTACTAGGCGACTATCTATCGCTGCGCGAGGGTCAAACTTGTCGTTGTACTAAGCGAATTTTGGAAGTCCCGGTTGGCCCTGAACTAGAAGGCCGTGTTGTTGACGCACTAGGTAAGCCTATCGATGGAAAGGGGCCCGTTGAAACAACTATGACCGATGCTGTTGAGAAAGTAGCGCCGGGCGTAATTGCAAGACAGTCTGTTGATCAGCCTGTGCAGACAGGATTGAAATCGATCGACTCCATGACCCCAATCGGAAGGGGCCAGCGCGAATTGATCATTGGTGACCGTGAGGTCGGAAAGACCGCCGTTGCCATTGACGCCATCATCAACCAGAAAGGCAAGAACGTTAAGTGTATCTACGTAGCAGTTGGTCAGAAGGCCTCATCAGTAGCCAACGTGGTAAATCGTCTGGAAGAACACGGCGCCATGGAATACACCACGGTGGTAGCGGCGACGGCATCTGATCCAGCATCTATGCAATTTATCGCGCCTTACTCCGGCTGTACGATGGGTGAGTACTACCGTGATCGTGGCGAAGACGCACTGATCATCTATGATGACCTAACCAAGCAAGCTTGGGCTTATCGTCAGATCTCTCTACTTCTAAGAAGACCGCCGGGCCGTGAAGCCTATCCTGGTGATGTTTTCTACTTACACTCCCGTCTATTGGAGCGTTCATCGAGAGTGAGCGCTGACTACGTTGAAAAGTTCACCAACGGTGAAGTAAAAGGCAAGACAGGCTCTTTGACTGCATTGCCGATTATTGAGACGCAAGCCGGTGACGTATCTGCGTTCGTACCGACCAACGTGATTTCGATTACAGACGGTCAAATATTCCTGGAAACGGACTTGTTTAACTCCGGTATTCGCCCTGCGATGAACCCGGGTATCTCGGTGTCTCGTGTGGGTGGTGCGGCACAGACCAAGATTATTAAGAAGCTGGGCGGTGGCGTACGTATTGCACTAGCTCAGTATCGTGAACTCGCGGCGTTCGCGGCGTTCGCCTCTGACCTTGATGACGCGACTCGAGCACAGCTAGAGCACGGTCAGCGAGTTACAGAACTAATGAAGCAGAAGCAGTACTCGCCAATGTCGATCGCAGAGATGGGTATCTCCATTTATGCGGCGAACGAAGGCTATCTGCAAGACATTGAATTGAACAAGGTATTGGACTTCGAAGCGGCACTGCTGTCCTACATGAACAGCGAGCACGCTGATCTGATAAAGCAGATCAACGATACCGGCGACTACAACGACGACATCGGCGCTCAATTTAAGGCCGCGATCGACAAGTTCAAGTCCACACAGAGTTGGTAACTTGGTAGTCGAGTAGACAAATAAATCAGAGGCTGCAAAATGGCTGGCGGAAAAGAAATACGCACCAAGATTTCGAGTATTAAGAGTACTCAGAGTCTCACCGGCGCGATGGAAATGGTAGCGGCAAGTAAAATGCGTAAAGCTCAAGAGCGCATGACACTTGGCAAGCCCTATGCTCATCGCATCCGTTCGGTGATCGGTCATATTGCCAACGCAACACCAGAATACAAACACGCCTATTTCGACACGCGAGACATAAAGAGAGTTGGTTACATTATTGTTTCTTCTGATCGCGGGCTTTGCGGCGGCTTGAACATCAATGTATTCAAGGCGGCCGTTGCTTCCATGAAGGATTTCAGGGACGCCAATGTCGAGATCGACTTTTGTGTTATTGGCAAGAAGGCTGCGCGCTTTTTTAGCAACTATGGCGGTAATGTAATTGCCGCGGTTGATAGTATTGGCGATGCGCCGGAAGTATCAGATGTAATTGGTTCTGTTCGAGTGATGCTGGATAAATTCGATAACGGCGAAATCGACCAGCTAATGGTGGTTAGCAATACTTTTGTGAACACCATGACGCAGCAGCCGACCATAGAACAACTGCTCCCATTGCTACCTTCTGAAGAAGAAGACCTTAAACACCATTGGGATTATTTGTATGAGCCCGATGCGAAGGAATTGCTTGATGGTTTGTTACTAAGGTATATCGAATCACAAGTGTTTCAGGCAATAGTCGAAAACAATGCCTGTGAGCAAGCCGCTCGAATGGTAGCAATGAAGAGCGCAACCGATAACGCTGGCGAGCTCATCGATGAATTAGAGCTGGTCTATAACAAAGCTCGACAAGCAGCAATTACCCAAGAGCTGTCGGAGATAGCTGGCGGAGCTGCTGCGGTATAAGTAGTAAAAAATTTAGCGGTGTTGGTTTAGTAATTAAGACAACGCCATTAACAAAAGTTTGATGAAATATTAAGAGATTGAGGAACCGGACATGAGTAGCGGTCGAATCGTACAAATCATTGGCGCTGTAATCGACGTAGAGTTTGGACGCGATGGAGTACCTTCTGTATATGACGCACTAGAAGTCAGCAACACAGACATCGTGCTGGAAGTGCAGCAGCAATTAGGCGACGGCGTAGTAAGAACAATTGCGCTTGGCAGTACAGAGGGTCTAAGTCGAGGGCTTGAAGTCTCAGATACCGGAGCTCCTGTTTCTGTACCTGTCGGTACTGAAACTCTCGGCCGCATCATGAACGTACTAGGCCGTCCAATCGACGAGCGTGGCCCGATCGGCGAGAAGAAGCGCATGCCTATTCACCGCAAGGCGCCTACGTACGAAGAGCTTTCCAGCTCGAACGAATTGCTAGAAACAGGCATCAAGGTAATCGATCTTATCTGTCCATTCGCCAAAGGCTCGAAAGTTGGTCTATTCGGTGGTGCAGGTGTGGGCAAGACGGTAAACATGCTTGAGCTTATTAACAACATCGCAACGGAGCACAGTGGTTTGTCAGTGTTCGCAGGTGTTGGTGAGCGTACTCGTGAAGGTAACGATTTCTATCACGAGATGCAGGAATCAAAAGTAATCGACCTTGAAGGCGAGTCTAAAGTATCGATGGTATACGGACAGATGAATGAGCCTCCTGGTAACAGATTGCGTGTTGCACTAAGCGGGTTAACGATGGCGGAAGATTTCCGTGACGAGGGCCGTGACGTTCTCTTGTTTATCGATAACATTTATCGTTACACACTCGCGGGTACAGAGGTATCGGCACTACTTGGACGTATGCCGTCGGCGGTGGGATATCAGCCTACACTTGCTGAAGAAATGGGTGCGCTGCAGGAACGTATTACATCGACTAAAGATGGCTCGATTACTTCGATCCAGGCGGTATACGTACCAGCGGATGACTTGACTGACCCATCACCAGCAACGACCTTTGCTCACTTGGATGCGAAGGTTGTACTGTCACGTGATATCGCTTCACTCGGCATCTACCCTGCGGTGGATCCACTCGATTCATCTTCGCGTCAGCTCGACCCACTCGTAATTGGCAACGAGCACTACGATACGGCGAATGGCGTGCAAACAGTTCTGCAGCGCTATAAAGAACTGAAAGATATTATCGCGATTCTGGGCATGGATGAATTGTCCGACGAAGATAAGCAGACGGTCGGCCGTGCGAGACGTATTTCGCAATTCCTGTCTCAGCCATTTACTGTGGCGGAAGTTTTCACCAACGCTCCAGGCAAATACGTTTCTCTTAAAGACACAATTGCGGGCTTCAAGGGAATCTTGGCGGGCGAATATGACCACCTTCCTGAGCAGGCATTTAGCATGGTAGGCTCTATCGAAGAAGCCATCGCTAAAGCGGAAACTTTAAAGTAATTGTCCCTCTGTCCCTAGGGGCAAGAACGAGTAATTAGATATGGCTATGACAATGCACTGTGACATCGTAAGCGCCGAGAAGAGCATCTTCTCTGGTCTCGTTGAAATGGTTGTTGCTGCGGGATCTCTTGGGGATCTCGGTATTGCTCCTGGGCACGCGCCCCTGTTAACTGCGTTAATTCCGGGCCCAGTTAAGTTGATTCTTCAAGGTGGCGAAGAAGAAATCTTCTACGTGTCTGGCGGATTCCTAGAGGTACAACGTGGTGTGGTTACATTGCTGAGCGATACCGCGCTTAGAGCTGATGATGTCGACGAAGCGGCAGCGCAACAAGCAATGGAAGATGCTGAGAAGGCTATAGCGAATCAGGGCGCGGAATTCGATTACTCGATAGCCGCCGCTCAACTCGCGGAAGCCGCGGCTCAGTTACGGGCACTACGAAAAATTAAGAAGTAGCGACGCACCAATACAGTGTAACGAGAACCTAAAAAGGTAGCATGAGCTACCTTTTTTTTTGGTATTCTTTTGACCTGGGCTTGAAGTCTCTATTGCGAAGGCCGCTATCCAAAGTAGATTTCATCAAACGTGGCCCCAATAGGTGGACTAACAATGAATTTAGATATTGTCATTCTTGCGGCAGGTAAGGGCACAAGAATGAATTCAAACATTCCGAAAGTGTTACACCAAATCGGTGGTAATTCCATGCTTGGCCATGTGCTCAGTGCCGCAAGCAAACTGCAATCCGAGCGAACCCACATCGTAGTTGGTTATGGGGCAGAGCAAATCAGAGAAGAGTTTAGCTCTAATGCGGATCTGCAGTGGGCCCTACAAGAGCAGCAGTTGGGAACCGGCCATGCTGTGATGCAGGCTATGCCAGCCATCGATACCGCAGATCAAGAAAAGCGCGTTCTTGTGCTCTACGGCGACGTCCCGCTTACCAACTTTTCTACGCTGCAGGCATTGGTCGACCAAGCGAGTGAAAACAAGCTCTGCATACTAACCCTTGTCACTGAAAACCCAGCGGGCCTTGGCCGAATTATCCGAGACAGCTCGGGCGAAATTACGGCGATCGTCGAAGAAAAAGACGCCAGTGAGGAACAAAAGCAGATTAAAGAGATCAATACTGGCATCATGGTTATTCCTGCGGCGAAATTGAATACCTGGCTGGGATCTCTCGGAAACGATAACGCGCAGGGCGAATACTACCTAACTGACGTGGTGGGGATGGCGGCTGCCGATGGGGACTGCAGCATTTCTGCAATGGTCATTCATGACGCAAACGAAGTACAAGGTGTAAACGACAGGTCACAGTTAGCAGAACTAGAGAGACAATTTCAAATGAACAATGCCGAGCAACTTCTACAAGCAGGAGTTCTACTTAGAGACCCATCTCGAGTCGATATTCGTGGCGAAATCGAAATCGGTAGCGATGTTGAAATCGATATCAATGCGATATTCGAAGGAGAAGTGAGCTTAGGAAATGGCGTAAAGATTGGCGCCAATGTTGTTATTAAGGACAGCAAGATTGCCAACAACGTGACGATACTTGCTGGCACAAATATCGATGGAGCCGAAATAGGCAGCGGTGCGAGCGTTGGGCCCTACGCTAGAATTAGGCCGGGTACGATATTGAAAGAAAACACCAAGATTGGAAATTTTGTAGAAACAAAGAACGCAATTATCGGTAAGGGGTCCAAGGCAAGCCATCTTGCCTACATAGGTGATGCCGAACTTGGCGAGAATGTGAACATTGGCGCAGGAACAATTTTCTGTAACTATGATGGCGTTAACAAACACAAAACCATTATAGGGAACGATGTTTTCGTCGGCTCAAACAGTGTATTGATTGCTCCAGTTAATCTAGCCAACAATACATTTATCGCTGCAGGTTCAGCCGTAAACTGCGATGTTCCTGTAGACCATCTCGCTGTAGGCCGAGCCAAACAAAAAAACTTACGGGGCTGGAAGCGGCCTGCTAAAAAGTAAAATAGTTTAAACATACGAGAATTAAAACCATGTGTGGAATAGTAGGGGCCATAGCGGAAAGAAATGTTTCAGGTATATTGCTTGAAGGCTTAAAACGGCTTGAGTACCGTGGTTATGATTCGGCAGGCCTTGCCATTATTAGCGGTGCAGACAGCAAGATTGTTAACGTCAAAGCTGTTGGTAAAGTTAATAAGTTGGTAGAAGCTGCAAAAAAATCTAAAGTTAGGGGTCAGTTGGGTATTGCCCACACGCGCTGGGCAACACATGGCAAAACTACGGTAGCCAATGCTCACCCACACACATCAGGCACAGACCTAGCTATTGTCCATAACGGCATCATAGAGAACTATGAGCCTCTTCGCGAAAAACTCATTAAAGCTGGATATGTCTTTAAAACTCAAACTGACACCGAGACTATTGCCCACCTTATCCATCATGAAAGGAAAAAGGGCAAGGTTGATTTGCTGAGTGCTGTTAAGAGAGCTGTAAAGAAACTGCATGGCGCTTATGGTCTTTGTGTAATAGATAAAGCCTTGCCAGATCATATCGTCGTCGCTAGATCAGGCAGCCCGCTGGTAATAGGTATTGGCATTGGCGAAAATTTTGTCGCTTCTGACCCGCTTGCTCTGGGCCAGGTTACAGACCGGTTTGTGTATCTGGAAGAAGGTGACATAGCGCAGATAGGTCGTGAGTCGTATGAAATATGGCATGGCGACAAGAAGGTTCTCCGTAAAATAACCACAATTCAAAGCAAGGCTAGTGATGCAGAGAAGGGCGAGTATAAGCACTTCATGCTCAAGGAAATTTACGAACAACCAAGAGTAATACAAGATACGCTGGATGGCAGAATCAGTGAAGCCAAGGTATTGGAGCAGGCCTTTGGTATTAAGGCCAAGGCAATCTTCGATAAGGTGAAAAATGTACAAATTGTTGCCTGTGGTACCAGCTTCCATGCTGGCCAAGTTGCAAAGTACTGGTTGGAGTCCGTAGCCAAACTGCCTTGCCAGATTGATATTGCCAGCGACTACCGTTACAGAGATATCATCGTTCAGCCGGGCACACTGTTTATTACAGTGTCGCAATCAGGGGAAACAGCCGATACCTTGGCGGCCTTGCGCTTTGCCAAGAAAAAGCCTTATGTAGCTAGCCTTGCAATTTGTAATGTTGCAACCAGCTCATTAGTAAGAGAATCTGATCTTTGTTTGCTTACCATGGCGGGACAGGAAATAGGTGTTGCTTCAACCAAAGCATTCACTACTCAGCTCACGGTTATGTTGATCCTATCAATCGTATTGGCAAGACGAACAGGGCTTAGTGTTAAGCAGGAGAGAAAGCTTGTTAAGGAACTTGCTAAGCTGCCAGGTCTGATTGAAAAGACATTGAAACTGAACAAAGAAATTAAAAAGATTTCCAAGCAATTCTCAGATAAAAACCATAGCTTGTTTTTGGGCCGGGGCATTCAATATCCTATTGCCAAAGAAGGCGCCTTAAAGCTCAAGGAAATATCCTATATTCATGCTGAAGCCTATCCTTCTGGTGAGCTGAAGCATGGCCCCCTAGCCTTGGTCGATGACCAAATGCCAGTAGTTGCCGTTGCTCCCAACGACGACCTTTTGGGAAAGCTTCAGGCGAATTTATCCACAGTAAGTGCTCGCGGCGGAAAGCTGTATGTTTTTGCTGATGAAAGCATCGGCTATAAAGGCGATAAGAGCTGTAAAGTAATCCATGTTCCTAATTGTCCTGATATTCTTGGCCCAGTAGTGTTTACTATTCCACTGCAGCTACTTTCTTATCATGTTGCGATCACCAAAGGTACTGATGTTGACCACCCAAGAAATCTGGCGAAATCAGTGACAGTGGAATAGGGCATAGCAGTGAGTTAATTGTGATTAAAAGCTAAATATAAATGATTTGTATTAAGACAGATATACCACAAGAGATTTGTGAAATTGATGATGAACTAAAGGCTATTTATCACAGCAAAGATACGGTTTGTATTTGGGCTTTTCAAACAAGAGAAGATAGAAATAATTTTATGGATGAAACTGTTGGGATGTTGAAGGCAGAAAGGGAACAACACTTTGACAATCACTATAAATAAAGCCGCCCAATACTTTTAATCGACATCGCACGGCATTCCACAACTTCTTCAAATATTCTTCAAGAGCACTTGGGATGTTTAGCGATGCCAGTTGCCAGAACATCAATAAGCATCACACCTCACGTTGTTTCAATCTCGGCCTTGTAAGCAGTAACATGTGCTATATCTGATTGGGCACTTTGTCGTTTATGAAAAAACTTGAATTAAAGTTTGTTGATTCTATTACCAAAGTTGGTAAGGCTGATTGGAACGACCTTAGTGGCATCGACAACCCCTTTACCCGCTATGAATTTTTGCACGCGCTTGAACAGGCAGGCTGCACAAGCGAAGCAACGGGTTGGAAGCCCCAGCATATTGCTCTTTACGCCGTAGAAGGTAATAACGTAGAAGGCAATAAAAAGACCCTTGAAGCAATAATGCCTCTCTATGAAAAAAATAATTCCTATGGCGAATATGTATTCGATTGGTCCTGGGCGAATGCTTACCAGAGCTATGGGTTCGACTATTATCCAAAATTTGTCAGCTCGGTTCCGTTCACGCCCAGTGTTGGGAGTCGTCTCTTTGTACGAGAGCAAGAAAACAGGCCCGAACTCACACAATTTATATACGATAAAGTGACAGAGAAGGCAGAGTCTATTGGTGCATCATCCTGGCATATCCTATTTCCTACACCTGCGGAGAACAAAGGTTTTGAGCAGGTAGGAATCTCATCGCGCATTGGCAGTCAGTTTCACTGGCACAATAAAGATTATGAAAACTTCGAGGGTTTTCTTAATACACTCAGTTCACGTAAGCGTAAATCGATTCGCAAAGAGCGGCAACGAGTAAAAGAACAAAACATTCACTTTAAAATAACCGAAGGCGCCGAGATTAGCGATCAGCAGTGGGATAACTTCATAAGGTTCTATGAAAACACCTATAGAGTGCGGGGTATGCAGGGCTATCTCAATGATCGCTTTTTTCAGACACTCTCCATCACCATGCCAGAACAGCTATTTATGATTACGGCTATGCAGGAAGATAGAGAGATTGCTGCAGCTCTATTCTTTAAAAATACGGACAAACTGTTTGGACGCTACTGGGGAAGTGCTCAGGATTATCAATATTTACACTTCGAGACCTGCTACTACCAGGGGCAGGAATACTGTATAGAGCAGGGCTTAAAGTCATTTGATTCCGGTGCTCAAGGGGAGCACAAGATCCAACGAGGTTTTGAACCTATTATTACTCATTCTAATCATTGGATAGCCAACGGGAGCTTCAAAGAGGCAATCAGCAAATTTCTGGATGAAGAGAAGGGGTATGTAGAAAACTATGTTCAGCAGGCAAGGAAATTACTGCCTTATAAGCAGAATTAATATGTGAGGGACTGGCGTGTTTATCTATTATATTATTTATTTCGCGCCGCCTGTTCTGCTTCCTGGCGGCGTGCGCCAGCTAGAATTCCGACCATGGCATAGTTTCCTTCATGACATGCGTATTCGTATACAGGCCCCTCAGTAGCGTGATAGCTCATCTCTGCGGTCCAGGGTTGGCTATAGAGATTAGAATCATCTACCGTGAACTGGTAAATAATTTCTGTATCTGAGTAACGGCTGAAACGCTCAATAAATCGGCCGTCTTCTGAAATAGGAATCAAGCTCCGTGACATCTGTAATGGATTTACATTAACGGTTTCAACAATCAGAGTGCCTTCCTCATACCACCCACGTGAATCACCAAACCAAGGCTTATGAGCAGCAGGGCGTAAGTTTGCTCTTGCTTCCTCTGCTGAATTGAAAAGGGGAATGATGCGAGCATCGTGTGCCATTTCCACACTGATCATAAAATAATCGTTGGTTTGTACAAATTGATAGGTATTGTTGTAAAGGGTTCCCATCATGCCAGGGCCAGCGGTATTACCAAAGCCAATAAGGCAGCGCTCTTCGAGCGGTAGCGCTTCAGGGCCGCTAGCATCACCTACGCCGGTAAGGTAGCGTGCACTAAAGCTGGCCTGTTGCAGCTCCGCTTTTGAGGCCTCTAAGTGCGGAATCTGACCACTTGGCGGGTCGATGATAAGCGAAGTGCGGAATTCACCTTTCACTCGTGCCAGGGTTGAGCCGGGATCTATCCAAAAGCGGTTATAAGCACGAAGACCAAAATCGTAGCTTCCGGCTGGTGGTGCACCGGTTTCGGGGTCTATGGCAGGGCCGGATGCGATACTTTCGGCGGATATTCCGGCTATGCTCATTCTGGATACTATTGCCGTGGCAGTTTCCTTAGAAACCACTAGGTCTTCTACTCCTTGTGGCCTGCTCAAACCTGTTCTGGAGGCGTTTGTCCAGATACCGTTTAATTCCGGTTTCTGTAGGTTTTGAGCGGTGCTAAGTGGTGAAAACAAAATCAGGGACAGGCACAGCAATGCAGCGTTTATAGCCACTTTGTCCGGTTTTAACACGGTTGATCTCCTACATCATTTCTGCTGTCAAAACGAAGAGACAGACATTGATACAACAGTACGAGCAATTCTGCATAATAGAGCAACAGCTTCACTGGGGCAAAATATCCCATCTCGCCTTTTATTTAAATTATCGTTCTAAATTGAAGGATGTTTATTTTATTATAGTTGTGTTGTTCTTCTGTATTTTTGAATAGTAAAAGAGGCAGCTATATTTAATTTAAAAATAGGCCCCTGTGTTTATTATTTTTCAACTTTTTTCCAAACTAATAACTGGTTGTTTGCGGGCATAGATTTATCTTCGATAAAAGACAAGCCGGCTTTTTCAGCTAGGCTGTTAACCCACTCAAAATCCCGGATACCACTTTCCGGGCCTCTGCTTTTTAGCCATTGGTCAAAACCAGCATTGCTTGGCGTGGTATATTCACCGCCGTATTTGAACGGCCCATAGACCAATAACTTACCTTGGGGTTGAAGGTACGCTCCTACACCGGCAAAGAAGTTTTCGACTGACGACATTGACATAATATGCAGGCTGTTTGCGCTAAATATAGCGGTTGGGTCTTGGCACCCCCAAGGCATGTCATTTACATCCAGGGGAATGGCCTCGGGCAAATTAACGAGTTGGGCAGCCTTTATGCGTAGATTAAGCGTATCGATATTGGCGGCGATATCGGATGATTGCCAGTACAACCCTGATAAACCCTCTGTAAAGAATACAGCATGCTGGCCTGTGCCACCCCCAATTTCCAATATACGATCAGAGCTGTGCAAATGCCTCTTAAGAATTTCGAGAATTGCATGTTTATTATTCTCGCTGGCCTGGCTGAAGGGTAAAAATTGTTCCATTTAAAGCACACGGTTCTATTTTCTAGTGGATAGCACTCCAGTCTATAGAGTCTCTGAAAGATACAGCGCTACTGTGGATCACGTAAAAATACAGGCTGAGAAGGCGTGGAGTCTTCTTCACTGTATCGATATCCCTCTACATCAAAAAGCTTAAGTTTATCGGGATTCTTAATTTTATTTTGAATGATGTAGGCAGCCATGTAGCCCCTAGCCTTCTTGGCAAAGAAACTAATAATGCGATATTTACCTTTGGATAAGTCTTTAAATACTGGAGATATAACTTCCGCATTTAATTGAGAAGGCTTGATGGCACTGAAATATTCTTTGGACGCTAGATTAACGAGAACGGGCTTTTTTTCTTTCTCGAATAAATTATTTAAGTTTTGTGTCAACGTATTATTCCAAAATTCGTACAAGTTGTTGCCTTTCTTATTTTTAAATTTTGAGCCCATTTCAAGCCGATAGGGCTGTATTAAGTCCAGAGGTCGAAGTAGACCATAAAGGCCGGAAAGAATACGCAAATGTTTCTGCGCAAAATTTAAATCGGCAGTTGAGAACTTCTCTGCCTCTAAGCCGATATAAACATCACCCTTAAAAGCAAAAACTGCTTGTTTGGCATTGTTAAGATCAAAGGGCGTGTTCCAATTGGCATAGCGTTGATAATTGAGTTCTCCAAGCTTACTACTGATGTGCATTAGCTCTGAGAAATCTTCCGGTGTTAATTTTTTTAATTGGCTTACAAGTTGTGTGGATTCTTTCAAATATTCCGGCTCGGTGAACTTTCGAGTGCCAGCCTTAGAATCAAAATCTAGAGATTTAGCGGGAGATATTACAATTAACATGATTAGATTACTCTTGGATTACTTTCAATAGTGCCTTGTCTTGGCTTTATTCCTGGTCTTCAAATTCAAGCCACCACTCCAGAGGAGTTGTTCCGTCTTCCGGATCGTAGACATTGCCATAGTACCAAACTGTATCTGGATAATCTTTGCAGGCCGTTGCTAATAACTCCTCTATGGTTTGAAAGCCGATAGAAAAATGTATGCTGTAAACCAGTGCCCGATCAGTTTGTCGATCTAGGCTGCCCCCCAATTTTTCTACTTTAGCGGTTAAATTTTCTGCCAGCACATCTAGCTGATGCAGTCGAAAAACCCGAATAGAGAGATTTCCGCTACGCCGTATTAATTCATATTCTGCAGAGGAGGGGTTAATAACCTTAAGTTTATCCCCTGCCGCCAAATTTCGGGTCAGTAGAGGAGAGTGGACCAACCGCACTTCATCTTCGCTATCTTCAACTAGCTCTACCTCCAGGCTTTCAAACACCGGCTCCCCCTCCGGATTGATACCAGCAAGAAAAGGAAGCTCGAGTCTATCGGCTGAACTGTTGGGCTGGGAGTTATTAGGAGGGTTCACTAATTGTCACCTTGATAGTCATGTGGATGAATCGGGGTTTAATAGGTAAGCTGACTAGCTAATAGGGCTAGTTACTTCCTGGTACGGATAACAATGATAGTGCGCCTACAGCGAATTGCTACTTTTTTAATTCGGTTTCGCCTGCTGATTTTTGTTTTAGCAGGGGCTTCTTTAGTCATGCTCATGCTGAGTATTTTAGAGAATCCCTGGCTACAAGGAGATGCACTGTTAATCCCTTCTATTCTTAGTCTTTGCTGGGCTCTGATGCTTTATAGTGTCAGCGAACTGTTTGTAGAGGTACCCCCCATTCCAACCAAGGAAGGTGGGTTTTGGTCTCGATTTCTTATCCGTATAAAAAGAGCATTGCGGTGGTTAATTGGTTTCTTGGCCATAGCGACAGCGGGGGCGCTGTTGGCTCTTAGCTACCAGCTGTTAAGAACTTGGCTATAGGGAGCTTAGGCTAAAATGTCTGATTATAGCTAGTATGCAATAATGTACAGCCCGGCCATTGGTTATGGCAGATGACTGCAAAAATAAATTAATAGTTAAATTAATGACGCAGAAGTATCACATGATAAAAATTTCGCATCTGATAGATACTCTTTCAGATTATATAGGGCGTACTTTTTCCTGGCTGGCATTGACAATGGTGTTGGTCATGGCAGTGATAGTGCTGTTGCGCTACATTTTTCAGCTTGGCTCCATAGCACTCCAGGAATCAGTAATGTATATCAATGCTCTGATCTTTATGTTTGGAGCCGGCTATACCCTCAAAGAACAAGGCCATGTTCGTGTTGATATATTCTACAGTCGCCTTCAGGAAAAACATCGCGCCTGGATCGATCTGCTAGGCACGCTTCTGTTTCTGATTCCTTCGGTGTTGTTTGTCATTTGGATAAGCTGGGACTATGTGGCGATATCCTGGCGCATAAAAGAAAGTTCTGCAGAATCCAGTGGCTTGGCCTTCGTTTATTTATTGAAGTCCGTAATCCTTGTTTTGCCAGGCCTTCTCCTGCTGCAAGGTATAGCTGAAGCCATTAAAGCACTGTCCATAATCAGGCGGCGTAAACCTTGATGTTGGAACTCATGCCTATTTTATTTTTTCTGGTAGTTTGTCTGCTGTTAATGCTGGGCTATCCAGTTGCCCTGACATTGACTGGAGTATCTCTGGCATTTGCTGGTTTGGGTTCATTGATTGGCGTTTTTGATGCGACCTATGTCTCCCTAATACCAAACCGAATTTATGGTTTATTGGTTAATCAGAACCTCTTTGCTGTCCCGTTGTTTGTATTTATGGGAACTATGCTTGAGCGTAGCCGTATAGCAGAGGACCTATTAAAAAATATGGCGATTATATTCGGCAGTCTTCCAGGCGGGCTGGGTATTTCAGTAGTTATTGTGGGCATGTTATTGGCAGCGAGCACCGGCATTGTTGGTGCAACCGTGGTTACAATGGGCATACTCTCCTTGCCGACAATGATGAAAGCAGGCTATCGGCCCTCTCTTGCCTGCGGTACTTTATGTGCGACAGGCACGCTCGGGCAAATAATACCCCCTTCTATATGCCTGGTTCTTCTTGGCGAAGTTATTTCCAATGCTTATCAGCAGTCACAATTAGATGCAGGGGTTTTCGCGCCAGACTTTGCCTCTATTGGAGACTTGTTTGCTGGCGCTATTGTCCCCGGGCTGCTGTTAGTGCTTTTCTATATGGCGTATATATTTATCACGGCCATATTAAAGCCTGAGTCAGCACCTGCTATGGAACAACAAGGACGTGAGCAAGCCGATAGTAAAATCATGACAGCACTGCTAATAGGACTTTTACCGCCAGTGCTATTAATGGTAGCGGTGCTAGGCTCTATTCTGTTTGGCATAGCGACACCCACAGAAGCTGCCAGTGTCGGTGCCGTTGGCGCTATGTTGCTGGCATTATTTAAAAGAGGTATGAGTTTTTCAATTCTGCAATCAGTTAGCATTGAAACAATGCGTGTGACCTCGATGGTGTATTTGATTCTGGTAGGCGCAACAATTTTTTCATCAGTATTTCGAGGGTTTGGTGGTGATGAGTTGATAGAAGAACTATTGATCAATTTGCCTGGCGGTGTAGTGAGCGCAACACTTGTTGTTATGCTGTTAATTTTTATTCTTGGCTTTATCCTCGATTTTATTGAAATTACATTTATGGTGGTGCCCTTAGTAGGGCCCATATTGTTAGCGATGGGCTTAGATCCCATATGGCTGGGTGTGATGATTGCGGTAAACCTGCAAACCTCTTTTTTAACGCCGCCATTTGGTTTTTCGCTATTTTATTTACGTAGCGTTGCTCCTAAAGAAATTAATACCGGTGATATTTATCGAGGTGTTATTCCTTTTGTCATGATGCAACTAGCACTTATGGTATTACTTGCCTTGAAGCCATCGCTAGTAACATGGTTGCCCTCTGTACTGTAAAGGTTTGTAAATAAAAATAAGCGGCACAGGATAAAGCTGTAATTAAAGGAGCTGGCATGAATACATCTGCGCTTGAAGAAATAGGCCCTGTTGGCGAATTAGCCTTGCAAACATTAGCAATGCCAAGAGACACTAATGCCAATGGGGATATTTTTGGTGGCTGGCTAGTTTCGCAAATGGATTTGGCCGCTAGTATTGCTAGTAAGGAAGTTACCTGCGGTCGGTGCGCCACTGTAGCCATACAGAACGTACAGTTTATTAGTCCGGTGAAGGTGGGCGCTACAGTCAGCTGTTATACTGAGGTTATTAAAACTGGACGAACGTCAGTGCAAATTAATGTTGAGGTGTGGTCTTCAATATGTAGTGCCGAAGAGCGCCCAGGGAAAGTTTCTGAAGGTTTATTTGTATTTGTTGCAATAGATGATGAGGGCAAACCGAGGCTCATTCCCGTATAAAGGCAATACTCGTCATTGACTAATTGGCAACTTGCGGGCTTCAACATAAGCTTCTTCTGCGATGTTGTGATAGTTTTCAACACCCTCCTGGAAGCTTTTATAAGACTCATAAATACGGCGTGTTGCCTCATCCGACTCCGCTAATTCATTAACTACCTGTTCTGATATCTGGCGCAGTTTGATAAGAACATCGTCAGGCAATTTTCTTAATTCGACACCGTGCTCTTCTACCAGCACTCGAAGTGCTTCATTGTTTCGTGCTGTTAATTCATCCAGCAGCAACTGATTCATTACTTCAGTGCCAGCCTTTAGTATTTCCTGAAGGTCCTGTGGCAGAGCTTCAAAAGCACTCTTATTAAAAAGGGTTTCTAATGTTGATCCAGGCTCGTGCCAGCCGGGGTAATAGTAATAGTCAGCAACGGTATGATATCCAGCGGCCATATCATTAAATGGACTGACAAACTCGGTGGCATCTAATGCGCCGGTTTGCATCGCCGTAAATACTTCACTTACCTGCATGGTCACCGGCGTGCCACCTGCGCGACTAAAAACTTCACCGCCAAGTCCAGGAATTCGCATCTTCAAACCCTGTAAGTCTTCGAGTGAGTTAATTTCTTTGTTAAACCAGCCAAACATCTGTGTGCCGGAATTGCCACCACGCATTGGTATTAAATTAAAAGGAGCATAAATTTCTTGCCATAGTTCATTGCCGCCACCATGACTAAGCCAGGCATTCATTTCAGTGCCCGTTAGCCCAAATGGAATGGTAGAAAAGAAGGGGGTGCCTGCTATCTTTCCCTGCCAATAGTAGGCCCCTGTGTGACCAATTTCTGCCACTCCCTGTGATACAGCATCGAAGACTTCAAGCCCGCCGACTAACTCATTGGCACCGAAAACTTTGATTTGCATTCGGCCATTACTCATTTTTTCGACGATGTCTGCGAAATGCTCTGGTGAAGTACCTAGTGCAGGTAAGTTCTTTGGCCAGGAGGTAATTAATTTCCACCGGTAAACAGTTTGCTCGCTATGAGCCGTAGCATCTTGCGTAGCAGTATTGGTGGATTGAGGCTCTTCGCCGCAGGCAACGAATAAAGAGAATAGAAAAATCAGGAATAGATTTTTAATTGCTATATTAAATTTTCTCTTTGTTTCCATGGTTTCAATTTTCCGTTGCTTCAATGTCTTGATTCCGGCGCGTTATTTATTTCTCTATTCTCTACGCCATTATTTCAAGCTTGGCATAGGACAATACCAGCCATTTGCTACCGACGTTATCGAAGTTTACTTGTACGCGCGCATTCGCGCCTTGGCCCTCATAGTTAAGCACAACACCTTCGCCGAACTTCCCGTGTACGACTCTCTGCCCCAAAGATAATTCAGTTTCAGGTACTTCTATGTTGCCATTGAGTTTGCTGCTAGCTTTGTTTCCGATTCGGGTATTTCCGAAAGAAGGGCGGCTGACAGCAGACTTCATGCGAATCTCATCGACTAACTCGGAGGGGACTTCATTAATGAAGCGTGAAGGGCGACAAAGGTTCACATCACCGTGAAGCCGCCTTGATTCGGCATAACTTAGATATAGCTTTGACTTGGCTCTGGTCATGCCGACATAGCAGAGGCGTCTTTCTTCTTCAAGACCGGCAATATTGTCCATAGACATTTTGTGAGGAAATAGCCCTTCTTCCATGCCCGCAAGAAAAACCAACTGAAACTCCAAGCCTTTTGCCGAGTGCAGTGTCATTAGTTGCACCGCATCATCGGATTCGTCAGCCTGCGTTTCGCCCGCGTCCAGAGCGGCTTGGTCAAGAAATGCGGACAGAAAAGTATTAGATTTGAGATCAAAATCTTCATCGGTTATTTCTGGATCATCAAAACTACGGGCGGCGGTGACCAGCTCTTCAAGGTTCTCGATTCTTGCGCGAGCCTTTTCTCCGCCTTCCTTCTCATGGTGTTGAATGAGCCCGGTGTGAGTAATAATATATTCGGCTTTTTCTGCCAGCTCTAATGTTTCACAGGCCTTATACAAGTTGTCGATTAACTCTAAAAATGCCAGCACGGCATTTGAGGCGCGCGAGGTCATCAGAGATTCATTTACACATTTTGTGCAGGCCTGCCATAGTGAGCAGTTTTCAGTTCTGGCTAAGTTGCGTATCTGCTCAATGGTACGACCACCGATGCCCCTGGTTGGAACATTAATTATCCGCTCTACGGCTGTATCGTCGTCCCTGTTGACGACGAGGCGCAAATAGGCCAGCGCATTTTTGATCTCGAGGCGTTCATAGAAGCGATGACCGCCATAGATGCGATAGGGCATACCCATTCTTAGCAGAGCATCTTCAAGCTCTCTGGATTGCGCGTTAGAGCGATAGAGTATGGCTGCGTCGGAACGCCTATTGCCATTGTTGAACCAATCCTGGACGCGATCCACAATGAAACGGGCTTCATCCTGTTCGTTAAAAGCTTCATACAAGCTGATTTGTTCACCCTCTCCGCCTTCGGTCCAAAGGTTCTTACCCAACCTGTTTCGATTATTAGAAATAAGTTTGTTGGCTGCTTCCAATATTGTCGAGGTAGAACGATAGTTCTGCTCCAGCCGAACGGTTTCGGCATCGCTGAAGTCCACGTTGAATTGTTGAATATTCTCGATTTTGGCACCGCGCCAGCCGTAAATAGATTGATCGTCATCACCGACAACCATGAGTTGATTCTCTGTGCCGGCCAAAACTCTTAGCCATGCATACTGGATGGTGTTGGTGTCTTGAAACTCATCAACCAGAATATGCTTGAAGCGCCTTTGGTAGTGTTGGAGTATCTGTGGGTTTTTAAGCCAAAGCTCATGTGCTCTGAGCAGGATCTCGCCAAAATCTATCATACCCCCGCGGTCGCAGGCTTCTTCGTAAGCCTTGTACACCTTGAGCATGGTCTTGGTGTAATCATCTTCGAAATGGTCAATATTGGCCGAGCGTAAACCCTCATCTTTCTGGGAATTGATATACCACTGGCATTGCTTTGCTGGCCACTTGTCCTCATCGATTTGTAGGGAGCGATTGATTCGCTTAATCAGGCGCAGTTGATCATCGCTATCGAGTATCTGAAAGTCTTCCGCCAAGCCTGCTTCCTGCCAATGAGAGCGCAGCAGTCGATGAGCCAAGCCATGGAATGTTCCCACCCACATCCCCGCGAAAGAATGCCCCATCAAGGATTCGATGCGGCCCCGCATCTCGCGAGCGGCTTTGTTGGTAAAAGTCACGGCGAGTATCGCGAAGGGAGAGGCTTGTTCCGCTTCTAGAAGCCAGGCGATACGATGTACCAGCACGCGAGTCTTACCGCTGCCAGCTCCGGCCAGCACTAGAAGATGCTGGGCAGGGTTGGCTACGGCGTTGCGTTGCTCATCATTGAGAGAATCTAATATGTGGGAGACATCCATGGCGCGCTATTCTACCAAAATGTGAATTAGATTCTCGGCTTTATCTGCTTAATGTCGCTTTAATATAGGCTTAGATATAGCTGAGGAATATACCGATAAAAATAATCGCACCTACCCAATTATTATTTAGAAATGCATTGAAGCAAGGGCCGGGCAAACGGTCTCGAATCAAAAACTGTTGATAAACCAATAAGCCGCTAGCAATGAATAGTGACAAGAAATATGGCCCACCCAATTCAAATTGCCGGCCGGCAAAGACCATTGCCAAAATAAACATAAGCTGTAAAAAGCCAATAATTATCTTGTCGGCATCGCCAAATAGAATGGCAGTAGATTTGACTCCAATTTCGATATCAAATTCACGATCAACCATTGCATACTGGGTGTCGTAGGCGACGGTCCAGAGACAGTTTGCAACAAATAGTAAATAGGCGGACTGTGGAACCTCTCCAGTGGCAGCGGAAAAAGCCATCAATATTCCCCAGGAAAATGCGATGCCTAACACTAACTGCGGCAAATTGGTGAAGCGCTTCATGAAAGGATAGGCAGCAACTAGAGCAACCGCAGCAAAAGAAAGCATGATGGTTTGCTTGTTAGTTAATAGGACTAAACCAAAACTAATTAATGAAAGTACGGTGAAACAAATGATGGCATCTTTTCGCGTCAGCACGCCCGTAACAAGAGGCCGCTTTTTTGTGCGGCCAACATGGCTATCAATTTTGTGATCAGCGAAGTCATTAACACAGCAGCCAGCCGAGCGCATCAGAGTCGTTCCCAGGACAAAAATAAGAAAGAGTGAAAGCCTTGGGAAGCCTTCTTCCGCGATCCATAGTGCACCAATAGTTGGCCATAGCAATAGGTAGATACCAATCGGTTTGTTGGCGCGGGTCAATTCGACAAGAGCAGGCAGCTTCGCACAGAGCTCCGGAAATCGAGACTTGAACTGAGTGACTATTTTAGAGAGTAATTGTTTGACAGAGTCCATATGGGAGAAATGCGGTGAAGCCTCTATTTAAGCTGCAGAGTGTGGCGCTAGCATAAAAGACTTTCAACAAAGAGTAAAAAGTGATTACCTTAGATGTGGCCTTAAACATCAAGTTTAGAACAAATATGAATTAAACATTGGCATAGTGAACATTGTCTCCGAGCCAGCGTTGTATTAATGGGTCAATAATCTCAGGGTATTTCTCAAGAACTATTTCTGATGCCTCGCGTACTTCATCTAGTAGGTCAGCATCGCGACTGATATCAGCTATCTTAAAGCTCATTAATCCAGTTTGCTGTGTACCCAATACCTGCCCTGGCCCTCTCAATTCCAGGTCCTTCTCTGCGATGTAGAACCCATCATTACTCTCGCGCATTACTGATAAGCGCTGCTTGCCGGCTTTCGACAGGGGTGTTTGATAGAGCAAGATACAGTGGCTATGCGCCGACCCACGGCCAACGCGCCCGCGTAGCTGGTGCAGCTGCGCCAGGCCCAGGCGCTCGGGGTTTTCAATAACCATGAGACTGGCGTTGGGAACGTCAACACCGACTTCGATTACCGTTGTTGCCACTAGTAATTGTAGGCTGCCGTCTTTAAACCGCTGCATGGCTTCGGCTTTCTCTGCAGGTTTCATGCGGCCATGGAGGAGCCCAATCTTTACAGTTGGCAGCTGCGTTGCTAATTGTTCAGCGGTGACTTCGGCAGCTTGACACTGCAGTGCTTCGGATTCTTCAATGAGTGTACAAACCCAATAAACTTGGTTGTTTGTATTACAAGCTTGCTCTATCCGCTCTATCACCTGCGAGCGTCGGTCGCTTGAGATTATAGCGGTATTGACAGGGATGCGACCTGGAGGCAGTTCATCAATAATTGAATTGTCGAGATCAGCATAAGCACTCATTGCCAGTGTTCGTGGAATAGGAGTCGCCGTCATTACTAATTGATGTGGATTTAGCTGGCCTCGGCTGGCTTTCTCCCTAAGAGCGAGCCGTTGATGAACACCGAAGCGATGTTGTTCATCGATAATGATTAAGCCAAGTTTGTTGTATATAACCTCATTCTGAAACAAGGCATGGGTGCCAATCAGTAACTGGCATTCGCCATTGGCAACAGAGCTGAGTTGCTGCTCCCTGGCCTTGCCTTTTGTCTTGCCGCTGAGCCAGCCGACCTGCACCCCCAAAGCTTCGAACCATTGGCAAAAATTGCTGAAGTGTTGTTCGGCTAGCAATTCTGTCGGAGCCATTAAGGCAACCTGATAGCCGCCTGCAATGGCCTGCAATGCAGACAGTGCGGCTACTACTGTTTTTCCTGACCCCACATCACCTTGAAGCAATCTAAGCATAGGGCAGGCTCCGGATAGGTCGTTGACGATTTCCGCATACGCGCGCTGCTGCCCATTGGTCAGTATGAAGGGCAATTGTTTGAGAAACTCTTGAACAAGCTTGGGTGAGGGGTTAAGGCGTGGCGCTGCCTGTTGCTCAGAATTTGTTTTAAATCTTCGCATGCACAAACGATGTGCTAATAATTCTTCAAAGGCCAGCCGGTGCTGACCGGGGCTCTTTCCTTCGCTTAACCAGGTTAACGGTGCCTCGATGGGTGGTCGATGAATGAGCTTTATTGCATCAACCAAAGGGTGTAAGCCAAACTGACCAATGAGCTTTTCCGGTAAAATATCGTGTAGGGTAGATAGTGTCGGTGTGTCGGCAGAGCTTGGTTCCAGGTAGGCAAGTGCCTGGTTCGCTATATTGCGCAGTCGTGCCTGACCCAGTCCCTCGGTAGTGGGGTAAATGGAAGTGAGACAATCGTCGAGGCTAAGCTCTTCCTTATCATCTACTACCCTGTATTCGGGATGAAATATTTCCAACCCTGATCTGCCGCGCCGCACTTCGCCATAGCAGCGGATCTGACTTCCGGCTTTCAGTGCGTTCTTTTGGGCATTGCTGAAGTGGAAAAAGCGAAGAGCAATAAAGCCACTATTATCCTTCAGCGTACACTTTAGGCTGCGGCGCCGACCAAATTGTATTTCAGTAGCAAGAACCTCTCCCTGTATTTGCGCTGTTTCACTTACGTTCACTGAACCGATAGGTGTTATTCGAGTTCTGTCCTCATAGCGAAGAGGAAGATGGAATAGCAGATCCTGTAGGTTGTGGATGCCAATGGTATTTAGTTTTTTTTCGAGCGCAGAGCCGACACCTTTCAGGGAGGTGACAGGAATTTGATCTAGCTGTAAACCAACAGTAGTCACAAACTAATGGGGCCTGGTTCCAGTAATGAGGAATATGGGTTTTGAGAGGCAGAGTGGTTGGTTAAGCAGCATACTGGTGACCCCCGCTAACAGTGAGATCCCAAGTATATGTGTTTTTATACAGTACTGCTAGACCGCTATGATAGCGTCCACTTCAATTGCAGCCCCTTTGGGCAGTGCGCCAACCTGCACCGTAGCGCGAGCAGGGAAGGGCTCGGAGAAATACCCGGCCATGATCTCATTTACCTTGGTAAAGTCCGTGAGATCAGTCAGGTATATAGTGAGTTTGGCAGTACTCTGCAAGCTGCCGCCCGCGGCCTGGGCTACGGCAATTAAATTCTTGAAAACTTGATGCGTTTGGGCCGTTATATCACTCGCCACTAACTCCATGGTTTCGGGATCCAGTGGAATTTGCCCGGAAAGAAATACGATCGAGCCTACTTTGATGGCCTGAGAATAAGGGCCGATAGCTGCAGGTGCTGAAGTAGAATGAATTTGTTCCAATTTTGTCATGGCGGAAAAGCCCGTAGAGAAATGAGTTTTAGTTGCTGCCGATAGTGCTTTGAATTGTTTTTCGAACTTTGCGACTTTTAACACGGGTCACTTTTGCAACGGGCTTAATCAGTCGAATTCGTTTCATTACTCGGGCCAGATGTACACGATTGCGTACATTTAGAGATAATCTAACAATACTGAATCGGTGGTCTCTTTCTACGGTTGAAATCTTTTCAATATTTGCTTCTGTGCCAGTTATGGTGGTGGCCAGGGTAGCAATAATCCCACGCTGGTTCTCAAGCTCTACGCGCAGCTCTACAGAGAACTCGCCCTCTACGTTTGGATCCCAACGTACCGAGAGACATTTTTCAGGATTTTCCCGTATGTCCGCAATGTTATTGCAATCATCAGTGTGAATTACCATACCGCGGCCAGAGCTAATATGGCCAATAATAGGATCCCCAGGAATTGGGCAGCAACACTTGGCATAGTTCATCACCATGCCTTCTGAACCACGTATATCGAGTGAACTTTGTTTGTACGATTCCTCTTGTACGTCATCTGTTTCGCCATCACTCTTGGCGGTAAGTCGTTGTGCGATCATATAGGACATGCGATTGCCCAGGCCAATTTCCTCTAGCAACTGATCCAGTGATTTTAGCTTTGTCTGTTGCAAAACATTGTCGATATTTTCTTGAGAAATATTATCTAGCTGAGTACCAAAACCAGCCAGAGCCTTGTTAAGAAGGCGCTTACCCAGAGCAACCGATTCAGAATGTTTCTGATTTTTCAGACTGTGACGAATATTACTGCGGGCTTTGCCAGTAGTGATAAAACTTAACCAAGCCGGGTTTGGCTGCGTGCCAGGTGCGGTAATAATTTCTACTGTCTGGCCACTTTGCAAGGGTTCACTTAATGGCGCGAGGCGGCGGCTAATCCGACAGGCTACGCAGGCATTTCCTACATCTGTGTGAATAGCATAAGCGAAATCTACAGCCGTGGACCCGGCAGGTAGTTCGAAAATGGCACCCTTCGGTGTAAAAACATAAATTTCATCAGGGAACAGGTCGATCTTAACGTTCTCAATAAATTCCAGTGAATTACCCGCATTTTTCTGCATGTCTAACAGGCCATTCACCCATTCACGGGCACGCAAATGTGGATTACTGGGAAGGCCATCACTGGATTTGTAGAGCCAATGCGCGGCGATGCCATTGTTCGCCATGGCTTCCATTTCTTCAGTACGAATCTGAATTTCGATAGGAACCCCGTGCATGCCGAAGAGAGTAGTGTGTAGGGATTGATAGCCATTGGCCTTGGGAATGGCAATATAGTCTTTGAAGCGACCAGGCACTGGCTTGTAGAGACTATGTACAGCCCCAAGAACACGGTAACAAGTGTCAGCGCGATCAACCACAATGCGGAATGCATACACGTCCATAATTTCTGAAAACGATTTGCGTTTGCTGCGCATTTTTTCATAAATGCTGTACAGGTGCTTTTCACGACCTACGCATTTACCAGACAGGCCCTCTCGCTCCAGGCAGGCCTCAAGTGACGTTTCAATTTTAGAAAGAATCTCTTTCCGGTTGCCACGAACCCGCTTAACCGCAGCACTGATACGTTGTGCGCGCATAGGGTAGAGTGCCTTGAAGCCAAGCTCTTCAAACTCGACTCGCACACTATTCATGCCAAGGCGATTGGCTATAGGAGCATATATATCCAGGGTTTCTCGAGCGATTCGCCGTCTTTTGTCGGGGGTGAGCACATTCAGCGTGCGCATATTATGTAAGCGGTCGGCGATCTTAACGAGGATAACTCGTAAGTCTTTGGCCATGGCCATGGCCATTTTTTGAAAATTTTCAGCCTGGGCTTCGGCGCGACTGCTAAAGGCAATTTTGTTGAGCTTACTAACACCGTCTACCAAGTCAGCAACAGAAACGCCAAACTGGTTTTTGATTGCCGTTTTAGTAATGCCGGTATCTTCAATTACGTCGTGTAACATGGCGGCCATCAAGCTTTGATGGTCCATGTGCATTTCGCTGAGAATGCCAGCAACGGCAAGCGGGTGTGTTACATAGGGGGCGCCACTGCGTCGGAACTGGCCCTCATGGGCTTGTTCCGCGTAGAAATAGGCGCGACGAACATTGTTGACCTGATCTTTACCGAGATAGCTGGTTAGGTCAGAGGCCAGAGAGTCGATAGTGTCTATTGCTGGGACCTGCAAGACTCGACTCCTTAATAATTAAGCTTCCGCAGTTGGGGGTTCTTTGCTTTCTTCCTGCTGCTCTGTGGGTTGCTCTTCACTTGCAGCAGCTTCAGCGCTTGTTTCGTCAGCTGTTTCTGTTGCAATTTCTTCAAGCTCAACACTAGGAGGCTTAGCGACAAGAATGCTGGCATCCACCAAACCTTCAGCAATTTCGCGCAGGGCGAGAACGGTAGGCTTGTCGTTGTCCACTGATACAAGCGCGTCTTTGCCGCCCGTCTGGATTTCCCGGGAGCGTTTGCTGGATACCATTACCAGCTCAAAGCGGTTATCTACGTTTTCCAAACAATCTTCTACAGTGATTCTAGCCATACCAAACCCTTAATAATCTACTAGTTTTATGGTGCCAAAGTGCCTAAATACAAGCTATGCAAGGCAAGACGGCAGCAGCTCCCAAGAGCATAATTAACGCGGATCGAGGATTTTACTGAATTCCGGGCCAGAATGCATACTATTCTTGGTTGGCAAGGCGCAAGAGGGCTGATTAATTACCTTGGGTGAGGTTGGCTAGCAGTGTTGCCTGATTGTTTTCTTGGTTTTTTACAGTAAGCCGGCGTGATCGAAGTATGGCAGAAAGGTCGTCCAAAGCGACCTCGAAGTCTTCGTTTACCACCACAAAGTCGGCTTCTCCTACATGTGAAATTTCAGCAACAGCTTGTTTCATGCGCTTTTCGATGGTCTCTGCATCGTCCTGACCACGATGATGCAAGCGGGTTTTGAGTGATTCCAGAGACGGTGGAAGGATAAATATTGAGCACGCCGTGGGGTCTAGATTGCGTACTTGAGCGGCACCCTGCCAGTCTATTTCTAGGATTACATCGAAACCGGCCTGTAATTGCTCGTTTATCCACAGTTGTGATGTGCCATAGTGATTTCCGTACACCTGGGCACTTTCGAAGAAATTACCAGCCTGCAGCATTGTCATAAATTCTGCTTCATCGATGAAATGATAATTAACCCCGTCTTCTTCGCCAGAACGCTGTGTACGTGTGGTGTGGGATACAGAAACACGCAATTGCGGCTCTCTTTCAACCAGGGCTTTAACTAGGCTGGTTTTACCAGCACCAGAAGGTGCGGTCACGATGATAAGCGTGCCTTTAGCCATGCTGTCTGCTCCTTGTAATTTTTTTCCGGACATCTAATTATTCGATATTCTGAATCTGCTCACGCATTTGCTCGATTAACACTTTTAATTCCACGGCACTCAATGTTGTCTCGACTACAATGGACTTTGAAGACAGTGTGTTTGCTTCTCGATTTAGCTCTTGCATAAGAAAATCAAGGCGGCGACCTTTCTGGCCTTTTGCTTTTAGCACACGCTCTACTTCGTTGAGATGAGAATTTAGGCGGTCCAATTCTTCCTCTACATCCGCTTTTTGTGCGAGCAATGACACCTCTTGCTCCAGGCGTGTTGTTTCTAAGTCTACTTGCAGATCCTCTACTTTATCGAGGATGGACTGTTTTTGTTTTGCCAGTATCTCCGGCATTTTTTCACGCACAGAGCTTACAATTTCACGAATAGAGCTGATTCGTTGCGCGATGAAGCCCTGTAGTTCTTTGCCCTCCCTTTCTCTTGTTGCAACCAGGTCATCCAATGCATTAATAAATAGTGCGAGGGCTTGCTTTTCGATGGCTCTTTTATCGAAATCCTGCTCTTCGATCACGCCGGGCCAGCGTAGTATCTCCATATTGCCTAAGCTGGAAGAAGTGCCAGTAATTTGCTCGATCTCAATATTTGCTTGTATGAGTTGTCGAATAAGCGTTTTGTTCAAATTGATTTCTGAAGAAACGTTTGCCTCTGATTGAATCCGTAGCTGGCATTCAACCTTACCCCGTGTAAGCTTTTTTCTAACGGCTTCGCGAATAGCATTTTCCAGAGAGCGAAAGGACTCTGGCAAGCGCACATTTGTTTCCAGGTAACGATGGTTAACTGATCGAATTTCCCAGGTTAACACGCCCCATTCCTGCTCTAACTGCTGCCTGGAGAAGGCCGTCATACTCAAAGTCATAATTCATTTTCCAAATTCTGGGATAAAACCCGAGGCGAGCATTTTAACCCAATCGAGCAGTAATCATAGTGCACTTTGCGGACTGATATTTTACGCTTACCGTTGCTCGCTATACGAATCAATATCAAGCATAATTTGCCCGCATTTCGCCAGAAGCTATTCCCCATAACCTATGGAAAAATTATGACAGAATTGAAAAGACCAAGCCAAAGAAGCGCAGACCAGCTGCGAGAAATCTCTATAAGCAGGAATTACACAAAACATGCCGAAGGATCGGTGCTGGTTGCGTTTGGTGATACTAAGGTTCTGTGTAATGCCAGTGTTGAGACGTCTGTGCCACGTTTTCTAAAAGGCAGTGGCAAAGGCTGGATAACAGCTGAATATGGCATGCTCCCTCGCTCAACAGGTAGTCGCATGGATAGAGAGGCAGCCCGAGGAAAGCAATCTGGTCGCAGTCTTGAGATACAGCGACTTATCGGCAGGTCGTTACGTGCGGCGGTTAACTTAGAACAACTGGGTGAGCACACTATCAAGATCGACTGTGACGTGATTCAGGCTGACGGAGGAACGCGTACGGCATCTATTACCGGAGGTTGTGTAGCAATGATGGATGCAATTAATCATATGATTGCCAACAAAATGGTGGCAGGAAACCCCGTCAAGCAATTGATTGCTTCTGTTTCTGTTGGGATTTTTCAGGGCCATGCGGTTCTTGATCTTGATTATGATGAAGACTCGAATGCCGAGACTGATATGAATGTTGTCATGACGGAGTCAGGCGGGTTTATTGAACTGCAAGGCACAGGGGAGGATGGTGACTTTAGCCATGAGCAATTATTGGAGATGATTGCGCTAAGTAAGAGCGGCATACAAGATTTGGTGTCAAAGCAAAAGCAGGCTTTGTCGTGATTTTTTAATTTAAGATGCAATCCACAGTTCAACAATCATGAGGCAGTGATGCAGGAATTTCAAACAAGGTTTTTAGAGTTCGTTATTGAAAATGAAATATTGCGCTTTGGCGACTTTACTCTTAAATCGGGAAGAACAAGCCCTTACTTTTTCAATGCTGGCTTGTTTGATACGGGAGAAAAGCTTGCGTTTCTTGCCAAGTGTTACGCCGATGCGGTTGCAGCATCTGAGGTAGACTTCGACGTTTTGTTTGGGCCTGCTTACAAAGGTATTCCCTTGGCAACGGCGACAGCAATGGCTCTTGCAAACAAGCATGGAATCAATAAACCCTATTGCTTCAATCGCAAAGAAGCAAAATCTCATGGCGAAGGCGGCTCTATTGTTGGGGCAGAGTTAACTGGCAATGTGCTTATTGTGGATGATGTTATTACAGCAGGTACTGCAATAAGAGAAGCCGCAGAAATAATTGAAAATTCTGGCGCTCGTCTTAGTGGTATTGTTGTTGCAATGGATAGACAGGAAAAAGGGAAAGGCGAGCTGTCGGCGATTCAAGAGATTGAGAAAAGTTACCAAATAAGAGTTGTTAGTATTATTAGCCTGCAAAATATTATTGATTACTTGACTGAGTCAGGCAATGAGAAATTACAGCCATACCTGGATGCTGTGGTTTCTTATCGAGAAAACTACGGTATCTGAAATTAAATTGGAGTTAGCTTATGACTTCCGATTCTTGTGCGGAGGTATAGGGAACTAGCAAATTTTTGCTAAGATAACTCCATTGAGTATCCCAGCCTTCCACGGGTGAGTTCTTAAATTCGCTACGAACAAATTGCACTAACCTGCCTTCACAAGAAGCGAGTAGAAGGTTGGCAAGAACAGCAGGAGAAATAGTGGGTTTCATATTCTCCCTAATCTGCGCCTCTCTTAATACTTGCTTGAGCTGAGCTTCCAGGCGGTTAAAAAATTGTGCGATGCGTTCGCGCAGTCTTTCTGTTTCACCTGCCAGGGCATCCCCGGTTAGTAGTCGGGTCATGCCCGGGTTTTTGTCACAGAAGGTTAGCAATAAAAGCAAGATGTTATGACAGCGAATTTCAGCATTGGATTCTTCGCTAAGGATTCTGGAGATTCGAGCAAATAGCGTTTCCTCAATGAACTTAATCAACCCTTCGAACATTCTGGCTTTGCTGGGGAAATGGCGATAGAGAGCGGCCTCGGAGACGCCTACTTCTTTTGCCAAGGCGGCAGTGGTAATACGTTCGCCGGGTGCTGATTCCAGCATGCGTGCCAGCGCTTGTAAAATCTGGTCTTTTCGGGAAATTTTGTTGGCTTTGTCCATAACTTATCTTTAAAACTAAATTAGTTTTTATCCAGGCCGCTTTTGGATATTAGCGTACCCACACCTTCGTCGGTGAAAATCTCTAGAAGCACCGCATGCTCTACTCTGCCGTCAACGATGGTAGCGCTGTGTACGCCGCCCTTGACGGCATTTAGTGCACACTCCACCTTGGGAAGCATTCCCCCATGTATTGTTTTATCGGCAATTAGCCCGTCAACTTGCTTAATGCTCAGACCAGTGAGAACCTCCCCTTCCTTGTTCTGTACACCGGTTATATTGGTTAACAGAATTAGCTTCTCTGCATTGAGTATACTGGCGATCTCTCCAGCTACTGAATCAGCGTTAATATTGTAACGAGTCCCATCGCTATCGGTGCCTATAGGCGCGATTACAGGAATGAAGTCGCTATCCTTCATTACTTCTAAAATTTCTGTATTGATACTGACTACTTCTCCAACCTGGCCTATATCAACCTTTTCATCTGCGGCCTTAGCACCTTTGGGCTTTATCTTAAGCTGCTTGGCTTTGATTAGGTTTCCATCTTTTCCGCTGATACCAATAGCTTTGCCTTGATTTTTATTTAGCAGTGCTACGATTTCTTTGTTGACCAAGCCACCGAGTACCATCTCAACTACGTCCATGGTCTGGCCGTCGGTTACTCGTAAGCCATCAATGAAATTAGATTCAATGTTCAGGCGTTGCAGAAGACTGCCAATTTGAGGACCGCCCCCATGCACGATTATTGGGTTTATTCCAACCAGCTTCATTAATACCACATCTCGCGCAAAGCTCTGTTTTAGCGCTTCATCCACCATAGCATTGCCGCCGTATTTAACGACCACCGTACGTCCGGTAAATTTTTGGATATAAGGAAGAGACTCGGTGAGTACTTTGGCGACATTTTTCGCATTTTCTAATGATAGTGACATGATCAATTATTCCGAGAGCTTACTTGTATAGTTGGATCAGATTAATATTTTTTATAGTGCTTGATTTTCTTGCTAATTTTTCACTAGAGTAATGTTAAAAGTTTATTTCTATGCTTTTATCTGCGTTGTGGATTAAAGCTTTAAACTCGTTTTGGATTTCCACCAATCTTGCTTCAGTGTCGGCCTCAAATCTAAGCAATAGGGCTGGGCTAGTATTAGATGCCCGTACTAATCCCCAGCCGTCGTTATATTCAACGCGCAGCCCGTCCAGTGTAATCACATTCGCTTTAGGAAAGGCGGCGAGTTCGAGTATTCGCTCCATTGTTTTGAATTTCTGTGTCTCGGAAATTGAAAGCTTAATCTCAGCAGTGCTTATACCCGTGACAAACTGTGTAAATAATTGGTGACTACTTTCGTTAGACTCGCTAAGCAGTTGTAAAATCCTGGCTGCAACGTAAAGACCATCATCGAAGCCGAACCAATCATCTTGTATAAATATATGTGCGGCATATTCCCCACCGAGAATGGCATTGGTTTCATGCATTTTTTGTTTCATGAACGAATGGCCGCTTTTATGCATAATTGGATTGCCGCCGTACTGCGAGATTAAATCTCTTAACTGGTTGCTACACTTAACATCAAAAATTACAGCTCTGCCCGGATAATTAGGCATGATGGATGTAATCAGCAGCATAAGAATCTGATCTGCGTTAATGAACGCCCCCTGGTTGCTAATAAACCCTACACGGTCTCCATCGCCATCCAGTGCAATTCCGATATCAGCGTTCTTTTTTAAAACTGCTTCAGCTAGAAGGTCCAGGTTTTCTGGAACAGTAGGGTCTGGATGATGGTTGGGGAAATTTCCATCCAAATCACAAAATATTGCTTCTACGTCACATTCCAGAGCAGAAAAAAGGGCGGGTGCTATTTTTCCGGGCACCGCATTGCCGCAATCCACGACTACTTTTAATGGTCGCTTTAATTTAATTTTGGATTTAACGCTTTCTATATAGTTTGCGTTTATCTCAAGCTCTTCATAGCCTCCCTGACCTGAAAGCAACTGATTTTTCTCAATGCGTGATCGAATCGTCTGGATCTGATTGTCTGCTAGGCTGGTTTGGTTGAAGACAATCTTCAAGCCATTATAGTTTGCAGGGTTGTGGCTCGCGGTTAACATAACCCCCGAGGAATACTTGCTCGTGTGTGTCGCAAAGTAGAGGAGGGGAGTCGGCACCAACCCGAGGCTTACTACATTACAACCGCTGTCGCGAATTCCGCCTATGAGCGAAACGGATAAGTCAGGGCTTGAAAGCCTGCCATCGTAGCCAACTAGCAGAGTATTGATCCCTTGCTCCAGGGCTTCACTGCCGATAGATTGGCCGATTTTCTTAACACTATTGTTGTTGAGTTGTGTCCCTACGATTCCACGTATGTCATAAGCTCGGAAGATAGAAGCTGGAATAGTTTCATCACCAGCGTTTGTTGCAACTCGTACCATAGGTATTGTCAGTATCTGTATAAATGGGTGTGTTATTTGTTATTCAATGCTGATGCGATGAGCTGCAACATATCTCTTGCAACCACGTTCTTATTCCCTGCGCCTAGTTCTTGCTCAGATGTAGCAGTTAGCGCTGTAACCAAAACAGAGTCATTGTTAAAGGTGTCAGTTGCATTATTGGCAAACAGCATGTCCAAGTTCTTGCGTTCCAATTTTTGTTTTCCATGGCTGACAATGTCATTCGTTTCGGCAGCAAATCCAACAACGAAAGGCTTCGGCGTCAATTTTGCAACTTCACTAATTATGTCGGGGTTTTTAACAAGAGTGAGTTGCATCTGTTCGTCTGACTTTTTGATTTTCAGCGCCTCAACCTGTGCGGGCCGATAATCGGCAACGGCTGCCACTCCGATAAATACGTCGCAATCGGATATGTGTTCAAGAGTCGCCTGTAACATTTCTTCAGCGCTGACTATATCGACTCGATTGACACGATCTGGTGTTTGCAAGGCCACCGGGCCGCTAATTAGGGTTACTTTAGCGCCAGCTGCCACTGCTTCGGCGGCAAGCGCATAGGCCATCTTGCCGGAGCTGTGATTGCTGATGAAGCGTACTGGATCTAGAGCTTCGCGCGTTGGACCGCCCGTAATCACAAAATGCCGTCCTGCTAACTGGCCCGTTTCAAATAGTTCAGCGCATATTTCTAATAACTGCTTGGGCTCCAACATTCGGCCCAGGCCAATATCCCCACAGGCTTGCTCGCCATCGCCAGGACCAAATATGTGGTAACCACGGCCTGCCAAAATGTCCAAATTTGATTTAGTGCTGGCATCGGCCCACATAGCTTGATTCATGGCCGGCGCCACGGCAACTTGAGCAGATGTGGCAAGTACTAGTGTTGACAGAATGTCATTAGCCTGGCCCTGTCCTATGCGGGCAATAAAATCTGCTGTTGCCGGCGCAATTAGTACCAAATCAGCCCACCTGGCTAGTTCAATATGGCCCATTGCTGCTTCAGCATCGATGTCCAAAAGGTCTAGGTGCACGCGCTGCCCAGATAGTGCCTGCATAGTCAGTGGAGTGATGAACTCCGTCGCTGCTTTGGTCATGGCGACTCGAACTTCGGCGCCGGCCTTGATAAGCAGGCGCGTCAGTTCTGCGCATTTGTACGCTGCAATACCGCCGGTAATGCCCAGCAAAATTCGTTTGTTAGTAAGGCTTAACATGGAAACCCATATACATAGGGGTGGTTCAAGGGATAGCTAGACTAGCAGCTAGGGAACTCCCGATCAATTAGTCAATTTGGTGACAGATTAAGGAATTTGTTCAGTACCGTCTATTATTGAATAGGCAGGTAGCAGGTCATGCATACAGGCAAAAGGAGTGGCTTGATGAGTATTACTAGTTGGCCAGTAGATGAGAGGCCTAGAGAAAAACTGCTTAGCAAGGGTGTGGAGAGCTTATCTGACGCGGAATTGTTGGCGGTACTGCTACAGACTGGCACAAAAGGTAAGACCTCGGTAGATGTTGCCCGGGATATGCTAAATCGATTTGGAGGCCTAGTTGGTATCATGGCGGCAGATCGCGAAAGCCTCACCGAGCATATTGGCGTTGGACAGGCAAAGGCTGCACGCTTTGTGGCAATGAAGGAATTATCCCAACGCCATATGCTTGAAGGAATCAAATCGCGGGATATTTTAACCAGCTCACATGTGACTAGGGATTACTTGCGTGTAAAGTTCAGAGATTGTCAGAGTGAAATATTCAGCTGTTTGTTCCTCAATAACCAGCACCATGTAGTTAAATTGGAGGAGCTATTTCGCGGCACCATAGATGGCGCTGCTGTCTACCCGAGGGAGGTGGTTAAGCGTTGCTTGCACCACAATGCTGCCGCTGTCATTCTTGCTCACAATCATCCCTCGGGGGTGGCAGAGCCAAGCAGGGCCGATATTGCGATTACGCATAAGCTGCAAGTCGCTCTACAAACCATAGATGTTAAAGTTTTAGACCACCTGGTGATCGGTAATTCGATGGTGGTCTCGTTTGCTGAACGCGGCTTATTGTGAGTTTATTTATCACCACTTAAGTCCTATTCTCAGCAACAAGCCTGTAGGGCTAGAAGCCTTGCTGTACTAGCGCTGGCCAAGGGCGTACTTCTCTGTTTGTGTTGCTATTGGGGCATTGTTCTGGTATAAAACGCAGCTCTTTTTTGGCCCTGGCTCACTTTTAGGAATTAGGGCATGGAAAATAGCCGAATTAAGCAGCATGCTTGGCTCGAATGAACCAGGCTTGTTCGAACGCTTTTTATAGCACCTGATGATAGTTAATTGAATTACGAGGCAGCAAAATGTCCAGGGTTTGTATGGTAACTGGCAAGAAGCCAGTGACAGGAAACAACGTTTCCCACGCGAATAACAAGACTAGACGTCGATTTTCGCCAAATATTCATTCTCACCGGTTTTGGGTTGAGTCTGAGAAGCGGTTTGTAAAATTGCGCTTATCTACTAAGGGTATGCGTATTATCGACAAGAATGGTATAGACGCCGTCCTAGCGGACATCCGAAACAACGGCATTCGCGTATAAGCGTGCCCTGACTGCGTCAGAGAAAACAGGCAAAGACTATGAGAGACAAAATTAAGTTAGTTTCAAGTGCCAAGACTGGTCACTATTACACTACTGACAAGAATAAGCGCACTATGCCGGACAAAATGGAAATAAAGAAATTTGATCCAGTTGTTCGCAAGCACGTGATCTACAAAGAAGCAAAAATTAAGTAATACTTGTTGGGAATAGGCTTGCTATTCCTGTAATAGCCGGAAGTTTTCACAGTAAATTTCCGGCTTTTTGCTGTCTGGCATTTAGAATTTAAATACGACTTGTTTCTTTCGCTCCAGTTTTACTGGCTCAAGCCTATCTTCCTTTGCTGAGTTGCTTTGCTAGCCTTTCTACTCTGGCTAGCAACTTCGGCTCTGCCTCAAATTCCTTCTTCAATTTCCCGACCGTCGTTGAAACGGTGCCATAGCGTTTTAATTTAAACAGCTTAGCGATTGACTGCAGAGTGACTGCCGATAACTCCTGGCAAAGATACATTGCCACCCAGCGTGGAACATTCTTTGAGCCGGGTCCCCGAGCGGCTTTATAAATACTGCTCTCTGAGACTTTAAATTGTTTGGCGACAGCGCTAATTATTTGCTTGCAAGATGGTCGCCATTTGGCATGTGCACCGCGAGAGATTCCCCTGGTGGCAGTGGCAGACTTTTTCTTCTGTGCCATTTTACGAAACTTCTCATCACCTAATACTGAAGACAGGTTTTTCTTGCCGTAGAAATGAGCTAGTTCATCGCTCACCCCTTGCGCAACGAGCTTCTTATAGGCAGCCGCTCGCTTTGTCGCGGCCACTCGCAATTGCTTTAGTGTTTCGTCACGATTAAACCAAATTGGAGGCTTAGCTTTGTGAGTAAAATTGGTATAACTAGACCAGGGGTAGGAATTGATCTCTGACTTTTTTACCCTGGTATGTATGAAGCAGGATAACGGCAGAAGATATTTTTCGGCTTGAATAAGTACAGCCTTATAACGACCTTTGAACAAGGATCCATCGCTGCCTTTCATGCGTTGGTATTGTTGAGTATAAAGCCCATCTACTTGTCGCATGAAGCGGCTGAGGTTTGCCTCTGGTGTTTTGACCACTAGGTGGTAACTATCTTTCAGTAAACAGAAAGCATGCACTTCTACATTAAGTCTTGAGCAAGTTTCGCCTAGACCTTCTAAAAACGTCTCATAATACCTAGCAGATGGAAATACGCGTTGTCCGTCTAACCCGTAGTTGGATACGTGATAAACAGCATCAGGATATTCAATTCGGAGAGGCCTGGCCATTTTATGATTCTCTTTTTAATCAAGGATAGAATTAGAGCTGACCCTATATTTAGGGTAGCTGTATAGTTAACGTAATTGCACGAATGCGTCAACAATATTGTGTATGAACCATTAATTTTTTTGGACTGAACCGCATGGATCAGGAAAATAGAATGTGTCACTGTAGAAGCAATGCTTTTTACGCGTTGTTCCATAAGAAAAAGCGATTCTTGACCCCTTAAATAACCCACCGTTTCAGTACGAATTAAATTTGTTGCAAAAAGAAACACTTTCCTTAGGGACGTATAGCAGTTATCAGTACACGTTTGGGAGCAGGCAGTCCTTCTATGGTCAAGTTGAGGTCGCTTTTATCGAGGGCATCAATAAGAGAGTCATATGGCATCCATTCCGTTTTTCGCTGTTCATCTAAATCAGTGACAGACTCATCTACAACAGAAATATTCGTCAAGCCACAACGTGACAACCATCGAATTAGTGTAGCGATACTTGGAACGAACCAGACGTTATTCATACGAGCATATTTTTTCTCGGGAGTGAGGCAGTACCCTTCCTTTCCATCAACATAAATTGATTCAATTACTAGTTGTCCTCCTGGACGAAGGCAGTTTTTTAGTTCCAGAATGTGATCAATAGGCGAGCGGCGGTGGTAAATAACCCCCATGGAGAAAACCGTATCAAAATAATTCAGCTGTCCAGGAAGCTGTTCTAGGGGAAGTGGCAGCACAAAAACTGGCGCTGTCGGCATGAAATGTTTTAGCAACCAGAACTGTGCCATGTAGGCGATATGTGGATCAATTCCCAGCACCATATCGGCGCCTGCTTCAAGCATTCGAAAGCTGTAATAACCGTTGCCACAACCTACGTCTAGAACCTTTCGTGATTGCAAGGGAGCAATTGCTTCAACTAGGCGCTCCCATTTCAGGTTAGATCGCCATTCTGTATCGATTTCGATGCCAAACAGGTTGAAAGGCCCTTTGCGCCAAGGGATGAATTCAATAAGTTGCTCTTTTAAAGAAGCGAGTGTTTCCTGGTCAGCATCTTCGGCACGACCAATACATACCTTATCTCCGAAGGAGAAGGCGCTGGCCTGTATTGCAGGAAGGTTTGCTAAGTGTTTTCGCCATTTTTGGAAGTCGCCGTGTTTGATCTGTTGTAGATAGGCGTCTTCCGTAAAAGGAAGCAAAGGTTCTAAAGCTGTATTTTTTATAAGAGACTGTAGTGGTCTAAGGTTCATGGGAATCTACTTGAAGGCGACCATGGAAGCGAAATTGAAGCATTGAAACCAGACATCAATGGAGTGAAAACCAATATCCTGCAGGCGATCACGGTGCTTAACTAGAGTCTCTGGAAGCAGCACTTTCTCTAGAGCGGCCCGTTTTTGGCTGATCTCCAGCTTGCTGTAGCCCATATCTTCCTTGAAGCTATGGTACATCTCGATAAAAAGCTGATTGAGCTCTTCATCTGGGAAAATAATTTTTTCTGAAATAATTAAAACAGCCCCGGGGCGCATGCCATTGTAGATCTTTTTCAAAAGATTGGCCCTATCAGCTAAGGGAATAAACTGTAGCGTGAAATTTAGCACGACCACTGATGCATCGGATATTTGCGCCTCCTGTAGGAGTTCGCAACGGCATTCGATTTTCTGCTCAAGTTCTGGCAATTCCGTTAGCCTGGACTGCAATCTGTCTATCATGGCCGTAGAGTTGTCTATAGCTATGACTGAGAACTCGTTGCAAGTGACCCGACTGGCAGCGGCAAGAGTTGCGCCACCCAGACTACAACCGAGATCATAGATGTTGCTCTGTTCCTGACAGTAGCGCTCGGCCAGTACTCCAATCATCGCAATGATAGTGCTGTAACCCGGGACTGAGCGATTAATCATATCCTCGAATACACTGGCGACCTGTTCGTCGAAAACAAAATCACCAGGCAGTAACTTTTCGGCGAACAAGCGATCCTTGTTTTGAGCTGACTTTTTCATTGAGTTTTGAATATTGCCTTGGATGTTTCGATTTTATTTTTGAAATAAGCTCATTAATGTATTGTGAAGCATAGAGGTTTACACTATTTTACTTGTAGTGTGACTTAATGGCTCTCTGCATTTATGGTCGAGCTTGCTATTTATTTTGTGCATTATCCGGTAATCCATGTCACATTCAAATACCCAGCCTTCATCCTTTCTTGTGAAAAACCTTCCACTACTCGAGAGCCTGCAGATACAATGCGGGGTTCTAGATTTAGCCTGTGGCCATGGGCGAAATGGTTTATTTTTGCTTACCCATAATGTTCCAGTAATATTTGCAGATAATAATGAGACTAAACTGCAATCAATTTTGCCGACGCTAGATTCGGTTGCCGCTGGAGCAATAAGTAGCGAATGTTGGCTAGTAGATTTTGAGCTTGAAGACAATAACCCCTTAGCTGATAAGAGCTTCGATGCAATCTTAGTATTTAACTATTTGCATAGGCCATTATTTGCTTCAATTAAAGAGGCTATTCGGCCAGGTGGGTTGATAGTCTACGAAACCTTTACCGTAGAGCAGAGGCAGTTTGGTCGGCCAAGTAATCCTGATTTTCTGTTAAGCCCGGGTGAATTGATCCAGGAATTTAGCGATTGGGAGATGGTTGAAAGCTTTGAAGGAGTGGTGCCAGGCCCAGATCGTGCGGTAGCCAGACTAATCGCCAGAAAACCGATTCTGTAAGTGAGAGTAATGAGTAAAGCAAAAGTACTACCCTTAAATTTTGGCAGCAGAGGCAAGGTATTCTCTGCTCCTTTTGAGTGTGAAGTATTGCGCAGCAAACGTAAGACTCTTGCTTTGTATATTAAGCTCAAGAAAGTGGTAGTTCGCTGCCCACTACGTGCTCCCAGGGCGGAGATAGAAGAGTTTGTCCGCTCTAATCGGGATTGGATTGAACGACGCTTGTACGAAGAATCCCTGCGAGATAAAGAGGCTCTGCGTATTGAAAATGGAGCGAAGATTTTTTATCGCGCACGTGAGCGGGTTATCGTCTTCAAGGAAGGCCGTAAGCAGAGGGTAATGGTTGTTGGGGATGAATTTATCATCCAGGGTCATAAGTTGACCGCGGCTAGGGCAAGAGTGCAGGTTGAGGACTTTTTAATCGATAAAGCCAGTGAGTACATCCTGCCTAGAGCGCGAGGTCTGGCACGGCACTTAGGGGTCGAACACAAGATCACTGAGATTAAATTGAGAAAAACCAAGTCGAAATGGGGCCACTGTACTTCGACTGGAATACTTCAATACAATTGGCTGATCATGCTGGCTCCCTATAGCATCATTGACTATATGATTACCCACGAGGTTTGTCATTTGCTGCACATGGATCATTCTCAGCGATTCTGGAATCAAGTAGAAGCAATTTGCCCAGACTGTGATCGTTATATTGGCTGGCTAAAAGAGCACGAACACCGGTTTTGGTTCTAGCTGACTATTTCTTAGTTTTAACGCGAAACAGCAAGTCCCAAACTCCGTGCCCAAGCCGCTTCCCCCTACGCTCAAATTTGGTGACAGGTCGGTCTGGCTCCAGCCAGTAGCCGTTCTCGCCTTTAGTATTTTCTATCTCCGTATTATCTTGCAACACCTCTAGCATATGCTCGGCGTAGGGCTGCCAATCCGTAGCAAAATGAATATCAGCCCCGGGTATTAACTTTTTTAGTAATAACTCGAGAAATTCTGCTTGTACTAAACGGCGTTTATTGTGGCGCTTCTTATGCCAGGGGTCTGGGAAAAATAACAGGAGCCTGTCGATGCAATGGTCAGGTAGTCCGGACTGTAATACCTCTTTGGCATCGTGGCAGATAATTTTCAAGTTCGTCAGCTGGTTTTCAGCAATGCCATTTAATAATTTGCCGACACCTGCTTGGTGGACTTCAATGCCAAGAAAATTTAGATCAGGGTTTAGCTTGGCCATTTCCAACAAGGAGTCCCCCATGCCAAAGCCAATTTCCACGGTCAGCTTTTGTGGTAGCGGGAAAATTGAACCTGGATCGATTCTCTCATTCTTAAATTCGACAACGTGTTCTGCCCAATAGCTATCAATAGCTTTGCGTTGTGCATTAGTAAGCCGTCCGGAGCGAATTACATAGCTGCGGATTGGCCTATTGTTTTCTGGTAATTGTGATTTAGACAAATGATTCAGTACTAAAGTTGTTGCCGGAAGGCAAACCAAGTTATTAACGCCCAAGCGGCAAGGAAACAGATGCCACCGATTGGAGTAATTGCACCTAACCACCGTATTCCGCTAATGCTGAGCAAGTACAAGCTACCTGAAAAGAAAATTATTCCGGCCATCATCAAATAGGCGCTTGTTCGCAGCAAGGTGGTTGTAGGAAAGTTTATCAACATTAGTCCAATACCAAACATAGCTAGTGCATGGTACATGTGATATTGCACACCGGTCTGGAATGTATTGAGTAGCTCGGGGCTGAGTCTGTCGCGAAGAATATGAGCAGCGAACGCGCCAAGAGTAATGGCAATGAAGCCGTTAATGCTAGCTATCATTATAATTGGGTTAGCCATGATGCTTTGCTTTTAGCTCGGTTCTCAGAATTGAAGAAGTGGAAATACAAACTGAAGTCAAAAAAAAGCCGCGACGAGCTCGCGGCTTTTTGGATCATATGAATTAAGCAGCCATCTTTGCTTTAATCTTATTCATCGCATTTTTTTCTAGCTGCCGAATTCTTTCGGCAGAAACGCCATAACGATCAGCTAATTCATGGAGAGTAGCTTTGTTCTCACTAAGCCAACGACTGCTTAGGATGTCTTTGCTACGGTCATCTAATTCAGACATTGCTTCATGAAGACTGCCATTGGTGACTTCTTCCCATTCAGCTTCTTCGATGTTATTAGCCAAGTCGGAAGACTGGTCTTGCAAATAATGTGCAGGGGCTTTGTAAGCCGCATCATCATCGCTATCAGAATCTGCGTCGAATGCAGTGTCATAGGAAGCCATCCGGCCTTCCATTTGTCTGACTACCTTGGCATCAACGCCAAGATCTTGAGCCATCGCTTCAGCTTCTTCGTTATTCAACCAACCCAGGCGTTTCTTAGAGCTGCGTAGATTGAAGAATAACTTGCGCTGCGCCTTGGTAGTGGCGATCTTTACAATGCGCCAGTTGCGCAGGATGTACTCATGCATTTCTGCCTTAATCCAATGCACAGCAAAGGAAACCAGGCGAACACCAACTTCAGGGTTAAAGCGCTTCACTGCCTTCATTAGGCCTACGTTGCCTTCCTGAATCAGGTCTGCTTGAGAAAGCCCATAACCAGCATAAGTCTTGGACATATGTACGACGAAGCGTAGGTGTGCAAGAACCAGCTGCCGAGCCGCGTCCACGTTATCTTCGTAGTAATACTGCTTAGCTAGCTCAAGTTCCTGCTCAGGCGTCAGCATAGCGATGCTATTTACCGAAGCGATATAAGCAGTCAGGTCCTGACCCGGAGTAGTAGGATCGAAAACTTGTAAACTGTTAGCTGTGCTCATTGTTAAAAATCATCCTTGCTCTAAATAATTCAAAACTAAGCTTCTGAATTACAGACTAAGAGACGCATTTTAGCACTCAAATCACCTCTTCGCCAATACCGCTATTCCGTCTAAAAGCCCGTAGATACGGGGCTTGGCCTAATATCCCATGCTTGTAGCTGAGAATAATAGCCTGCATAGCAGAAACTAAAGGCGGCAACTAACCTAAGTATTAGGCCCATTTTTATGATTTCAAGGGGTCGAGTAGCGAAAATTTGTATGGCTTTAAAGGTTTATATTACGTATCTGGCGTAGGCTGGTCACGAAGGCAGCGATCCAGCTGATGGCGCTGCCGGCGACAATGATTATTATTGAGTTACTTAATCCAAAGCCTTGAAGTGTGAATTCACTGCCGTAGAGCTGCATGAGTTGCTCGAAGCCCGAATTAAAAGCATATAAGACAACATGTTGCAGTAATACCGCTAGAATGCCACCAGCTAAACCATACAGTAAACCGGTATACAAAAAGGGCCTCGCGGCGAACATATCACTGCCACCGACTAACTTTATTACTCGAATTTCTTCTTTTCGGTTTTCGATGGCGAGCTTTATAGTGTTCCCAATAACAAGGAAGAGAGCAGTTATCACAACCGCTGAAAGCAGTTGGCCAATTAGCCTAATTAGCTGGGAAATAGCGGCCAGCCTTTGCAGCCAGCGACTATCGACCTGCACCAAGGCGACCTCAGGTATCGTGTGTAATTGTTGCACTAAATTATCAACAGAAGCTGGTGAGGCGTCTGCAGCGGTGATTACTACTGCTCCTGGCAGGGGGTTTGATGAAAGCTCTTGGAGCAAGCTTTCTAAACCAGTTGAGGAGGCAAATTCATCCAGTGCCTGTTCCGGTGATATATAGACTGATGTGCTAATATCTGGGTGAGTTAGTAAGTCATTGCTAACTCTTTTCCCGCTGATATTACTCACCTCATCTTTTAGGTAGAGAGTTACTTGGGCGCTTTCTTGAAACCCGGAAAGTATGCTTGAAAGATTGCTATTGAGCCCGAACAACAGTGCCGGCAGCAGCAAAGAGGCAGCGATTACAAAGGTCGTCACTAGGCAGGAAACAGGGTCTTTTAGCAACTGTTTAAGGCTGGCTCTGGCCACCCGTTTATGTGCTTGTATACGGTTTATGTATGAGCTGGGCGATTGGGTCCTTTTATTGCGCTTATTGCGCTTATTGCGCCGAACTGGGCTCATGATGGCGATCTCGGTGCTTGGTCAGCTACAAGTTTGCCATTATCCAGAACCAGTGTTCTGTAATTTAGCCTTTGTATAAGAGTTGCATCATGGCTGGCTACTAGAAGACATACACCCACACTTTTAAATTGCTCAAATACTTTCATTACTTCGGTCGATAGTGCCGGGTCGAGGTTGCCAGTTGGTTCGTCGGCCAAGATAATGCTCGGCCTGTTAACAACAGCACGAGCAATGCCAACACGTTGCTGTTCCCCACCGGATAAAGATCCAGGAAAGCTTTTTTCCTTCTTTAACAGGCCTACTTTATCTAAAGCTGCTCTAACTCTTCTGCCCGCTTCTTTGGCTTGATAGCCACTTATTTCAAGCGGTAGAGCAACATTATCGAATACAGTTCGGTCGTGCAGGAGTTGGTGGTCTTGAAAAACGGTGCCGATTTGACGCCGATGTTCGGCAATCTGGCTTCTTGATATTCGGCTCAGATTTACGCCATTTGCAATGAGCTGCCCGTTGCTAGGAGATTCCATTGCAAGAATGAGTTTTAGCAGGGTACTTTTGCCGGCCCCGGAATGCCCAGTAATAAAAGCCAATTCGCCTTTGCTAACTTCAAAACTGATATTGGAAAGCGCTTCCTGCCCATCGGCGTAGCGTTTGCTTATGTTGTCAAATTTGATCATGCTAACCTAACAACTGCTTATTTTGGGTTGTAAATAAACTGAAGAGGGTCATTCTGAGAAGAGAGCTTCGACAAATTCTTCTGCGTGGAATGGGCGTAAATCATCGATCTTTTCACCAACACCGATAAAGCGAATAGGCAGGGATAGCTTTTTTGCTAATGCGAAAACCACACCACCTTTTGCCGTGCCGTCCAACTTAGTTAATGCGATGCCAGTTAGGTTGCTTGTTTTGTTAAAACTTTCTGCCTGGCTGAGTGCGTTCTGACCGGTGGTAGCATCCAATACTAAGAGGATTTCATTTGGAAGGCCTTCCTCTTGTTTCTTCAATACGCGAATAATTTTTCCCAACTCGTTCATCAAATTATCTTTCGTATGCAGGCGACCGGCAGTATCCGCGATTAGAACATCGACCTGTTTCGCTTTTGCAGATTGGTAGGCATCAAATATGACCGAAGCACTATCAGCGCCAGTGGCTTGGGCAACCACAGGAACTGAGTTTCTTTCCCCCCAGACTTGAAGCTGCTCCACTGCTGCCGCTCTGAATGTATCCCCGGCAGCCAGCATGACATTTAAGCCTTGGGACTGATAAAGCTTCGCCAGTTTACCTATGGAAGTGGTCTTGCCAACACCGTTTACACCTACCATTAGAATCACGAAGGGTTTGGAATCGGATTGAATCGTTAGAGGTGCATCGCAAGGTATAAGAATATTTGTTAATTCATTTCTCAGTGCAGTCATAAACTGCTCAGGGTCAGCCAATTGTTTGCGACCTAGCTGCTTTTTCAGGTTTTCAATAATTTGATCTGTGGCATCGATGCCAACGTCAGCGGAGAGTAATTGTGTTTCGATGTCATCCAATAAGTTAAGATCAATGGACTTCTCGCCGAGTACAACCTCCGCCAAGCCATCGCTTAGCTTGTCCCGTGTCCGACTAAGCCCTTTCTTGAGTCGGGAGAATATGCCGGCTTTGTCTTCCTGCTTCACGGAAGCATTTAGATCATCGCCTTTATTTTCCTTAGAATCGGGACTCTCAGACTTTTGCTTTTTTCCAAAGCCAAACATGGTGCTAATTCTCGGCTAGTTGTAGTTGTGAAATTTAGGAGCGCTATGCTACCACAGGTATATAGACCCCAGCAGTGTCCCGGTAGATTTACTTGCAAATCTGTCTACCTTGCTCTGTGAAGTGATAGTCTTGTGGTTTGACAACAAGAATCCGGGACAGTTTTCCTGATACAGATTTATAAAATATGAACAAACCCGCAAACAGCCGGCAAAATAAAGTACGAATAATTGCTGGTGCATTCAGGAGCCGGAGATTGGAATTTCCGACTGTGGACGGTCTTCGACCTACTGCCGATCGAGTTCGAGAAACCCTCTTCAATTGGTTGCAGGACAGTATTCAGGGAGAGGTTTGCTTGGACCTGTTTGCTGGTAGTGGAGCTCTTGGCTTGGAAGCGCTCTCTCGAGGAGCAAAACATGTCGACTTTGTAGAAAAAAATGGCCTTGTCGCTAACTGCATTAGGGGTAATGCGGAACGATTTGAGGTTTCTAATGCCACGGTTTACTGTGCTGACGCGAGCCGTTGGCTGGAGGCTCAATGTGGGGAAGCGGCCAAGGAAATGCCTAAGTATGGCTTAGTATTTCTGGACCCGCCTTTTAGTGAAGCTATGTTAGAGGCTGCCTGCATAGAATTGAATTCCTCGGGACTCTTAAGAAAAGGTTGTCTTATATATGTTGAGTCTGGGAGTGAGCTAGCTCAGAAAGATATACCAGATAATTGGCATGAGCTAAAACGTAAGAAAACTGGATCAGTGTTTTATAGTCTTTATCAACTAGACTGAGAAATAATTAAATATGACAACCGGCACTTTAAGTAATAGTTTTTTGCCTGCCTGGTGGCTGCCTGGGAGGCACAGCCAAACTCTTTGGCGAAGAATTTCGCCATCAAAAATATTGCCACAAACACGCCAGAGAGTTGAGCTAGACGATGGTGACTATATTGACCTCGATTGGGCTAGTGCAATAAGTCCGGCAAAATCGGAAAATAATACAATCGCTTTTCTATTGCATGGCCTATGCGGTTGTTCGGGTTCGCCTTATATATTAGCCATGCAATCTTTATTAGCAGAACAGGGTATCGCGTCCGTTGCGATGAATTTTCGTGGTTGCAGTGGTGAAATGAATCGCTTGGCCAAGGCGTATCACTCAGGAATTTCCGAGGATGTTGCGGAAGTATTTAAAAAACTATCGCTTGAATTCCCCACACATAATTTTGTGTTTATTGGCTATTCCCTGGGTGCTAATGTGTTATTGAAATGGTTGGGGGAGTCTGGGCCTTGTCTTCGTATAAGAAAGGCTATTGCTGTTTCTACGCCGTTCTTGCTAGAGCACTGCTCCAAGTCAATGCTAGGCGGTATTGGTCAACTTTATGGGCGCTATTTTGTATCGCGCTTATTGCGAGACTTTCAGTTAAAACAGCGACATTTGCAAGAAACTAGGCCTGACCAGGCAAAGCGTATTGCCGATCTACAAGAGGTGGATTCAATTACATCCATCTGGGAGTTTGACGATAGAATCACTGCACCTTTGCATGGTTTTAGCGGTGCGCAAGATTATTATCAAAAGTGCAGCAGCGCAGGTTTTTTAAAATCTATTGCTACTGACACTCTGCTAATCCAAAGTCAAAATGATCCACTTATTCCAATGAAATCAATGCCCACAGAGGAGATGCTGTCACCAACAGTACAGTTGCAGCTTACTGAAAAAGGCGGGCATGTTGGCTTTATCTCCTCAACGCCAGTTAATTGGCTGGAGCAGAGAATATTGAATTTCATGCGGGCATGAGTGATCATACTTCGCTACTGAGATTGACCTTTAATGTAGGCATTCAAACAATAACAATGAGAATAATATGAAAATTGCTGTCTATCCAGGAACCTTTAATCCAATCACCAATGGCCATACTGACCTGGTTGAACGAGCCGCCCGGATGTTTGATAAAATAATTGTAGCGGTTGTCGGCCAAAACCAGAAGAATGCGAATAGTTTGTCGGCCATCAAGCGCATGGAATTGGCGAATGAAGTGTTAGGCCACCTGGATAATGTGGAGGTAAAAACCTTCGACAATTTGCTAACCCAATTCGTAAAAGATTGTGATGCCAACATTATATTGCGTGGCTTGCGCACGGTAGCTGATTTTGAATACGAGTTTCAATTGGTGGGTATGAACCGTGTTTTGGAACCGAATATTGAAACAGTATTTCTAGCACCGGCAGAACATCTTTCTTACATCTCATCTACGCTAGTGCGTGAAATAGCAGCTTATGGTGGCGATATTTCTAAATTTGTTGATCCAGCTGTTGTTGAAGCAATGCGAAAGCAATAGAGGAAAGCACTCACGATAGGGCATGCATATAAACTCGTAAAGGCTAGCCCTGGCATTTTGGGCAATAGACTGTACTGCGTTGTCCTTGTCTAATCTCCTTTAATATTGTTTTGCATACGTTACATGGTTGATCTTTGCGTCCATAAACAAGTAATGATTGTGCAAAATAACCTGGCTTACCATCGCTGTCGGTAAAGTCCCGTAGAGTTGTTCCTCCGGCATCTATCGCGTTTTGCAAGACTTGTTTAATACATGGCACTAGCTTTGCAAAGCGTGCTTTTGAAATCTTGCCGGCACTGCGTTTTGGGTTTATTCCTGCTAGGAAAAGTGATTCGTTTGCATAAATATTCCCTACGCCTACAACTATTTTGCTGTCCATGATGAAAGTCTTGATCGCAGCGTTTCGTGTTCGGCTTTTTTTGTATAGATAGTTGCTGTTAAAGTTTTCGCTCAATGGCTCTGGTCCTAGCGAGGCCAATAGTGGGTGCAGACAACCATTGGACTTTTGCCACAGCATGCAGCCAAATCTTCGTGGGTCGTTAAAACGCAAAATTTTCTTATTGTCTAGCACGATATCGACATGATCATGTTTGCCGACGATGTGGCTTTGAGTGGCGATACGAAGGCTGCCTGACATACCCAGATGTATTATTAGTGTGCCTGTTTTAGTCTGGAGCAAAAGGTATTTGCCGCGCCTGGAAACCGACTCGATAGTTTGTCCCGGCATGTCTTTGCTTAAGTCTGGTGTAATCGGCCAGCGTAAATCCTTGCGCCTGAGAATGATTTCTTTTACCCGCTGTTTTTCAACATGGGGTTCAATTCCACGGCGTGTTGTTTCAACTTCGGGTAGTTCGGGCAACGGTTGTTCCTTGAGTGGTCATGATTGCTAGCGGCTGATACAGACTGCTTTATAATCTTTCCCTTGAATGAAAGAAAGTAACGGATTAGGTTAATGAAGAAAATGCTATTGGGAATAGATGCGGGTGGCACGTTTACAGACTTTGTTCTGGTTCAGCTTGAACCAGAAATCTCGGTCAGTGTACATAAAACCCTGTCAACACCTGCAGCCCCAGAGCAAGCTATATTGCAGGGCATTACTGCAATGGGACTTAAACCTTGTCTTGATGATGGCAGTTTACAGATAGTACATGGCAGTACCGTGGCGACTAACGCAGTGCTAGAAGGAAGCCTGGCACGAACCATGTTTATCACCAACTACGGCTTTGCTAATATGTTGCAGTTAGCTAGGCAGACCCGGCCACAGCTATATGCACTCGAAATTCCTTCAGTGCCTCCACCAGTGCCAACAGAGCTTTGCATAGAAACAGGGGGGAGAGTAGCTGCCGATGGGTCGATAGTTTCCACATTATCGGATAATGAACTGCAGGCTTTGCTGGATGAAATTGACGTGCTTAAACCGGAGGCGGTAGCCATCAATTTGTTGTTTTCATTTTTGGATGATGGCTTTGAGCGCAAGATTGAATCAGCTATTGATGGAATGGGTTTGAATTTGTTCATCAGCCGTTCTTCGAAAGTGCTTCCTGAGTACAAAGAATATGAGCGGGGAATTGCGACTTGGCTGAATGCTGCTTTGGGGCCGGTTATTAGTGGGTACCTCACCAAGTTACGACAACAACTTGGGAGCACTCATTTGCAAGTGATGCAATCCAATGGCGAAACCATGTCAGCGAGCATGGCGGCTGAATCTGCTGTTAATCTATTGTTGTCAGGGCCAGCGGGTGGATTGACCGCTATCGCTTATCTTGCAAGTCAGTTGGGTAAATCCAAATTTATTAGTTTTGATATGGGTGGGACTTCAACAGATGTCGCGCTTCTTGACGGAAAGATTCGTACAAGCAATGAATCTTCAATCGCTCACTACCCCATTGCTGTGCCTATGGTGGATATGGAGACGATAGGCGCCGGCGGTGGGTCGATTGCTTATGTTGATAGAGGTGGCATGTTACAAGTCGGGCCACGATCAGCAGGAGCCGATCCCGGTCCAGCGTGTTATGACCGAGGAGGAACAGAAGCGACGGTTAGTGATGCCAACTTGGTTCTAGGGCGTTTGCAATTTGATAGTGAATTAGCAGGTAACTTAACGCTTAATCCGGAAAAAGCTAGAGCCAGCATCAAGCCTCTGGCAGAGGAAATTGGACTATCGATTGAAGAAACAGCGATGGGAATCATCGATATAGCCAATGAGCATATGGCAAAGGCGATAAGACTGATTTCTGTAAACAGAGGCTACGACCCAAAGGAATTCGTCTTAACCAGTTTTGGTGGGGCAGGCGGCTTGCATGTTTGTGCTTTGGCCACGGCGATGGGCATGGATAAAGCAATAGCCCCTGTTCATGGAGGCGTGTTTTCGGCACTAGGGATGGTAGTAGCGGACCAGGGGCGCCAATTTTCTAAAACAGTAAACCTTGACTGTGAATCGATCGATGAAGGAGTGCTGGAGCAGCAATTTCAGAGCTTGGAATGCCAAGGCATAGAGCAGCTTAAGCTTGAGGGTCTTGAGTTGGCAGATCTTGTTGTGCAGCGCAGTGCAGATTTCAGATATTGCGGACAATCCTATACATTGAATATTGATTGGCAGACTTTGTCACAAGCATTAAGAGAGTTTGAGCACCTACACCAGCAACGTTATGGCTACTGTCATAGCAGTGCTATAGAACTGTTAAATATTCGAGCCAATGTATCCACAAGTAGGAAGTTCTTTAGTCTGCCCGAGGTGGGGGACATAGAACCTTGCAATAATATTCAATACAGCAAGGTCTATGGTCAGACAGAGCAAGCGAAACTATTGGCACGAAGCGATATGCGGGTAGGTGAGACAGTTAAAGGCCCGGCAATACTCACAGAGTACGCCGCAACAATATTTGTTGAGCAAGATTGGTCTGCCGAAGCAGATAAGTTTGGCAACTTGATTTTAAATAAGCAGATGTGAATTACCTGCTAACTCGAATTGATACTGGGCTGATGAGTTGCTTTGCAATCAGTATAGGCAGCATATTGTCGTGTCGCAGTATTAAATAGGAGTTATTTACAGCTCAAATTCTCAAGTGATATAACGGAGTAGCTTTATGTATTGATTCAAGGCTGCCAATTAGTCAGCGGCTATTCTCACTAGCTTCATGCGGATCAGCAGACCGAATTTGAATAGGTTATTTTTTACGACTTGAGAAAGAGGCTTAAAGTGACAACATCATGACACTGCCAGTTGCTATTTGCAGGCCCATATCAGTGACAGTTTTCATGTTGCTGATATCAAGCTCTGTATTTGCTCAAGGGGCGCTTGAATCGGAAGAAGGCACGGATTCCCGTGAGCAAGGGCGTGCCAGCTCTCCGTTAGGTGTTGGCCTCGGCCCCACAGCGCCGACAACTGATGTTGTATCAGCGTCAGAGGAAGACCCGGAGACTGCGCAACGGCTTGAGAGTATTCGGCGGTACAACGCCATAGTTACAGATATTGAGTTGGATGGTGGTGCGTGGGACAACAATTTAGTTGAGGAGCTTTCTGCGCTGGGCGAGTTGCAGCAACAGCAGGGTGATCATCACGCTGCAATAGAAACATTCGACAGAGCTATGCATGTAAATCGAATCAATTCTGGCCTGCATACCTTAGAACAGATCCCGGCGGCTGAGCAGTTAATCCAGAGTTATATGGCTTTGGGTAATTGGGAGCAGGTTGATATCCATAATCGGTATCTCTTCTATTTGCAGCAAAAAAACTTTGGTAGTGATGATCCACGATTTATTCCAGTGCTGGAACAAATGGCGATCTGGAATATGCAGGCTTTTAAGGTTGGCTACGGTGAAATACTGGAAGTCAGGTTGTTAGAGGCGCAGGCTATGTTCAGTGAAGCGGCGCGCATGGTTGCAATACATTTTGGCAAAAGCGACGCACGCTTTATTGACTACTTAAGAAATGCGGCTAACTCTGCCTATCTTATTTCTCAAAAGCCTGATTTTGTAGAGGAGGGTGCTTGGTCTGACTTTAGCAGTGCACAGCAACTAACGATGAGTGGGCGACAGGGTGCACAGCTTTCTGGGTTTCGAGTTGGTAAAGGTGCTCTGATCGAGATAGTAGAATCTCTTAAAGAGCAAGATTCTGTATATGCGTTAGCTGAAGCGACTGCTAACTTGGCGGATTGGTATCTGGTGTTTGGGCAACGCCGGAGGGCCCGGGAGAACTATGCGCAGGCCTGGCAGATTTTACAGACAGAGGAAAACAGCGAAGAGTTAGAGCAACGCCTGTTTGGCAAAGTAGTACGCTTGCCTGCACTTGCTTCTAAAATTGAGACACCTGAAGCTTTCTTTCGAGGCGGAGAAAGATCCGATGGCCTGAGATCTGGCTATGTTGATCTCATATTTGATGTAACAGCGGGCGGTGTGGTTAGAAATGTGGGCAGCGTCTCAGAGGTAGCTGCAGCGAATCGGGCGCAAATAAATAAGCTGAAAGCATCGATGCGGCATGCGCGATTCCGGCCGCTTATTGTCGATGGGAAGCTGGAGGCGTCAGAGGGAAACCGCATAACGTACCGGTATTGGTACTAATTTTATAATGTAACAGGTAGCATCGAGAGAGTGTTCGCATGATTAAAGGGCTGTAAGGTAGTTGTTAAGCCTTGGTTAAGGGCTTCTGCATTACTAATATGAGAAAGTTATGGCGTTTCAGTTGCGATGCCCCATAAATTGCTTGAGCGTATATCAAGCCGTTAAAATTCATGAAAATGTAGCCAAAAGTGGTTATAACGATAGTTTTCAAGCTTATGAAAACTTAAAAGGTCAGGAATTAATCTATGCAGGCCATGCAGAGAAAAAATACAGTTAAGACAAGCTCTAGACTATTCGCTGTAGTGATGTTTAGTTTGATTTTATTTGCTTGTCAGTCAAGCAGCCAGAGCCAGAGCCAGAGCCAGAGCCAGAGCCAGAGCCAGAGCCAGAGCCAGAGCC
>Ga0315320_10000024_pt1 | contig 121635 bp, 134 predicted proteins | sample M140m21515metaG_FD_203458 | JGI IMG/M metagenome (GOLD analysis project Ga0315320, IMG submission 203458) | Ammonia-oxidizing marine archaeal communities from Monterey Bay, California, United States - M1 40m 21515 | ecosystem: Environmental > Aquatic > Marine > Coastal | place: USA... | reverse complement strand
GTGACATCTGTAAATCCGCTAGTAATAGTTGCATTTGCAAAAATATTAGAATTACTAATAATTGGACTTGCATTTGCACCTTCATCGATATCCATAAATGGACCAGTGCTTGTATCAAACGCACTATTAACTGTGACAACAATATTGCTAATTGAATCTGGTTTGATCATAGGATCTGTGAATGTCAATGTCGCATCATCTGATTTTACTATAGTATCTTTAATACTAATTTGTACATCTGCATTTGTACTAAATTCTTTTCTGTATCCAAATCCTGGCACTGTCACGTATGCAGATGATACAACACCTGAAGTTGTTAGTAGGCTACCTTGTGCAACACCTGTGTTGGCTGTAACAGTTAAACTTGGTGCTTTATAGTTTGCACCACCTTGGTTGACTTTGAATGTCAATATCGAACCAAAAGTCTCATCACCAAATTTTATGCTATTATCATCATATAAATCATTAATGACGTTATTTGTTATATTTGATAAAGTAGACACTGCTCCACTAGTTGCACCTGTATAGAGCTCTGTGGTTGTCAGCGTCTGGTTGTGTGAATCAACAAATATTATCACGTTTGCGTTTGCACTGTATTTGTATACTCCAGTAACAGTTCCTGTAAAACCATTGTTACTTGATATGGTTTCACCTACTGTGAAATTTTTAGCCGGATTACTTAATTCTGTTTGTATTTTTTTAGTTGGTCTGTTACCTCTCATTCTTAACACAGCACCTGATCCTTTTGATTTAGTTGATCCTGTACCTGAAACTGAGAAACCTCCTATGGACCCAAAGGCTCCAGAAGGACCTGATCCGGTTATTACAAAGTATCCCATTGGTAATACGAATGAATTTGCTGTGACTGTATAATCAGTTCCTAGTACTTTTGGTACACCGCTTGAATTAGTTACTGAGAATGTTATAGGTGTTTTAGAATATCCTTCACCTGCTACAGTCAATGTTAATCCAGTTATGTTACCACCAGATACACTTGATACCGTTGCTTTTGCACTGTCGTTAAGTTCTTCCCCTATGAACGTTATGATGTCACCTACTTGGAACCCTGTTGTGACTCCATCGGTTGAAACTGTCGCAATTTTATCAGAAACTTCGTTGACAGTTATAGTTAAGTCATTAGTTGGAGATTCTGCTCCAAAATATGATCCTACTACTGTGATTGTGTCGTTAGGTTTAAAACCTGATCCTGTATTTGTGAAAGTGTCTGCATAAATTTTATATGTTATCGCTGATCTCTCTACGTCAAAAATTGCTCCTGTTCCTGAACCGCTAGTATGATAATTTGTACTAGTTATACTATTAAATCTTTCTGTTGCTGTACCTAGTATGCTTATGTCTGTTGGTTCTGCATAGAAACCACCACCAGCACTTACTAAAGTAACTGACTCAATTTGTCCTTCTATTCCCGTTGCTGTTATTGATGCTCCACTACCCAACGATATAGATATATTCGCCTGTGCTTCTGCAACTGTTTGATTTCCAACATTACCGTCTGTTAATGTAACACTATTAATAATTCCTAATGTACTTCCAGTTATGTTAATTGTTGCTGGAGCAGTATTTGATGCTTCACCATTTAAGCTAGTGTTAGCAATTTTTATGCCACTTGATATAGCGGCAGATGTTGCTCCTACATTAATATTACTAAATGAATTTAATCCAGTTATCTCACCTGTGCCAGCGTCAACTGAACTGATTGTTGTTATTACGAACCAAGTCACGTTAGCATTGCTTGGGTTACTATCAAAGTTTCCTGTTACAACATAGTTGCCAGTTGAGTAACCTGTGCCACCATTTGCTATCGTTAATGCGTCAACTGTATTGTGAACTGTGTTAACTGTTCCTATAGTAACTGTAGATGAATTTGCGTGTGTTGTAGTTATTCCAGATGAAGTGCTGTATCCTGATCCACCGGTGGCTATTGTCAGTGCAGTAATATTTGTTGTGGCATTAACTGTACCCACACAACCTGATCCACCTCCACCACTTACATTTACTGTGTCTCCGTCACTGTATCCTGATCCACCTGTTGTTACTACCATCTTATTAATCTTATCAGAAACACTGTCAGCAATAACTTCAGCACCTGTTCCACCAAAGTCACTAAAGTTAATTGTTTTGGTCACAGACTGATCACTTAAATCAAGTTGTAACAATTTACTTCCGTGTGTCATCGTTATCACATTTGCATTTGCATTCTGGTGCATTGGTATAACAGTTTCTACTGTAGTTGCATTTGATGTCAGTAACTTACTGCTACTGTCATCAACTGTAACCTTTAATGGATTTACAGAAACAACTGAATCTATTGTATGAATTCTATTTGATAATCTATATACATTCCAGTCTTGGTTAATGTCATTACTGACCCAGTATGTTGATTTCAGTGCAACATTAGAATTTGTTTCGTAGTGAGCATTTAAATCATCTTTTGAAAATACTTGATATGTTGTATCATTTGCGTGTACGTAACCAGCTGTGGGCAATTCAAATTTTTCTGTTCTTGTTGTCCACAAGTTTGCACTAGATCTGTCTCCGCTTGGCTTTTTGATCCAACTAGCATTATCATCTATGTCCAATGTGATAATTTCATCAGTTAATATGTCAGTTGTTATCTCTCCGTTGATGTTAGATTCGAAACTTATTAACTGTGGATTAGTTTTTAATTTTGTATGGTCAATTTTAAACTCAATTGATTCATTTACAGCAGAACCTCCAAATTCGCCAACCTTGAAAGCATAATATTCATATACGTTTAAACTGTCTCTTTCACTGATTACTTCAGTTCTTGCCAACCTGTCGATGGCATTTTGTGTGCCTTTTTGCTTAACATATCCTTGATAGAATTTAGCTTGATTCTCATCGATGATTTGTAAATTTTCTAGATAGCTTCTGTTACTAAAACCGATTGTTCTCAATCCAGCTTTCTTTAAATTATCATTTGCTATCGGAGTATCAACATCAAGATATCTATTAACATCTCGTGTACTGGTTTCAAAGTTAGAAACCAGTCCGTCGGTGTCTGTAATCAAGTAACCTTTTGCTTCTAATTTTCCTGTCCAATCAGTTGTCTTTAATACAGTCTGTTTTAATCTTGGTTGTCTGATAGACAACGTTGGATTATATATCACATCGTCAAATAGTGTTATGTTATCGAATATAGATATATGTTCAATTTCTCTAGTGTACAATGTAGTAAAGTATATTGGTCTATTGTTATCATCAGTCAATGTTAATTTGTTACCATCTCTCACCACTGTTGTTGTTGCATTCTCTATTGGTAGACCGTTACTATCTAAAACAGAATATGTACTACCAACGATATCTTCAACATTTGCTACAACTCCTTGTACCGGTTTAAATGTTATCTTGTTTGCACTCGGGGATAATGCTATAATACTTCCTGTTCCCCAACCACCTAGACTCCAGAATAAAAATTCTTTACCAGCGTATAACCAGTCACTATTTGTGTTAGTATCACTATTGTAACTGTCAAAGATCCAACCCTCTGATTCCAAGTGTCTTCCGTAGTTGACAAGGAAATCAAATACGTCATCTATACTTTTGAATTCTGTTCCATAATCAATTTGTGCAGTTTCATTGTTTTTAACTGTTGTATAATAAGTGACTGCCGCACCATTTTCTACTGGTACTTGATTAACTGATTGAAAATTACTAGCTTCAAAACTGCTTGTTGTTGTGTGAGCTACTCTAACTTTGTAATATATTCCTTCATACTTGACATACTCACCTATAGCCAATGTCTGGTTAGGAGTATATGCTGGAACATTAATATTATTACCGCCAACCCTCACTTCAATGCCAGGCCCAGTTTTTTGGCTCACTGCTGTTGTGAAATAGTTATTATTGATATCATAACCTTTTACTGTAAATCCAGATAATGTTTTTTCAACAAGAACAGCTGAATATGAGTAATTCTTGATTGCTGGACTTACGTGAGTTCTATGTGTAATATTATTCTGAGGAATAAAAATACTTGTTGTTTTAGTTGCAGGGGAATATGATTCAGCTTGAACTTTATAAGAACTAAAATCAATAAATGCACCTTGTTTATGTGCTATTTGTGGTTTAACATTTCTTAATATTCCACCATACTTGTCTTTAACATTTTTATTTTGTTCAATTAGTCTCTCACTGATATATTGGTTATATCCTTGACTGCTTACAATTCTATCATTTTCTACTTCTCTATGAACATACACATTATTTGTATGTCTTAGTTTTGTACTGCCATCATATACCATACTATTATTAATTGGTATGTTTTTAAGATTCAATGTATCAAACATTAATGAATAATACTCTGCAGGTTTCATCAATGACGTAACTGATGTATTAGCAAAACCAGAAGAACTGTTCATAAAAAATGCTCGTTCAGTTGGTGCTAAATCTCCAGCTTTCCAAGGCTTCTGTGCTTGTACACTATCTGGTTGTAGAATTGTTAAACCAATTGTGAATGGATCAATTAAGTTACCACTTGTATCAACTGGAACATAACTGCTAAAATTGTTATGTCTGTAATTATTTTTACCCGTATATTTTAGATTTAACAAGTTGGCTCTGTCACCATCTCTAATGATACCTTTTTCGATGTCATTAATTAATAATGCACGTTTACCTGCTGTAGACCAGTTGTAGTTGTTATCCCACCAAGTAGGTTTAATACTGAATCCTAACATCTCCCAAGGATGTGTATGAGGTCTATCGGTGCCGTAAAATTTCTTGAATATTCCTCTCCAATGGCCAGGAGCCATTGTTCCTGATAAATCAACACAGTCAGACCAGTTCCAAGTTTTCCAGTCTGCACTGCTGTAATTTGCGTTTGTTGTTAAATCAGCTTGATTAAAAACTGACCATCTGTAGATATGTGGTTTAACTATGTCGTTGTACTCTTTGTAAGAATATAACTTGCTGTTAAAGTAGTTACTTACTAAAGTGTTATATGAGATAGGTGGTACATAGTCTGGATCCATAAATCTATTTTCTATGTCGTTGTAAATTCTTTTTTCTAATTCAAGTAATGCTCTATCTCTATCATCATTGTATAATGGAATTAAAGATCCATCGTGACCTTGCGTAAATGTTTTTGATCCAGATGAATATGATTGACTGTCAGTTATTTGCTGAGGAAGATAAACTTTATCCATACCAAGTTTTGATGGTGTAGCTGGTATCCAGGCTGGTTGTTTGTTAGAATAATATTCTACTTTAACAACATCATTCACCACTGGTTTGTTAGGACCAATAAAAACGATCCTTGTTGCAGATACGTTATCAATAACATAATCGTTGTTCATTGTTAACAACACATCATTATTATAAACGTATAAAGATTTAGTATCTTTGTCATCTCTAGGATTGTATGCGTATGCTATTTCTAGTCCAGGTTTACCACTGGTATCCATTATTGCACTATAACTTTGTACTTCGTAACTACTTGTAGAATTAGACCAAGTTTTATTAGTGCTAGTAACAGTTGTGCTTGTGGTTTGCTTTGTATCCCCATATGATAGCATTAAACTATATGACCATTTTTCAGAAACTTTTTTATTCTTATTGATTTCTCTTAATACATAGTCAACTAAAGTTGAATCTTTCCAGGTTGAAGTGTCGTTAGTTGTTACTACTTCAGCTGTCTTGCTAATAAATTTATTTTTGAATCTGGTATAGTCATCTTGTGCTGTTCTGACAGCTTTGATAAGATTTCTGTTGTCACTGTTGACGTGAGTAGCAAATTTTAGTGCTGGTGCAGTGTGTTGTAATATAGTATCACCTGCCGATAAACTTTTGTGAGTATCTCTGTATGTATTTGATCCTAGGGCTAATCCTGATATATTATCTTGATTGGCAATGTTTTCTCCAAAATGATCAAGTAAGTCACTGTAAGAGTGTGTTGCAATATCGTTGTTTTCTGGATTGTGTGTTAAATTTTTCGGTGCAACATAATAAGCTTCTTTTAAATTCTTTTCTTCAAATGTATTCCAGCTAACAATCACGTGACTGCCGACAGCTACATTTGATGTTGTGACAATTTTCTTATTACCAACTATCGTGTAATATGTGCCTGCTTGTTTTTCGAGACTGTCAACATAAACCCTAACAGTCGAATCGTCTGCAATTATCGATTCTAATACGAATGTGTTTGCAGTTGAACTTTCTGTTACTTGGAACTCTTGTCTTAATTGTTGTGATGACTTGTCTTTTACAACTGCCCATTGATTTAAGTAATCGATTGTTGAAGCATCATCTAAAGATGTCACATTATTATTTTCTACAAATGCTGAAGCTCCCATTCCAGAGTGATTAGGACAATAGTAATATAAAGTATCCGGTGTGCTGGAATCTGGTTCGAATTCAATTCTTCTATCAGTTGCTTCATTGAAGGTAGCTGTTGCATTGAATACTGTGCTTGTCACTTCAATATCATCTAAGAAATATTTTACATTCGTTGTGTATAGAGCGCCGCCGCCGTGTGTTCCGTCTTTAGTTGTGCTTAATCCTAGTGGATGATACCCGCCGGTGTAACCCGTTGTTGATGTACTTGGATCAGATAAGTTAAAGATATATCTATGGTTACGTAATAGTATTAAGTTTTCTTTTCTGATTCCGTCGATATAAAAGTCATTACCTGATTTGACACCTGGCTGAACAATAACTTTTTTATCAAAATTCTGTTTTAGTATTGTTGGATTGTTATACTTCTTGTAAAAGGTAAATCCATAATCATTGTTATAATCGTTGTGACAGTTTTTGAATTTAATTTCACCTAGTCCTGTATATCTATCATAGCTCAATGGAAATCCCAACACACTATCGTTGGATCCTGTGCCAGTCACATAGCCAAACAATGGCGTTCCTGCGAATGTACTCGATGGATAGTTGATAGCATCTGATAAAGACAATCCGTTATGATCATATAAACTGTAAAGTGGTGCAAAATTTATACTTGCTTTTGATTGCGACTGTACCCAGTTATAACCTGACCAGTGATATTCCTTACCGCCGTTTACACTACCAAGTCTTACTGTAATTTTACTGTCATTTACTATTGTGACATTCACTTTAGTTAATGATATGTTTGATACACCATCGACTGTGGCCTGCCACAATGAACTAGCAACATCAAAGTCACTACCTGCAACGTCCCAACCAACATCACCTCCTGTAAGTCCACCTCCACCTGTTGATGCGTCACTGTCTGTATCGTGATCCCAAGGATCATTGATGCCATCCCAAGGTGTTAGTGCAGTATTAAAAGCTGGATTAACAAACAGTATTTTCATTCCGTCTGTTACCGCTATGTCATCTATTGTATATGATATACCTGCTTCTACCTGTGCTTTGTTATCTTCTGTGGACAATAGATCTACTGTATCTATGTGTGTTTTTCCATAATTGTAAAGTTGTATATCCTTTTCAAATTCAACAATTGGTCTAGTACCTTTCCTTGAATTATCAAGAATAAATGCCTCGTCGACATATGAAGTTACCGTTACAGCATCCCATACTTTGTTATCAACGTCCCACGCCTCGATACCATCCCAAGGTTTAAACGTATCAGTATATGCTTCAACTTTTCTGTATATTGGAACGTTATCTTTATGAACCCAACCGTTTGTTCTTGACCAAGGGTTTTTGTCTTTACTACCTCTTTTGATTGTGATGTAATCAGGTGAAGCAGTATCAGGTATAGTGTCCCATCTCTCTGCATCCCATCCTGTTGACGTATCTGTTGAACCAATTGTATCTGCTCTGTCCCATTGTAAATTAGCTTCACTTAAAAATAATTCTGCTTCTTCATCGATTGCAATTAGTTCAATACCAAATGTTGTTCCGACTCCTTCGATGTAGTACCTAGTATCTGCTGTATATGTTCCTGTAGTAGTAAAGTAAGTAGGATCTATTGTGATCAACATACCAGAACTTAATTTTATGTTATTGGGTGTAGTGAAATTCTTTTTACCAATAATTTTATCTGGATCAACATAATGCGTAACTTTTAACACATCTCCGACCTGTGCCGTTAACGAAGTTAATGTTAGTGTCTTACCTACAACAGTGTAATCAGTTGTGATTGTACCTTTGAAATATACTTTATCTATAGTTGAATCTACTGGATATGTTGTTGTAAAAGTATTCTGTCCACCACTAGTGGCTATTATTTGTTGTTCAGTACCTTCTACAGTTATTGCACTATAGTTTGCATCTAAAGGTGAGTACCAATAATAATTTTCATAATTTAAAAACTTATCGTGATCAATCGGTGGACCATATGAATAATAGTTTTGCGAAAACAATCTAGACTGATTATTTGTTTTACCATTTTCAGTGCTAACAAAATCTAAAAGTTCATTGTAGAATACAGCATCTTCGGTTAATAAGCTGTCGCTATTTTTAACAACTATCGATGTTTCTAGCTGATAGTCATTTCTATTCTTGTTGATTTCAACTTTGTAGTTGTCTTTCAACGGTCTGTAATATGATCCAAACTTTCTACCAATAAATTCTGTAGTTTTTTCTGAACTAGGTTTACTAAACACCTGCTCAACAGTGCCATCGAAAAAGTTCTTAAGTTTAGGTGTTTGAAACAGTTCTGGTAAAAAATCAATAGCTTTGAAAGTGTCAGTAGTACTAACAGTATTTTCTGTAGTTATTGCTGTGTTTGAAACACTAATATTACTATACTCGGCCATTTAATTAGTATCCTCCGGTGCTACTATTACTAATTGATCTTAAGTTTGCTCCTGTTAAGCCCGAAACAATCTCAACATCATTTACTGATGCAGTACTAAAAAACAATTCATTGCTTCCAGCTTTAATTTGAAATAAGTCACCAAATTTTGCTTCTGCGTCTTTTGGTACAATTACTACACTTGATATCTGTGATGATAATTGGTTATGAATATATGCGGCAAGTTCACTATAATAAAATGTATCTCCAAAATCCCAATTTGTGATATTGAAATATGTGTTAATTGCATCAACTATTTCAGTCTTAATTTGGTTGTCTGTATATGTTGAACCTGCTATTTTTACTACTCTGAACACTGCCTGATGCTGTTGTTCAGCTGTTGTACCAAACAACAATTTAAATTTAGCACTGTTATAAACTATTTGATCCCCTATGGTCTTATATTTTTCTAATTCTGGTAAACTGTTTCTAATTTCTTCTGCTGTCGGTGACAACGGTAACGTGGCTGTTGTACCACCGCTAGTGAACCAATTTCTGATGTTCGTATAATACACAGTTTGTAAAATAATTAACTCAATTATGTTTGACACACTTGGATCAATTCTTTGATTTCTTGGTGCAGAGTGCTTGTATTTAAAATACAATTTGTCTGTCGCTGTATATTTTCTACCTATATGTGCTTTATATGTAGTATTACCATCGACCCCCATATTCTTTGTATATGTATTTCCATTTGAAACGTTAGGTAATTGTGTTAAGTTACCTACTATTCCATCACCTATGCTTTTCCAGAAATAGTTATTGTATGAAGAACTGCCATCATTAGTGATGTACCAAGTACCTGCCACCTGAGATGCAAGTGCGGCCGTTGTTGTTTGTTTTACATCATCATTGACCTTGTAATATGTGTATCCGTCATAGTCTTGGTAACTTGCGAAAAATACATATCTTGTGTTATCTAGCACTTCGTCGTGTGCCAATGGATTGTCTGGTGAACCATCTCCGTCACTGTCGTGATTTGTAACTTTAATTTTTTTAGGATCAACATAACCATCTTGTTCTGTGTAACTTCCTGAAACTGATAAATCAATAGGTGAGTTTAATTTTTCTCTGCTTCCAGCATCTGTTAGCACCAACTTGTCTTTGTTAATATCGAGTAGCGTAATAGTGTCCTGTACAGCTTTGCCTGTTTGTGTATTAATATTTTTGTAATCATCGACATAAAAAAATCTTACTTCTTTGTCACTTTCAAAAACATAGTTCATACCCCTGACTGTGAATTGATACTTTGGTACTGTTCCAGTTGATGATGCAGAAATATAATTTGCTTTGATCAACCAAGATGAATCTGGACCTGAACCTCCACCGAACCCTGCTTGGTACTGTATGGAAAAATCATTTGTTGTGTTGATGTCAGATTCGGAAATTGTATACCACTCTTCTTTACCTGTCGAAGATCTTCTATAGTTGTATCCGATACCGAAGTCTTCACCATTTTCCATAAGTGTCTGTATTGCTGTTTTTTCTGTTGCTAATAAAGTGTTTCTAAAACTAGGCAAAACTTTTCTTATCTTATAAGATTTCGGTACTTCAATATCTAACTGTATCGATCCTGTTGTATCTGTTTGATTGGCAGTGTCTACCATTGTACCATCATTACGAATACTTTTTACAGTCGCCCATTTTATAAATCTAGGATTGGTGTAACTGTCTACGAATTCTATCTTTGATCCTGGTCTGATGAAACCTAATTTTTCATTACCACTGGCTGGATTGTTAAACACCGTTACTGCATTCGAGAATCCAGGTGTTGTTAGATACAAGTATCCACCTGCGCCTTCGCCAACTTCAGGATAAGTCTGCCAACTAACTTGATTGACTGAGGCATTTTCCATTTCAAAAGTGGTAGCACCTTTGATTGTTTCAACTGCTGTTTTATAAGGATCGTAATAGTAATTTCTTAATTCTATTTTCTTAAGTAACGGTGTTAATATGTTGTCAATGATATACGTATAGCTTGATGAATCCACAACTGTGCCAGTAATTTCTTCAGTGTCTAGTGCGAAATCTGGATCTTTATAAAATATTCCATCTTCTCCTAGAACATTGACACTTTTTACTGTACCAGTTGGATCATTGATATCCATATATCTACTGTGTCCTATATGTGTCTTGTTAAGAGATTTAATTTTTTGTATTGTACTCGTTTGTGTTAAAGGAAAAATATTATAATCTTCACCATTGACCATTCTATCTTGTGTATAGAAACTTTGTGGAGCATTAGTTTTAATTTCAGCATCTGATTCTGTTGCTTGAGAATTTGATACAGTATAGTTTAAAGATAATCCCAACGTTAATGTGTATTCTTGTCCTTGGCTATTATTATATCTTAAATTAATTTCTTTGTTTGTAATTCTATTAGCTCTAATAACTTGTCCGTTACCTGCACTTTGTCTAAAGTAAACCCTAAACTGTCCTGTTGGTGCGTCACCAAAATTACCATCACTGAACACAAGTTGAATCTGGTCATTATTTTTTGACAGTACATTATATACTGTTCTATTGTTTAATGCTAAACTGTTATAAATTGTGTTTTGTCCAAACAAACTCGGTACCGAAGACCATTTCTCTAGAGGTATGCCAGTTGTTCCAACTTTTTGTACAAACACGTCTATGTCGTTTATGTTATCTTGTTCTACATCGATTGTTCTATTTGGTATAGGTTGTGTGAAAGAATAATCTTCATATTTCAGTTCACCTTCTTTGAAGTACATAAACATTCCAGTGTTGACACTTCCAAAACCTAGGTTGTCATTTCTGTAAATTATGTTATAAGCATCTGTTTGATCTGGAGATCTTTCTTCGAAGTATCCACCAATATTGATGTCAGCTTTAACAACATCAATTGACGTTGTTATTCCATCTATTGTCTCATCAAAGTTTTTAACTACTGGTTGATCATTAGATGAATTGATGTTGTAGATATCTGCCGGCACTGATGAAACTGTTCCACTCTTGGCAGGATTACCAAATTGGTTTGTGCTTTGAAATGAACTGTTCATAATTGTTAACCACTGATCATACCACTCTGGGTTGTTAGGATCATTCCAATTTATATTTGTTCCAGAAAGATTTGTTCCTTCTGCATCAGTTAAAGGTTCGGTTGTTCTAATCTTAGTAATTTTTAGAAGTCCTCTTGCAGGTACATTTCTTTTTGGTTTGTAATTGATCAACTTTGCTAATCTTAAAATTGATTCTCTTCTTTCAGCTGTGTCAAAAAAGTTTTCTCTTGAGTTCAAGTCAGTTCTGAAAGCTAAACTCTGACCTAGGTAAGCTAACAAATCTATGATTGCTACGAATTCACTAGATTGGATGTAATCATTAAAATCTTCTGGGTAGTTTGTTTGTATATAAGATATCATACTACTTCTAATAGTATCATAATCATATGCTGTGAAGTTTGCTTGACCGAAACTTCTGTAAATTGTTTTCCAATCTTCTGCTGAGAATAAATTATCTTGTCTTTGTATCTGGCTCATTATATAGTTTCTCTTTCAAAATTTAATAACATAGTTGCCGTCTTGTTGTAAGGCAAAATATTAATTCCAATATTAATTCTTAAACCACTCTCGTATTCCATAACATTTAAATCTTGTAGCTCAACTCTAGGGTCTTTAGAAATTATGACTTTACAGTCTTCGACAATCTCATCTTTGTTGGCCGCATCTAATGGTTCGTAAAGCATATCCCAAACAATCGAACCAAAGTTTGGATTCATTACACGTTCACCTTTTCTTGTGTAAAAGTGATTTGTTAAATCTTGTTTTATTAGGTCGATATCATACAGTTGATTACTCTTAACACCTGCTACTGTGCTAAAGCCTTTGTACGTTCCACGGAAGAACCCTAGTCCAGAGCTCTGAGTTTGTACTGATCCTGATGTGTTTTTACTTGTTGAGTATGCCATAATGCTTCCTTGTTATTAATATTTATTGACTAATTTAAGTACTACTATAATTATCTTTTTTCAAGAAAAGACTTGCAATTCAAACCATATAAATATACTATACAAGCTATACAAAAAACATAAACTTATGAAAAAATTTGAACAGTTCACAGCCGAAGACAGAGTAGAGGTAAATCTTATAGACAATGATATACACTATCTGTCGGGAGAAATAGCAGAAGAAAATGTTTCTAGAGCGATTAAATGGATAGTCACAGCCAATTTAAATAAAAAGCCAAAACGTACTTTAAAGTTGTATATCAACTCAACTGGCGGCGATTTATACGAAGCATTTGCTTTAATTGATGTAATGAGAAACAGTTATCATCATATTAGTACTATAGGTATCGGTGCTGTTATGAGTGCGGCTTTTTTAATCTTTGCTATTGGTAAGCAAGGCGAAAGATATATTGGTAAGAATACTGGAATAATGAATCACCAACACTCTGACTCAATGGAAAGCAAGATGCACGATATGAGAAGTGCTATGAAAGAAAACAATAACTGTGAATTAAGATGTTTGAATATATTGCGTGAAGCAAGTGGATTATCCTTACAAGACGTTAGAAAAAAGCTCAATACTCCATCGGATCAGTATTTTACAGCCAAACAATTGGTTGACTTAAAGATAGCAGATCATATACTATAATAGTATGAGTAATGAATTAAAGAATTTTGCCCAAGGCAAAGATTGGTGGCATATGGACAGAGATCAAGCTATTAAACTGCTTGATGTACTCTGTGATGCTTATGATAAGAGATTATCCCAGGAGTTATGGTATGATGAACAAGACGTTTCATTGAAATTATGGGAAATTAAACAAGACATTACCCGTTTTCCTGACTTATTCTTTAAGAATGCTGGAATAAATCTAGAAAAACCTAAAAAAGATTAAAATTCATTAAAATAACGGTTGACAATATACACGTACTAGTGTACTATGTATATATTATGTTAGAAAAACAAATAAAACAACTAACAAGAAAACTAATGTCGTTAACGTTAATAAGAGGAGAAACAAAAATGGCTAGAACTAAACAATACGTAGTATATACTAGAGAATTTGCTAAAGGCAACGTAAAAAACAAAGTAGGTGTTTTTATGGATGAGGCAAAATCAGCTCTAGATAAAGATGGTAATATCAATGGTGGTGTTATCAAATTTAAGAACCTAAAGATGAAAAGATCTACACCAACAACTGATCTTTTATCAAAAGGATATAATCTTAATGTAAGAGTAATTGGATCTGGTAACTTAGAAGTTGCTAAATCAATCAAAAGCTCTGTAATTGAGTTGTTGAATACAACTAATAAAACTGTAATCAACTACAACGCATAATAATAAAATTATTATTAAGAACTTTAGGGCGGTCTTCGGATCGCCCTTTTTTTATGACTTTAAACCCACTTTAAGTTAACTATCACGTTTATACACAATATTGGCATTTAAATATTTGACAATCTGTGTATGTTGTGCAACAATATACACTTATTAATAAAGGAGGTCCAAATATGGATATTATTAACAAAATAAAAACTTGGTCATCAGCACTAGCAGATGTCGGAGTTTCACTAATAGCTCTAGGAATTGTACTAGAGGTATTGTTTAGCGGTCAAAACGTTCCGTTCTGGCCAAACATTTCTGTAATTGGGAATGTACAAAACATTATCGCAGGCTTTTCAGCTCAAGGTTTAGTTGGTTTAGTTGCGGTATGGGTGTTATACTCAATTTACACGAAAAAGTAATTTTGTAAGACATAATAAAGACCTCAAAGATCTTTGATAAAAAGGGCGATAATTAAATTTACCGCCCTTTTTTTATGACTATTATATTTTTTTATTCTGATGATCTACAGATATATGTCCGGCAACCTTATTTTTGTTCTTGCCTTCTTGTATCGTATATCCTGATGTACCGTTTCCGTTAGTCTCAACATTACGTCTAGACTTGTTCAAGATTGCTTCTTTACGAGCTTTCATTTTTTCCTCACGGTATTTTTTATGTAAGTGATCGAATCTATTCATTGTCACCCTCCTTGTTAAAGTTAGGTGCGTTCCTTCGGCTTCGCCTACTTCCGTCTTATATGTCATACAAGATGAACGTTTTACAATGCGTTCCTTCGCTAATGCTACTTCCGTCCTTATAAGGATGAACGTAAAGATATTTAGTAGAATATCTGTTGGATTTATATGGTGTGTATACTATTCGCTATTAGTATTTAAATTGCTCTGCGACTCGTGGTATGGATATGGTTCTCTTGTAGGATATCTACTGACAATGGAACCTCTATTTGATTCTGTTTTTCTAGGACTGTTTGCCGCGGCACCTGTTCTCTCAGCAAGTACGTTAGGCCAAAGTAAGTTACCATCTGCATCAACTTGTAAAGATATGCTCGACACTGGTGTTGTCAATGCCGCCGGAGGACCATTCATATGAATGACCGGGGCTGTTTCATAGTGTCCTGCCGCACTGTTAATATTGCTGGTTCCTAATGCTGTTAGATTGTTATTGATAGTTGAATATATGTTTGTACTTCCTTCTGTGCTGGCGTCTATGCCAACATCAGCTTTTAGCTTGAAGCTACCAGCAGACTCGATATGCACATTTCCTTTGACACTACCTAGATCTGTTGTAGATTTTGGTTGTGAGTTTGCATCTGTTTGGTGTGCTCTAATATTTGTATGTCTTCCTGATTCTAAATTTAGATCTCTGTCTGCTCTCAGGTTAATATCTTTCTCACTTCTAACACTGATACTGTCTTCACTCCAAACTTCTATTTTTCCTTTTTCAGTAATTTCAACCCAACCCGTTCCTTTACTATTGACGACATAAACTGTACTGTTTGTATCATCTAGTAATATTTGGGCACCACCACTGGTTCTTAATCTAGTGTACTTTTGATTGACGTCATCCATTACAAACTGATGACCACCTGGTGTCAATATACCGTAAACTTGACTTGGTGATTCACGCCTTGCACCACTATCTGTTAGTCCACGTATGCCATCATTTTCTAGTCCCTGTGTAGTCAAAGATGTATAAAATGTGTCGTGCTTTGGTCTTTTAACTCCGTCTTGTTTGTCTGCGACATTTTTATATAAGTCGTGATACTGTGTTTCTTCTGAAACCCTGTTTGTTTCTGCTACAGGCACAAGCGGTGCTTTGTCACCGAATGTACTAGATCGAGGTATTCCAGGTATCATATGATTTATTCCTGGTTGATACATACAACCTAAACACACTCCTAGGTTCGCGTTACCATCAACAAATGCTACAATAACAATGTTGCCTTTGTCAGGCATACCAAAATGCATTCCATAACTTTTTTGTGTTCCGGCAAAAGTATTTTCAATCTTGTCTTCTGGTTTTCCTTCTCCACCTTTGATTAAGTTATCTGCCGGTGAACTACCTGCGAAAGGTTGAGCCCATAGTACTGTTTTCCAATTTTTAGAATCCAGTTTGCTGTTTTGTGAACCTTGCAACCAAACTTGCATCCTTCCCATTCTACCTGGGTCTACTGTGTTCATTACTTCTGCAAATTGTATGGTACTGTATTTCGCACCTTTAGACGAGCCTTCTGTGTAAGCAGTGAAGTTACTCTTGGATGATTGATTTTTACCTGCCATTAGAATCCTCCGATGACTCTTGTTTTATCTTCACTGAGTCTAGATCCATAACCGTCAAATTTCTGGCCTGACTTCTCTTGAGTATAGTGCTCATTAAATTTTTCTTTACTAACTTCTTTGCCATCTATCATTAGTTTACCTTTATTTAGATTTTTTGTCAAGGCCTTTTTATTTTCTACAGCAGATAATAATCCAGGGTCTACTGCATTTTTCTTGTTATCGTTACCAATAACATCAGCAGTTGATACACCGTCTAATTTCTTGGCTTCATTTACAATAGGTTCTTCTTTGACTTTTTCCATATCTTTTTCATTAGAAGATTTTGTAATAGTGACAGCTTCTTGCATCAATGACAAGTCAGTTATGGTATCTCTTATGACTGAAAGTCGTTGTGTGAATTGTCCGTTGTCAAATGTGTGATCCACTTTCCAAACCCTGTACAGTGCAGTCAAGAACTCATCAGCTCTAGTGTTTCCAGCAGGTATAAAACCTGTTTCGGGATCCACTTCCCCTGGCCCTAGACTTGAAAATAATATCACTTTCTCTGTTCTGTAATTGGCTACTTTAGGATCATTAAATTTTGAGTTGCTAGGTGTGTAATCTAGCCAGTAAGGATCACCTATGATATCTATGGTCGCATTTACCATTTCGTTGGATCCCACTTTTGCATTTTTCAGTATTGTATGGAAGTCTGAGTTTGCACCCACTCCGATCACGCCTTCTGATTCTGGCTTGAAATATCTTTCATAGAACTGTACTGGCACTATGACGCCTTGGTCTTTTTCCATAAATGTTTTATCATCTATTTTTTCAGCAAAGGTTTGCTCACCAATTCTATTTTTTGACCCTGTTTTGCTGTAGTCATTGTTGTTGGTTGGCTTGATACCAATCTCATTCTCTTTTAAATTTTGTATTTTATCGAAGTCATACATTGTTTCTCCGCCATCGCCGGCGCTATTCATTCTCTCCCAATCGTTGAGGTTGTTGTTGTAATCATCAACCAGTTGATTGTATGCTTTCAAAGTGTTCGCATCTGGTTCTACACCACCTTGGATGTATACTTCTCTGGCCTTCCTTAGCACTTGGTACCTGTGATTTGCTATGGCAAGTTCTTCCTGTTGGTTGATATCACCATCTTTGGTCATAGCATTCCAGTTGCTCTGTGAAGAAACAGCTCCGGCCTTGTCTAATTTTGCTTGACTGCTGTTTTTTTCTTGAAACTTCGAATAGAACTCTTTGCCGTACTTGTTGTACAATCCAACCACAGTATCTAACCCATAAACATATTGAAAGTTGTACTGAAGATCAAAAGTTATAACATCTAAATTGATACCAGTGTTGAAGTAGTCATATCTTTTTAACAGACGCCTTTTGGATATCATATGGTTTATTCTTTTTTTCGTGTAATCTTTGTCTTTGTTGAACTCATCTCTGACAGCGGCCAACACAGTTGTATAATTCATTAAATTAACAATGAAAGTAAACTTCTTTGCGTAATCTCTTCTTAAGGGATCATATTGTAGTAGTTCTGTATGAGTACTGATTGTTACCAGCATCTTGTCTAGATTCTCAGCCTTAAATTTCTTGTTTTTAAATGCTTCACTTAAATCTCCCCTTACTTTTTTGGCTTGATTTTTAATCCAGGAATTTCTTGACACAAACTTCTCCAGTGCTTCAGTTATTGAAGTGTTTTTATCAATCTCAGCTCTGATAGTGCCCATACCATATTGCTGATCTGCTATTGCACTAGGTGTTGACTCTGCCACAAAGTTATCAACATCGTTATCATTTATAATTTTTCCAGTTTCAAATAAAAGTCTATCTGTTTCACTAGTCGCATATGCAACTTCAGTGTCTTCTTTTGGCGTTCCTTGGACTTTTATCTTATATTGGTCTAGTATTAATTTACTTTGTCCTAGATGGTTTCTCTCTTGTTCTTTCAATTTTTTCTCAAATTGAGACATAAAGTCACCAAAGTTAACCAAACCATTGAATTCCATATCGCCTAATAATTGATGATCATCAGCCAAAGCCATATTTCCCGTTCTTATCATTTCAACGCCGTATGTTGTTCCACCTAACTCAACTCTATAAGTTATGTTGTTGATAAAAACAGCATACAATCTTCTTGTGCCTGGGATTTCTTGTACTATCTCAGAACCGTCTTTTGTTCTACCTTTAAGATATATCTGTAAGAAGTAAGGATGGCTGTAATGGTTCTCAATGCCAAGCATACCTGCCGCTTTGTATATGTTACGTATAAGAGACTGGCCTTGGGGCTGTACTATGTCAGCTTTCATCTTTGTTGAATATGTCAAGTTTGATCTTTGATTGGGCGAAGCATAACCTTCGATGTCCAGCCTAGTTATCTGCGTGATAGTTGACGCTGTCTGGGCCAGTATTATTGTTTCATCACGGAATACTTCTTTGTTGTCCAAGCTGTTGATCTCTTCGGCATCTTTTTCTCCACTTGCTTCATAACCTAACCAACGTGTAGCATTGGGTGTCGTTGTCATTGCCAATGTGATATCGTAAGTCACACTCGAATAGTCGTGTACAACATTCTTCTCCCAAAACTTGTTACCTACTAGGTCTCGAAGAGGAAGGGTGTTATCTGGTCCTATTGTCATTTTTCTAGTTTCTAATTCCTGTTAGTGAAGATTGGTTTGGTATTCTTATTGTTAACCCTGCTTTGAAATCACTAATTGGATCTTCAATTAAATTCATATTTCTTTTGATGAACACCCACCACAATCTTGAACTGCCATACAGTTCATTTGCTAATAAGTCTGGTCTTCGATGATATTTCCCTTCAATGGTGTAATACTCATCATTATTACTTTGAGGTATGTTTGGCATATTGATTATGTCTAGATAATCATTAATGATAGATGTCTTGAAGTAAGGTGATTCAGCCATTAAATAAATCCTTTCGTGCCGTCATCATTGCCGCCATCGAGATAACTGCCGTCTCTGAACTTATCAAGATCGAAGTTGTCTCTGTATGTGCTTGGTACAGGAGCATAAACCACATCTAAGAAAATGTTCAACACTGCCGGAACATATGATTGACTTATGCGTTTCTCAAAACCGGTAGCTTCTAGTCCTGCAGGACTAACGTCTGGCCCATCGAGACCTGACATTGCAGGTTCTGGAGATTTGTTAGCTAATCCTTTATAAAAAGCATCTGCATCAGCCGCCGCTGGTACATAATCTACGTCTTGTTCTAGTCCAAACGATACGTTACGTATCAACACTGGAACACGTTCATACATATAAGGTCCATATGCACTAAACAATAACGTTGGGGGCGGAATTCCTCTTTTTTTCATATTTGATGTGCCATAATAACTCATTGTCACAGTTCTCAAAAAGTGTATCACTGATAACATATATTTTGCTTCTTCGATATCTTGTGCAGTGTACATTGCTGTTATACTGAGCGTCGGTGAGGCTCTTCTCGCATACGCAAAGTAGTCGAAATTTGTTTGTGGTAAGCTGTACTGCGTGTAGTCTACCATTGCGTGTGATACTTGTATCATTGGAGTATATGGCATTAACATACCATTGGTTTCCCATATGGGTCTTAACAAGCTATCTCTGTTGTATCTGTCACCATAAACTGCTTCAAGATTCTTTTTATCTTTACCGGGCTTGGCTTGTAATATCGCTCTATAATCATTAGTTAAACGTGGCATAATAATATTTATTAGATAAATTATAGTAGTACATAATTAATCTGTCAAAATTGGTTGACCTTTGAGAAAGTTTATAATAGTATACAAGTATGAAACGTATAAATTACCTAAATAACAAAGATATTCTAAAAGAAATTGCAAAAAGCAAGAACAGTTTCTGTTCATATACAGATCCTGAATATAGCAATTATGACTTGATTACTCTAAAACCAATTGAGAAAATCACTAAAAAAATGATACTTGAAGCAAGAAAAAATCGTGCTGAAAGATTAACAAAATTAAAATGCGAAGAGCTAGGTGTCACTAAAGCAAAATTAAATGGTAAGGATGTGAAAACAAGAGACATATCTGACCTTGATGTTGTCATACGTTGTTACACTTACGATCACGCACCGGATGATCCTGACAGAAAAGCCAATCCTAAAACAGTAGCAGACACTAAAGTCAAACTAAACTTTATTCCTTTTAAACATTACAAAATGAATGAGGACAGAGAATGGCAACTTGTCGGCATCAGTCACTGGATAGGTGGAATGGAGAACGGACATTTTAGTTTAAGTCACGGTAGGCTTACAAATAAATTGGCTTTGATGTATATGAAGTTATGTCAAAGGTACGGAAGCAGAGGTAACTGGCGAGGTTACACTTACAATGATGAAATGCAATCACAAGCATTACTTCAATTGAGCCAAATTGGTTTGCAATTTGATGAAAGCAAAAGTGAAAATCCTTTTGCATATTACACTGCCGCCATAACCAACTCTTTTACAAGGATTCTAAATGTGGAGAAAAAACATCAAAGTTTAAGAGATGATTTATTACAAGAAGCTGGACAAACCCCGTCATATACTAGACAATTAGAAAACGAAATAAAAACTAAATTAGATTTCGGTCCAACTATTGACAATTATCCAAAAAAGTAGTATAATAATAATCAAAGTTTGAGATTTATATATGTTTAAAAAAGCGGCCTGTTTTACAGATATTCACTTTGGATTGAAAAACAATTCAAGGCAACACAACAATGATTGTGAAGACTTTGTCAAGTGGTTTATCGACGAAGCAAAAAAATTTGGTGCAGAGACTTGCATCTTTCTGGGCGACTGGCATCACCATAGATCATCTATCAATATAAGCACACTCAACTACTCGATCTCTAATCTCAAACGTTTGAGTGAAGCATTTGATCAGACTTATTTTTTGGTAGGTAATCACGATTTGTTTTATAGAGATAAACGTGAAATATCTTCGGTGGTGTTCGCTCAAGAAATACCCAAAGTAAAAGTCATCGATGAAATTGTAGTTAAAGATGATGTAGCACTAGTTCCTTGGTTAATTGGTAATGAGTGGAAAAAAGTTAAAAATATAAAAGCCAAATATATGTTTGGTCACTTTGAGCTTCCTAACTTTAAAATGAATGCTATGGTAGAAATGCCAGACCACGGTGAATTAAACGCAGGACATTTTGATAAGGTTGGTCACGTGTTCACTGGACATTTCCATAAACGTCAAACAAAAGGCAATGTTACATATATAGGTAATCCTTTTGCACACAATTATGCAGATGCTTGGGACAATGATCGTGGATGTATGATGCTCGAATGGGATAAACCACCCAAGTATCAGATATGGTCAGCTGGTCCAAAGTATAGAACTATTCCATTAAGTAAGTTACTCGAGGCACCAGATGAATTCCTAGAGCCAGAAACAAATGTAAGAGTTAAAATTGACATTGATATTACTTACGAAGAAGCAAATTTTATAAAAGAAAACTTTCAAAACACTTACAGTTTAAGAGAGATTAGTTTATTACCACACAAAGAAATAGATGATGAAATAGAATTTCAAGGTGAGATTAAGTTTCAAACAGTTGATGAAATTGTATTAGATCAACTTAAAAATATTGAATCAGACACATTTGATAATTCAGTACTGATAGAGATTTATAACAGACTATGATAAAATTAAAGACACTAACAATCAAGAACTTTATGAGTGTAGGAGCCGCCACACAGGTAGTTAAACTAGATCAACCTGGGCTTACTTTAGTGCTGGGTAATAATCTAGACCTCGGCGGTGAAGGTTCTAGAAATGGTACTGGTAAGACTACTATCATTAACGCATTAAGTTTTTGTTTATTCGGTGATGCTATTACTAACATCAAGCGTGATAACTTGATTAATAAAACCAACCAAAAAGGTATGAACGTTAGTTTAGAGTTTGAAGTAAATGGCCACAGTTACAGAATTGAAAGAGGCAGAAAGCCAAATCATTTTAAGTTTATAGTTGATGATGAAGTTGTAAACGAAAAAGATACAGACGAAGCACAAGGTGAAAACAGATTAACACAAGATGAAATTAATCGTGTGTTTGGAATGAGTCACGCATTGTTTAAAAATGTAATTGCTCTTAACACTTACAATATGCCTTTCTTGGCGATGAAGCCAACAGAACAAAGAGAAGTTATAGAAGAGCTACTAGGCATTACACAACTATCTAATAAGTCTGATAGGTTAAAAGAACAAATTAGATTAACTAAAGAAGATATCAAAGGCGAAGAGCTACGTATAGATGCTGTTAAGTCAAGTAATGAAAAAATAGAAGGTACAATTCGTAATTTTAAAATTAAAAGTACTGCGTGGGAAGATCAGCACGATAAGAAGTTGAGAGAACTTTCAACTGCAATTACAGAACTAAAACAAATTGATGTAGAACACGAACTAGAACAGCACAAACAACTCAATGATTGGAAAGAAAAACAACAAGAGATTTTAGGTTTAAAGAAACAACTTGATTATGATGTCAGAGAAAGCAACAATTTAACCAGTCAAGTAGAAAAGTTAAATGAAAACCTAACAGCACTTGAAGAAAAAACTTGTCCAATGTGTGAACAAAAGATACACGACAACACATCACACGAAAAGATAATGTCTAGTACCAAACAAAGCATTGATACCCACACAGACAGCTTAAAACAGCTACAAGAGTCTATTGCACACACTGAAAAACGTATAGTAGATGTAGGGGATCCTGGAGTGCAACCTGTAACTTCATACAGTGATCACGATGATGCATATAAACACAAACAAAATTTAGATAATCTTGTCAATGATCACGATAGGATCAAAGGCGAAGAGAATCCGCACATAGAACAAATTGAAACATTGAGAGATTCCAATATTGAGCAGATCGATTACGGGATGATCAATAGCTTGACTAAACTCAAAGAACACCAAGAATTCTTGTACAGATTATTGACGAGCAAAGATTCGTTCATTAGAAAGAAAATTATAGATCAAAACCTTGCATACTTAAATGGAAGACTAAATCATTACCTAGAAGATTTGGGTCTACCACACGAAGTTATATTTAGATCAGATCTAAGTGTTGAAATTACAGAGCTAGGAAGAGAACTAGACTTTGATAATTTAAGCAGAGGTGAACGTAACAGACTTATACTTGGTTTAAGTTGGGCATTCAGAGATATATTTGAATCAACAAACAGTCCAATTAATTTATTGTTCATAGATGAGTTGATCGATAGTGGTATGGATACACAAGGTGTTGAAGCAAGTATGGCCATTCTTAAAAAGATGACTAGAGAAAGACACAAAAACGTATTCTTGATTTCACACAAAGACGAACTAACCGGTAGAGTAAACAGCATTATGAATGTTGTCAAGGAAAACGGCTTTACTTCCTTTGGTAAAGATTTCGAGGTCGTTAGTATCCATTAAATACAAGTATGGATCAAGATTTTTTACAAGAACATTTTACACCAAACTACAACAACAAAGACATATGGGACTGGCTACAGGAAGATACTACTGTTCCTTATGTTAGGTTAGATTTGGATATTCCTTGGCAACAAATACACAAAGAAGCACTAGCAGTGAAAGATCAATGTGTCGTGCATAGAGACGATGAAGGCAAAGGAAAATGGTTAAGTTGTTGTTTACACGGAATTGATAGTGAATACACCAATGACTGGATGTATTATGATAAACAATTCGAAACCGAACCTGAATATAAATGGACTAGCATATCCGAGCAATGTCCTGTAACTACCAAATTTTTTAAAGAACAATTTCCTTACCAATATTTTAAAAGATTACGATTTATGTGGGTGGAACCAGGTGGTTATATACTACCTCACCAGGATAACCAACAAAGATGCTTAAATCCAATAAACATATCAATATATAATCCTAATGAATGTGAGTTTAGATATAAGAATTATGGCACTATTCCTTTTACAAATGGAAGTGCATTTTTAATAGATGTAGGACAACCACATTCAGTGTGGAATCGTAGTAATGAGTCTAGATTACACGTCATTGCACACGGCAGAAAAGACAAAAGAAAGTTTTTGCCTATGTTAGAGCAAGGATGGAATAAATACCATTGTAATTTAGGAGCAACAAAATGAAATTTGAACAATTAGTACGATATACCCTTGAATACGGTAATCAATTAAGATATTACCATTGGCAAACTAACAGCTATGCACAACACGAAGCATTAGGAAAGTTCTATGACAGCATAACAGGTATACTAGACGGACTAGTTGAAACTTGGTCTGGTAGACTTGGAAATATTAAAGTAGATCAAGGTTCAGTGGAACTGGTTGATTATACCGACGTCGAAAGTGTTATAGAAAGTGCCGTATCATTGAGAGATGCATACGAAGAATTTAGTAAAACTATTTCATATGATGATATCAAAGACCAAATAGACGATATGATTACTAGTATCAACCAAACAATATATCTATTAAAATTAAAATAAGTTAACGCAAAACTTCAAAATCAAAAGAACTATTAGTAATTCTATTGCACCAATCAGCATATTCTGATTTTCTAATTAAATTATGATTGTAGTCGAATACGTTAGACAGATTTATTAATGTGTGTTCGTTGACCTTGTCAACTATGGAAGGTCTAGTTATATCACCTATGCAATACCTGACGTCAACGTTTTCTCTGATATGTTTTAGTATTGGAGTTAATGTGCTGACATCATATTCATCTAACTTTTCATATTGACCGTTTAGTGTGGACCATTGTTGTCCACCTATTCTATCAAAATCTTGCACAAACTTTTTATAATCTTTGCTAAAATTCTTTATTAACAGTTCTGTGAATATCAGTGCAGTTATAGATATATCATAAAATGTAATAGTCTTTACATTTTCATAGACGTTGATTAGTTTTTTTAAACTTTCAACTCCATTAGCAACTGAAATGTAGTTTGTGTGTTTTTTTGTAAACTGCGTTATACGGGTTGCTGTAGATAATGGATAATAGTAAGAATGAGGATTTATCTGTTCATATCCTAGCATATGTTTTACTTGTTCATCGATGTCATAATAAACAAATTTTTTAACGTGTCTTTCGTCTTCGCTAAATGGACGCACTTTGAAATTGTGTTTTAGCAATTCACTTATTACATATCCACCAAATTTTAATTTATCGCTTTTTGTAACATCTTTAGTTTGTTCTATCCACAATGGAGTATAGTCGTCGTGAAAATTATCTGTGGATCTTTTTATCACTGTAAGTTGATCTGATTGAGTGCGATTAAAATCTGGGCAGTTTGCTTTCTTCCAGTCATTGACATTCAATATGAACTGTTGTTGATGAACTTGGTAATATCTTTCTTTACGATCTAGGATGTGACCTATTAATGTGTAATCTTCTATGTTGGATATTACAGTTTTTAAAAAATTATCGTCGAGGTGCTGGAAAAAGAATATTCCTTCTTGTATTACAACTGCGTATTTTGTTTGCACTTTTTTTTGCAAACAATCATACAAGTTATTCATATCTATTATGTGTACATTATTTTCATTAAGATCATACAAAAGATTTTCGTAGAAATAATCCTTAATACTATTCAGCAAAGGTTCATTCTTGACTATTATTAAACTGAAGTCTTTAAGTGTTGTCACTTTGTTTTTCAACCTTAATATTCTTTAAATGTTCTTTTAAAATTTTTGAACCGCCAATTCTTACATTAATGATACCATTATAGTAATCATCTCTTTCTAACACTCTGCGTTCAAACTGTTCTCTGGCTTCTAGATAACTTGCGATACCTCTGCTTGGACAATAATGTAATATTTGTCTTGAGAACTTGTCTTCACCTAGTTGTGCAACGTCTTCTTGAAGTCTATCTGAGCTCCCCCAATAGTCCTTCCAGTCTGATTCTTTTGTTCCACGCCTTTTATTCTTCTTGCCTTTTAGAGGTGGTTTTGTTGTCTTGAATTTTGCCAATTTCTTTCCTATGTATTTCATATTGTTATTGAGATTTGTTATCAAATACACAAATGCTTCTACACCTTCTGGCATTTCTTCTACTTTTTCACCGTGATACGTCCAATGCATACTGGTACTTACCTTGCTTTCTTTACCGTTCATAATGCTTATTGTATAACACTTTTTTAACAAGAGCAAACAAAAAATAAAAAAAAGGTTGACCATAACGTTGTTTTAGTATAATTTACACAGCATAGGGCAAATACAGGCAAACATCGACAGAATAAACTCAGGCAATACATAGCGACTCAATTTGATCGGAAGATCCTGACAATGCGCCGAAGTAAAAGGTGGTGAACTCAGCGTCGCAAGGCAAGTGTTAACTCAGGCACAAATGACAATGGCTCTGCTAGAAAAAGAATGCAACCATTAGCTTACACATAAACAGCTAACTTTGGGTATGTGTGGGTTCCGTTGGATGAAGTAGGAATGATAGGGGTACCGGCCAACCGCCTCTTTAGGTTCCGCAAGTTAGTATGACGATCTCTGGTAATATATCAAAGGTCCCTTCACCCGGCAACGGGTGAAGTATGGCCAAATCCAGGTAATAGGTATACAAATAATAAAACACATACAAGGTATAATGATCTAGTTTATAAAATTTCTAATACAAAGAACAATAATAACTCTTAAAGAAACTAACGCAGAGCGTTGTACAATGGAACTTTAGTTCTATTCCTACGTAGACAAAGTGATATCATAATATATTGGACACAACTCTGACTGATCAAAATAAGTACTAGTATGGAATTCATAATCAAAGCGATAATAGGTGGTATAATAATCGCCACAGTGAGTACGGTGTCTGAGAGATATCCGACCATCGGTGCGTTTGTGTTAGGTATACCTTTGGCCAGTTTCGTGTCTTTTGTCTTTATGTATTATGCAGGTGTCGACGTGCAGACTTTCAAAACGATCAGTGTGCATACAGTCTACTTCGTGCTAGTGAGCTTGTTGTTCTTTCCGATGTTCGTTTATATTATGCCGACGTATGGTTTCTGGACAGCGATGGCGATAGGTTCTGCCATAACAGGATCTTTGATGTTCGCACTCTCGAGATTCTTATAATTATACCACAGGGCTCATAGAACCCTTGAAACGTTCCATATTGTCTTTGAGGAATTCGTGTATTATTTTTTTGTCTTCGTATGTCAATGCCCAGGCCTGTTCATAACTCACAGATCCTCTCATATACCAACATATCTCTGTTATGCTTTTTCTGATACCGTTGGCTTCTTCGGCCATTTCTTGGAAATAGGCTTGTATCTCAGAAGGATCGGATGTGATTAGGAATTGACGAAAAAATCCGATGGATCCAATTTGATATCAGCTTCGAACGGTTTTTCTGTTTCTTTACAAATAATTTGTTGTTTGAAGTTAGTACCTGATTTGTTTAGATCATCGATCTTGCCATCGATTATTTTTGCGTCTTTGGTTTCTAGGTTTGCTAAAAATTCTTTGATTTGCGTAGCATCAACAACACTTGCACCATCTGGTGTCATTACTTTATAAATGCTCTTTCCAATGACGTCGGTGTTAATTTCTGAAAGTTTAGTAAACATCTGTTTGAACTGTTGAGCACTTGAACTGCTTACTTCACCTACGTTTTTAAGTGCAGTTGCTTGATCGTATGCAACTAAATTTATTTGCGTTTGCAATTCATATGTGAACGGTTTGACGTAAACTGTACAACCGTTAGCTAGTGTTACATTATTTTCTGCAGGTATTTCACCAACACCTTCAACAATGTTATTGAGGTTGATGTCGTAAGTACCAAGTTTTCCGGTGTGAGGAGATTTTAATTTTGCTTCCATAAATTCACCAAACGTGGCCATACGTATAGCAATCAGTAATAAGTCCACATCGCAGACTGGAAGATTTTTTGGATCCTTGACGCTTGGTGCACAGCTTCTTATTGCCTCAACAACTGCGTCGCCATTAAGCAATGCATCAGGGTTTTTCATCAATAGTTCGTCTTTACTAGTCATAGCATACACAGAAATTTCACCAGTCATTGATTCATCAACGACATCGTTAAACTTACCTCTTGACGGTAAATTCACGTATAACTTTGGAGCTCTGTAAAACTGCTTTAACGGGTTTTGTTTAATTTCTTCGCTCATTTTTGTTCCTTGTTAATTTTTTAACTGCGTATATTATTAACCATATAAATATTATTAGAACAATATTTATAGGAGTCTTTAAGTACGTACTTAATTATTTATCAATGGCAGACACAGTAGTAATAAATGTAGACGGAAAACAGATAGAAATACCAGAATTTGCGTATGACCGTTCTATGCAGGACCTAATAAAGGTAGCAAGAGCATTAGGTGTTGACGCTAAAAAAACTGCAGGAACTAATGAATCTATCAGAAAATCATTAAAAGCAATATTAGATAAAGAAACAGTACAAGTAAAGCAAGGTACAGCAGAAGCACAATCGGAAAAGAAACACAATAAGAATCATCTAGAAAAGCTAAAGAAAGTTGAAGAACAACTTTCAAAGAATGGTAAACAGCAAGGCATAGTAAACAAAGCACTTGCGGCCACCGGCGGCAGTGGAGGTGTGTTTCCTGGTTTGTTTGGCGGTTTATCTAAATTCTCAAAATTCCTAAATCCAGTGACTGCAGGATTGGCAGGATTGGCAAGCGGAATTATTGCGGCAACTAAATTTTTCTTAAAACTAGGACAGTTAGACAACACATTATTTAGAAGAGGTTTTGATATACAAGGTGAGCAAGGTCTGTCCGGAGGCGTTACTTCATTTGCGGCACAGGCGGCAGATGCTTCACTGAGTTTAGATAACTTCTCTGAACTGATGCAAGAGTTTGCTACAACGGCCGGTGAATTTGGAACCGGTACAATGAGCAGTGCTATAGTTGGCGTACAAAATTTAACCAAAAGCCAGAGCTATTTAGGATTGAGTAACCAAGAACTTGCGGCGGCCACTGCCGAGTCGGCAGATATATTAAGACAGTTAGGTTTTGACAGTTCAGCAACGTCAATGGCAATAGCACAAACGACAACCAATGTTTTACAAACAACACAGGCGTTCACAAGATTATTAAATGTATCAAATGATGTCATTAGAAATATGACAATACAAGCAAGTCAAATAGAATCGTTTACAAATGCTTTACAGATGCTACCAACCAATCTAAGAGGACAAGCATTACAATCAAGTCAAACAGCTTTCGCTGGGTTGGCCGCATTTGGAGAAGAAGCAGGTGGACAACTTACAACAGCATTAAGTGAAGGTATTGGTAGAGGTGGTATGCAGTTCACTCAATTTGGTCAAGACCTTGCAAGGGTAAGTCCGTCGATGTTGACTGCTTTACAAGATTTACAGAGTGCATCAACCAGTGGTGGTGATGTTACAGGTGCATTAGATTCATTTAGAGAAGCTATAGCCACAACAGATGAGAGCTCTAGACAATTCTTAAGAGCATTAGAGATCAGTGGAGACCCAATGGCGAAGTTTGTGATAAAACTTGCAAACTTAAATGAGTCAATTGATGACACAACCTTTAAGCAAATGGCAGAGATTAGAAAAAATATCAATCCTGAAAAATTAGGCCAAGCACAAAATGAATTAAGAATGGGTATTGAAAAGATCAAAGCGGCATTCGATAAACTTTTAATATCTGTGCTATCTCCTGAAGTGATAAATGGTTTCAGCACCACAGTCAAGAGTTTATCAGATATGATAGGTAGTTTGGCAGACTGGATCAAAACCACAGGGTTTGGTATGTTGCAGAATGCAATGAACACACTGGTTGGTTTCTTTAGCGGAGCCGGAACTAAGATAGCAGGAATATTTGATGGACTTTCAAGTATGCTATCGGGTGCAGTAGGATCTGGTATAGCAAGAGGTATAGCAATCGCAATGCCGGGTGGTGACAATGCAAAAAAATTAGATATGTATGACAGCATAGCAGATATGCTAAAAGGAAATGAAAATAATCCTGAGGCACTTAAAAAAGCATATGCGATGTTACGTAGAAATAATCCTGATGCCAAGGCGTCAGACAGCTGGGCCACTCACTTTTTTAATAAAAGCCCAGACGGTGTTGGAAGAACACAAAATTACATCCAGAATGAAATGGGTGAATATTTTGCTCAACCGTTGTTTAACAAAAAAGCATCTAGCAGTAGTGGATCAACCTATGATGAAGCAGGAATTAAACCTAGCAGTACAAGTATGTTTGCTACTAGTTCTACTCCTAGCAGGAGCAAAATCAGGATTATGCCAATGTATGGTGATCCTAAGTCTATGGTAGAGAAAACACCAGCCCAAGAAACCAATGAGTTGCTTAAAAAACAAATAGAAGTACTTGAAGAACAAGTTAGAATTTTGTCACAAAATTCCGGTGAACAGAAAAAAGCAACTAACGAATTATCAAAAATTTCAGCAAATAACTATATGAGTCACACGTAAACCATATAATTTACCAATTAATCAAAAAAAAGTTGACAAAGCATTAAAAACACTATATTATAAATACTATTATAACTTGGATAAAAATATGACTTGGAGAAAATACTTTAAAGAATACGGAACTGAACAAGGCACTAACAGTCCTGTAGGTTCGACTACACCAGGATCGGCGTCCGGATCTGCTTCTAACAGCAGATACAACACGTGGCTACCTGAAGTTTATGCTGGACAACCTAACAGACGTGAAAGATACTATCAATACGATATGATGGATCTTGACACAGAAATTAATGCGGCACTAGACACCATAGCAGAATTCTCTAGTCAATCTGATGAAAAAACAGGTTCAACATTCAATATACAATACAACGAGACACCAACTGATACAGAGTCAGCTATATTAACTGACGCACTCACACAGTGGAACAAAATTAATCAATGGCAGAAGCGTTGTTTCAAAATGGTTCGTAATACTTTAAAGTATGGTGACCAGATATTTGTAAGAGATCCAAAAACATACAAGTGGTACTGGATTGATCCAGGCAACGTTGAAAGAATAGTTGTCAACGAAGGTAAAGGTAAAAAACCAGAAGCATACTTCATCAAGAACTTAGATCTCAATGTTAAAAATTTAGATATAACATCTGATGCGTTTGGACAAAGTATGTCAGCTACAACCGGAGCAGGCGGTAGTACTACTATTGGTCATCCTATGGGCGGTGGTGGAAGCAACAGAGCCGCTATGCCATATGGGCAAGGACCTGGTGGCGGATTTGGTAATACAAGATTTTCAAAAGATGCACAGACGTATCCAATTGATGCATCACACGTTATACATTTAAGTTTAACAGAAGGTATGGATAGATTTTGGCCTTTCGGAGTAAGTCTGTTAGAGCCTATCTTTAAAACTTACAAGCAAAAAGAATTACTTGAAGACGCAATGATCATTTACAGAGTACAAAGAGCACCTGAACGTAGAGTGTTCTATATTGATGTAGGTAATATGCCAACTTCAAAAGCAATGGGATTCATTGAAAGAATTAAAAACGAGATACACCAAAGACGTATACCTAGTGCAACAGGTGGTGCTAACGTAATGGACGCAACTTACAATCCACTATCAATGATAGAAGACTACTTCTTTGCTCAGACGGCAGAGGGCAGAGGATCTAAAGTTGAAACGTTACCGGGTGGTAGTAACTTAGGTGAAATTGATGACTTGAGATATTTCAATGACAAGTTATTAAAAGGTCTAAGAGTACCGAGTGCATACTTACCAAGCACACCAGGTGATCAAAACACAGCATTCACTGATGGTAGAGTAGGTACAGCATACATACAAGAATTTAGATTTACAAAGTTCTGTAAAAGAATACAAAACTTTATGCAACCAAATATTGATTTTGAATTTAAAATGTTTTTAAAACACAGAGGTATTGAAATTGATTCGGGTATGTTCCAGTTACAGTTCAATGAACCACAAAACTTTGGCAAGTACAGACAGATTGAATTAGATACACAACTTGTAAACATCTTTAATCAGATACAACAGCTTCCGTTCGTAAGTAAACGTTTTGCAATGAAACGTTATCTGAAACTAACTGAAGAAGAAATTTATGAAAATCAAAGATTATGGTCAGAAGAAAACTCAGAAAGCATTCCGGGTTCGATGAGCGATGCAGAAGCAGACGGTCTAGGATCAGTTGGTGCTTCACCTATGCCAGCACCAGCGGGCGGTGGCGATAGTCTAGATCCAGATACTTCAGCTGGTATTGAATCTCCTATCAGTGGTGCAGAAGCACAACCAGGTACTGATACTACTGAGAGTTAAGAAGTTTTTGTATTTTAAATTGATCTATTAAATTTTGTTCCAAGTCCAGTATCAACTGTTTCAATTCTTTTTCAAGTAAGCTATAATGTTCTTCACTAACATATGTCATCTGATGTTTTAATTCCTCAATCGCAAGATTGATACGTATCTGTTCTTCATTGAGTAAAAATTTTGCAAAATCAGGATCGTTAGCAAACAATGAACCTGTCATAGAAAAAAATAACACCAAAGCTAAAATTATTTTATACATTATTAATGTAGTGTGAATGACTCTTCAACAAGATTCATTTTGTTGTCTAAACGATCTATAAGGTACTGTGCAACAATTTTTAAATCTTTTAATTCTTTTTTTTGAGTAGGAGAACGAAACTCTTGGTTCTCTAAATAAGTGATATATTCGTTAACGGCATCTAGTTCAGAGCTAAAAAGTTCTTCAACTGATATTGTTTTGCTTGACATACTTTTATTTACTCAAATTTGATTCTAATATAATAAATAAAAGTATGCGTTACACAGAACTAAAAGAAGTTGTAGTTAAAGAAAATTATCTTCCAGACCAAGATGATTATCATCGTGCTGACATTAGTACTAATAGAAAAACACGTTTAACGTTAAAACATCTAAACAAATTAAGAAAAGTAAGAGAGATAAGACAACAAGACCAAGAAGAGAACAAACAATTTGTTGCAAAGATGTACGGACAACCAGTTGGTGCTGTATAGTAGATCTTGATAAAAGATCTTTTAAAAGACGTTTAAACTGCCTTTTTTTAAAAAAATGCGGTTTTTTGCCCTATTATTCTCCGAATTTTATCTTTTTGTTAAATAACAATAACATTTATTAATATACTAATAGTATCGATGCTAATATTATAAAGGAGATTTGATATGTCAGAGATGAGTTCAAAAATGGAACAAGTTCTTGAATATCTAGTAAATGGCGAGTCTGATAAAGCAGAAGCTTTATTGCACGACGTTATTGTAGAAAAAGCTAGATCAATTCACGAAGAATTAGTTAACACAACTGAAGAAGCAGTAACAGAAACTGAAACTGAAGAAGCAGTTGAAGAAACAAAAGCAGAAGCAACAGAAGAAGAAGCTGTTGAAGAAGCAAAAGCAGACGATTCAGCAGAAGATAAAGTAGAAGAAACAGTTGGCGGTGAAACCGGCGATGTTGACGCTGATTTAAAAGCTGAATTAAAAGCAAAAACAGAAGAAGATTCAGAAGAAATCGAATACGAAGAAACTAACGAAGATGATGGTGACGAAGACGGTAAAGACGACGATCACGATCACGAGGAAGTTGAAGATAAAGTAGACGATTTAGCACAAGCCTTAGAAGAACTAAAAGCAAAGTTTGACGACATCGTTAACGGTGGCGGAGAAGAAGAAGCAGGCGACGAAGATGAAGCACCAGCAATGCCAGGAATGGAAGACGAAGCTGATGAGTCAATCGAAGCACCAGCAGAATCAACTCAAGAACTTGAAGAAGCAGAACTAAAACCAGTTAAAGTTGCTTCAGCAGATGGTTCAGACAATGGTAAATCACCAGTAGCGTCTAAAAACGATATGGGTGGAACTGCATCTAACATAGTAGCAGGCGGCGACGAAAAAGGTGCTTCGGCTCCTAAAGCGGCTGATATGGGTGCAACTACAGAACCAAATATGAGTGAAGTTAAAGCGGACAACACAGATGGTGCAGATAAAACTGCTCAATCAGTAGTTGGAAGTAAATAATTTTAACTTAATTGAAGGGAGGCACAATATGAATCATTCACTACATTATTTACAAGAATGTTTAACTTTCGATCAAGCAAGAATGGAAGTTTTACACGAAGGTGAAGGAACAAACAAAAGCCTCAAAATGAAAGGCATTTTCATACAAGGTGGTATTGAAAATCAAAACAAAAGAAAATACCCAGTTCAGGAAATCAATCGTGCTGTAGCAAACATCAAAGAAAGACTTGATGGTGGTTTCAGTGTGTTAGGTGAAGCTGATCATCCAGAAAATCTAACTGTTAACTTAGATCGTGTTTCACATATGATCGAAGACATTTGGATGGATGGTCCTAATGGAATTGGAAAACTTAAGATTATGCCAACGCCGATGGGTAAGATTATTACAACCTTACTCGAAAGCGGATGTAAACTAGGAGTGAGTTCGAGAGGATCGGGCAACGTAGATGACAGCGGTGATGTAAAAGACTTTGAAATCATCACAGTTGATATTGTTGCACAACCGTCGGCTCCCGATGCATACCCAAAAGCCATATACGAAGGCTTATGGAATATGCGAGGTGGTCAGAAGTTATTTGGTTTGAGTCAAGCAAGTATGTTTGATAAAAAAGCCGAAAAACATTTAGCCAATGAAATCACTAAATTAATTGGTGAACTAAACAAGAAATAAGGAGATTCAGATGGCAGACATTACAGAAATCTTTGGATCAGAAACATTAAGTGAAGATCTAAAAATTCAAGTCCAAGAAGCTTGGGAGAACAAGCTGTCTGAGGCTCGTGAGAACATTTCAGCCGAACTTAGAGAAGAGTTCGCACAACGTTATGAAAATGACAAATCACAGATTGTTGAAGCAATGGACAATATGCTTTCAGATGCATTGAAGAAAGAAATTTCAGAATTTGCAGAAGATAAAAAAGCAGTTGTTAAAGAAAGAGTTGCTTATAAAACAGCAGTAAGTGAACATTCAAATATGTTGTCAACTTTTGTTTCGGACGCTTTGGTAAAAGAAGTGAAAGAATTAAGAGAAGATAGAAATGCACTCAAAGGTCAATTTACGAAGTTGGAAAACTTTGTAGTCAGACAACTCTCCAAAGAGTTAACTGAATTTGCAGAAGACAAAAAAGATCTTGTTGAGAAAAAAGTACAATTAGTAGCAGAAGGTCGTAAGATGATCGATGAAACTAAAACTGCTTTTATCAAAAGAGCTTCAAGTCTTGTGGAAAGCACAGTAGACTCGACACTTAAAAATGAAATCAAAACACTTAAAGAAGACATTAAAGTTGCTAAAGAAAACAACTTTGGTAGAAAAGTGTTTGAAGCATTTGCAGGTGAATATTTGAGTTCATACCTTTCAGAAGGTGGTGAAATTAATAAACTACAAGCACAACTTGTAGAACAAAAAGATGTAGCTTCTAAGTTAGAAGATGCGTTAAATCAAAAAGATGCAGATATCAAAGCAACACAAACAAAACTTAAGGTAACAGAAGACAAAATGACTAGAGCGAATGCTTTAGCAGAACTTGTTTCTCCATTATCTAAAGACAAACGTCAAGTGATGGTTGAGTTGTTAGAATCAGTACAAACTGCAAACTTAAAAAAGCAGTTTGAAAAATATCTACCAGCTGTATTAAATGAAACTGTAGCACCAAAAGGTGATGACAGTGCAATGATTACAGAACACACTGGTGATAGAACTATTAACAATATTGACGATAACAACTTGAACAGTGATATCGTTCACATTAAAAGACTAGCAGGATTAAGGAGTTAAACTATTATGTCAGAAAAAACATTAACTGAAAATTGGACAGACACTAAATCAGCATTGTTAGAAGGTCTTCAAGGCCAAAAAAAAGATACTATGGGCGTTATTTTAGAAAACACTCAGAAGTATTTGGCAGAGACAGCCTCAGCAGGTGCTACAGGTGCCGGTAACGTTGCCGCACTTAACAAAGTGATCTTACCAGTAATAAGACGGGTTATGCCTACAGTAATCGCTAACGAAATCGTTGGTGTACAACCTATGACAGGCCCAGTGGGACAAATCCACACATTAAGAGTTAGATATGCAGAATCAGATCAAGGTGTAACAGCAGGTGAAGAAGCTTTATCACCAGCTAAAATTGCCAGAGGTTACTCAGGTGAAGAAGGTACAACAACTGATACAGCGGCAGGTACTTCAAGTTTAGAAGGACGTGGCGGTAACAAGATGTCTATCCAAATTTTAAAACAAACAGTTGAAGCTAAGACAAGAAAACTATCAGCAAGATGGACTTTTGAGTCGGCTCAAGATGCAAACGCAATGCACGGTTTAGACGTAGAAGCTGAAATTATGGCGGCACTAGCACAAGAAATTACTGCAGAGATCGATCAAGAAGTGATCAACTCTCTAATTTCATTAGCAGGTACAGCCGGAGCGGCATACGACCAAAAAGGTGTATCAGGTCAAGCAACTTTCGTTGGTGACCAACACGCGGCATTGGCTGTTTTAATCAACAGAGAAGCTAACAGAATTGCTCAAAGAACAAGAAGAGGTGCTGGTAACTATGCAGTACTTTCTCCAACAGCTTTGACTATTCTTCAGTCAGCGACAACTTCAGCGTTCGCAAGAACAACTGAGGGTACATTCGAAGCACCAACAAATACAAAATATGCTGGTACTTTAAACGGTTCAATGAGAATCTATGTAAACTCATATGCTGGTGATACTACTTCAGTATTAGTTGGTTATAAAGGTCCAGGTGAAGTGGATGCGGCGGCGTTTTATTGCCCATACATTCCATTAATGAGCTCAGGCGTTGTTATCGACCCAGCTACTTTCGAACCTACAGTGTCATTTATGACAAGATACGGTTACGTAGAGTTAAACAACACAGCATCTTCATTAGGTAATGCAGGTGACTATGTTTCAGCTATCGATATGAACACACACTCAGCAAATTTAAGCTTCATCTAAGTCTTAGATTTTTTGAAATTACAGTTAAAGCCCGGTTTTTATGCCGGGCTTTTTCTTTTGTGCAGAAATAATAAATAATAGTATGAAGATCAACGAAATAGTAAATGCACAAGAAAATATTGGTCCAGCACCAAAAGATGTATGCAAATCCAACAGACCAGATAGTAGTTTACCAGCTTCTTGGTTAGCTTCTTGTAGATCACAAGGAATGCGTGATAGAGATTCTGATCGTGATCACAAATATGATGGCAAAAGACAAAAAGTAGGAACTAATAAAGTCAAAGGTAAGAAATATGGTGGTCCTTTACCAGACTACTCAAAATAGACTTTAACCGTGTTAAACTATTAGTCTTTTTGCTAAATATTATTACTAGGAGCAGAGAACAATGGCAGGAAAAACTACAAGAAGGAGTTCAGGAGATTTTTTATTTGCAAACAATGTGACGTTTGCAGATCCCGGAACAACTATTACTACAACTGAATTAACAACGGGTGATCCAATCATCACTGTTAACAATGCTGAATCATCGATACCTGGATCAGGCGCAGGTCTAGAAGTTGAAGCAGGTGGTAGTGCAGTAGCGAGTTTACTGTATACCAAATCAGGCAGTGATGGAACTTGGACATTTGTAGCTGAAGGATCATCAGCAATAGATTTCAACAATGCTTCATTTCAGAATTTTTCGATCAGTTCGATAAACAATTTAACAGTAACTAATTTAATTTCCAACAATGTTGATATAGGTGGAGGAGCGATAGACGGCACTCCTATAGGAGTTAATTCACATTCGACAGGTAAGTTTACAGATTTAACAGCAACAGGAACAGTCGATCTAGGAACTTTTTCTGGTAACGAATTTACAGGTAACGTCACAGGTAACGTACACGCACAAGATTCATCAGTGATGGTTAACTCACAAGCTAAAACTTTCACAGGAGACTTAACAGGTCACGTAACAGGAGATGTTACTGGAGACATTAGAGCAACAGGTGGACAGTTAGTTTTTAACAATGGTACTGACGGTACAGACGCAACATTGACAGCAACACTGACTGGTAATATTAAAGCGGCCAATAATGCAGTCATAGTGGACACCACTACAGCAACATTTAATGGTCAAGTATCAAGCATAGCCAATCACGACACAGATACATTATCAGAAGGTTCAACGAATTTATACTTTACAGATGCAAGAGCAGATGCAAGAATATCATCAGCCAGCCTAGCAAGTTTATCTAATGTTAACAATGCAACACCAGTTGATGGACAGATACTTACTTGGGATAATTCAAACAGTTATTGGAAACCAGGAACACTTGCTGTAACAGTTAGTGACATACAAGTAGACAACGATACATCGACAACAGCTTTGACAGGTTCTACACTTACAAGTGAAGCGGCATCAGGTTTATCAACATCAATCACACCCACAGCGGCTTCGCAAAAAATTGAAATTAAATCTTTTGTTAGATACACAGTACAATCATCATCGGGTAGCACAGGGTTCTTTGTTAGATTATATAGAAACAAAGGTATTGCAGGAGAGAAAGTACTAGCGGAACACACAGAATATGAGGCTACAAATGCTATCGTTAAGAAACAAGCTAGTTTTAACGTATACGATGAATCAATTGATACAAACGCACACACTTATTCAATACATTATGATGCATCAAGCACAAATGGTACGCTGACACCAAACCCAACATATAATGCAGGTGGTGTAAGTGAAAACTATATTATAGCAACAAGACCAGTTGTCAATAGTGATATTATTACAACGTCTAGCACACATACTTTAACAAATAAACAGTATACAAATGCTGTACTTAACACACAGGTCACAGGATCAGCAGTATTAAATGATAGTTCATTTGGTTCAGCATCTGCTACAACAATAGCAACATCAAGCAGTATTAAATCTTACGTTGACTCATATGTTGCTTCACAAATTCAAACAAAAGATACACTAGGTGAGCTCAATGATGTTAACACGTCAGGAGCAACTACGAACTCCATATTAAAGTATGATGGATCGAGTTGGGTAGTTGGAACAGACACTGACACTGGTTTATTAAATGTTGTAGAAGACACAACTCCACAGCTAGGTGGATCATTAGATTTAAACAGCAACGATATTACTGGAACAGGTAACATTAACACAACAGGTAATGCACAGTTCAGTGGTAATTTAACAATCTCTGGAAATTTAAACATCAATGGAACAACTACTACAATTGATGTAACACAGTTAGAAGTTGATGATCCTTTAATATATTTGAATAGAAATGCCGGAGATAATTCAACAAACACAACTGACGCAGGTGTGTTAATTGAAAGAGGAAGTTCCGAAGATCACGCTGGTATGATATGGCAAGAGTCTTCAGATAGATTTAAGTTTTTAACTTCATCGAGTATAACAAGTTCAACAACAGTAGTTGCAGACATAACACTAGCAGACATAGAGGCGGCAACAGCACACGTTACAGCAACAACGGCTCAGTATGCTGACTTGGCAGAGCTTTATGTCACTGACAGCGAGTATGAAGTAGGTACTGTGCTAGTATTTGGTGGAACAGAAGAAGTAACACAATCAACCCAAGCATTAGATCATAGAATTGCAGGAGTTGTATCAGGACAGCCTGCATATTTGATGAATAAAGATCAAAAAGGCAACACAGTTGCAGTAGCATTAAGAGGAAAAATACCTGTTAATGTCATTGGTCCTGTTAGGAAAGGTGACTTGATTGTTTCAAGTGATACTCCAGGTGTAGGACAAGCACACCCAGGCGTTACGAATTGTGTTTATGTTATTGGAAAATGCATCGAAGATGATGATACAGAGAATCTAGTAAGACTTATCAACTGCGTAGTTTAATACAAATTATCTAATTATTTTACACTGAATCATTTTAGGACAGGAATGATTTCCTTGACTAACGATAACATCTTTTTCTTTTCGATTTTGTCTTTGATATATGCATAACCAACCGTTATTATCTTCAGCTTTTTGTATTTTCTTTAACAAGCAACGTTCATATTTTGTTTCTTGTTTATTGTACATCTGAGGCACACCATATATCTTTGCTTCAGTTATGTTAGTTGAAATTAAAAATAATATTAGAAACACATCAGTCATATTTTGATTTAATACCATTTACTCTGTTATAAAACTTTGTAAAAGTATTTAACCACTTCTGCATATCTTTTATCATTTCTTGTGTGTGATAGTAACTAATTGGAAAAGTAAAAAATTGATAGTTCTTTTTTAGTAAATTAAACTTTTCTTCTATACCTCGAAGACTAGTCATATCGTGTTCGATGTCAGTCATTAATTTTTTAAACCAGATATCATTTTTAAATTGATTTTTTACATAATCATTATCAACGTCTTTTAAGTTAAAACTGATATTGATTTCTGCAATTTCAAAATACAATGCTCTCACAGGATTTATGTCTTCTCTATATTTTGACATAATATTTGGAAAGCTGTAAATATCGTTTTTAGTAAGAAGGTTACTTGATGTTATGTAATATGAATCTTCAATGTCATATCTTAATTGTAAGTCAAGTTCTGTGTTGTTCTTTAAGTATTTCTGATAAGCATTAACAAGTATACCGTAGTACTCTTTCATTTCCGTCCGACTCATACCTTCACAGAATATATAAAATTTCTTCTTGGTAATACTATTTTTCAGTAAAAAAGTTACTATGTAGTTGGATATTTTTCCACTACGATCGAACTCTTTTAAATCACGAATCATTCGCATTTGGTTAATGTGATATACTTTGCTCATACTAACTATTTACTAGTAGTAGTCTGTGATTGTAGCAGTTGTTTCAGTTTTGATATGTTTTTTCTATTAGTTAATGTTACGTTTGCACCATCGTGTAATGGTTTTGGATATTTCGCTATGTCAACCCAAGCATATCCAGAGCTTTCGTGATTAAGTGTAGGAATAAATTCATTATCAGTTAGTATAACAAATGTATAATATATGAAAGTTTTATCTTTTGAAGTATATGTGTCTAAAGGATTTAATTTTTGCATAGGTGGAACAAACCCCATTTCTTCTTTCAATTCACGTCTTAAAGCATCTAACACTTCTTCATTTTTTTCAATCTTACCTCCCCAGAAACTCCAGGTATGTGGATATTTTACCTTACCACTACGAAGATTTAATAATATTCTACCTGTCTCTTTGGACAGAAATGTTGTTCCGACTGCTTTATACATTCTACTATTGTATTAAATTTATTAAGAAGATGCAAGTTCTAATTTCCAAAAACCATTTTTATATTGTCCTTGGTAACTGTCAATCCACTGTGTTCCTGTCCAACGATATTGTGTTCCTGTATTAGCATTAGTTACATATTGCGTTGATACAACACTGCTACTGTCAAAAGATATACTCCAATTAGTGCCGTCGTATTCGATAATGTCATTAGCTTCAGCAGTAAATGTACTACCGAAAGAAGCATTTCCAACTGGTATTGGATTCACTAACAAGTATCTTTGGCCACTAGTTGCGGCCGGTAAAGTGTTTCCAGGATAAACTATTTCTGGATCAATAATTTTAGTTACTGCTGTTAAAGTATTAGATGGCAAAGAAGCACTATCGAGTGTAAAGACAAGTTGATTGGAATCAGATGGATGGAAAGCTAAAGTACCAAACACATCATTTGATGAGTCTTCTATGTCTGCAGACTGTCTTAGTATCAATTTACTGATACCAGGTTGTAGTTCACCAAAACCTTCTAGGTACTCTTTCCATTTTTCTGAATCGTTTTTACCATATGCACCTAGCAAACTCACATTGTTTCCGATTACACTAATTTGTGCATTCTCAGGAGTAACAACTATGGTGCCTATTTGCCCTGAAAAGTTTTCAAAGAAATCCATAAATCTTGGATCATAGTCTAAGTCGTCGATTGAATCTGTGCTATTGACTCTTGCAATAATTTGTTTAATTATTGATTGCTTTTTAACTTTAGCCGGAGGATTTAACCATATTGGCATAGAAAAAGTTAATGTCGCAATGTCCAGCTGTGTGTCAACACCCTGTGGCATAGCTCTAGAACTCCATACAATATCAATTAATTCTACGTTTGTGATATTGGTCCAGTCTAAAGGATTGTCGTTTGCCTGTAGTTCTATTGCAGGATTGAATAACACTAATATTTGTTCCATTAGTTGCATTTTTTGATCTGTGTTAGAACACCATATATCAACAGCCATATTTAAATTATAAGGAACTGGCATATGACGTTCAACAGTGTATGTATTTCCTATTTCAGAGATGTATTCTTTTGCAGAATTATCATATTTTCTTTCCGCAACCTGAACTTTATCAACCAACCTTGGTTCTTGTAATCTGTCTCTTGCTATTTGTAAATTTGTAATATAAGCACTAATAAACGGTGCAGAATTCATCACATTTTCTGAGCTGTGTCTGAGTATATGTGCAACCATTCTTGACATATCTGCGTACCTTACAGGCACCCTAATGTAGCTCTCTGAGTCTGATGTACTCTTTGTACCCGTTTTAATTTGAAAAGAATCAAACAGTCTTATGAACTGTAAAATATATCTTCTTATTTGTTGATCATACCAGTATTGCATATTAATCCGCCTTAGGTTTTATAACCTTACTTAAATATTGTCTTTCTTTATTGTCAGCTGTTACGTTTGAGCTTGACTCATTATTGATAAATCCGTCTAGACCTGTGTTTGAACTTACATAAGTTCCTCTAAAGTTTTCTGAAACTTTGATATATCTGTTTCCTTCTTTTCTAAACAATCTACTAGGAGCATAATCAACACGCAGAACGTATTGTCCTTCTTGTATACTTGGTGGAAATGAAGTTCCAGTATGTGTGATTGTTAATCCTTTTCCTGGTTTACCATCTTGGTTTTTTGGTAAAATTTTGTGTGAGTCAACTTCATTGGTATATAGATGTCCAACATCCATTCCTTTTGTAGGAACGTTTTTAGTTGCTTCGTTTATTACAGCATCATTTATATCAATCTCAGATTGATAAGTTGAAATAATATTTTTAAGATCATCTGCTTCTTCACCGCTACCCAATATATCTCTAAATTCTTGTGTGTCTTGCATAGCCACTGCTTTGCATCTCCATATGTGTGGCCACCAACCTGGATCATATCCTTCTTGACCTCTAGAGGCATCTTCGACAACATAAAATTTATTAATTGTTAAATTTTCTTTTGGAGTAAAACTTGTCACGGTTGCACTCGCACTACTTTTGTCACCTGTTACAGTTTCATTTTGTGCAAAGTCTCCTGCGATAGGAGTTATTCTAATTGTTTTAGCTTCGTGATTATAACTTACTACTGTTGCAGTCACACCAGAAGTACCACCTGTTATAGTTTCACCTTTTCGAAATTTCTTGGAAGGTTTAGCTGATAATGTGATACTAGCAGATTCAATTCTTGTATCATCATTTTGATGTGGTAATTCAAAAACATCTCCTGGTATAATTTTTCTACCAAGTCTTTCCATCATATCGCCTATATGAAAAGTTATGAATATTGTGTCATTAGTTTGGAACAATCCAAACTGTGTTAGATCAAAATCCTGATCTTGTACACTGTATACACCACGTAAATCAAATACATCTGAATCATATTTTCTATCTCTGTTTTCGCCAAATAATACGTCTTGTACATTTAATTCACTAGTTATACTGTTAGTAGGTTGATCACTACTATCACTATTAGTTTGTGTATGCGGACCTATATATTTGTGTAAAAAGACGCCCGTACCACCCACGTAGAAGTGTTCTTTAATCGTACGATCAGCGAAATTATAATCATTACCCTTATTTGGTTTCCATAAACTGAGTCTTGGCATATTATTCCTTTACAGTGCTTTAAAGTATTTATTGAAAAGAGTGCGCCTTTACTAAATACTAGTAAGATGGCAACACAGCAAACAAAAAGACAGGAATTAATCACTGAAATGCGTACTATCCTTGGTGATGGTATGGTTGACGTTGAACTAGATCCTAAACACTACGAACAAGGTATTGATCTTGCAGTAGATAGATTCAGACAAAGAAGTTCTAATTCAACTGAGGAATCCTACATATATCTTAAGATATTAGCAGATACTAACGAATACACTTTACCAAAAGAAGTGATCGAAGTAAGAGAAATATTTAGAAGAAGTGTAGCAGGTTCAAATAACAGTATTGATCTAGATCCATTTGAACTAGCATACACTAACCTTTATTTTTTACAAGGTGGTAGAATTGGTGGACTAATGACTTGGGACGCATTTGCACAGTACCAAGAAGTTGTACGTAGATTATTTGGTGGATATCTAAATTTTAAATATCACACCGAATCAAATAAGTTAATTTTAATGAGAAGACCTAGAGCTGAAGAAACTGTTCTGTTACAAGTCTATATGGAAAGAACAGCTGATACATTGATAACACAAAGATACAGCAGACCCTGGATAAGAGATTATGCACTCGCACAGTGTAAAATGATGTTGGGTGAAGCAAGATCAAAATATTCAAGTTTACCAGGTGCTCAAGGATCAGTATCATTAAATGGTGATGCTCTAAAAGCCGAAGCCCAAGCCACAATAGAAAGACTTGAAAGAGAAATAGACACATACGGTACAGGCGAAGATCCATTGACTTTTGTCATTGGATAATTTAGAAATTGGTTGACTAAACCTCTTTATTCAAGTAATATAATAATATGATCATTGGACTTGTAGGATTCATAGGATCCGGTAAAAACACAGTAGCAGAACAATTTGTAAAACAAGGCTTTGCACAAGACTCTTTTGCGTCACCATTAAAAGATGCAGTTAGTGATATATTTGGCTGGCCACGTGAGATGCTCGAAGGCGACACTGAACAGAGTCGTGTTTTTAGAGAAACAGTCGATGGCTATTGGAGTCAAAAATTACAGAATAAAAGATTTACTCCACGTTATGCCTTACAGGTAGTTGGCACAGAGCTCTTTAGAGAAAACTTTAACCCTAGCATATGGCTTCACAGTTTAGAGAATAGGTATATGGCCAGTGGACGTAAGCCCACTGTAGTTTCTGATTGTAGATTTAAAAATGAACTAGGTTTAATCAAGACTATGGGTGGTGTGGCAATTAGAGTCAAACGAGGTCCAGAACCACACTGGTATGGTACAGCAGAATTGGCCGCAGATGGTGATGTGTTTTCACAGAATACTTTACACGATATGGGAGTACATTCTAGCGAATGGGATTGGGTAAATATGAGAGTAGATTACACTGTTGAAAATAACGGTACCATCGAAGAGTTAGAAAAAACAGTACAAGATATAGTAAAAAAAATAAAGCCCTAACCAAAGGAGTTTATGGCAAAAGAAGTTGTAGGTTTAATAAAGTTACAAATAGAAGCCGGCAAGGCAAATCCCGCTCCACCAGTTGGTCCAGCATTGGGTCAAAAAGGTGTTAACATAATGGACTTTTGTAAAAGGTTCAACGAAAAAACTAAAAACGATATGGGTAAGATTATACCTGTAGTGATTACAGTTTATAAAGACAAGTCTTTTGATTTCGTATGTAAAAAGCCACCCACATCATTTTTAATTAGACAAGCACTAAAATTAAAAAAAGGTGGAAAGACTCCAGGTAGGAGTAGAATAGCAACAATAACTAGAGCTCAAATTGAAAGCATTGCAAAAGAAAAAATGGAAGATTTAAATGCATTAGATTTAGAAGGTGCTGTTAAAATTGTTGCGGGTCAGGCCAGATCAATGGGCATTGACGTTAAATTATAAGTCAGGTTTTAAGTCACCTTGTTTCCATCCTAGTTCTTCTGTGCTCTTAACACGACTACAGTTGGCACATATTGTCTTTAGATTTTGCAAGTTATTGTTTTTTAAATTTCCATCGATATGATAAACGTCCATCTGTGCAGGGTGTTTTGATTTAAAACCACATTTTTCACATATGTGTTTTTTTCTATAGCCACTCTTTTCCCAAGAATGTTTCTTGCCCGTTTTTAAGCCTAGACCTTCTTTCATACATTGGTCACACTTGCTACGATAGTAGATTTTACCTTTACGTCTATAGTTAAAGGCTTGTGGTCTTGTCTTGCAGTGCGTACACAGTGGTCTTATGTGCTTTTGTTCGTTAATATCATTCATACTTGTATTTAATCCCTTTAAAGGTGATTGTTATTGGTGCCTTTTTAACAAATTCTACTAAATATGATTATATATAATAAGGATTATACATTAAATTAATGTTAATGCAGGGAGATTAAAATTATGCCAACACTAGTATCACCAGGTGTATCAGTATCAGTTGTTGATGAATCTATGTACGCTCCGGCAGGTCAAGGTACAGTACCATTAGTTGTAATTGCTTCAGCTCAGGATAAAACAGATCCAAGCACAGGTAACACAGCAATAGGTACAACTTCAGCCAACGCCGCGAAACCGTTCCTAGTAACATCGCAAAGAGAACTAGTTACTACCTTTGGCGAACCATCATTTAAATCATTACAAGGAACACAAATCCACGGTGATGAAAGAAATGAATACGGTTTGCTATCAACATATTCATATTTAGGAATTGCAAATAGAGCCTACGTCATCAGAGCAGATGTAGACTTAGACGAATTAGAAGCTCAATCAACAGTACCTCAATTAGCACCAGCTAATGGAACTTACTGGTTAGACACTGCTTCTACAGATTGGGGTTTATTTCAAGCAAATACAACTTCATCTGCTTGGGAAAAATTAACACCAGCAGTTTTAACTGAAACACCAGGAGCGGCAGGCGGAAACGTTGACTCTCAAGGTAAACCAGTTATAACTTATGGTAAAGATTTAGACTACGTAATAATAGCATCAGCATCACCGGCCGCACTTTATCAAAAAGTGTCAGGTACTTGGTCAGTGGTTGGATCACCTACTTGGGTGACTGCCACGTCAGCAAACGTTTACATTAGATCAAGTAACGGTACAGCACCAACAGTAGCCGCTTCAGGTAGCTACAACGACGTCTGGTTAAAATCATCACCAGGTGGACAAGGTGCAAACGTAGTTGTTAAAAATTATAGTTCAGCAACAGGTAGTTGGTCTTCATTGACTGCGAACGTTTATTCGAGAGATGACGCCGCAACTGCTGTAGAAGGATCATCACTTGCAACAAACGATGTTTATGTAAGATTTGATGACTTCTCTGATGAAACTATATCTAATGAACTTAAAGCTAACTTCACAGCAACGTCATCGACGTTATCAAGTGATGCATACAGCAAACAAGATATATTGACTTTTGGTGGAGCAACATCCACTCCGGAAGTTATGTATAACTTGAGAATTAGAGGTAGTGGAGTAGAAACAGTAGCAACAGGTAGCTCAGCATCACTTAATAGTGGTGTAGCAACAGGTGGCTCGAACACAGCTATTAATTTTGAAGTTAACGGTCAAAGTATTACAGTAACTGGTGCCGCAGGCGCTGGTAACCCAGTAACACTAGACGAGATTGTTACAGCAATTAATGGCAATACCACTGTATCAGGTGCAAATATTGTTGCATCAAAAGATTATGTGAGTAACGCAAGACAATATTTAAAATTAACAAGAGCAGGTGGATATGCAGTTTACATTCACGATGGAGCAGATTCATCGAATGTTAAAGGCGTAAGCACAGCAGATCTTGGATTCACTGATAATACATCATCAGGTTCAACTGCATTCTTTTATAAGTCACTTTGGAATGATGCTACGTACGAAGCAAAAGCAACAACTCCAAAAGCCGACCCAATAAACGGAACACTTTGGTACAACTCATCACAATCAGCTGACATTTACATTGCTGAAAATGATGGTGGTGTAATGAAGTGGTTTGCTTATGCTAACTCAAAAGATAGATTCACAGCAGGCTCTGTTGCCGCAGGTGGTTTAAGAGACTTACAAATGGTTTCAGCAGAACCAACTGTACAATCAGATGAAGTGTCAGCATTGCAAAATGGTGATATTTGGATTGACTCAGATGCGTTAGATTCGTATCCGAAAATTTACAAATACAATAGTGCAACAAGCAAATGGGTACTATTAGACAACACTGATCAAGGCACTGACGCAGGTGTACTATTTGCTGATGCAGTAGGTAATCCAGGTGGAGCAGATGAAGATACACAAGATTGGGGAGCAACATACTCAAACTTTGATTCAGATGCACCGGATCCATCTGTATACCCAGCAGGTATATTATTGTTCAATATGAGATTAAGTGGTTACAATGTTAAAAAATATGTAACGAATTACACTTTTGATGGTACAAACAATGGTAGCACTTGGGTAACAGAATCAGGTCTAAAAACAGACGGTTCACCATATATGGGTAGAATGGCACAGCGTCAAGTTATTGTTACAAAGATGCAAGCCGCTTTACAAGGAAACGAAGACATCAGAGCAGAATCAAGATTCTTTAACTTGATAGCCGCTCCTGGTTATCCTGAACTGTTAGATGAAATGATTACTTTAAGTACAGACAGAAAACAAACTGCCTTTGTACTTGGTGATACACCATTTAGATTAAATGCTTCTGGTACAGCTATACAGAACTGGGCTACTAATACAGCAAACGCACCAACAAACGGAGAAGATGGTTTATTATCAGCTTCGCCATATGCGGCTGTTTATTACCCATCAGGCTTTACATCAGACTTATCAGGTAACAATGTTACTGTTCCGGCAACACACATTGCTTTAAGAACATTAGCATTTAATGATCAAGTTGCATTTCCTTGGTTTGCACCAGCAGGTTATACAAGAGGTTTAGTTAATAACGCAACCTCAGTAGGTTACATAACAGGCGAAGGTGAATTCCAAGCAGTTACATTATCAGAAGGTCAAAGAGACACAATGTACGCAAACAAGGTTAACCCTATTGCGTTTATCCCAAACAGGGGTTTGATTGTGTTTGGACAAAAGACTCTACAACCAACAGCATCAGCTTTGGATAGAATCAACGTAGCAAGATTAATTGTGCATATGAGATATCAATTAGACTTGTTAGCGAAACCTTTCTTGTTTGAACCAAATGATAGAATAACAAGGGATCAAGTCGTAGATACATTCAACAGATTTATGGAAGATTTAATGTCTAAAAGAGCATTATATGACTTCCTTGTAGTCTGTGATGAAACAAATAACACAGGTGCTAGAATTGATAAGAATGAATTATGGATTGATATTGCAATACAACCAGTAAAAGCAATTGAATTCATATATATTCCACTTCGTATCAAAAACACAGGTGAGAGTTTAACGAGTTAATATTAAGGGGATAGGAAACTATCCCTTTAAATTGCCTTTACAAATTTTTTTGTAACATAGAAAAAACCAGTAAAGAGTAAATAAATTATAAGGAGAAGTAGACAATGGCAACACTTTCAAAATTTGGTGTACCAATCGACGGAGCAACAGGTAGAGGTGGTATCTTACAACCTAAATTAAAATATAGATTTAGAGTGAGATTTACTAACTTTGGTAACCTAGGCGCATCTCCATTGCAACTAACACAACAAGTAATGTCAGTAACAAGACCTAAAGTGTCACACGAGGAAGTACCAATTCATTCGTACAACTCAATTGCATATATGCAAGGTAAACACACTTGGGAAGCAGTTACTATTACTTTACGTGATGATATCAACAACAACATTTCTAAACTTGTAGGTCAACAAGTTCAGAAACAAATGAATCACTTTGAACAAACATCAGCTGTAGCTGGTTCAAATTATAAGTTCGGTACTAAGATTGAAGTCTTAGACGGTTCAAATAATGCAGAATTAGAACAGTGGGACGTTGAAGGTTGTTTCTTACAGAACGTTGATTACTCAGACGGTGATTATGCAGTGTCAGAACCAGTACAAATTATCTTAACAATCAAATACGATAATGCGATACATCAAGCACCTAGCGATACTATATTCCCTCTAATATCAGTCGGTCTTGGTGGTACAACCGTATAATATTAGTCTATAACTTAATAGATGTCAGGTATAGTTTTAAAACCAGCAAATAGAGCCGCTCAACTTTATACGAGCGGCTCAGACGTGCAGTCAACCCCTAGGCAACAACATCAGTTTGTTCTAGTATACAACCTGTACCAATTCGCGGCAGATGAGTTCTTAGAAGAAAGAATAAGTTATCTTAAAGAATTTAGAGACAGATTGCATTTTCTTTGCAACACATTTGACGCACCAAAATTCACAATACAACAAGACGTTATAAATCAGTATAACAGAAAAAGAGTAATCAATCGAAAAATTGATTACGATCCAGTAACAGTGAGAATGTATGACACTGTTGACGGATTAGGAATGAAGTTCGCAAGAACTTTATATGAATTTGAATACAAGAATGCAAGACTTTATAAAGAGTCACCATCGGACAAAGAGAACGATGAAAAGCACAATTATTTACAATCAGTTTTTATTGACAGTGATAGGTTCAAAGATACTCATCATTATGGAATGAGGTCACACGGTATTACTTCACACAGATTATTAAAAAGTATTGACTTCTACCAAATATCAGGTGGAACATACAGTAAGACTAGAATAATTCATCCTAGACTTGCTAGAATGGATATGGATCAATTTGATTATTCTGCTTCACAGCCAGTTAACATAAATCTAGCATTTCAATTTGAGAACTTACTTTTCGAAGAAACCAATGTACCTATAGCAGAAGGAGACGGTGGAGAATTAATTCCAGGTATGATGTCGAGTACAGCTGACTTTGATGACAGTGTAACAATGACAGCACCACCTAGTGAAAGTCCTAAGATTACTAAAAAAGAAGAAAAAGGTGGAGTCAATGATACAACATCAGAGTTATCACCATTCGGACCACCTAATATAAATCCAAGTAAAGGTGGTGGAGCGGATGCATCAAAATTAAAGGCTTTCAAAGGTAAACTCAAGACAGGTGAAAAGTTACGTAACATAGATGGAAAAAGTTTTGTAGTTCCGGCCGGAGGAGCAGACTTGGCAACAGCTACAAAGTCAACGATTAGTGGAACTAGCTTTGGGAAACGATCATAATGAGTGATAAAAGAAACAGCACAAAATTACTTGAAAGTGTAGGCGGTATTAGACAAGTCATCAGTAGATTTGGATCAATATCGAATTCATTTACAGGTGGTCCTCTAAATAGTCAACAAGTCAATCTAACAACAGCAATATTAGAAAATATTGATAGCACAATCAGAGAATCGATAAATGGTCCAAGATATGAAATTATCAAAGGCATATTTGAAAAACACGTTAACAGTGAAAAATTAGTTGATGCATATACGTTACTTTGTTTAGATGCAATGAAGAAGTTTGAAACAAACTTTGAGGATCTATTTTTAAATAATGATACAGAAATAACATTTAGCGATCTAGGAATAACACTATTAAACAATTATAGACCCAGTACAAGTCAAATTGGAAGAAAAGTAGAACAAACTCCTAATGCATTTATTGGTAGACATATAATTCAATAGTAAATACTTGTATGAGTAAATATCATCAAGGTACATACGAACCAAAAAATCCACAGAAGTACGCTGGTACTAGATCACCTCGATATCGATCTGGGTGGGAACTGACCTTTATGAGAATGTGCGATAACCACCCAGCTATATTGAGTTGGGCCAGTGAACCAGTAAGGATACCATATAGGAATCCATTGACTGGAAAGTATACTCATTACGTGCCAGATTTTATTATGGTTTATAAAAACAAAAAAGGAACAAGGATCGCTGAACTGGTTGAAATAAAACCTAAGAATCAAACCATATTAGAAAAAGCAAAAACGGCACATCAAACAGCTACTATACTGTTAAATAGAGCAAAGTGGCTAGCGGCCGGTGAATGGGCGAAACGCAAAGGAATGAAATTTAGAGTAATAAATGAAGATTCAATTTATAAGATAAAGTAAAAATCTCTTGCTCTTAATAAAAAAGGTGTTATAATTAGGATATGAATAAGAAACTTGAAGAAACATTTGATCTACCTAGTATGGAAGATGCTTTAAATGATGAACAGCCAACAACAGAAGCTGAAGATCAAAAAGAAACTATCGTACACGATTCTGACAAAGCAGGACACTACGACAGAGAAGAAGTAATACAGGGTGATAATAACAGTGAAGTAAACATAGAAAAAGCATTATCAGTTGCACAGAAGATTGATAAGGCATTGCCTCAAGTAAAAGATTTAGAAACACACGACAAAGATATGGACGGATATGCCACTGATGCAATGAACAGTTTTAGAGAATTAATGGATTTAGGTATGAATTCTGAAGCCAGACACGCAGGCAAATTTTTTGAAGTAGCACAGACAATGATGAGAAACGCCATAGATGCAAAAAACGCCAAAGCTGACAAAAAATTGCGTATGATTGAGCTACAGCTTAAAAAACAACGTGTAGATCAACAAGAATCTGCAGGGTCAACAAGCGAAGATGTTATAGATGGTGAAGGCTTTGTTATAGGAGATCGTAATAAATTACTAGATCAGCTCATTGATAAGGTAAGTAAAAACGAAGAAGAACCTAAAGAAAAGGATAAATAATTGTATGAAGACATTTAAACACTATCTAGCGGAAGCTGTAAAAGAAATTCCAGTAAGAATTAAACTAGCAACAGAAGTATCTGATGCAATAGCAGACAATATTGAAGCTGAAATGCAGAGATATGATGTGGTAAGTTTTAGCAATCCACAGAAGACTATTATGCAAGAGCATCCATTAGATTTTGGAACTAAAATTAGAAATAGAGAAGTTTACATTATTGATGCAGTAGTTAGAATGCCAGTAAGTTTTGAGACGTTAAGAAGAAACTTATCAGACAAAACAGGCATACCATATGATTACATTGTAGTCAAAGGTGAAAATGATCCATTGGAATTAGAACAGGAAGCAGAGATCAAAAGAAACACTGCTGACCAAGAAGATTACGAACCAAGAGTAGGCCAAGAATACACGCCAGAAGAAGCAGGTGATGACAAAGGCGAAAACTTTGGTGAGAAACACAAAGAGAATTTTTTAAAGACTTTACAAGACAACAGAGAAAAAGATCCTGAAAGAGCTGAAGTAGAAGTTGAAGGACCTTTGAGCGTCAAAGCAAAAACAGACACTGCAAAAGCAGACACTAAAGCAGTTGAAGATTCTGCAACAAAGTCACCGTTATCAAAAGATAACAGGAAGCCAATGAAGAAATAATTATGGAACCTAAAGCACAAACATATAACATAATAGTTGATGATTTAGGAGATTTCGATCTTGATGACGATAGATCAATCGCACCATCGATTGAGTTTGCTTTAAAACAAGGTGGCATCAAAGACGCATCAGTTGATCAAAACGAATTTAATAGAGGAGCAGTTGAAGTTGTTACTACAGCAACACAACACGAAGTTGAAAATGCTCTTAAACAAGACGACTTACACGCAGAGGTATCAATGATGGAAGACAATGAACAATATTTTCCTACAGGTCCAGGCCATTTTAAACAAGACGATTTTTCAACATCAGTTAAAAAATCTAAGAAGTTTAAATATGTTCCAGCTAGACACGGTGACAACGGTTTAGCAGATGAAAGCAAACAAACTGAAGAAGTTAATGAAGAAGCAGAAGCACGTTTCGTAAAACTTAAAGAAGAATACGATCAGTTTATAGCAGACAGCGACTTAGAAAAAAAAAGACTGAAAAATCAGGACTAGAAGAAGCAGTAGATCCGAAAATTCTACAAGCAATAGCACGTGAGCACGGCGCTATAATTAAAAGTGGACAATCCGAATTAGCCTCATCTGGTGCAAGATCAAACTTAATACAAAATCCAATATTTCAACAAGCAGTTGGTACTACTTTCAGGATTGGAAGAAGCAGAGCCGAGTATGGAAAGATTGTTGCAACAAGTGATGTTGATGATCTAGTAGCAAAAGTTAAGAACGTTGGTGTCAAAGGAATAGTTAAGTATACGCCTCAAGTAATACAAGACCTTGTATCTACAGCTAATATTGAGAATGTCAAACAGTCTTTATCTGCAATACCGGCCGGCGATGCATTCTCTGATTTAGAAGACAAAGTCAACAGTGCCGATGACGTTACTGTGCTTTTAATAACTAAAAAAGTTATATTAGAGATATTAGCCAAACTGGCCACTAAAAGAAGAGCAGGTGGATTTGGACAGGCACTCAAGAAAACAGCATTAGATATTTCACGAGCGGCCGGCGTCGACGTTTAATTTAAAATGAATGGAAAAGTTTGAAAAAACAAAAAAGCAATTAGACTCAGTATCTCCGTCTTTTTGTTTGGCCAAATGGCAACAGGTCACAATACATCTACAAAATGGACATACACACAGTTGTCACCATCCACAGACACATAAGATTCCATTAGAAGAAATCAAAGACAATCCCAGTGCTTTGCACAACACAGAATACAAGAAGCAACAACGTAAGCTGATGCTGGAAGGCAAACGTCCTGATGAATGTAGCTACTGTTGGAAGGTAGAAGACAGCAAAGGCAAACACCACAGCGACAGAATAAAGAAATCCAGCAACAGCACCTGGGCTATGCCTTATTTTGATCAAGTGAAGTCGCAACCTTGGCATATAAACACAAACCCAGCACAGGTCGAAGTCAGCTTCGGTAACGTGTGCAATATGAAATGTGTGTATTGCAGTCCTGTGTTCAGCAGTGAATGGTGGAGTGAAATCAAGCACGAAGGAGCATACCCTACCAAGGACAGTTATAACAACCTAGAGTGGATTGCCGAAACGGAAAGGACACCCTATCTCAACAGAGAAGAAAATCCCTACGTGGAAGCCTGGTGGAAATGGTGGCCTGAACTGAAGAAAACGTTACAGGTGTTGAGGATAACAGGTGGAGAACCATTGCTGAACAAGAACACTTTCAAGCTGTTAGACGACCTGGAAAAAGATCCACAACCACATCTGCGTCTAGAGATAAACAGCAATCTTTCCATATCAGCTGAAACAATAATAGACACGTGCCATAGGCTGAAGAAGTTAAAGAAGGAGGGTTGCATCAAGGAAGCAATGATACACACTAGCTGTGACTGTGCCGGAGAACAGGCAGAATACATAAGAGAAGGAATGGTGTACAGCAAGTGGTTAGAGCATTGTAAAATGGTGCTTAGAACCGGCATATCCTTGCATATAATGGTGACCGCAAATATGTTAAGCATAGACACCCAGAAGCAGTTGTTGACGGATGTATACAGCTTAAAACGTGCTTATAGCGGTGTTACGTATGGGGTCAGCATATTGCATAGCCCTAGTTTTTTAAACGTTCTTACTTTACCAAAGACAGATTACTGGATAGCTAAATTTGATGATGTGGTCAAGTATGTAAGTGAACAACCAGATACACAACCAAACGAATTGAACTATGTTACAAGGCTAAGAAACTACTTTGTAGAAACACAGCTGGGCAAACGTGAAACGAACAATAGGTTGAAAGATTGTTCGAAGTTTTTCCAAGAGATTGACCGAAGACGTAATAAAAATTTTACTAATACATTTGTAAATTATTCATTTATATAAATTGTCTAATACACATACAATATATAAATTGTCTAATACACTAGTCGTCTCTAGTAACTTTATTAAAATTTTTTTTGCAAATACCGTACCAGTATATACCTGACTCTCTTAACTTGTCATTTTGTCTTCGCAGTCTTTCCATTTTAGATTTTATTTTACGAAACAGTTTGGCTGACATTTTTGGGTCTGAACTTAACGTATCTAATACGTCATCAATAATTGGACAAGTATAGTCTGGAACTTTAGGAGATCTTTTCTTTACAGATTTCCACTTATCTTTTACTACTTTTTTGCTACCAGAAAAAGTAAAAGATTCTTCGACCCATATATTAAATTTGTTAAGCCAGTCCATTAATGTTCCCCCTAATAGTATTTACAGCATAAAATAAATTATAACACGTCTGTTAACGGAAATTATTTTAAGTGTAAATATTTTTATGCAAGAGAGTTATCGCTCTGTTTTTTATACGGTTGTAAAAGAAACACAAGACAAATACGGATATGATTTACCCTTTGAAATTGAGGCATATGTCACAATGCTACTTGCTTCTCATATTGACAAAACAAGTTTCTTACCTCAAAATAGTTTTGCAGAAAGTTATCTACAATTAGATAGACCATATGGATTTAGAGCCAAGCAGTTAGGTGATACCTGTTTGTTTACAGTCGGTGTGTTTCCTGAGTATGGAAATAGAAAAGGATTAACGCAAGATTATTTTTCCAATATTGGTAAGACTAGTTACGACCTAGCACGTGATCGTTTAAACGATAAGTTATTTTTAGACCTAAGGAACCATTTTGATTTCTTAACAAACTTTATTAATGTATGTACAACTAATGAAAATAAGGTACAAATACTGTCGTTTATCAATAATCATTAAATACGTACATAAATACTAGTATGGTTAGAAAAAGTTTAGAAGGCAATCTCACAAAAAAAGCATATTCAAAATCTAAATATGATGATAAGAAGTTATTAGATTTAAAGAAATCTGCAGATAAAGACATAGGGTATCTATATTTTATGGAAAACTTTATGTGGATACAACACCCTACTAGAGGTAGATTAAAATTTGAACCTTATGAGTTTCAAAAAAAATTATTAGAAACATATAATGGAAATAGGTTTGCTATAGCAATGTGTGCCAGACAGACAGGTAAGACTACCTGTGCGGCAGGATTTCTTTTATGGTATGCAATGTTCAACCCAGATGTTTTAATATTAATTGCGGCACACAAATACCAAGGTGCTCAAGATATTATGCAACGTGTTAGATTTGCATATGAAGAATGTCCAGACTATATCAGATGTGGAGTAACAAGTTATAATAAAGGATCTATGGATTTTGATAATGGATCAAGAATTATAGCACAGACAACTACAGAAACAACAGGTAGAGGTATGTCTATATCACTTGTCTATATGGATGAGTTTGCATTTGTTGAACCACAGAATAAAGCACAAGAGTTTTGGACATCATTATCTCCGACGCTATCAACTGGTGGTAAATGTATTATTACATCAACACCAAACAATGATGACGATGTGTTCGCAGGACTATGGAGAGGTGCTAATAAAAAAGTTGATGAGTATGGTCAACCTACTAGAGATGGTACCGGTATTAATGGTTTTAGAGCTATTGGTGTACATTGGAGTGAACACCCAGACAGAGATGAACAATGGGCTAAAGATGAACGTGCAAGAATAGGTGAAGAAAGATTTAGACGTGAACACGACTGCGAGTTTATTGCATTTGACGAAACACTAATTGACGGATTAAAATTAGTATCAATTGCAGGAAAAGATCCTTTATACAAGACAGGACAAGTACGTTGGTATGAAAAACCTAAAAAAGGTCAGACATATGTTGCGGCACTTGATCCAAGTTTAGGTACAGGCGGAGACTTTGCGGCAATACAAGTTTATAGTGTGCCTGAATTAAAACAAGTAGCAGAATGGCAACATAATAAAACTCCAATCCAAGGACAAGTAAGAACATTATTAGGAATTTTAAAAGACCTCAACCAACAACTTATAGATCTCGGAACACCACAACCTGAAATATATTGGACAGTTGAGAATAATGCATTAGGTGAAGGTGCAATTATATCAATTGAAGAAATGGATGAATCTAGATTTCCTGGTTTCTTTTTACACGAGCCTAGGCGTGCTGGTCAACAAAGAAGAGATGCACATAAACGTAAAGGATATAATACCACACACAAAGCTAAAATCACAGCTTGTACTAAATTAAAACACTATGTTGAAAGTGGTAAGATGGTTCTTAACAGTAGGAATTTGATTAGAGAATTAAAATTGTTTGTGGCACGTGGAAACACATATTCAGCAAAAGTAGGTGAAAATGATGACCTAGTATCAGCAACATTATTGTGTTGCAGAATAATACAGTACCTAACAAAATATGATCCAATATTTGAAAAAAGTTTAGGAGTAGGTGATGAACTTGATGATGATACACCAGGTAATGCACCAATGCCTATGATTATATAGAAAGGTATAAATAATACTATGGCAGTGAATTATCAATCAGTAGCAGAAAAAATATTTAGAGTATTAAAAGGCTCTGGGTTATCTTTGAAAATGTTTGATAATCAAGAGGGTGGCGAAGTTGCTAATCCTGAACAGGCAAGGTTTTTTTATGTGCAAAATCCTAACATTATGGTCAATTTAGACGATAAGAATGGTGAAATTAAGATGCACAAAGGACCATCAGATATTAATGAAATACAAAAAATAGTGGATTTATTAAGAAATTTATCAAAAACTAGTCTATTAGACTTTGATTTAAGAGAATTTGGTAGAGAAATAAAGCCCAAAAATTATGCATTTAGGTTAAATACAAATACTATGACAGACAATATACAAACAGAAAGCCTTAGCGGTTTAGTTGGAACAGTAAAAACTAGTTCGCAAAAGTTAGAAAACGCAAAATTATTAATCAAACACCGTAAGCCAGTTAACGAAGAAGTTCCTGGTTCAAGATCAAGAAACATCTCAGCATTATACATTGAGAATGTAGACGGTGAAAGATTTAAATATCCTTTCATTCACTTGAATGGTGCAAGAGCAATGACACGTCACGTACAGTCAGGCGGAACACCATACGATGAAGTTGGACAGTCTGTTATTAATATGAGTGAACAGTTAAGCAAAATCAGAGAAGTCTTAACCATTATGAGAAGATCTCCAGCTGTACAAGAACAAGCGGCATCAGTGATGAGCAGTATGTTAGTAAGGCAAGATAGATTAAGAGAAATGATTAAAAGAATTACATCAGTGGAAGGTTATAAAAATTATACTGAAAACTTTGTAGCAAAAGTGAATGCAGAGATAACTCCAGATGCAATTAACAGTATGAAAGAAAAGTTCACAGTAACTAATGTGGATAACAGAATTCAGGAGTTGATTCCAATGATAAATGAAATACACGATGAAGAGAATACTTTAGACAAGTTAAGAGGTGCAGTACAAAATAAACTATCTCAACCAATTGAGATGATGCCACCTAAACCGATTGACATCACAGATATGCCAATACGTTTCATTAACGATAGAACAAAGATTGCCGCAAGATTAAATTTAGTAGGTAAACTAGCAAAAGATGATGAGATAGCTGTATACCTTGATAGAATGGCGGCGAAGTTACAAGGTTCTGATAAAGAACCTGCAGGCGGTGAGGCGGCCGAGAAAGCCGGTGATATGGCACCGTACAGAAAAGATGATATACAAGTTATTATGAAAGTATTAGATGACGCAAAAGTAAAAGCTCTAATCAAACAAGTTGAAACAGCGAAAACTGATCAAGTAGCAAACGCAAAAATGACAGGTACTGACGAGTCAGAAGTTAAAGAATCAGAGTTACCTGAATTTAAACAACTAGATGAAAACTTTAATCAGATGTTAGGTATGTTCTCTCCGGACGTAATCGCTACAAATGAAGAAGAAGATCCAAAAACAAATTTTACAAAATGGTTGAAAGATAATTATAACAAAACACCAAGAGATCTAACAGCTGACGAATATGCTAAGATGTCTAAAGAATTTCAAGCACAAATGAAAAAGGATGAAGCAATGGAAACAGAAGCTAAAGGTAAAGATCATAACAATGATGGTAAAGTAGATTCAGCTGATTATATGGCGGCCAAAGACAAAGCAATTAAAAAAGCTATGGGCAATAAACAAGAAGAAGCGGTTGATGTTGATGCACCTGCTAAAAGAGATGCATTAAAAAGCAAGTATGCAAATCTATTAAGACCAATTGCACAACAAGAAGATTTTAGTAAACTATATGATATTACTAGCGACTACAAAAATGATGAATTGTTTACATACTTACACGATAAAATGAATGATATTATGGCCGATTACGGCTTACATCCAAAGGATGATATGGAAGCTATCGAAATGCGTTTAATGGACGAACTAAAAGACGATTACGGAATAGCAGAAGATAGTGAACTTGACATAATGAAAAGAAATGCTGGATTAGAAGACGAATCAGTCAAAGAAGGCGGAAACGATTTTGATATAGCAATGGGTGACGCAGAAAAAATTATTTCTGATGCATCTAGTGATGAAGAAGCAAAAGCTGATTTACAAAAACTTCACGATATGCAAGATGATTCATACGCAAAATCAACTGTAGCAGATTATATTGCAAGACTTGAAAAAGAAGGTTTAGGTGCTATGCAAAGTAAACTAGCAATGGCTGATATGGCAGGAGAATCAACTGAAGAAGCGATTGATCCACAAGCTCAAACAAATCCAGAACTTGCGAGAATGAAAGAACTGATTAGTTACAAAATCTAATTAATCGAATCATAAACAATCCGATCCATTACAAATAAGCAAGACAGCCTTGCAAAAAAATATGTCGACCTACGACACAATTTCATAGTATATTTTATAAATAAGATTGAATAAGAAAACAGTTTTTTTTATTCAAGAGCGACCTCGGCTCAGAAAAAAAGAGTGGCACTAGGGAAAGACCAGGGCGGTGGCTACGCCTTACAACAGACTGACGGTAGCAAAGACTACTGACACTGGAAAAGACCAGGGTATTGCTTTCCTTAAGCATCTAAATTATATAGGAGATAGGATATGACAAATTTCATATGGACCCATCTTGCAGATTTCTTTAGAAGCAAAAGTGTTTCTGAAGCTCAGATGCTACAGTGGGCCAAAACAGAGTACGGTAAAGAATGGGAGTATGCTTACTACCACATATTGCCAAGAATAACTAACAAAGATAGAAAAGGCGTTAACAAATGAGTACAATAACACTATACTACTGTTCATTTTGTGAATCAGTAAACAAGATGTTCGCAAGAATGATTACAACCTGTGAAGCTATTGGCACAGCCAGAGCGGCTCACCAATTGGCGGTAATGGGTCTTCACGAAGAAGCAAAGAAGTTGATGCTGAACAACAAAGAGGACAAATAATGCATTTCAAAGATATGATTACAACCGTTGTTGTTATAGGATTTATGATGTCAATACTTGCAGGTGTTGTGATTCTAAATGTTATGAAATACAGTGGAGGGATATAATATGTGGCCATACACAGATGACGAGCAAGATTGGGTATCTGGAAAATAAATTAAAATACCTACAGGAATCAACAGTTTCTAATATTTTTCTGTTGATTCCTGTGATTTTCTAAAAAAAATACTTGACAAATTAATAAAAGATAAATATACTTGTAGTTAATGTTAGAAATAATATTAATTACTAACAGGCAAACATAGGCAAACATTAACAAACATATGCTAACATAGGCACATAGGAGGCTAACAATGGCAACACTACAAGAAATCCGTGCAAAACTGGCGGAACAAGAAAAGAAAACCTCAGGTGGGGGAACAGTTTCAGACAACGCAATATTTCCATTTTGGAACATTCCAGAAGGAACAACATCAACATTAAGATTTTTACCTGACTCAGATGAGAACAACACGTTCTTTTGGGTAGAAAGAGCAATGATCAAATTACCATTTCCAGGTATCAAAGGAGCGGCAGATACAAAGCCAACTCTAGTACAAGTACCTTGTATGGAAATGTTTAATGAACCTTGTCCGGTACTTGCAGAAGTAAGAACTTGGTTTAAAGATCCTGCACTGGAAGATATGGGTAGAAAGTATTGGAAAAAAAGAAGTTACATTTTCCAAGGGTTTGTGGTCAACTCTACATTAGATGAAGACACAACTCCAGAAAACCCAATTAGAAGATTTGTAATTAATCCTTCAGTCTTTAACATTATCAGATCAGCATTGATGAATCCTGATATGGAAGATCTACCAACTGATTTAGAGTCAGGTAGAGATTTCAAATTAACGAAAACTACAAAAGGTCAGTATGCTGATTATTCAACATCGACTTGGTCGTTTAAAGCAAGATCATTGGGTGAGTCAGAAAGGTCAGCAATGGACCAATATGGCTTACATAATTTAAGTGACTTTATGCCGAAGAAACCTTCTGCAGAAGAGCTTAACATAATCCAAGAGATGTTTAAAGCATCAGTTGATGGTGAGTTGTATGATCCAGAAAGATTTGGCCAATACTATAAGCCGGCCGGATTAAATGTTGGATCAAACAACAGAGCTCCAGCTACACCAGTTGCGACAGCTACAACACCTGTAGCAGAAACAACTCCTGTGGCAACAGCAACACCGGTGGCAACACCAGTAGCACAAACGGTTCAACCAACTCCTGAACCTGCAAAAGTTGAAGTTACTGAAACAGTAACAGCAACAGCAAGTGAGCCTGCAACTAGTCAAGGAAGTAAAGTATCAGCAGATGATATATTATCAATGATTAGAAGTAGACAAGCAAACAAATAGTAATAGTTAAATTATAGGTGTGGGCATTTTGTTCACACCTATTAACATTAGGAGAAGTTATGGTAAGACCATTTGACGTCAGTAAGTTTAGAACCAGTCTAACAAAAAATATACAAGGCATTAGTGTAGGCTTTGAATCAGATCCAGATACGTGGGTTGATACTGGTAATTACACTTTAAATTATTTAATTAGTGGTGATTTTAATAAAGGAATACCACTAGGTAGAGTAACAATGTTCGCTGGAGAATCAGGTTCGGGTAAGAGTTTGATTGCATCAGGTAATCTAATTAGAAATGCACAAAAGCAAGGAATTTTTTGTGTAGCAGTAGATAGTGAAAATGCACTGCACGAAGATTGGCTACAAGCACTTGGAGTAGATACATCACCAGAAAAGATGTTAAGAATTCAAGTTGCAATGGTAGATGAAGTTGCTAAAATTATTAGTGATTTTATTACAAATTATAGAAAAGATTATGAAGACAAACCAGAAGCTGAAAAGCCAAAAGTTTTATTCATAGTTGATAGTTTAGGTATGTTGTTAACACCAACAGATAGAGACCAGTTTGAAAAAGGTGATATGAAAGGTGATTTAGGTAGAAAAGCTAAATCTCTTACTGCACTTATTAGAAATACTGTAAACTTGATTGGTGCTCACGGCATAGGATTAGTAGTTACTAACCACACATACGCATCGCAAGATATGTTTGACCCAGATGATAAAATTAGTGGTGGACAAGGATTTGTTTATGCAAGTTCAGTTGTTGTTGCAATGAGAAAACTTAAACTAAAAGAAGATGAAGATGGTAACAAGATTAGTGATGTAATGGGAATTAGATCAGCAATCAAAGTTATGAAAACTAGATTTAACAAACCTTTTGAAAGTGTACAAGTCAAGGTTCCATATGAAAAAGGAATGGATCCATATAGTGGATTAGTTGACTTGTTTGAGAAAAAAGGCTTGTTAGTCAAACAAGGTAACAGATTGAAATACGTTGATAGGATGGGTAAAGAACATTTACACTATCGTAAACAATGGACTGGAGACAATTTAGAACTAGTTATGGCTGAATTTCAAGATTCACCCTTGGTAAATAAAACCAAAGGAGACGTAGCTGATGAAGAATCTACAGGAGGCAATGATGTTGCTTGAAGCTTGGCAGAAATTAGTTGAGTACATTCCTCAAAAAGATAGGGTCGAAGCCGCAAGAGCTTATGCTATCCTAATTGATGAATTACATTTAGACCAAGCATCGCTTGAAGAACTTAAAGATGGAGATCAATACCTAGAAGCCGCAATCAATGATTATTATGGTGACGATGGTGATGATGAAGAATCTTATGGCGACTATACCGAAAACGAGGACTACTAATGCCTCAAGGTTGGTATGGTCAAGTTTCAAGCGATCTATCAAAGATAGTAGATTGCATTAACTTTTACGAGAAAGAGCTTGATGAAGCTAGAGTTGAATGTGGTCTTGCTGGTAACATTGAAAAGAATGCTACCAGAGTTCCAGGAATAGTTGAGCATCGATTTAATCAGTTACAAGAAATAGAAGCAATATTAGAATTTCTTAATATTCAATTAAGAAAGATACGTAGTAAGAACTATAGGAAATATTTAGAAAGTTACCAAAGAGCATTAACCAGTAGAGATGTTGAAAAATACATCGATGGTGAAGATGAAGTTGTTAATATGAGTAATATTATTAATGAATTCGCTTTATTGCGTAATAAGTTCTTAGGTTTGTTAAAAGCCATAGATGCTAAACAATTTCAAATCAATAATATTGTTAAATTGCGTGTAGCAGGGTTAGATGATGCTGAATTATTTGCAAAAAAATAAAAACTGTGTTAGTATAACAATATGCAAAAAGCAATATTACATATCAAAGATGAAGTCAATGTTAGAATTGAAGGACTAGACGTCTCCACTAGACGTAAAGTCTCAGATAAACTAAAGTACTTTATTCCTTATGCTTATCATTTACCAGCTTACAAGCTAGGAAGATGGGATGGCTTTGTGCGTTTCTGTGACATAGGTGGAAGAACTTATCTTAATTTAATTGATAAGATTCTTCCCATAATAGAACAGCAAGGATATGATATAGAAATCAAAGATGACAGAAAAGAATATAGTTTTAATTTTGATAAAGTTGACGATCAACATCTAAGTCATATTAATTGGCCTAAGGGACATCCTCAGCAAGGAGAACCAATTATATTGCGTGATTATCAAGTTAAAGTTATTAACGACTTTATTTCTAATCCACAATGCTTACAAGAGATTGCCACTGGTGCTGGTAAAACAATTATTACTGCAACATTAAGTAGACTGTGTCAGTCATATGGTAGAACAATAGTAATTGTTCCTAACAAATCTTTAGTAACACAAACGGAAGAAGATTATATCAATTTAGGACTTGATGTGGGTGTTTACTATGGAGAAAGAAAAGAATTAAATCGTAAACATACAATTTGCACTTGGCAAAGTTTAAATGTTTTACATAAGAAAACTAAGAAAGATGACACTGACTTTCCAATAGATGAATTCTTAGATGATGTAGTATGTGTAATGGTAGATGAAGTACATATGGCAAAAGCAGATGTCCTAAAACAATTATTAACAGGACCATTTGCAGGCGTACCTATGCGTTGGGGATTAACAGGTACAATACCTAAAGAAGAATTTGAAAAAGCAAGTTTAGTAGCAGGATTAGGACAAGTGATTAGTTCATTGAGTGCTAGTGAATTACAAGAGAGAGGTGTGTTGGCACAATGTCACGTTAATGTGATACAAACACAAGACTTACAAAGTTTTAGAAATTATCAAGAAGAGCTAACGTATCTAACATCAAATCAAAACAGAATGCAATTTATTAGTAATCTAGTTGAAGAAATACGATCCGGAGGAAATACTCTTATATTGATTGACAGAATTAAAACAGGAGAAGCTTTAAAAGAATTAATTCCTGATAGTGTTTTCATACAAGGTAAAACTAAAATGGAAGAAAGACAAGAAGAATATAATGAAGTTGCTACAGAACAATACAAGGTATTAATAGCTACATATGGAGTTGCGGCAGTTGGTATCAACTTACCAAGAATATTTAATTTAGTACTTGTAGAGCCCGGAAAGAGCTTTGTAAGGGTAATACAGAGTATTGGTAGAGGTATTAGGAAAGCCAAAGATAAAGATCACGTTCAGATATGGGATATAACTTCTAATTGCAAGTTTTCTAAACGTCATTTAACTACAAGGAAAAAGTTTTATAAGGAAGCAAACTATCCTTATACTATAAACAAGGTAACTATATGAAAATTTTAACACCAAACAACACGTCTTATAATTTAGACAAAGTACCAGAACTAGTTGATGATATACAATACTGTGTATTAGACACAAATAACAGACAGAATATTGATTTTTTCTTTATTCCGTTGATCTTTATGGAGACGTTTAATGCTCCAAGTATGGTAATGGAAATAGGTCCGTATACAGTTCAGATGCCTATTGATTGGAGTATAATGGTAATTGAAAAAGAACTAGGGCAGTGTGAAATGATTCCATTAACTAGCATCAATGATAGAGGATTTGAAGCATTAGTTATCAATCCATTAACAGCAAGAATGACTGAATCGTATGAAATTAAAATTGTAAATGTTTTCCAAGAAGTAAAATGGTATTTTCCAAAACTAAAACACGGACATATTATTACAGCACCATTGCTAGATGCTCCAAATTCACCTAGTGTATTTTTTGCAAAAGAAATAAATCAAATACCAGACATTATCGATACAGGAGATTTTTTATAATGGCAAAACCCACTATAAATCTAAACCAAATGTTATATAATTTAGATATGGGTACCAAGGATTGGTATGAGAAATTAGATAGTGAAGATAAAAAAGGATTTTCTCCATATCTTGCAATGAGATTTGCATCAAGTGTTAAGTCTACTAAAATGTTAAAAGAATCATATATTGAAAATGTAAATGAATTTTGCAATAAACACTTCAGTACAGTACAAAAACACGAAGGCGACAGTCTATTATTTTGGAAATTGCTTTGTTTATGTGGAGTAGGACAAAAACAATTTCATCCTTGGATTAAAGCACCAAAAGGAAAAGGAAAGAAGACAAAGTTATTTGACTTTGTACAGAGCTGTTATCCAAATTACAAAAATGATGAGATCGATACGTTGTTGTCGGTATTAGATAAAAAAGAAATAAAGCAATTAGCCAAGTCAGCAGGATTAGATGACAAAGAGATTAAAGTTTTAATTAAATGATGAAAGAACACCTAATGGTACAGCAACAAGTTAAAAGCAAATGGCAACATATGGTAGGTGTGATGTGTTTAAATCTTACATATAGAAAACAAGTAAAAGAAGTATTACCAAAATTGTTTAAACGATATCCTGATCCGCAATCATACCTACGTGGTAGATTAAAAAAACAACAAGAAATGTTAAAGCCTTTAGGTATGTGGTCTGTAAGAGCAAAAAGATTAAGAAGAATGAGCAAAGAGTTTCTTGACTGGAATGGTGATGAAGCAAGTGATTTGCACGGCATAGGAAAGTATGGAAGTGATAGTTACAAAATATTTTACAAGAATGAAATACCCAACGATGTACAAGACAAAGAATTAAGGAAGTATATACAAAGGTTATAAAATGAGTTATGAATGTAAATTTTGTAAAAAGTCGTTTGGTAGTGAAAAAACACTAATAACACATTTATGTGAACCAAAGAGAAGATGGAATAACAGAAATGAAAAAAATGTACAATTGGCATTTAGATGTTTTCAGCATTTTTGGAGAATCACAGCGACAAATATGAAAAATGAAAAAACTTATGATGAGTTTATGACTAGTAAATATTATCTAGCTTTTGTAAAATTTGCAAATTATATCTTAGGTGTTTATGTTTCTGATATTGAAACATATATTGAATGGTTATTAAAACAAAGAGTTAGAATTGATAAATGGGCATCTGATGAAGTCTATGAATTATACATAAAAGAATTCAATGTCAGAGAAAGTGTAGATAGAGCGATAGAAAGAACTATTTTAACAATCAAACAATGGGCCGAAGATAATAGTAAAGATTGGTTAAATTTCTTTACGGAAGTTAGCACACCAAGAGCAGTACATATGATCAGATCAGGTAAGTTATCACCTTGGTTACTGTACAATAGCAAAGGAGGTATCAAACTAATGGAATCATTGACACAAGAACAAATGATTATGATTGAAGAGTATGTATCTCCAAATTCCTGGAGTAAAAGATTCCAAGACAGTCCTGATGATGTAAAATTTGTGTTGCAAATAACAAAAGCGGCCGGTATATAAATGATGGATAAAACTGACATAAGAGCTATAGCAACTAGTATTACTATAAAAAATAGTGATAATACTGAAATGAAAAAACAATTAGCCGAACTTGAAGTGATGATCCAATTGGCCGAGACAGAAGCGTTCAAACAAAATATTGATACAATATCTGGTATGATGGATCAGTTTAGTAATTTAGATGCAAGAGTTAGACAACTAGAAATATATCAAGGTTCTCTAAAAAATAGAATGGAAGAACACATTGCCGAATACACTAAACGAACAAAAAAAATAAGTGACAAAGAATGGAATACACTTTACGATGAATAACATTGCAAAAACTGATATAGACATAGACACAAAAGATAGAAATGATTTATTAAAGTTAATTAAGCATATTCCAGCTGGCATTGTTAAGGATAACGAGATCAAAAAACACAACACTGGAGTATACGTAACAGATATACCAGTCGAACCATTGAGTAACGTATCTAGTATTGATTATCGAGAAGCTGAAGACAGAGGATACTTTAAGTTAGATGTATTGAATGTTGGAGTATACGAGAATGTCAAAGATGAAAAACATCTAGTTACATTGGTGTCAAAAGAACCAGATTGGTCGTTGCTAGAAGAACGTCAGATTGTTGATACGTTATTTCATATACATAATCATTTTGATATAGTTAATACATTAAAGCCAAAGTCAGTTGAACAACTTGCGGCAGTATTGGCAATTATACGACCAGCCAAAAGACACTTGGCCAAACAAAATTGGGATGAAATTAATCAAAATGTTTGGAAAAAACCCACAGATGGAACATACTTCTTTAAGAAAAGTCACGCAATTGGTTATGCGTTGGCAATAGTATTACAATTAAATTTGTTAGTTGAACAAGCTAATAGCTCTACGTTGATGTAGTCTTTTTAATTAAACTAATATTTCTTCTAATAATTCTTTTTTTCATTACATTATTTAGACTTGTAGTTGGTCCAAACACTATTTCTACGTCTTTAGTAGTAAATGATTTTAATGAATCTCTAAATTTAGAAAATTCTTTGCTTAAAAATATGTTAATTGGTATGGTTCTATTGCTTTCCCACCACCAAATTTCCCCAAAATCGAGGAATTCTTGTTTTAGTTCTGTTGTTTTTAAGTTATCGTATACATAAATTGTGGTTACAAACTGATCTTGATTCTGTAATATACCCACATATTCGTTATTTGCGTACCTAACGCAACTTAAAAACGGAAACTTCTCTTGTAATTCTGCGTAATCCATAAATATTAGTATGTCAAATTCCTATATCTTATATGTTTATAATAATACTTATACGTTGTCAACCTCTGAGAAGTTAAATAACAGTATGCCTTTGTATGATAAAAACATAATACTACATAACGGTGTAGATAACAAGACAAATTTTAAGGTTGTTACAGATAATAACATTCCTAAAAACTTGACTGGTCTCACTATACATTTCAACATAACAGATATCGAAAGCTCTGAAACTGTGATTAGTAAAACAATGACAGTGACAAATGCAACACGTGGTGAAGCATATGTACAGATAAATCAAAACGAGCTTTACAAACTAGGAGAAGGGTTTTATAATTTTACAGTTTATACAGTTGATTCAACCCAAACTTCAAGTGCCGTGTTTACAGACAGGGCAGGAGATATACAAGGAGTTGTAGAAATTAAAAATTCAGGTTTACCGAGAACAAGGGCAACTCAAACAGCAGATACTTTCACAGCAAGAGTAATTGGTTCTACAACACATTATTTTAGTAACAACCTATCAGGTGCTAGTACACAGAACTTAACAGCATCAAATCATACAGTGTCAGTTTATACAACGAACTTTACCGGCAATGTGCAGATTGAAGGAAACTTAGATAACACTGCAAGTGTCAACGACAGTGATTGGTTCCCAATAATGATGAATGGACAGTCAGTTACTGATATTCCATATTCTGGTGTAACAGGTCCTACTCCATATTTTTTTATATCTAATGTTAAATGGATAAGAGTAAGATACACATTAGATTCTGGAAATACAGGAACGTTTGATAAGATGTTATTAAGAAATTAATAATATTAAAATGTATCAAGAAGATTATAAACAAATACTAATAACAGAAAAAAGGTGCATAATAGTATCTAACCAAGACCAGCGAATGGCAAGAAGAGTTGTCTTTAGTAAATTCAAGACTGAAAAAGAATTTGAAGAAGATTACAAAGATCATTACAAAGAAGAAAAGACTAGACAAATCTTATCTGGAAAAGATTTTCCAACTGGTTTAGTTTTTATAGCAGACGATTTTGGGGAAGCTGGTAAAGTACCAGAAAAATACTTACTTGAATTTATACGTAAAATATCATCTAAGAATAAATGGTCTCATTATCCTTCTAGTAGTTTAAGAGACAATTATAACTTTGAACATCTACATCAATTAAACATTTCAGAATTCTGGGACGACACATTGCCAGTACAAGAAGCTGACTATGTTAGTATGTTTGTGGCAACACTAACTGCTGTGAAAACAAAAGAGCTAAAAACTTTTTTAATTGATGGTACAAACTTATCTCATTTCCAGGAAATGCTAAAGCAAGTAATTCAACCAACTTTTGGTAATCCTGATGTGTATATTACCAGTAACTTTATAGACTGGAAAGAAATAAGAAAGATTGAAAAAATTAATCCAAAAGTAGTTTTATTTTTTGGTAACAGTATTATCACAGAATCAATGGCAAACCATTTAATTAAAAAAGATATACATATAATACCTCCATCTATAACACAACTAGGTAATATGCTTATTAGTGAAGGAATATTTAATAATTCACGTGAGGTATCTGAATCTTTCCAACTAATAAACAAAGCCTGTTCTGAGCTAAATGACTCACTCTGGAGATATGCATTAAACTATAGAGTAAATTTTTATACAGTTGTTGATGAAATTTATAAAGCATACACCGATGAAAACGAAACGTCGAGATTTAGATTAGACTACAAAGATATTGGTGCAATGAGTTATCTTGCATAATCATTGACTTTTTAGTTAAATTCGTATACAATAGTAATATGAATTTACAAAACACAATTATGACAACTATAGCTGGGAGAGTTAAGAAAACTCCAAGTGGATGGAATACTATAAATTGTCCAATGTGTACTAAAAATGGGCATACAAGACCTGATAAAAGACACAGAGGCGGATTTAAGTTTAGTGATGTAGCAAGTTATCATTGTTTTAACTGTGGATATAAAGCATCGTTTCAACCTGGTAGATTGCTTGGAAGAAAGATGCAAACTCTACTACTTGAAATTGGAGTCAGTGACCACGCAGTAAAAGAGCTTCAGTTCGAAGCAATGAAACTAAAAGATGCAGACATTGAAGTTACAAAGAAATACGATAGTGTTATTGATTTTAAAACAAAGATGTTACCAAAAAATTCACAAGTATTGGCAGATATAATCAAACAACCAAACCCACCTAGTGATGCTTTATTTGTTTACAAATATTTGATGGATAGAGAGTTAGATTTTTATAAGAATTTTTATTGGAGCTCTGATCCATATATGAAAATGAATCGTAGGGCAATTATACCTTTTTATGCTAATAAGAAATTGGTTGGTTACACATCAAGATTAATTGAAGATATAAAAGATGTACCAAAATATTATAGTGATGTGCAACCAGGTTATATTTTTAACTTTGATCATTTACAACGAGATAGAAAGTATGTTATAATAACTGAAGGTGTTTTAGATGCAATAGCCATTAATGCTGTTAGTTCTTTAGGTAATAAACTAACACAAGGTCAAATTGATTTAATTAATTCTACTCAGAAAGTAGTAATAGTTTGTCCAGATAGAGATAAATCAGGAAGCAACTTAATTGATGTTGCTTTAGAAAATAACTGGATGGTAAGTTTTCCTGAGTGGGAGAATAATATAAAAGACTGTGCAGATGCAGTCAAACATTATGGTCGCTTATATACTTTAAAGTCAGTGATTGATAGTGCAATTAACAACAAAGCAAAAATACAAGTGTATAAAAAAATAGGAATACAAAATGCAGATTGATAAAAATAAAAGAAAAACAACACAACAGAGTCAACCCAATAAGCCACCTATGCAACCAGGACAACGGATGTATGAATCAGGTATAATTTATTTTAGTGATCATTTTGACAGTACAACTACAAAACCTGTAATTAGCACAATCATTGAAAAAAACTTACTACCACAAAATGAAAGACCAAAAGAAATTACGTTAGTTATTAATTCACCAGGTGGAGAAGTACACAGTGCTTTTGCATTAATTGATACAATGAAAGGATCTGCTATTCCTGTAAAAACAGTAGGACTTGGTATGATCGCAAGTTGTGGATTGCTAACATTTATGAGTGGTACAAAAGGTCGTAGGGTATTAACACCAAATACAAGTATTTTATCACACCAATACAGTTGGGGATCTGCGGGCAAGGAACACGAACTATTTGCAAGAGTACGTGAATTTGAATTAAGCACAGAACGTATGATTGAGCATTATAAAAAATGTACAGGTTTAAGCGAAAAGAAAATTAGAGAAATCTTATTACCACCAGAAGATAAATGGTTAAGTGCCAAGGAAGCAGTCAAGTATGGTATTGCAGATAAAATTGTAGCGACATATTAAAAGGAGAAACTATATTGTCATCAGTTAATTTAGTAAGTTATTCAACAGCAACGGCAGAGTTCAAAGAAGATTTAAATGATGTTCAAGACCTTATTGCCTTTTGTGCTAGAGTAAGTAATCCTAGCAATCAAATGAATCAAGAAACTAATGAAAAACTTATAAAGTATCTAATTAAGCATCAACACTGGTCACCACTTGAAATGGTTAGTGCTTGTTTAGAAATTGATACTACAAGAGACATTGCACATCAGATTGTTCGTCATAGGAGTTTTAGTTTCCAAGAATTTAGCCAACGATATGCTAATCCAGAAGATCAAGGAGAATTGTTTGAGTACAGTGAAGCTAGATTACAAGACACTAAAAATAGACAAAACTCGATTGAAACTGATGATGCTAAACTCCAGCAAGAATGGTATTGGGCTCAAAGACGTATTGCAGTACTCTGCAAAAAAGAATACGATTGGGCAATCAAGAAAGGAATAGCCAAAGAACAAGCTCGTAAAGTATTACCAGAAGGTCTTACTAAAACAAGGTTGTATATGAATGGCACACTTCGCAGTTGGGTTCATTATATAGATTTGCGTGGAGCAAATGGAACACAAAAAGAACATATGGAAATTGCCCATAAATGTGCGGTAGTGATTGCAAAAATATTTCCATTAATAGAAACTATTAATGATTAGTACTTGCAAAATAACAAACAAGAGGTTATAATAAAGATATGGCAACACTATATACTGATGAATTACAAAAGTTATTTCTAGAGTTTATGATAACAGACCCAGAGCTGTTTGTACGTACTAGAAATATTGTGAGTCCTAATTATTTTAGCAAGAAATACTATGACACTGTAGAGATGTTTCAAGAACACGCAGAGAAATACAAAACACTACCTACTGCTGATCAAGTCAAAGCAAAGACTGAACTTGAGTTAAAGATGGTTCCTGATTTAGATGAACCACAAAGAGATTGGTTCTTAGATGAGTTTGAAACTTTTTGTAGACACAAGGCACTTGAGAAAGCAATTATTGAAAGTGCTGACTTACTAGAGAAGTCTGAATATGGTCCTGTTGAAGAAATGATTAAAGCGGCGGTTCGTATTGGGTTGACAAAAGATCTAGGTATTGATTATTTTGAAGATCCTAGGGCTAGGTTAATGAGATTGAAAGACAACAACGGTACAATAAGTACAGGTTGGAAAACACTAGATAGAAAACTCTATGGAGGTATGAATAGAGGAGAGCTTAATATATTTGCTGGAAGTTCGGGTGCTGGTAAAAGTTTATTCTTACAGAATCTTGCAATTAATTGGGTAGAGCAAGGACTCAATGTTGTATACTTTACATTTGAATTAAGTGAAGAATTGAGTGCAATGAGAATTGACTCAATGACAACAGGTGTGCCGACTAATGAAATATTTAAAAACATTGACAAAGTTGAATTAGACGTAAGAATGAAAAAACAAAAACTTGAAGGAAACTTTCAAATTAAGTATATGCCTTCAGGATCCAATACTAATGACATTAGAAGTTATATCAAAGAGTATACCATACAAAGAAAAGTTGCTCCTGATGTGGTGTTAGTTGACTATTTAGATCTTATGTTTCCGATCAATAAAAAAATATCTCCAGCAGATATGTTTATTAAAGACAAATTTGTTTCTGAAGAGTTAAGAAATTTTGCAGTAGAACAACAAGTAGTGCTAGTGACAGCATCGCAACTTAACAGAGGTGCGATTGAAGAAGTAGAATATGATCAAAGTCATATTGCAGGTGGTATCAGTAAGATTAATACTGCTGACAACTTGATTGGTATATTTACAAGTAGAGCAATGAGAGAACGTGGAAGATATCAAATACAGTTAATTAAAACAAGAAGTTCCGGCGGTGTTGGTTCTAAAATTGATTTAGCATTTGATATTGACAGATTGAGAATTACTGATCTTGATGATGATGACGAAGGATCAATGGTATTGCCAAGTTCCGGAGAGTCAATTGCACAGACATTAACTAAAAGAACTTCTACAGTTACAGATAAAAGTCCAGCAAGTGTAGTAGCAGAAAAGACTGAAGTTGCTAAAGATCTTCGTGATTTATTAAAATCACAGCGTCAATCCTTTGATGATTAAAGTAAAATGGGTATTAATTTACGTATTTGTTACATAAATACAAATGAGGCAAGGATATGAAGAAAAATACACGTTCTATATTGGAAGAAATCAGCAGAGTAGTACCTAGTTATGACAAAAATAATATTGTTGAGTCTAGAGCTAATCACGTAATCACATCTGCAATTAATTTAACAAGAATGATCTATGAATCATACGATGAAAGCACGGCTGAAGACCTGTGCAAAAGATTTGTCAACAGCATTAAAACTCAAGATCCAAAAAAGTTTGAACGTGGAATAAAAAAGTTGAACGAATCTGATGAGAGCTAATGATATAATAACTGAAAATACAAATCTTCATCTTACACATCTTGAAGATTTAGCATTGTTCCAAGGTAAGTCAGGCGCAATCAAAGCCATTAACTTTTTAAAGAATCTAACCGAGTTAGCCAAATCCAGCAGTGCAAAGAAATTCAACGTCACTATCAAATGGGATGGATCACCTGCAATATTTTGTGGAATAGATCCTAGTGATGGTAAGTTCTTTGTTGGAACAAAAGCAGTGTTTAACAAAGGCGCTAAACTTAATAAAAGTTTAGATGACATTAATAACAATCATCCAGATACTATACAAAAAGGTGAAACTCAGGATAAAAGTGGACTACGAAAGAAGTTAAGTGTTGCTTTTACTGAATTATCTAAATTAGGAATACAAGGTGTCTTGCAAGGAGACTTACTTTTTACAAGAAGCGATTTAAAGTCAATCTCTTATAAAGGTGAACCTTATATTGCTTTTAAACCAAACACACTTACATATGCATTACCTAGTGGAAGTAACATCGCCAAAGAGATACAACAAGCAGATCTTGGAATAGTTTTTCATACAAGTTATTCAGGAAACAGTTTAGAAGAAATGTCTGCAAGTTTCAATGTTGATCTGTCGAAGCTCAACAAAGTATCTAGTGTTTGGTATGACGATGCATACATCAAAGATTTTACAGGTATAGTTAATCTTACTACAGGTGAATATCAAGCGGTGCAGAAAGCCATACAAGATGCAGAAAGTTATATTGGTAAATCAGGAAATATTTTTGATTGGTTAGAAGCAACAGAACTTGGAAAAGACTTTAAACAAAAAGTACACGCCAATCATAACAATATGGTTAGAGCAGGTGCAATCACGCAAGATCCTAATGCGTTCTTTAATAACTTTGCAAAAGATTATGAAAACAGAATTGAAAAAGAAATATCTAATTTAAAAACAGGAAGAGATGGTCCTGCAGGACAAAGAAAATTACTTGCATTGGAACAATGGAACAAAACTTATTTTGCAAATAAAAATAATATTGAAGCCTGGTATAGTGCCTGGTTAAAACTTACAGCAATTAAAAATACTCTGTATCAGAAGCTTAAAAATATCAAACAAATAGATGCGTTTGAATTACAAGGTGATGAGTATGTTGTTAGTGATCAAGAAGGTTTTGTTGCAGTTGACCACGTTGGCAATGCAGTTAAGATCATTGACAGATTAGATTTTAGCAAAAAGAATTTTGCGAAGGAATCATTAGAATATTCATTCATTAATGACATCACCGAAAGCAGAGCTTTTAGGTCTAGGCAAGAACTAGGAAAATTTACAGCACCAGAAATTGGTAATCTAGTTTATGGTTATATGTTAAGTTTGATACTGATGCACAATGAGTACAAGTATCAAAAAATGGCACAGGACTATTCATCTAGAACATTAAGTTATAACAATTTTGATTTCTTTAGATCAAATGGAACTGATCTGTATTTGTTACTTCATAGTATATTTGGAAAAGGATCAATTATACAATTTAGCAATGACGATTCGAGCGACAAGTATGTTGAAAGATTGCAGTCAAACGTTTTATCAATCAAGAGTCTTTTAAAGTTAATCAAACAAGACAGCCTACCAAACTTAGGTAGTATCTTGATGAGAATGGAACGTGAGTTAAAGATAAGTGATTCAGTTCTAAAGAAGTCACGTAGAATGATTAGTGACTATTCTAGACTTAAACAAAAAGAAAGATATACTTTATTGATTAATATAGAACAATATATTAGAAGTAATGTACCAAAGAGCGAACTGTATAGCATACTTCAACGTATGAATAAAGAAAGACAACTAAACAATCGTATTACAGCACAGTCATCATTGCCTAGCAATGTTGCAGTAGGAGCCAAGTAATGTATTCTTATAATAGTGCTAAAAATTCTTACGTTAAAATTGCAAACACGTTAGAATTATATAAATTTGAAACAAAGATCAAGTTAACACACAATCCACCGGATCTATTAACAGATAGCGAAAAAGACTTTGATCATTTAACACAACTAATTGGTGTTTATGGCAAAATACTGTTCTTTACTACTCCATCGTTTGATGGTAAATCCACGTGGCAGTTTAAATTTGGTGTAGAACAGTCGGACTTGTTTAAGTTTAAAGACGATAATGTAGGAGTATTAACTAAAAGATTCAATAATCTTATTCTCTTTGGTGATGTTTTAATTACAGAAGGAGTAAATACTAATACTTGGATATCTAAGATATAAACGGAGCATAAGATGGATAAAAAACCAGAAACATTAAAACAGGTTCAAATAGCAGGAGATAAAGCTTCTGAAATAGAATTTAATAGCCTCGAAGTACACGTAGCTATTTCACGACAAAGACACGATGAGATTAACTCTAGATTTGATAGAGTCGAAGCACATATGGAAAAACTTGAAGCTAAAATGGAAAAAGGCTTCACTAAAATTGAAAAAATTATTATGTGGACAGCAGGTACTATGTTTTTTACAATGCTTACGATCTTATTAACAACAGTATTTGGAGCAAAGATATTTTAATATGAAGATAGTTGAAGTAACAGGAACACCACAGATATTTGGCAAGTATGGAAATACTGTCAAAAGAAGATATAGATGTCAGTCTGGTCCTAGAAAAGGACGTATTGTGGCGGATCCGGCGACTTGTTCAGCTCCTATCAACATACAAAAAAGAACAACAATGAAGAATACTCGTAGAAAGCAAAAAGGAATACAAGCCAAACGTTCAACTTATACTAAAAAGTATAATCCAACTGCAAAAATAGTTAAGAATTTAAACAAACAAGTTAAATCTAGACGTAGATCTAGTCCAGTGAAGTTAAAGAAACGATAATATGATAATAGCTGAAATTTTACCAACTAATGAAACTAGGATGATCTTTGGTCGTAAAGGCAAAAGTGTCGTTAAAAAGTATCGTTGTAGTTTTGGTCGTAAAAAAGGTCGTATTGTTTCTAACCCAGCTGTATGTAGTGCCCCATTAGATATCAAAAAACGTATGATTATGAAAAAGATGAAAGCTAGAATGGGTGCTAGGCTACAAAGAAAAATAAAATTTACCAAAAAGTTTAATCCTGCATCTCGTAGAGTTGCATCATTGAACAAATCGTTGAGAAGATAAAAATGTCTGAATTACATAAAAATATGCAAAAACTTGCAGAAGATCTCGATAAAAAAGAGGCTTTAAGCAAGACAATTAGTGCTATGGTCAACATAAGTGAAAAAGAAGTTTTAGATAAACTAATAAAAATGACATTAGGGGATTATTTAAACTTGCTTTCTAGCGTAAGATCAAGTAATATAAAACAAATAAAGCAGAAATTAGATTTAGATGAAAATAAAAAACGATATATCGACTAAACAAGATAGAGCATATCCAAATTATGCTACAGCAAAAATGGCTTTAGAACACTTTAGATTTATAAGTGTGTTACTAAAGTATGATGGCATACCTCAGAGCTATGTTAATCATATTCAAGATGAAATTCATAGATTTGAAAAGATTAAAAATCAAACTAAACAAACCTATGATCATATACAGTCTTGTAGACATAAAATTGATTCAATAGTAGAGAGAGCAGTAGTCAAAAGTCTTAATGAAGAATCTTTTAAAATTGCAATCAATACCAAAAAAACAGATGATGGTGTACAACTTGGTGATTATTTGATCAAGACAATCTATCCTTTGAATTCAAGATCTAAGATGTACGATATTGTAGACTTAGGAACCGGATCGGACGTATATTATGGCATTTCACTTTATGAAATAGCTTTCTTATTGACAATTAATACAATTAATAAGTTAAAGAAACATTCAAAAGAGAACCAAGAATTGCTAAAAAATAACTTACAGTATCAACAATTACAAGACTCAATTAAGCAAAATCAGTCTAAATATGATAGCAAAGACACCACTAAACTCGAGCAACAAGCACTACAACCTATTATTACAGGGTTAAAAAACCAACTTTTAATAGTTAAACAATTAGTTAATGCTCAATACAAACACAAGATTAACAGCTAAAAGGTATAAATAATATTGTTATGAAATTAAATGATCTACAATCCACGTATGAAACTAAAATGTCCAGAATTAATAACTGGTTAGAAGAGACTTATGGCTTTAAAGTATACGATCAAGTTGAACTTGAAAAACTTTATACAGTTAAAGCAAATCTAGATGCACAACGTGAAGCATTAAAGCAAAGTCTTCCTTTTAACAGTTACTTAGAAAATCCAGAATACACTAAAAATATTCTTTTAAGTGAAGCAATCGTGTTGATGATAGGTCAAGTTTCAGATGAAGACGTTTCTAAAATGCAATCTCAGAATAACGCAACAGGTGATGCATCACCTATATCAGGAGATGTTAATGAAGAATTAACAGCGGCACAGAAAAAATTACCGCAAGGTTTACAAGATGCTATTGCTAAAAAGCAAGGTGACAAAAAAGAAGAGTCAGCTGAACAAGTTACTGAAGATCAAGATTTAGAAAAAGCAGAAACAGTATTAGCAAGTCAACAACTTGTAGATGAGTTTCAGTCAATGATTGAAGACTTAGGTAAAATGCAAAACGAAACACTAGGTGCTTTAGTAGATAAAATGACAAATGAATTTGGTGCAGATGCGGCCGCTAACTTTAATAACAATATGATGGCAACAATAGATCAGATGTTAGAGATGGCTAGACAGGCAAAAGAATCAGCACAGAACGAAGTATTAACATTGCAAGGTGAAACACCAGCAACGTCAATGACAGCGGACGAACCAGAAGCTGAACTAGACAATGACGACAGTTTAGAAATAGACACAGGTGCTGAAGAACCAGCATCAGGAGATGATTCAGCATCAGGCCCATTAGATGAGCCACTTGGCCGAGCCAAAAAAGACTAATGCGTATCCAAGAAATCACAGAGAATTACTTCGGTGAATTAAAAGCCGATGCTCACAACTTACTGATGAGTGCGTTAGCAAATGGCGAAACTGAAATATCAACAGATAGCCTAGTTAAAGAATTAAACCAAATGAGTTACAGTGTAACAGCACAATCATTGGGTGACCTTTTTAAAGATAGTAAATTAGTAAAGAGTATCAACCCAGATAAAATTTTTCTAAATACAGATAATAATTTGACACAGTACAGTAAAGATGCTACAATGGATAATGAAAAGAAAGTTGCCGGTATGGCAAAGAAAACCATTGATAGAGATCTAAAGTGAAATTATTAGTAGACAAAATTCCATATAAAAAATTAAAGAGAACAACAATAGAAGGCAAACGTTATTACGTTGGCGAAGGTACCAAACCTGTTCCTAGTGTCACAACAATATTAAGTGCCACAAAAGATATGACGGCCCTTAACGCCTGGAAGAAAAGAGTTGGTGCCACAGAAGCACAACGTATCGTAACAGAGTCAGCAAATTTAGGTACAGTCACCCACAAACATTTAGAATGTTATATTGAAGGAGTAGACAGACCAGCCGGCTCGAATCAAGTTTATCAACAAGCAAAACAATTAAGCGATATCATTATTGAAAAAGGTATGTGCCATATAGATGAAGTATGGGGAATGGAAGAAGGTTTGTGTTTTCCAAACTTATACGCCGGAACTGCCGATATGATTTGTACCTACAAAGGACAACCTGTAATAGGTGATTTTAAAACAAGTCGTAAAGTTAAAAAACGTGAATGGGTTGATGATTATTTTATGCAATGTGCCGCCTATGCCCTAGCACACAATGAAGTATATGGTACAGATATACAAGCAGGACTTATTCTTATAGTGTCACACAGCGGCGAATACCAGCAATTTTTCGTAGAAAAAGACGAATTTAAAAAATATACAAATTTGTGGCTTGACAAAGTGGAGCAGTATTATAAAATCGCTAAATAGTTATATTAAAAGGTACACGAGATGACAACAACATATGTAAGATTAAAAAATCGTAGAGGAAACAAAGCAGATCTACCTAAGCCATTAGCAGAAGGTGAGCTAGGATTTGCATTAGACACACGTGAATTATATATCGGCGGTGGATCCCAGAGCGATAAAAATCGTATGGTGCAGGTCAACAATTATGTTAATGCACAGTCATCAGTACAGAGTGATTTAGATAATAGATTAACAGTTTTTAAATTAGCAGGAACAGAAAGTTTTTTAGGTGATGGTGTAAACGCAAACACATTGGCACTTAAAGGTGGAACATTAAGTATACCAACTGGTGCTACTATTTCATCAACAAATCATTTCTATGTAACAAAATACGATCTAGATAACTTTCCAACAATATTAGAGCCAAGTACATATTCAATGGGTAACATTGGATCAAGTACTTTTGATTTTACTTTTACAAGCACTAACATACCAGAAGCAAACACAGTTATCGTGGTAACAAAATGGACAGAGACACCAACTCGAACTGCAATAGCAGGTGCATTGCCATTGTTAGAATCAGATAAAACAAAGGCAAACAATCAGATCCTTGTTGACTATTCTACAGGTACTGGTTTTATTGACACAGATTCAGATTATACACAGACACAAGCCAAGACGGCCTTGGAAGCATTGAATCAAATTTCCACAGCAGATAAAAATGACAGTTTAAGCATACTTGGTAATATTACAGACTTACCACACTCTGTTAGGAAACTTACAATCGATGGCGATTTAAAAATTGATTTAGATTCTCCAGATCAGGCAAGTACAATGACTGCGTTCCTTAATAATTCTCAAGGATCCACAACAGCCACAGTGGCCAATAATATTAAAGTATACACACAAGATTCAAAACCAACATTTGAAAGTAACCAGTACGTAAGCAATACACATTTACTAAAATCAACTATTGCTCACAGTACGTCCAACCAGGTTATGTCGAGTTTTGCTGTAGCTGACAATAATACATTATTTGTTGACTATAGTGTCAAGTACAATACTGCATACGCAGTAGGACAATTACGAGTTATAAGCGATGGTACAAACGCACATTTCGTTGATGATAGAACAGAAACAGATCCGACCAGCGACGTCACTTTTTCTGTAGCAATTAATTCTGGGAACTTAGAATTAAGAGTAAGTAACGGAGGTAGCAGTAACTCTGCAACTGTAAGTTACATATTAAAACGTTGGTTAACACAATAATCTCATAGATAATTACAGTTAACACGTCAAACTCTATCGCATCTTATTGTGGAAAAAAGACAAAAATCGTTTGACAGTAATGTACTATTAGTTTACAATAGTGATATAAATTAGAAGAGTAGAAAAAATGAACAAAGAAAATTTGTATATTATAAAACGAGACGGACGAAAAGAATTACTAGACATCAACAAAGTACACAAGATGACAGAGGCGGCCTGTGAAGGCTTAACTGGAGTATCTTCGTCCCAGGTAGAAATGAATTCTGGATTGCAGTTTACAAGCGATATGTCAACTGATTCGATCCAAGAGATATTAATTAAGTCAGCAAATGATCTAATAGATTTAGATAATCCAAATTATCAATATGTTGCGGCAAGACTTTTATTGTTTAGTTTACAGAAACACGTATATGGTAAGTTTATGCCAAGTGAAGGACACGTTCCATTGAGATTTTTTGTAGCCACAAACATTGAACGTGGAGTGTACGATAAGGCTATTTTAGACAAGTACACAGATGATGAATGGAACAAAATTAACAGTTATCTTAGACACGAAAGAGATTTAAACTTTACATATGCCGGACTTAGACAGGTTGTAGACAAATACCTAGTGCAAGATAGAAGTTCGGGTAAGATATATGAAACTCCGCAGTTTATGTATATGATGATTGCAGTTACTTTATTTGCAAATTATACAAAAACAGACAGATTGAAATATATTAAAAAATATTATAATGCTATCAGTCAATTTAAAATCAATATACCTACGCCAGTGATGGCAGGTGTAAGAACACCAATGCGTCAATTCGCAAGTTGTGTTCTTGTTGAGGTAGATGATACATTGTCAAGTATTTTTACCAGTGATATGGCAATTGGCAGATACATTGCTCAACGTGCCGGAATTGGAATCAATGCAAGTCGTATCAGAGGAATCAACTCTAAGATCAGAGGAGGTGAAGTTGCACACACAGGAGTGGTTCCGTTCCTTAAGAAATTCGAATCGACTGTGAGATGTTGCACACAGAATGGTGTGCGTGGTGGTAGTGCAACTGTGCATTTCCCGATATGGCATCAAGAAATTGAAGACATACTTGTATTAAAAAACAACAAAGGCACGGAAGACAACAGAGTTCGTAAATTGGATTATTCAATTCAAATTAGTAAATTGTTCTATGAGAGATTATTAGAAGATAAAGATATAACTTTATTTTCTCCTCACGAAGTACCAGGGTTGTATGATGCATTTGGTACTGATGAATTTGATGAACTATATAAGAAATATGAACGTAGTAAAAAGATTCATAAGTCAACTATACCTGCTCAAAAGCTATTCGGTGATCTTTTGAAAGAAAGAGCTGAAACAGGTAGAATATATATTATGAATATAGATCACTGTAACACACATAGCTCGTTTAAAGATCCAGTTAAGATGTCAAACCTATGTCAAGAAATTACATTACCTACAGTTCCTTTAGAACACATTGACGGAGATGGAGAGATAGCACTTTGCATTCTTTCCGCTATCAACGTTGGTGCATTGAAAGAATTAGATGAACTAGAAGAGTTATGTGACTTGGCTGTTAGAGCTTTAGATGAAATAATTGATTATCAACAGTATCCGGTCAAAGCCGCAGAAATATCAACTAAAGCAAGACGTAGTTTGGGTATTGGTTATATCGGACTTGCACATTATCTAGCAAAACATCAAGCAAAATATAATGACAAAGATGCATTAAAAGTTGTACACGAATTATCAGAAGCATTCCAGTTTTATCTAATCCAAGCATCAGTTAATCTTGCAAAAGAAAAAGGAAAATGTGAATACTTTAATAGAACAAAATATGCTGATGGCTTGTTACCAATAGATCATTATAAAGAAGAATTAGATGATATTTGCAAAACAAAATTAAAAATGAAATGGGAAAAACTAAGAAAAGAAGTGGTAGAACACGGTATGAGAAACTCAACTTTGTCTGCACAGATGCCATCGGAAAGTTCTTCCGTTGTTAGTAATGCAACAAATGGTATTGAACCACCAAGAGGATTCTTAAGTGTTAAGAAAAGTAAAAAAGGACCATTAAAACAAATTGTTCCTGACTATACAAGACTAAAAAACTTCTATACTTTGCTATGGGATATGCCTAGTAATGAAGGATATATTAATATTGTTTCGGTGATGCAAAAATTCTTTGATCAAGCAATTAGTGGAAATTGGAGTTATAACCCTACACATTTTGAAAATAATGAAGTACCAATGAGTGTAATGTTTAACGATTTGCTTACTACATATAAACTTGGTTGGAAAACATCATATTATCAAAACACATACGATTACAAAACTGATGCTAGTGTAGAAGTTGAAGTAACACCAGTACAAGAGATTGCCGCAAAAGAGTTTGAGCATTTAGATGCTTCAGGAAATAAGCCAATACCACCTGATAGAAAAGACTTCGAAGGTACTGATTCGGAATATGAAGACTATTGCGAAGCTTGTAACATTTAAAACATCAAAGTAATAAATAGGTTAATATATTATGTCAAAAACAGTTTTTAATAGAAATGAAGTAGATTTTACCAAAGAGCCAATGTTCTTTGGAGCGGATCAGAATGTCCAGAGATATGATATTTTCAAGTATCCACAGTTTGATAAATTAAATCAAACAATGCTGGGTTACTTCTGGAGACCAGAAGAAGTTAGTTTGCAAAAAGACAGAAGCGACTATGCCAGCTTCCGTCCAGAACAAAAACATATATTCACAGCCAACTTAAAATATCAAACACTATTAGATAGTGTGCAAGGTAGAGGACCAAGTTTGGCTTTTTTACCTTACGTTTCAAATCCAGAATTAGAAGGTTGTGTTATTACTTGGGATTTCTTTGAAACAATCCATTCACGTAGTTATACACATATTATTAAAAACATATATCCAGATCCTGCAGAAGTATTTGACAAAATCTTAGATGATAAAGAAATTGTTAAAAGAGCAGTATCAGTCACAGAGAATTATGATAGGTTTTCAAAAATGGCTGAGGATTACTTCCACAAAGATATAGGTACAATACAAGATGTAAAGAAACAGTTATATCTTGCAATGGTAAATGTAAACATCTTAGAAGGATTAAGATTTTATGTTTCATTCGCTTGTACATTTGCATTTGGTGAACTTAAACTTATGGAAGGTTCAGCAAAGATTATTTCATTAATTGCTAGAGACGAATCACAACATTTAGCATTAAGTACACACATCATTAAAAATTGGCAACAAGGTGATGATTCTGATATGACAAAGATTGTAAAAGAAAACAAAGACGTTGTGTATGAAATGTATAAAAATTGTGTTCTTGAAGAAAAGGCTTGGGCAAGACACTTAATGAAAGACGGATCTATTATTGGATTGAATGCAACGTTGCTTGATCGTTATGTTGAATTCATTGCTAATAAAAGATTAAAAGCAATTGGTCTAGATCCAATATTTGATCAGCCAGTTACACAAAATCCACTACCTTGGACACAACATTGGTTAAGCTCGTCAGGCTTACAGGTAGCACCACAAGAAACTGAAGTTGAAAGTTATATTGTTGGTGGTGTAAAACAAGACGTAACCAAAGAAACATTTAAAGGATTTAAACTATGATAACAAAAAAATATGAAAAAAATGACATAGTTGCAATCAAGTTAAGTTCAGGTGAAGAAGTTATTACAAAAGTTATCGAAGATAATGATAGTAGTATGCTAGTTTCAAAACCAATTGCACTTGTTGTAACGCCTAAAGGTGCCGCAATGACACAATTTTTAATGATGCAAGATATGAATCAAACAGTTGAATTACAAAAAACACACATTGTATTATTAGCAAAAGCAAACAAAACAGCAAGTGATCAGTATATTGCAACAACAACAAATATACAACCTGCTTCGGCTATGCCAAGCCAACCACAACCAAGCAAAATCATCACATAACATAGTATATAAATACTATTATGCCAGCAGTAACTAGATTAGGTGATAATTGTACAGGACACGGATGTTGGCCTTCTAGGCCAAACAATGGTGCCAGTGAGAACATCTATGCAGACAACATAGCAGTACACAGACAAGGTGATTCTTGGAGTGTTCATTGTTGTCTAGCATTATGTCACGCCAGTACATTGGCATCAGGATCTAGTACAGTGTTTGCAAATGGTATACAGTTAGGAAGAATTGGTGACCCAGTTGCTTGTGGTAGTTCAGTAGCCACGGGATCTGGTACAGTTTTCGCAGGAGGATAAAATGGCAAATAAAATAATATCAGGAACATACTACGATAACTTAAACTTTCCAGATGATCTTGTACCCAAGACAACTCAGGTAAGTGAGACACAAACCAAATTAATTCAAAGTGGTGCTCTTGAACTTGTTGATCACACAGATCCGTTTGGAAGATCTTGTAAGGCATATGCTGGATTTAAAAATCCACACGATGACAATATACAAAAAATTGCACAAATATTAAACCAACAAAAAGCAGGATTACCAGATGGATGGAACGCAACCAATTATGCTGATCGTGTAGCAGTTGATGGAAGTTTGTTAGGTCCAGGTCAAACAACAAGAATTTTAACAGATGCAGAAATTAACGATATAAATTTCGTAGAAGGTGCTCTTAAAGATATAACATATCTAAGTAATAGGCAAAGTGGAATGTGTGTCTCAGAACTCGGTGCAGGAGCAAGTCCTTGGACAACCTTAGGACAAACTGGTACATACGGAAACAGTGTAGCTATACCGACAACACCAAGTTACCCAGGAGGAGTAGTAGTTCCCGGTCTATCAACTTATATGAGTACGTTGTCATCATTTAGTCAATTGGCAACAACACTAGGATCAATACCAAACGTATCATCTGGTCCTTGTGCGTTTATTGAAGATGCACTTGGAGGAATTATGAAAGCTGGATCAATATTGGGAGAGATACTTGGAAAAGTTTTACAGGTTGCTGGTATACTGGCATTCGCAATGGGTGTTATAGGATTAGCAAAATTATTAATTGACCTGATAAAAGATGATTTGAAATATCTTGGAAATACCATTGAGAAATTAATACAATGGGCATTAGCTGGATTACTTACAAATTTAGCAAAAGATCCTTGTATGGCATACTTAATGACAGCGGGTATAGCCACTTTTAGCACATTGAAAACTCTAGATTTAATATAGACTTGACAAAATACTATATCACTGTATAATTACTATTACAACGTTGATGTTTTTGGAATAAGTTTTAGGGACCTCGGGGCAGTACCGAGCACCTCCACCATAAACACATTAAGCATACTACTAATGGTGTGCTTATGATGGGGGTGAACTAGGATCGACCGGAATGTAAAGAAAAATGGAGTTGTCCGGAGGGAGCTCGGTTAACGCGACAAAACTACAAATGCAGATGAAAATCTAGCACTTGCGGCCTAATTAGTTAGGCTAACGGGGTTGGCAACTGACCTGGCAACAGAATAGTTGCACTTTTTATAAAGGCAAAAAATGACAGTAAAAGAAAAAATTAAACAATGGTCAGAAAATTTATCCTTATTGCAAGGAACAGAAAGACTTGAATATTTGTTAGATCTTGCTAAACAGTCAACTACAATGGATTCAGCTAAACGTATTGATGAAAGACTTATTGCAGGTTGCATAAGCCAAATTTGGGTTGACGTGATGGTAGAGAATGATACAATAAAAGTTGAATATGACAGTGATGCACTTATAACCAAAGGAATAACAAATGTCATATGCGATTGTTTTAATAACAGTTCGGTAACAGATTGCAACACCATAATAGTTGATGATTTCAAATTATTAGGAATAGCAGAATTACTTACAGCACAGAGACAAAATGGATTAGGAAACCTAATAACTACAATATTATCTAGATCAAAACAATTGACAAATACACAAAATAAAGTATAATTAATATAATAACTTGGAGAGATGGCAGAGTGGTTGAATGCACCGGTCTTGAAAACCGGCAAAGGCGCAAGTCTTTCGTGAGTTCGAATCTCACTCTCTCCGCCACAAAAGGAATAGAAATGAAAAAAGATATTGAAGCGATAGATCAAGTTACTAATGAAGTATATCAAAAGATGTTTAAAAAAATGACTGCATTATTACAAGAAAATGATGCCTTTGTAGTAGCGTCAACTATGTTGGCTCAAAGTTTAAGATTATATAAGACTATTATGCCTGATGAAGAATTCCTAAAATTAATGAATCATATGGCTAGTCAAGATTATCAAGATATACAACCGTTCGAAGAACATAATTACAGCAACACACTTCATTAATCACTTGATTTTTGTTCATTATTATAGTAGTATAAAGATATGACTTATTATGTAAACGATGCCTGTGTAGGTTGCAAACATACTGACTGTGTAGAGGTATGTCCTGTAGATTGTTTCTATGAAGGTGAGAACTTTTTAGCAATTAACCCAGATGAATGCATTGATTGTGGAGTCTGCGAACCAGAATGTCCAGTAGATGCAATCAAGCCTGATTCGTTTGATGAACCAGATAAGCAGTTTTGGTTAGACAAAAATAAAGAACTTTCTGAAAAATGGCCAGTACTGACGTCAATGCTTGAAGCATTACCAGACGCAGAAAAATATAAACCTGAAAACTATAAAGAAAATAAAAAGGATTTACTTTCAGAGAATCCCGGTAAAGGAGATGAAGGATAGTATGAGCAAAAAATTTAGTGAAAAATGGAAAGAGGAAAGAGAGAAAAAAAGAAGAATGAAAAATGAAAAAAAAGGAATACCTAATCCACCTGCAGATGACAAGATTGGTCAGACTCTTGACAAAGCATTAACAAGTGAACAGCGAATTGATCTAAAACAGTTTGAAGGAAGACATCTCTTTATTGCCACACCGGCATACGGTGGTATGGTTGGTGAAGCATATCTTAAAGCAATGGTGAGAGTAGGAATACTTTTCAAGACTTATAATCTACATTTTACATTGGCCACTATTGCTAACGAAAGTTTGATTACTAGAGGTCGTAATACATTAGTATCGATGTTTATGAGTGATCCAAAGTTCACTGATATGATTTTTATTGATGCTGACATTCATTTTGATGCTGAATCAATTATCAAGATGTGGTCTAAGAATGTTGATATTGTGGTTGGGGCATATCCAAAGAAGATGATAAATTGGAAAGGCATCAGAGATTCTGCTATCAGAGGCGACAGTGAAGAAGAACTATTAAAACATCAAGCATCATATGTAATGAACATTAAAACAGACGGTACAGGTCGTGTACCTATGCAGAATGGATTGATACCTGTGTATGATGGCGGAACTGGTTTTATGATGTTTAAGAAATCAGTTATTGAAAAAATGATTGAAAAATATCCAGATCTCTGGTACAAGAATGATTTAAACACAGATCCGGAATATAACAAATGGTGTTACGCACTATTTGATACACTGATTGATCCAGACACAAAAAGATACCTTTCTGAGGATTATACGTTTTGTCGTAGATGGCAACAACTCGGTGGAACGATTTGGATGGATCCAACTATAGAATTAGATCATCAAGGTGCTTACTTGTTTAAAGGAAACATTTCTAATCAATTTACATATAATGGTCCAGGAGATCAACAAACTAATGATGCTATTATGCAAAGTCAAAAGCCACCTAAACCAAATGACAACGATGTTGATGAGATGCAAAAAATACAAGAAAAACTAAAAAATGAAAAATCAGAATAATCATTACTGGTTAACGTGGACAGTACCAGAACAGTTAGCACTAGATTATGTTTTTAAACTTGCTCTTTTTTTGATTATCATACCTTTTCTTTTTGGACTTCATTTTACTAAACTTGGATTAGTTGTTAATCTTATTTTAATAGATGTTATAATGTATATGAGTTATAAGAAAAGAGAGTTGTTATAAACACAGATGTTTAAGTTGTTAAAAGATTTCTGGATATCAAGTTACAATTCAGATAGGATTGCTTTTTGGTATGAGTTAGTGTCAGTAGTTTTTACAATAGTAGGATCAGTGCTTCTAACATTTGGTGCACCTAATCCTAATATGTCGTATGTTTTTCCAATATATCTTATTGGGTCTATTACGTTAGCTATTGGATCATATAGAAGAAGAATTATATGGACAACAATATTGGCAAGTTGGTTTACAATAATGAATGTGATAGGAAATATTAAGGTATTTTTTGATGTTTAAAATAAAAGATTTATATCATATAAAAGGAAAAAGAATAAAACATATATCTAAAAAAGAACAAAAAATAGACTGGGTAGGTGGAAGCTGTGTTTATAAAATTTTAATTGATGATGAACTCGTACACGTAGGAAGATCAGATACTTGTCGGAAGCACGGAGGCGCCGAAAAAACAAGGAAAGCAATAGTCCAACTATTGGGTTGGGAAAAGAATAATCCAGGTATTAAAACAACAAAAAATTGGAAATATTTACGTGAAAAATATGGCTCAATATATACGGATGATATTAAAGTAGAAATACTATTTACAAACAACATAGAAAAGTTGTATAATAAAGAGAAGATATGATGTTTAGAAATAGTGATAAATTGTTACATTTAGTTCTAAAAGAACTTTGTAAGTTTGCCGAAAAGAACACTTACAAACACTACCCTAATGACAGCATATTTAAATCGTTAAAATGGTTGTCTGAGAATACCAAAGATATGAAACTAGAATATACTGAGTTGTATGCAATTTATACTTGGTACAAGATAGACAGACCTAAAAGGAATATCAATAAACAAGACCTTGGTGTCAGTATGATGTATTATGAACAAGATACAAAAATGTTGGCTCGTGCTGTTGCACTAAGAAAATTTAGTAAAAAACTTTTTAAAGGAGGAGATTATGAACCAGTTATCGGGACTAACCAAGCGACACAAAAATCTATCAGACAAAGTGAATCAGTTAGAAAAAGAACGTAGGTTAAATAGAACGTTTAGTCATAAGTCTGAATTAGTTAAGTTAAAAAAAGAGAAGCTCAAAATAAAAGAGCAGATGAAAGAGGAATAAAAATGTACGAATACCAGTGTAGAATTTTAAGAGTGATCGATGGAGACACTGTAGATATTGATATTGATCTAGGATTTGGTGTATGGATGCACAGAGAAAGAGTGCGTTTATACGGAATAGATACACCGGAATCAAGAACACGTGACTTAGAAGAAAAGAAATTTGGTCTATTAGCGAAAGCATATGTGAGAGATCATTTGCCAGTGGGATCTATACAGACATTAATTACCATCAAAGATGGCAAAGGTAAGTTTGGTCGTATACTTGGAAAGTTTAAAGTAGGCAATGAAATATTAAATGAAAAGATGATTAAAGACTATCAAGCAGTTGAATATAATGGACAATCAAAAGATGACATCGTAAAAGCTCATCTAGAAAATAGAAAAAAACTGATCGAAAATGTCAAGGATTGATTTACACGGGTTTACAATTCACGATGCTTGGAGATTTTTCCACCAATGGGTGCAAGAGGCACAAAAAGATAATACAGTGAAGTCAGTAACAGTAGTCACAGGGCAAGGCCAAATATACAAAGAATTTCCTGGTTGGTGCGATAATATGAGTTTTATTAGAGATATACAACCACATTTTGGTAATGGTGCGTATCATATATCTTTTTATAAAAATAGGAATAGATAAATGAAAACAGTCGTTTTAGTTACAGGTGGATTTGATCCATTGCACAGCGGACACATAGAGTACTTCAAAAGTGCTAAACAGCTTGGAAATAAGTTAGTTGTTGGCATAAACAGTGATGAATGGCTTATTCGTAAAAAAGGAAAGCCTTTTATGCCTTTTAAAGAAAGACTTGCAATAATTCAATCATTGAGTATGGTAGATGATGTTGTGTCTTTTGACGATTCTGATGACACTGCCTGTGGAGCCATATATAAAACAATGGCTACAATGAGTTTTGATAAAATGATATTTGCCAATGGCGGAGATAGGACAAAGGCCAATATACCGGAAGAAACTACATATGCTAATAAAGTTGATTTCATATACGGAGTAGGTGGAGATACTAAAAGAAACAGTAGCAGTTGGATACTTGAAGAATGGAAATCAGCTAAAACAACAAGATCTTGGGGTTGGTATAGGGTACTAGATGACAAAGAAGGATATAAAGTAAAAGAATTAGTAATCAGTCCACATTCTAAATTAAGTACACAGCGTCATTTTAAAAGATCTGAACATTGGTATGTTCTAAAAGGAAAATGCAGTGTAAAAACTATCCAAGAAGATCAAGATGCAATGGAAGTGGATCAGTATCATTTAAGACAACACGAGAGCTTTGTTATTCCAGTAGGCGTCTGGCATCAGGGTATAAACACCACTGACAGTCCTTGTCATATACTTGAAGTACAATACGGATCTGAATGTATAGAATCTGACATTGAACGTAGGTATCCAGAAAGCTACACCACTGAGGAAATAGTTGAAGCAACAAATAACCTACTTGAGTAACTTTTTAATGAACTTTAATAAGTACGACTGATGAAGCTACCAATTTTTTCAACAATCTTATGGAGATATGCCAGATGGTACAATAGAACCCACAGGCATAGATTTCTATACGAGCCTGGTGATCATTATATGGGTATGGGATTGAAGAAAAGACGTGGGCATATCACTAAAAACAAATCCACAATACAAAAAGATAATACTTGACTTTAAAGCATTATTAATGTAGTATTAATAATGAGGACTAAACGTCAACCCTCACTAAACACTCTGCCGTTAGAAACAGGAGATACATATGAGTAAACACTTTAGTACAAAAAAATACGGACACAACATTGGGTTGAGTGCAGTTTTTAGACAACCAAATGCAGATCATTCACATTGTCATTTGCTACACGGATACAGTTTAGCATTTACATTTACATTTGGATGTGATAAATTGGATAACAAAAACTGGGCAGTTGACTTTGGTGGACTTAAACCTTTGAAGGCTTGGTTAGAAGATAACTTTGATCATAAACTTGCACTAGACAAAGCAGATCCACATCTTGAAAAGTTTAAAGAATTAGAAGCATTGGATTTAGCAGAGATTAGAATCTTTGATGGAGTAGGCACAGAGAAGTTTGCCGAACACGCCTTTAACTTTGCAGACAAACTTATTAGAGAAGCAACAGACAATAGATGTTATGTTGTTAAAGTAGAATGTGCCGAACACGGCGCCAATTCTGCCATATTTTCTAAATAAATAATACTATGGTATTGACTTTCTTAACATTGCTCTCGGCATTGTCGATTAGTGCAGTTGCAATATTTTATTCTATAGCAGGATTGGCGGCTATATTCGCCGGTGCGGCAATTCCTATTATGATAATGGGATCTGTACTTGAAGTAGGTAAATTAGTCACAGCATCTTGGTTATATCAAAATTGGACCAATGCTCCAAAACTGATAAAATATTATCTAGCAATAGCAGTGTTTGTGTTGATGTTTATAACGTCAATGGGTATATTTGGATTCTTATCTAAAGCTCACGTTGAACAAACAGCACCAAGTTCTTTGATTATAAACAAAATTGAACAAATTGATGATCGTATTTTACGTGAAAATAACAAGATATCTAGATTTAAGATTGATTTACAAAGATTAAATACCGGAGAAGATGTTAGAGTTGATAGTTTAGTTGATTCAGAGCAAGACAAATTACAAAGTATATATGAACGTATTGATAAAGAAGTAGCAAGTATTACTTCAATAGCCAATCAAAGCATACAAACACAAAAAGATAGAATTGCTCAAGCCAAAGAACGTGCTGATAGAGATATTAAACAAATACAAGAAAGAATGAAAGGTGCCTTTAGTAAGTCTAAATTTGATAAAGAAATTGATCAAGTAAGAAAGAATGAAGTTGCAGTAGCGGCCTCGGCACAAAAAGAAATTATATCAATACAAAATAAGCTGAATAGTGATATACAAGCAATTAAAGACAAGTATTCATCACAGATTACAACAATTAATGAAAAAATAAATGAGTTGAGCACTCAGGCAAATTTAAAGACCGGTGATATTGATGTAAAAATAAAACAGATTGAAGATAAACTTGTTGTTTCTTATGGTGAAGTTGATTCTTTGACAGAAGAAAAGTTTTCATTACAGACTGAGATTAAAAAGATTGAAGTAGAAGTAGGACCTATCAAATACATTGCAGAGTTTGTTTATGGAGAAACAGCAGATAAAAATATGCTTGAAGAAGCAGTTAGATGGGTCATTATCATTATCATATTTGTATTTGATCCATTAGCAGTATTAATGTTGATTGCGGCCAACTACAGTTTGAAACAAAGATATGGAAAAAGCATAGAAGATTTTGCTGAAAGTAGATTTAATAAGAACTTAGATGACCAGGCAGGTGTAGAACCTGATGAGTACTGGAAAGAACGTTATGATGAAATGAAAAGCCAACTTGATGTTTTTAATGCTTTAAAAGATAAAGAAAACGCCAATGGTGAGATCTCAGGAGTTAAACCAGGAAAGACAGAACAATTAAAAAACTTTGCTGAACGTGAAAAAGCTGAAAAACAAGCATTAGAAGATTATGCTAAAAAGCATCAGGAAGAAGAAATAGTAGATCCTCTTTATGAAGATGGACTACCTGATTTTCTTAAAGATGAACAATCACGTGAACAACAGGTTAAGGAACAATATTGGAAGCAGGATATACAAAAAGAAGAATTGCCCGATCCAAACAAACCTAAAAGTAATGAAGACGAATCTAAAAAAAAAGACTAACTGATAGTGATAACAAATTAGAAAAAAAGACTATTGACATTCAAGACAATCTTAATGTAAAATTAAAAGAACAACAGAAAAATATTAATATGGACGGAATACACCCAGGCGTAAAAGCATCGTTACAATACGATCCAAGAAGCACTAATCAATATTCACAGAATAAAGAATGGATATCAAAATGGTTGAAAAAGAATAAATGAGTAATACAATAGAAATGAAATGCTCGTTTTGTGAAAAACCTCGTGCTGATGCACAGAAATTAATTGCTGGTCCAAAAGACAATTTTATCTGTGATGAATGTGTAGATTTGTGTCATTCGATTTTAAGCGAGACTAAACAAGATAAAAAGTCAAGTGATATAACAGCACCTGATCCGCGGAAACTATTTGAGTTCCTACAACAACACGTGATAGGACAAGAACAAGCAAAGAAAGTTTTAAGTGTAGCAGTATATAATCATTACAAAAGAGTAATTAATAATATTAATGAAGAGAACTCAGAAATAGAGAAATCTAATATATTATTATTAGGACCGTCCGGTTCAGGTAAAACTCTAATGGCAAAGAAAGTTGCCGAGTACGTTGACGTGCCTTTTGCTATAGCAGATGCAACAACACTAACTGAAAGTGGTTACGTAGGAGATGACGTTGAAAATGTAATTACTAGATTGTTATCACAAGCAGACTTTGATGTTGAAAAAGCACAACGTGGAATTATATACATTGACGAAATAGATAAAAAATCACGTAAGTCTGAAAATACTTCAATAACGAGAGATGTATCAGGTGAAGGTGTACAACAAGCATTGTTAAAAATCATCGAAGGGACATTAGTACGTGTTCCACCACAAGGCGGAAGGAAACATCCTGGCCAAGAAATGATTGAATTAGATACATCTAATATTTTGTTTATTTGCGGAGGTGCATTTGTTGGCTTAGAAAAAACTATGGCAAGTAGATCTACTAAAGGAAGCAGAATGGGATTTGGAGGAGATTTAATAAAAACAATACAAGATCTTGCAAAAGTAGAACCAGATGATTTAATCAAATATGGATTAATACCAGAGTTAGTAGGTAGATTACCAGTAATAGTTGGTTGCAAAGAATTAACTGACGAAGATTTAAAATCCATATTGTTGAATGTAAAAAATAGTTTAATTGAACAGTCAAAAAGATTATTTAAAATGGAAAACATAGAACTTGAGTTTTCATCAGATGCAGTTGATTACATAGTGGAACAAGCTTCTTTAAAGAAACTTGGTGCCCGTGGTTTAAAAACAGTGCTTGAAAATGGAATATTAAATACACAATATGATTTACCATACTATGCTAGTCAAGGAGTTAAAAAAATTGTTATTAGTAAAGATACGTTCTTTAACAAAGAACCTTTACTGGTATATGACCAAGAGATGTCCTCATAATAGATGAAAAAACCTTTTCATAATAAAAGATCTGAAAAACCATTAATCAATTACAATATTAAATCAATGGAAGTGAGATTAGTTGGAGAAGATATGAATGACATTTTAAGAAGAGATGATGCAATACAAATGGCAAAATCATCTGGAGAAGATCTTGTTTGTATTAATACTAAAGTAAATCCACCTATATGTAGAATAATGGATCACGGCAAGTATCTGTATGAAAAGAAGAAGAAACAGAAAATGCAGGACAAAAGGAACAGGGAGAATGCAGTTGAAGTAAAAGAAATACAATTCAGCCCACGTACTGACATCGGCGACATTTTAGTTAAAACCAAAAAAATACAGGAAATACTTGATGATGGTGATAAAGTGAAGCTAGTAATGAAAATGCGTGGTAGAGAAAATGCATTGAAAGAATTCTGCGATGAACAGTTTAAAAAATTCGTTTCCAACATAAGTAGTTTTGCATATGATAATCCACCTAAACGTTTAGGAAATAAAATACTTGCAATTTTAAAGAAACCTGTTACAATACAAGATAACAAAAGAGAAAAAAATGGAAAATAAACCAAGAAACAACTTCAAGCCCAGAAACAACAATTTTGACAGCTTTCAGCCCAAGAAGAAATTTGTTAAAAAAGAGCAACCAAAAGGTATGGAAGTTACAGTGTATGACAATGACATTATGAAAGCCTGGCGTATACTTAAACGTAAGCTAGTTAATGACAATGTACTACAAGAGATCAAAGACAGAAGGTATTACCAGAAGCCAAGTGAAAAAAAACGTGTAAAACGTAAAGAAGCTATTAAAAATGAATATAGAAGACAGATTAAAGCTTCTCAGACAACTGGCGTACCATTTGGAGACTTTGATCCTTTAAAACAAACCTTTAAAACTAAGAAAAAAACCGGTAACAAAAAGAGATAAAAACACCGTATAATTCTTATATTTTAAAATTTAGTATAAATATAGTTGTATTATTTGCAAATACAATAAAGATACAAAAAACTATATATAGGAGCATAAAAATGGCACATCAAATTACGATTACTGTTACTCTACCAAATGCAGAAACAAGTATATATGCAGGCGGAGAAATCAGAACAGCAATGGAAGCCGTGTTACAGGCATCACAAGATGCAGGTAAATTACAATCGATCAATACTGATACAGATGGTCTAGTGACAACAACAGTTGTTACTTACGATTCAGAAGATTCAGCTAATGAAGTTAGTAACCACGCAGACTACCAAGCATTCAGAGAAGCCTCAGATGCACACGCAACTGAAAATGGCATTGTTATAACAATGTCAACAGCAACAGTATAACACTTAATATTTTTACTAGCTGTTTTATACAGCTAGTAAATTATTCTTAATAAATCTCTTTACAAAATTATAAATTTACCATATAATAATTATAATTATTAACAGTGGAGAACTTCGCAATGGCAATAGATAATATAATTAAGAATGCAGACGACTTAACCGAAGTAATTGCTAGAATGGACAAAAGTCAAAGAGATTTGTTCTACAAGATGATGGTTGAGAGATATCCAAATCTAGCAAGTGATATGACAGTTGCTTTTCAATTTGCTTTGGAAGATCACCACCGTAGTAAAAAGTAGGGTGGTTAGCTCAGTTGGTAGAGCATCTCGTTTACACCGAGGGGGTCAAAGGTTCGAGTCCTTTACTACCCACCAAATACACCTTGGGGGTGTAGCTCAGTTGGTTAGAGCGACCGCCTGTCACGCGGTAGGCCGAGGGTTCGAGTCCCTTCACTCCCGCCACTAATGAAAGAAGTACAATGGTAAATCTCTATAACTTTGTAGATAGCATAAAAGACTTCCCTGTTAAAGGAATAGTTTTTAAAGATATTAGTCCTATATTAGAAAATTATGAAGCACTAAAAATTGTCAAAAACAATCTTGTTGCAATAGCAAAAGATTATCAACCTGATTATATAGCAGGAATTGATGCAAGAGGATTTTTATTCTCAACGTTGGTTAGCCAACAATTAGGAGTAGGTTCATTGATGATTAGGAAACCAAATAAACTACCTGGTAAATTAATAGAACAAACATATACACTCGAATACGGCAGTTCATCTTTAGCAATACAAAAGGCAAGAGATATCAAAGGCAAGAGAGTGGTGCTAGTTGATGATCTGTTAGCTACAGGCGGAACAATAAAGTGTGCAGAAGACTTAATACATAAAGCCGGAGGCAACGTTGTGCTGTCAATGTTTGTAATTGAATTATCATTGTTAAACGGTTCAACACAGTTAACGTCACCTGTAAGATCGGTATTACAATATGGTTGATAAAAAAGATTGTGTAATATTAGTTGCTTTAGAAAATGAATTACCCAAGAATTTGATGCCAGACTGGAATATTGTATACACTGGTGTAGGAAAAATTAATGCTTCTATATCTATTGTCAAGGCATATCACGAATACAATCCAAAGTTAATCATTAATTATGGAACAGCAGGAACATTAAACAAAGGACTTTCTGGACTAGTTCCAGTAACAGTATTCAAACAGCGAGATATGGATGTAACCGGACTTGGTTTTGAATTTGGACAAACACCGTATGAAGACGATAGTACAATCAGTTTTGATGATGATGGATATTCCTGTGGAACAGGAGATAACTTTGTTATGTCTGATCCTAAAATAAAAACAGATCTAGTTGATATGGAATCATATGCTTATGCAAAATTCTGTAAAGAACATAACATTGACTTTCTATGTTATAAGTACATATCTGATAATGCTGATAAAAATGCTCCAAAGGATTGGCCAGAGTTAGTTGGAAATGGTGCTGATGCTTTTTTAAATATGGAATTTATAAATGGAAATTGATAGTTTAAAACTAAGACAACTGCAAATTGAATCAAGCATAGCACTACAAGTGTTACAAAATGCAGACAATCTATCTTTATCTAGTATAAACCAAAAAGTCGACCACGATAGTACTATATTTTATAAACAAGTTCTAAAAGTTTTTGTTGAAGAATATGGCGATTTGCCAACTAAAACAGAAATTGGCAAAAAAATAAAATTAATACATCCTATATAGGTCGCAATTTACATAATCGTTATTATATAATATACAACAATAAATATTAAGACACAGTGCTATATGTATAGGCTGTTGACAAACCCTTGCTTAATATAAAGGAGGAAAGCAGTATGAGTAAAATAATTGGAATTGACTTAGGTACAACAAATTCTTGTGTTTCTGTAATGGAAGGATCAGATCCTAAAGTCATTGAAAATACAGAAGGAGCAAGAACTACACCAAGTGTAGTATCGATCTCTGATCAAGAAACATTAGTAGGAATGCCTGCTAAAAGACAAGCAGTAACAAATCCAGAAAATACTATTTTTGCATCAAAACGTTTAATTGGTAGACAATTTGATAGTAACGAAATACAAAAAGACATCACGACATTACCCTATAAAGTAATTAAGTCTGATAAAGGCGATGCTTGGGTAGAAACAAATGGAGAAAAATACTCACCGAGTCAAATATCAGCTAAAGTATTAGTTAAGATGAAGGAAACGGCCGAGAAATACTTGGGTCAAGAAGTAACTAAAGCGGTAATAACAGTTCCTGCGTACTTTAATGACTCACAAAGGCAAGCGACCAAAGACGCTGGTAAGATTGCTGGATTGGAAGTGGAAAGAATTATAAATGAACCAACTGCGGCGGCATTGGCATACGGACTTGACAAGAAAAAATCAGGTATGGTTGCTGTGTACGACTTAGGTGGTGGTACATTTGACGTATCTATACTAGAAATAGGCGATGGCGTGTTTGAAGTTAAATCCACAAACGGTGACACAACACTGGGTGGTGAAGACTTTGATGCTACAATCACAGATTATATCATTTCTGAATTTAAGAAAGAAAGTGGAGTTGATTTAACTAACGACAAGTTAGCAGTTCAACGTGTGAGAGAAGCGGCAGAGAAAGCCAAGATTGAATTATCAAGCACAACACAAACTGATATCAGTTTACCTTTTATCACAGCAGATAAAACTGGACCAAAACATTTAAATGTTAAAATAACAAGAGCAAAATTAGAAGGATTGGTAGAATCTTTAGTACAAAGAACAATTACTCCTTGTAAGACAGCATTAAAAGATGCCGGTGTATCACAATCTGATATTACAGAAGTAATTTTAGTTGGTGGTATGACTAGAATGCCTAAAGTAAATGAAACAGTGAAAACATTCTTTGGCAAAGATCCACACCAAGGTGTTAATCCAGATGAAGTGGTGGCATTGGGTGCCGCTATTCAAGGCGGAGTACTACAAGGCGATGTAAAAGATGTACTTTTACTTGATGTAACTCCTCTGTCGTTGGGTATTGAAACACTAGGAGGTGTAGCAACTAAACTGATAGAAAAGAACACAACAATACCGACAAAGAAAAGTCAGGTGTTTTCTACTGCTGATGACAATCAACCATCTGTTACAATTAAAGTTGTGCAAGGTGAAAGACAAATGGCAGATGATAATAAGTTATTGGGTAATTTTAATCTTGAAGGAGTTGCACCAGCACCAAGAGGTGTTCCGCAAATTGAAGTATCGTTTGACGTAGATGCAAATGGTATTTTAAATGTTTCAGCAAAAGACAAAGGTACTGGAAAAGAACAAAAGATCACAATCCAGGCATCAGGTGGACTTGATGATAGTGAAATAGAAAGAATGGTCAAAGAAGCAGAAGCTAACAAAGAAGAAGATCAAAAGAAAAAAGAGTTAGTTGAAACTAAAAACCAAGCTGAAACTATGATACACTCAATAGATAAACAGATGTCCGAACACGGTAGCAAGTTATCTGAAGAAGAAAGATCAGCAATTGAAACTTCAAAAATAAAAGTTTCGGAATCTTTGAAATCCGATGATATTACACAGATGCAAGAAAGTATCAAACAACTTGCTGAAGCTAGTATGAAACTTGGAGAAGCTGTTTATAAAAATCAACAACAAGAAGAAACATCAGAATCAAAAGACAAGAAAGACGATGATGTAGTTGATGCTGATTTTGAGGAAGTAAAAAAAGACTAAAAGAATTTGTACAGTAATTGCTGTATAAATAAGTGTGTAGATTGCTTTAGATAGGATCTACATTTATATTAACTTGCTTAACAAAGGAGTACAATTATGACAAGAAACAATCTATCTATTTTTAATCAGTTACGTCCAGTAACTATTGGCTTTGACAACGTGTTTGATCATTTCGAAAGAATGTTCGAAGATGATGTTTTTAGAGCACCAACTGTAAACTTCCCACCTTACAACATTGTAAAGACTGGTGAATACACTTATGATGTAGAACTTGCACTTGCTGGTTTCTCAAAAGAAGATATCACTGTGGACTATGCTGATAATATTTTATCAGTAAAATCTGTAAAGAACACAGATGAAAATAAAGAAAATGATGGTGTATTACACAGAGGAATCTCGAAAAGATATTTCTCAAAGTCATTTACTATTGCAGATGATGTAGAAGTAAAAGGTGCAGAGTTAAAAGACGGCTTACTTAGAATCTCTTTGGAAAGAATTATTCCAGAATCTAAAAAAGCTAGAAATATTGCAGTAAAATAACAAATACTTTATCAATACTGGGAGGAAACTCCCAGTATTATTTTAAATTACATACATTACCTTTTTTTTATAAATAACTGTATGCAACACAATAATAATAAAACTTTTCTTGAATGGTGGTGGTTCTTTTGTTCTTTGATACTAATCACCTTTATATGTTACACACTAGGCGTATTTGAAGCAATATGGACAGCGGATCAAACTAAAATAAGTTTTATAATTTTATCATTGTTTACAGTGATGTCATTATATTGCGGACGGCAATCCTGGATATTGTCAAAAATACAAAGACAAAATTTGCCTTTAGATCCTTCTTTGAAAAGTAGATATGAGTTTGGTTGGTTTGCTAGTGAGATATGTTTAACTTTAGGTCTAATTGGTACAGTTAGTGGATTCATTCTTATGTTATATGGTGTGTTCTCTGACTTAAACGTTAATGATACTGAGAGTGTACAACAGAGTTTAAAGAATATGAGTTTAGGTATGAGTACAGCACTTTACACAACATTAGTTGGTCTAACAGCCGGATTAGTTCTTAAACTTGAATACTTTAGATTAGAAGTACATTTTGACAATTATGTGAAGTTAAAAGCCAATGAGACGAGAAAAATATAAATCTAGTGTTGCTTTCATAGACCTTTTGTTTAATATAACAATCGGGTTGGCTATGTTATTCATAGTTGCTTTCCTATTAATAAATCCTATAACAAAAAAAGGTGATGTTATTGTGAAAGCAGAATTTATAATAACAATGAGCTGGCCAAAAGAAAGCAAAGATGATATAGACTTATATGTTATGGATCCTCAAAAAAATATAGTCTACTTTAGACAAAGAGATAAAGGACTTATAAATCTAGATAGAGATGACTTAGGTTATTCTAATGATATAGTTATAACTGATGCAGGATCTTACACGACAGATTTCAATGAAGAACACGTAACAATTAGAGGTATAGTTCCCGGAGAATACATAGTGAATGCACACTGGTTTTCTAAAGCCAACGGAAGAGTTGGAGAAACCAATGCAGTTGTTAGCCAAACGATGGAAGTATCAGTAAAAATTGAAAAGTTGAATCCTTACAAATTAGTATGGACAGGAAAAAAGATACTCACAGGCACTGGGGATGAAGTAACTTTTTTAAGATTTACAATAGATAGTGAAGGTGCTGTAATTGGTTCCAATCAGCTGGACTATCCTTTAGTTTTAGAAAAATCAAAAACTAATGGAGTAACACCATAATGATTTTAGCACACACTTTAGTTGTTATTGGAGTAGCAATATTGGTTAGTTTCTTGGTATTAGTATTAGCATACGTCAGTAAGTTAAAATTATTCACAAGAATATTTTCTTCAACTATTGCTGTGCTTACTGTTATATGTTTACATCTTTCATTAGAAAGTATGTATGGTTGGCCACATCAGACTGAATTTCCTACAGGAAAGTTCTTTTTAATTAGCTACCACGTTCCAGAAGGACAAGAACGCATCAATGTATGGGTTATAAAAAGAAATAAGAATAAAAATTGGCTAACTAACTTGGTTAATAACGATAGACATCCACGCAGTATTAGTGTATACTATACAAAACAATTACATAAACAGTTACAGGATATAAAGAAACAAGCTAAAGGAAGACCATATCCAGTAGAATTTAAAAGTGTAGTTGGTAAAAAGAAAAATGATAACCAAGATAACCAAGATAAAACAGAACAAAAGAATTACGTCTTACCAGACGTAACTACTGAAAGAAAATAGTATATGTCAAAAGAACAATCAAGCCCGAAATCAAATCAAGTAGCCCAGACTAAAGATCAAATTAAAATACCTGGAAAGTATCACGTTGTTTTTATTAATGATGATTTTACACCTATGGATTTTGTTAGTAAGCTACTGATTGATATATTTTATCATACACCAGATACTGCTGATGAACTTACTAGATTAATTCACGATAAAGGCAAAGCGGTCGTTGGAACGTATTCATATGAGATTGCAGAACAAAAATCAATTGAGTGTACAACAATGGCTAGATCCGCTGGTCACCCTTTACAAGTTACCGTTGAAGCAGAATAATAGGAGAATAAAATGATAACAATAGAGTCAACCCCAAATCCTAATGCCATTAAGTTTGTTACAAGTAGACCAGTAATGGGAGAAGGTGCACCTAAGTTTTTTAAAAAAGAAACAGATTACGACAATGACCAATCTCCTGTTGCATATTCACTTTTTAGAGTACACGGTGTTGATGACGTATTTCTTGGTAGCAATTTTATAACTGTTGGAAAAGACCCATCAGTTGAATGGCCATTACTAAAACAGCCTATATTAGAAATAATTGAAGATTATGATAATACAGGAGATCCTTTTTTAATCGAAGATGAATCAAAATGGTCTGTTGAAAATATTGATTTAGAAGCAGGTGATAAAAGTGATGTTGAAAGAAAAATAATTCAACTACTTGATGAACGTGTAAGACCTGCTGTAGCACAAGATGGTGGTGATATTATTTTCCACAGTTTTGATAATGGTGTGGTTTATTTAGAAATGTTTGGAGCCTGTTCTGGTTGCCCGAGTTCAACAGCAACCTTGAAGATGGGGATTGAGAATATGCTAAGGCATTACATACCAGAAGTAAATCGTGTAGAGGCTGTTTAATGGAAACAGAGCAGTTAAAAGAAGAAATAATTAAAAATTTAAAAGAAGTACACGACCCGGAAATTTCAATTAACATATATGACTTAGGTTTAATCTATGATATAGATTTATTAGAGTTGCCTAAAGTTACAGTTACACACACATTAACATCTGCATTTTGTCCAGCCGCAGATCAAATTATTGAAGACATCAAATATGCTACTGAATCTGTAGAAGGAGTACAAGAGTGTATGATCATCACTACATTTGATCCACCATTTGGTCCAGAAATGATGAGTGAAGAGGCTAGATTTATCTTGAACATATAACAATAATATAGTATAATAAAATATGAATTATAAAACTTTATTTGAATCTTTAGTACAAAAATATAATATAACAGTTACAACCAGCGGAAAAGATGTCCATACGCCAATTGATGGATCGCAATTAGGATCATTTTCAGAAAATTGGAATGACGATTTAGACCACAGTCTAATTACGTTAGAGAAGACATTTGAACAATGGAAAAATTATCCTGCTCCTAAAAGAGGAGAGATGATAAGGTTGTTTGGTAATGCAGTGAGAGAAGCCAAAGAAGATTTATCAAAAATGATAACTTTAGAAAATGGAAAAGTATACCAAGAAAGTCTAGGAGAAATACAAGAAGTAATTGACATCTGTGATTTTGCAGTTGGATTGTCGAGACAGTTATATGGATTGACTATGCCAAGTGAAAGACAAGATCATAGAATGCAAGAGATGTGGAATCCGTACGGTACTGTCGGAGTAGTAAGTGCATTTAATTTCCCAGCCGCAGTATGGAGTTGGAATTTTGCAATAGCGACAGTGGGTGGTAATGTAGTATTATGGAAACCATCACCGAAGACACCTTTTATATCTTTAATGTTAAAATCCATATGGGATAAAACTTGTGATGATGCAAGTCTAAGTTGGGCTAAAGATGTTCTTCTAATGCATATGGGTCTAAATACTCAAGCAGAAAATATTTGTCTAGATCCACGTATCAAAGTCGTAAGTTTAACAGGTAGCAGTGATATGGGTAGATCATTGGCACCGATAGTACAAAAAAGATTTGGAAAACTAATTATGGAGTTAGGAGGAAACAATGCAATGATTGTAACTCCTGAAGCAAATCAAAAACTAGCAGTCAAAAGTATAGTGTTCAGTGCTGTTGGCACGTCTGGTCAACGATGTACATCACTACGAAGATTGATAGTGCATAATAGTATTAAACAAGATTTAGTCGCTAAAGTAGTCAAAGCATATGCTACAATAACACCAGGTGATCCTTTTAGTGAGAATACTTTAATGGGACCTATGATTAACAAACAAGCTATTGATAAAATGCAAGAAGTATTGACTTATTGTAAAACAAATGGCCACATTGTACACGGTGGAGAAGTTGTAGGAGATACATATGTTAAACCAGCAGTTGTTGAATTAACAAAACCAGATGCGATAGTACAACAAGAAACATTCGCTCCTATTTTGTATGTGATTGGGTATGAGTCATTAGACGAAGCAATTAAAATACAAAATGATGTACCTCAAGGATTAAGCAGTTGTATTTTTACTGATAACTTACAAGAAGCAGAAAGATTTATTGGAGCAAATGGATCTGATTGTGGAATAGTTAATATCAACATCGGTCCATCTGGTGCAGAAATAGGTGGTGCCTTTGGTGGAGAGAAAGATACAGGTGGTGGAAGAGAATCAGGATCTGATGCTTGGAAACAGTATATGAAAAGATCTACGGTCACTGTAAATTATGGATCAGATTTACCATTAGCACAAGGTGTTAAATTTGACATTTAACAAAATTGTGTTATAATAAAGAATACAAAAAGGAAAAATATATGAGTAATTTAATACCAATGGTTATTGATCAAACTTCAAGAGGAGAACGAAGTTATGATATTTTTAGTAGACTTTTAAAAGAACGTATCATTTTTATTAACGGACCGATTAATGATTCAGTATCAAGTGTAGTTTGTGCTCAGTTATTATTTTTAGAGTCTGTTGATCAAAAGAAAGATATCTTTATGTATATTAATAGTCCTGGTGGTGTTGTATCATCTGGATTAGCAATGTACGACACAATGCAATATGTAAAACCAGATATATCAACAGTATGTATAGGACAGGCCGCTAGTGCAGGTTCTTTATTACTAATGGCAGGTGCAAAAGGTAAAAGAATTAGTTTACCACATAGTAAAATAATGATACATCAACCCAGCGGTGGCTTTTCAGGACAAGCAACTGACATACAAATACACGCAAAAGAAATTCAAAAGACAAAAGCAACATTAAATGGATTGTATGCTAAACACACTGGAACAGCATTAGAAACAATTAATGAAGCAATGGAACGTGATAATTTTATGAACCCTACTGAAGCAATGAAATTTGGGTTGATTGATAGAATTGAAGATTCGCGTGATTAATGTCCTACGATATATTTCATTTAAGCTATAAAGAAAAGTTTGCAAACGAAACATTTGACACTTTAAAAAGTAAGTTTCCGTGGGCAAGACGTGTGCAAGGTGTTAAAGGAATCTTTAATGCTCATCAACAATGCTCACAACAAGCATACACTGAAATGTTTTATGTGGTTGATGCTGATGCTGACTTAGATTCTCATTTTGATTTTACATATAAACCAACGGAATGGGATCTAGATAAGATACACGTCTGGCGTTGTCGCAATCCAATAAACAATTTGATATATGGATACGGAGGAGTAAAACTTTTTCCAACACAAACTTTAAGGAAAGCAACTGATTGGAATATTGATTTTACTAGTTCTGTAGGCGGAGCAAGTAAGTTTAAACCAATGCCTGCAGTCAGTAACACAACCAGATTCAACACAGATCCGTTTAATACTTGGAAAAGTGCCTTTAGAGAATGTACAAAATTATCTAGTAAAATTATTGAAAAACAGAAGGACAATGAGACTGACGAGAGGTTAAATATATGGTGTACAAAAGGCGAAGATAAAGAATTTGGCAAATACTGTATCGCAGGAGCAATCGCTGGCAGGCATTATGGATTGACGTATCAAGATAATCCTGCTAAACTAAACAATATAAACGATTTCGATTGGCTAAAGGATCAGTATGATGAAAATACACGAGATATTAGATAGATATGAACTATTATTTCCTAATGATAAAAGATTTGAAGATCTTAGAAGATTCCATATAGATGGAGATCAACATAGTTTATTTAGACTATTAGAATCCTTTTCCAACAGCCAATTAATTACAGCATATCGTAAATTGCGTGAAGATACTAGTTTTGCTGACGACTGTCTAGCCAGAGGACAAATACAGAGTAAATTATGGTTAGTCACTGAGTTAAAAAAATTAGATTTAGATCTAGGCACTATATTTCTTTGTGCGGGTTGGTATGCCACATTGGCTACAATGCTATTTGAAGAAGATTTAACAATTAAAAAAATTAGAAGTTTTGATATAGACAACAGTTGTTGGAAGATAGCAGAAACTTTTAACAAACCTTGGGTAATGAAAGATTGGCAGTTTAAATCATCAACCCAAGATATACACGATATAAATTATTCAACACACGTATATAATGTAAATAGATCAGATGGTTCGATTTGTGAATTAACAGATTCCCCGGATACTATTATTAACACCAGCTGTGAACATATAGAAGATTTTAAAAAATGGTACAATAATATACCCGATGGCAAAATATTAATATTACAAACAAACAATTATTTTGATCTTGATGAACATATAAACTGTTCTAAATCTGTTGAGGATTTTTCAGAACAGACAGCAATGGAGAAAACATTGTATCAGGGAGAACTTGTACTAGACAAGTATTCTCGTTATATGAAAATTGGAATTAAATAATTATATGTATAACATTTCTGATATCAAAACTATTCATCTGGAAATAACACAAAAATGCCAAGCGGCTTGTCCTATGTGTGACCGTAATCAGAATGGAGGAGATCTCAATCCACATATTAATCTAAACGAACTGACACTACAAGATTGTAAGAATATTTTCAAACCAAGTTTTATTAAGCAATTAAAAAAAATGTATATGTGTGGTAACCTGGGAGATCCTATAGTTGCCAATGATACACTTGAAGTATTTGCATATTTTAGACAACATAATCCAACTATGTCTTTAAGTATGAATACAAATGCTGGTGCACAGAAACCACAATGGTGGAAACAATTAGCAAAAGTATTTGGTAATAATGGATATGTAATTTTTAGTGTTGACGGACTAGAAGAAACAAATCATTTATATAGACAGAATGTAAACTGGAAAATGGTTGAACAGTCAATGAGAGCATTTTGTGGTGCAGGCGGCAAAGCTAGATGGGATTATTTAATTTTTGATCATAATCAACATCAAGTAGAAAAAGCTAAAAAATTATCTGAAGAAATTGGTTTTGAAAGTTTTACTTCTAAAAAGACCGGTAGATTTATTTCATCGAATTCAGTAAAGAAAGAACAACACCAAGCAGTTAATAGAAAAGGTAAAGAAACAACATTATTGAAAAAGCCAGATGCAAAATATCAAAATAAAGAATTATCAAAGTATGATATATTAGTAAAAAAGTATGGGTCAATGGACAAGTATTATGACCAAGCACCTATAATCTGTAAAGTAGCTAAAGAAAATAGTTTATACATTACAGCTGAAGGACTAGCATTACCTTGTTGTTGGACAGCAGGACGAATGTACAAATGGTGGCATAAAGATCCTAAGATAGAACAGATATGGAATCATATAGATGAAGCAGGTGGCAAAGGATTTTTAGACGCAACTAAAGGATTAGAAAAAGTATTTGAAACAGGAATATTTGATAGTATTCAACAAAGTTGGGATATCAAAGGTTGTGATAACGGCAAACTAAAAGTATGTGCAATGAAATGTGGAGCAGAGTTTGATCCATTTGCGGCACAATTTAAATAAAGGTAAGTATAGTAAAATGAAGAAACTTCCATCAAAAACGTTTTGTGCATTACCGTGGATGCACTTATCAACTAGGCCAGACGGAAATATGCGAGTATGCTGTACCGCGAATGCTAGTAGTGTAGGTGCGACAAATGACAAAGAACACGGAGGTCAAGTTGGTGTATTGAGAACAGAAAGCGGTAAACCAGCAAACTTAAACAATTCAAATTTAATGGAAGCCTGGAATAACGACTATATGAAAAACGTTCGTAAGCAGATGTTGGCAGGAGAAAAACCACCGAGCTGTTTAAAGTGCTACAAAGAAGAAGACGCAGGACACAACTCAAAAAGAATGTGGGAAACTGATTACTGGCTTAATAGATATACAATCGATGAAATGATCGGTGAAACAGCTGAAGATGGATCGATACCACCCAAGATTCGATATTTAGATTTACGTATGGGATCTAAATGTAACCTAGCCTGTGTGATGTGTAGTCCACACGATAGTTCATTATGGGTCAAAGATTGGAATAAGGTGTATCCACAGATACAAAATAAAACTTTAAAAGATACAATGAGTTGGGACAACAAAGGCAAGTTACACGGAGCAGGTTATAACTGGCACAAAGATAATCCTAAGTTTTGGGATCAGTTATATGAACAGATACCTCATATGTATCAGTTATATTTTGCAGGTGGCGAATCAACAATCATAGAAGAACACTACACACTACTAGAAGAAGTAGTCAAAAGAGGATACGCACACAAGATTGAGTTAAGGTACAATTCAAATGCAGTTGAAATGCCAGACAGAATATTTAAATTATGGAGTCATTTTAAAAGAGTGCGTTTTCATTACAGTGTTGATAGTATCTATGAAATGAATGATTATATTAGGCATCCTTCGAAATGGGATCACACAATGAAGCAATTTCATTTACTTGATAACACAGAAGATAAAGTTGAAGTAACAATAGCCTGTGCAGTACAGGCCTTGAACATTTATTACATACCAGATTTCATCAAATGGAAAGCCGAACAAAATTTCAAGAAGATTAATATATGGCCGTTTGGTGCAGGAATGTTGAATTATCATTTTGTGTACTGGCCTGGACAATTAAATGTAAAATCATTACCACAATGGTTTAAAAATAAAGTAAAACAAAAGTATGAAGAGTTTTATCCTTGGCTAGAAGAAAACTGGAAGTTATCTGGTGCACCAGATAAAGAATCCTTTATGAACGCCAGTTATGGTATGAAAAGATTGCAAGGTATGATCAAGTTTATGATGAGTGAAGACTGGTCTAGACGTATGCCTGAGTTCAGAGAATACCTAACAACTTTAGACAAACAACGAGGAACAGACTTCTGTAAAACTTTTCCAGAAATGGCAGACTTAATGAATGAGCAATTAGATCATAGTGTAAAAGCTCAAACAGGAGAATCTATATCTAAGAAACAAGAAAAGGAATTAGAAGATGGCGGAACGATCTAAAACATTTTGTCCACTGCCATTTATGCATTCTCACGCATCAGTCAATGGCCATTGGAAGCCTTGCTGTAATTCTTTCTATCGTAGTAAAGATTTTAAAAAAAATAACTATTTCACTAGTGACGTAAATCATCAGAAATGGTTCGATGGTGAAGCAATGGAACAGTTACGATCTGACCTGTTATCAGGAGTGAAAAATTCTGCGTGTGACGTCTGTTGGAGAGATGAAGAAACTTCCGGAAAAAGTATTAGAACAAGGTATGAGGAGAAATATTCACATCTAGTTGATGTACATAATCCACAGATACAATACCTAGATCTTAAGTTAAGCAACGAATGTAATTTGGCCTGTAGAATGTGCGATTACACTAATTCGAACTTAATTCTTAAAGACGTTAATGGACTTCAAGAAAGAAATCTCCCTTTGCCAGCAAATTGGGAAAGAAGTCCTATACACGAATCGATGATGAACGAAAAAGGAATTAAGGTAGCTCCTAAACATATAATCGATGAAGTCTATAGTTTATTACCGCAGTTAAAAGTGCTTAAACTAACTGGTGGAGAACCAACTATTTCACCTGAAGTTCTAAAGCTATTTGAAATTTGTATAGATGAAGGATATGCAAAAAACTTACAACTGAATATCACTACGAATGGCACTAAATTTAATAAAAAGTTTCTAGAGAAAATTGAACATTTTAAAGATGTTCATCTTAACATTAGTTGTGATGGGTACGATAAAGTCTATGATTATATCAGATATCCATTTAATTGGAACAAGTTTGCTGAAAGGATAAATGACATTGCACAAGGAAAGGTGTCATTCTCAATATCAACACTTCCGCAGATGTATAACATAGAAAATCTTGATAAACTACAACGGTTCTTTGATCCATACTTTGAAGGTCACAACTCAGGATCGATATTTGTTAATACATTTCTAAGACCAGAAAACACCTACAACAGCTTAAACTTTGTACCACTTCATATATTACAATATGCAAACAACAAAATTAAAAGAAATAATAACAGTCACGTATTAAAATTACATCTTGAAAGATTGATTAAAAAAGATTACCAGCCCACAGATGATGACAACATTGAAATTGTAAAATCAATTACTAGTATCGACACAGTGCGTAATCAAAATTATAAAGATTATTTAGAACCAATGACAGTAGAGTGGTTAGAAGGGTTATTTAAAAAGTATGCTTGATAAAAACTTATTTCAAACAAAACATAGTGCTATCTATGATCCTGAGTTTCAGAAACATCTTGCCGAAGCTCCTTGGAAAGAATGGTTGAGTAAACCTGGGTACTTTGAAGTACGACACCAATATCTAGCAGACATACATAACTGGATTATGAATGCAAAAATGACTACAGTCAAAGGACTAACAAGATTCCAACACAGAGATATGATCAATGGAACAACACAGGCATTTGATGAAGCATATTATAGATATTCAAATAGAAGATTAAGGATTTTAAGAGGTGAATACGGATATCATAAACGTGTCGTGAAAGATTTTGTATTCCTCGATGATGAAAACGGAAATTACATTCCACTTGAAGATAACGATTGGGTGATCACAAGTTATCCTTTTTGTGGTAATGGATCAGTACCTCCGCACTTTGAAAACTTACAAAATGATTGCTTAGAAAAAAATATTCCTTTACTCTTAGACTGTGCGTGGTTTGGAACTTGTAGAGATCTAACAATAGACGTATATCATCCTTCCATTACAGAAGTATGTTTTAGTTTGACCAAAGGAATAGGGCTAGGCAACATACGATCGGGTATAAGATATTCAAACTATGATGATGATTTACCGATAAGACAACAGAACAATTACAATCATTTACCTCTGGGTGCCGCACAAGTTGGAATATGGCAAATGAAAAAGTTTAGTGCTGACTTCATACCAGAAAAATATAGTAATATGTACGAACACGTTTGTATTATGAACGGTTTGATTCAAACTCACTGTATGATGATTGCAATGCTTGATGAAAAACACGATCAGTATAATGATTATCTTATTGATCAAGTATACAGTAAAGTTGGAATACGTGAAGCAATCAAAAAGCAAAGACAAACAAAATCAGATCCGGCGTTATGCAAAGCACCTTTTACTAGTATCTACTACAAAGGAAGTACTAATGAAATAGCATTTTGTTGTGCTCAAGAAAAAAGAGTAAAATTAGACAACTATGACTCTATAGATGATTGGTGGAAGTCTGATTATGCAAAGAAGTTTAGACAAAGTTTCATAGACGGTAAGTTTCCTTCCGACTGTCACGTGTGTGAATGGCAAGAAAAGAACGGTATAGAAAGTGATAGGCCGGGGTATGATGACTTACCTTTAGTACAACCTAATATCATAACAGGTAATGATAAAGAGAAACCGCAATACATTGATTATAGGCCAGATAACTTATGTAATCTTATGTGTACAATGTGTTCACCGAGTAACAGTAACCTAGTTGAAAAGATTTACAAGCAGTTTCCAGGTGTCTTTAGAAATCAAAAAGATTACAGTTTTGATCAGACGTCTCAGGATAAGATCTTAAAAGACAAGTTGATTAATGAAGATACTTTAAAACTAAAAGTGTTAGGTGGCGAACCTACAATTAATAAAAAAGTACACGATGCATTTAACTACTGTGTTGATAATGATTATGCTAAAAATATTGAGTTAGGTATGACAACAAACTTCACTAACTTAAATGCTACATACGAATTAATTGAAAAGTTCAAACAAATAAAAATACAAGCTAGTATAGATGCAACAGGACCAACTTATGAATATATTAGAAAGCCAGCTCGTTGGAGCAAGATCAAAGAAAATATGTTAGAATTTTCTGATCGATTTGAAGGTAACAAGAAATTTAGATTTGGATTAAACTGTGTATTCCAACCAACCAACGCTTTTACGGTAAAAGATTGGTTACCAGAGATGCTGACATTCTTCTATGATGAGATGAAGATAAAACGATGGGGTATATCAATGTTAGCGATCACAGGTCCTACCGGATTAACTTTTGGTGCGTTACCGCAGAAGTTTCGTGAAGTAGTTGTTAACGACCTGCTCGACGTACAGAATGATTTCAAAGATCACAGTAATCAAAGATTGCAGAATAATATTAGTTCAATGATCAAATATGTTACTGATTTTGAAGAATATGAATACAAAAAGTTAAAAATTTTTAAAGTAAGAACTATGACTTTTGATAAGGCAAAGAAAACAGATATCACAACGTTGAGTCCGTTGTTCAAAGAACTACTAGAATATGAAGAATAAATTTTGCATACTACCATTTATGCATCTCAGTACAAGAACGAATGGTGCAATGCAACTGTGTTGCCACGCCAATAGTGGTAGTGCAGAAGATTATAGAAGTATAGGACATAACAGAAAAGACACAGGAGAATTTGTATATGTTAATGAAGACAGACCATCTGAATACTGGAATACTGATTACTATAAAAACATTCGTAAAAAATTTATGGAAGGCAAAGCACCTAAAGAATGCAGAGCTTGTTTCAAAGAAGAAGCATCAGGATACAGATCAAAAAGACAATGGGAAAATGAAGAGTGGTCAGAGAGAATATCATTCGACGAAATACTTGAGCGAGTAGAACCTGACGGAACTGCACCTTTTGACATCAAATATATTGATATGAAATTAGGTAACAAATGCGATCTTGCCTGTTTGATGTGTAACCCAGCAGACAGCTCAAAGTGGATACCAGATTATAACAAGTTAATGGATTCTAGTATGTCTCAAGATACTAAAAATGAGATACACTGGCGTAAAGGTGAAGGTAAACTCAATTGGTATAAAATGGATAGCGTTTTTTGGAAAGATTTAGAAGATAAATTGGATAATGTAGAAAACCTATATATTATCGGCGGTGAACCAACTATCAATTCTGAGTTCAAATCCTTTTTAGAAATGTGTGTTAAAACGGGTCATAGCCACCGTATAAACCTTCGGTTTAATACTAACGGCCAAACTACTGCAGATGAACTTAAACCGCTTTACAGACGCTTTAAAACAGCTTTAATCCACCTTTCTATGGACGGTGTAGGTGCTTATAACGACTTAATAAGATATCCAAGTACTTGGCAAGATTATCTACAAAAGTTGGATTATTGGAACACTATGCCAGACAACGTAAAAGTCACAATAGACTGCACAGTGTCAGTGTTAAATGTATTCCATATTCCGGACTTAATTAAATGGAAACTGCAATCTCCATATAAAAACATAAACAAGTTTCCTGAAAATCAGGGTTTAATTGGACTACATTTTTTGCATTCACCTGACGTATTAAGCATAACAGTTTTACCATCTGAGTTAAAACAGAAAGTTATCAAAAAATATTCAGAATTCTTTAAATGGATAGAAACAAATACGGATGTTGATTTAAAAAAATATAAAAAACTAGAATCATTGATATCATTTATGAACAGTAAAGATAATAGCAATGACTGGGAACGCACAAAAGAATATTTAGACAAATTAGATAGCATTAGACAAACCAATTGGAAGGGTGTATTATTAGATTATGATAAAGCCTGATGCCAAAGAACTATATCACAAACACGTCAAGAACATTAACCATTCTTGGTGCCCAGTTCCTTGGGGACAGGTTAGTGTGCATAACTCCGGAGAATATAGATCTTGTATACAAGCAAGAAGCTGTAAAAAGACTAGAGGAATATTACGAGATGACAATGACAATATTATGAGAGCAGACACTCATTCCATAGATGAAGTTAGGAATTCACCACTTCTTAAAGATGTAAGAAAATCAATGATTCAAGGTGAGCGGCACGATATGTGTGTTAGATGTAATAGAGAAGATGATGCAGGTGTGCCAAGCCGTAGACGTAATGCTACCATAGAGTACTATGACAAATACAATTACGACTACTGGAAAGCATTAAGTCACTGCCACGATGATGGACAATTGATGTTACACGAAAGTGAAGTTTTAGAATATGACATTAGACTTGGTAATCTCTGCAATTTAAAATGTAGAATGTGCCATCCAAGTGAAAGCACACAATGGTATGACGAATGGTTTGATACTATGTTTAAAGGATTTAATTCTGATTTTACTAGAGTCGAAATGTTCAGAGAAAATAAAAAAATAAAACTAAAGAACGATATCTATAGTTGGTATGATGATAGTAAGTTTTTTAATGAGGTTAATAAAAATTCAAACTCTACGAGAAAGATATACTTCTCCGGAGGTGAACCTACTTTGGTAGAAAATATGTATGATATGCTAGAAAAGATTATTGATAGTGGTATGGCAAAAGACATTGAATTAGAATATAATATTAATTTAACTAACATTCCTCGAAGAGCTATCAATGTATGGCATAATTTTAAACAAGTAACACTAGGCGGAAGTATTGATGCAGTTGGTGAATATAACAATTACATAAGATACCCAAGTAAATGGAACAAGATTGAAGAAAATATAAAATGGTTAGATCAAAATACAAACCCAAATATAAATTTCTTTTGTACAGCTACTTGGCAGATTTTAAATGCAACACAAATACTCGATCTTATAAAATGGCAAATCGAAAATAAGTTTGTAAAATTCAATAGAATGGCTAATAGTGTTTTCTTTTCTTTTCATACTTTGTCAGCACCAACGTATCTCAATGTAAAAGCATTACCAAAAGAATTAAAACAACACGTACAAGATGAATTTGATAAATTTGATAAAGAATATTTAAAACCTTGGATTGATAGTTTACCAGAAGACTTTCAGTTTGCAAATACTGATTACAAAGCTGAGTGGAATGGTAGACAGCCGTGGGATAATAACAAACATCATCTTTATGAAAAAGTCAAAACCAGATTAGATACAATGATGGAATTTATGTGGGCTGATGATTTTAGTGAACACTTTCCAGAGTTCATAAAAGTAACAAGAACACAAGACAAATACAGGAATCAAAGTTTTGAGAAACTTTATCCTCAAATAAGTACATATGTTAAAAGAGAAGGACTGTAATGGAAAAAAGTGAACTTTATGATTGGGTACCAGATAAAGGATCAAGGTCACCAGATAAACCAGACTTATGGCGTGATGATCAAGGTCGTACTATGTTTGAATACGGTCGTGTTGATCGATTAGAACTAGAGTTTAATAATACTTGTTTTTTGTATTGTGGAGGTTGTGGAAGAACATACAATCCAAAGATTGAAGCATCAGGTAAACGAATTATGTCATTGGAAGATATCAAGAAATTTTTTCCACCCGACTTCTGTAAACAGTTGCACTGGTTTTTAAGTTGTGGTAACTACGGTGAGCCAGCGGCACACCCTGATGCATTAGATATTTTAAGATGGTTTAGAGACAATGGTACGAAAAACGTTTCGTTCAGCTCAAATGGCAGTTCTAGAGATCCTGCATTTTGGAAAGAAGCCGCAGAGATTATTAACGGTCCTGGAGGATCGAAAGGCAATATTAAAAATTACTATGGTGGTAGGGTAACATTCAGCATAGACGGTCTAGAAGACACTAATCACTTATATCGTATAGGAGCCAAGTGGGATAAACTAATGGCAAACACGGAAGCATTTATTAATGCAGGCGGTAGAGCAAGATGGCAGTTTATTACTTTCAATCATAATTCACATCAGTTACAGAGAGCGAAAGATATGGCCAAAGAACTGGGATTTAGTGAATTTATTGAAAAGATGAGTTTTAGATTTTTACCAATACGTTTAGGTAAACGTCACGCAGAGCAATTAGCCGATGAAGCTGAAATGCAGATGCTTAAAGAAAAAGAAAAAAGAGTAAGAGACGAAAGTGATGGTTTACTTGATACTAATGCAGGTAGAGTAAAACAAACCGATGATGTTATAAAAACTGATCACAAGATGGTTAAGAAAATGGGTGGTGTTAGTGAACATACTATCAATATCGATGACGAAAGAAAGAACAGACACCCTGACAGAGAGATGTTAGCAGGTATGAGAGCTGATGGTGTCAAAGGTGTGAAAGGTGTAGATCACTTTTCAAAGAAACATAAAATTATTTGTCAGAATAGGACAGAGCCGAGAATCTATGTTAGCTTCGACGGTAAAATTTGGCCTTGTAACTGGTTGGGTGGTATTGAATACTATGAACCAGATAAAAATCCATACAAACAATATTGGCCAATACCTAGTATGGTACATCACGGACCAGAGAATGGTGTGCCTATGGATTTCAATAGTTTATATGCACAAGACCCAAATGATCCGAACCCGGTTAAGTCAATACTAGAAAGTCCTTGGTACAGTCATTTATTAGAAGAAGACTGGCAACGATCAGATGATCCTAATGGATCTTTACAGCCATCAAAATGTAAACAGATGTGTCATACAGAATTAGGAACAGGTATATTTGAAAAAATGCGTAGGAATGAGCAAAATCTTGTTACAGGAGAATATAGTGACGTATCTAAAACGCACGGACTTACTCCCCCACAAGGTGGTTCGGGATTTGGTGAAGGTTCTGCTATGAAAGTTGATGAATCTAAATTATTTAAAGTTAACGATATTGTTGCAAGTGAAAACTATGACGATAATAGTGAGAATAAGGTTGTTGGTGAAAAAGATATAAGAATTTATAGATATTACAAAGAAGTAGAACCAGGAAAGTTTATCACGACTCAAGTGGATGATGAGAGAGGTTACAGTAAGGAAAATACGAAAACTCTAGATGATACAAATAAAGATGATAAAAAATAGAAAAGTTTATCCGAAGTGTTTAGCAAAAGGAGAACCTAAAGGTGTTTATCTTACACACGATGGTTATGCAAGGCCTTGTTGCTTCTTTCACAGATATAATAGTATCGAAAAAGAACTGACTTGGTTAACACACGATGACACTAATATCAATCATACAAAATCTTTAGTTAAAGTGTTTGATAAAAAAGAATATCAAGAATTCTTTCAAAACTTAATAAAAAATGATAAAGTCCCTGACAAGTGTTATGAAATATGTGGATCAAAAGATTCATCGAATTATGATACTAGAAAAGAAAAATATTTAAACACAGTAGAAAAAATTTATAATAAAACATCTGAAGTCGAGTATCAAAGCAAGTATGTTGTACCTGATAATATGCAGTTAGACGTAACACATAGATGCAGTTTATTATGTCCAAGATGTGCTAGAGTAACTACAATAATCAATGGTGAACCTGCTTACAGAACAATGACAAAACAAGACATTTCTTTGCAAACTATTAAAGATATGATTAACGAACATCATTTTAGATATTTTGACTTTACTGGATCTTTTGGTGATTGCATATACCATCCTGAGTTTTTAGAAATAGTAACTTTATTAAAGAGCAAAGATATTGAAATCAAGTTTCATACCAATGGATCGAGAAAAAGTAAAATATGGTGGAAACAATTATATGAAGTAATGGATCCTGATTATGATAGAGTAGTATTTGGTGTTGACGGTTTAAAAGATACAGCACACATTTATAGAGTCAACATTGACTTTGATAGTGTTATTGAAGCAATAAAACTTGGTGTAGAATATGGATTCAAGAAAAATCAATGGATGTTTATAGTTTTTAAACATAATGAACATCAAGTAGAACAGGCAAAAGAATTTGCAAAGGAATTGGGTATAGATTTTTTAATAATGAAAAGTCACCGATGGGATGGACCTAATGATCCTCTGATGCCGTCAAAAGAATGGCTACCAGACAGTGTGAAACAGGAGTATCAGTTATAATGTTAAAGACATCAGACATAAATGAAATAATGATTGAAATAACAAGTAACTGTCAGGCTATGTGTTTGGACTGTAGTAGAAACCTTGATGGTGTTAACTTAAATCCAAATCTAAAATTTGGCACAGAAGGAAATATGAAATTTGAAATATTTAAAAGTGTTTTCAATAAAACTGTTTTACCCAATATTAAGAAAATACAGTTTGATGGTAATTTTGGTGACAGTCTAATACATCCTGATAGTATGCAGTTTGTGAAGTACATAGCACGAGAGTTTACTGGAATACAATTCGAAGTAAACACTAACGGTGGATATCATAATACAGATTACTGGTATGAATTAGGAAAGGTAACGTCAGAGTCTTTCTCCAATAAAGATCAAGTTAAATTTGGCATCGATGGAATAGACAACGAAACACACGACAAGTACAGAAGGAATGTTAAATTTGATAAAGTTATTGAGAATGCCAAAGCATTTATATCTGGTGGAGGTACGCCTGTGTGGAAGTTTTTAGAATTTGAACACAACACTAGTCAAATAGACCAAGCAAAACGACTAGCTAAAGATTTAGGATTTCATAAGTTCTCAATTAAGAAAACAAGGTGGAGAGAAAAAGCTATAAGACAAATACAAGGAACTCAAAAATCTATACAAGGATCATCAAGTAAAAAACATAAAGCAACAACATATTCATCATTACCTAAAACACAAACTAAACTTGTTAACAAGATCGAAAAACAATTAAGCAAGTTTACAGACTTTATTAATGATTGCGAAATTGAATGTACTTGGTTAGCCGACAACAGTATACAGATAGAATATGATGGCAGAGTATGGCAATGTTGTCATTTAAGTGGCAAGTATGGTAGCGGTACAGGATTCGCAATGAAAGATTATCAGTATTATGTTGACAAACACGGAACAGATTGGAACAATATCAATAACAAATCATTAGAACAAATATTCCAACACTCTTACTGGAATGACTTGCACAGCAGTTTAGATAACAAAACAACGGATGAACATAATCCAAGAATACGTAGGTGTGCTGAGAAGTGCGGTAAAGGATTAGAAACTGTGAAGTCAGAAAACACAGATTTACGAAAGGAACTGAATGCCTAGTAACACATTTTGTCCCATACCTTGGATATTCCAAGCAGTGCGTAACAACGGTGATGTTAGAGTCTGCTGTCAGGCAAACGTGACCAAGAATCAAGGTGTAGTTAGAAAGCCCGATGGTTCTTCATACAATGCCGGACGTGATAATATGGTCGAAGCCAGAAACACAGATATGATGAAAGCAATTAGAAAGAATATGCTTGAAGGCAGATGGAGTGATGAATGTGGTAGATGCCAAACAGAAGAAGAGTCAGGACTCCGTAGTCGTAGACAGTATGAGCAACATTGGAATTTTAAAATTGATGATGCATTGAAAATAACTGACACAGATGGACACATAG
>Ga0315320_10000022_pt1 | contig 128237 bp, 120 predicted proteins | sample M140m21515metaG_FD_203458 | JGI IMG/M metagenome (GOLD analysis project Ga0315320, IMG submission 203458) | Ammonia-oxidizing marine archaeal communities from Monterey Bay, California, United States - M1 40m 21515 | ecosystem: Environmental > Aquatic > Marine > Coastal | place: USA... | reverse complement strand
ATTCAGGATCGTTCCATAAAATATCCATCCCATCAGGGCCACCTTTGGGCTTACCTTTGTTATCTGGATGGTTCATGTCATTCGAATATGGAATACCAAAATATGTATCGAAGCCGTTCGAGGTGGGCAACACTTCAGGATGGTGCCCCAAGTGCCATTTCCCAAAACAGGCGGTCGCATAGCCCTGCAATTTTAAATGGTCTGCTATGGTGTATTCATCTGGATGCAATCCTTTTGTGGACGTGGGAAAAAGGACGTGTTGATGCATCCCCACACGCTTGGGATAGCAAGCGGTCAGCAAGGTGGCACGTGATGGGGTACACACGGGGGATGCGACCATAAAGCTTGTGAACTTGCGGCCTTCTGTTGCCAGTCGATCAATGTGGGGCGTATTGATTTTCGTCGAACCAAAGCTGCTCAGATCACCATAGCCCTGGTCGTCTGTAAAGATAATGACGAAGTTCGGCTTCGAAGCAAAACAGCTGCTTGGTACAAGTAAAGTAACTAAAATTACGAGAAGTAAACTGGTTATGGACAGATGCTTCCAAGTTATTGTTGTTGTGAACATTTTATATTTTTCCTATTTTCTGATCACCCATATTAATATATTCAAAATAAAGGCGTTATCACTATTTTCGCTCAAAAAACTGAGTCTCCTCTTGTTCTTAACTTGTTTCAGGTTGGTCCGATAATCGTTCATATACACTGCACCCAAGTCGCCATGACATACCATGCCAGATGCTGTTTCTTGCCGAAATTTTTGTCTCGGTTGACCGTTTTCTTAATCGCGAGTTTACCTGATTGTAATGCATATTTAAAAGTGGGCTATTTGAAATTCCCTGTTAGCAGGCGAATTAGACAATCTCAGGCGAAAAACCGTTTACCTGACTTTTAAGACCGCCATTTCTTATTTTTGCCCATAATTACCCCATAACAGCGCATAGTTAAACAATACTTGAACGCGCGGAATTGCTGAATTTTGGATAGAGTACACCTCTGACTAGTAAACATTCGCCCACTGGTGCATGGAAATACTTGAACTACAATCTCTGTAGGATTAGTATGGCAGTATTGATTTTTACACAATAGCTCTATGGGATGTTAGATAGGCCTGAGTCCATCTTTATATTCTGGAAAGAGTTGACTAAACACACATATCTTTTACAGGGGTAAACAACACTATGAATATGAACATGAAAGTAAGATTATCTGCACTAATGTTTTTGGAGTTCTTTATCTGGGGTGCCTGGTTCGTCACGATGGCCACGTATCTTTTTGACGGCTTAGGCTTTGAGGGGGCATCTGTGGGGGCTGCATACAGCACTACAGCATGGGCAGCGATTATTGCTCCTTTTTTCGTGGGGATGATTGCAGATAAATTTTTCAATGCTGAAAAGGTGCTTTTTGTAACGCATCTGCTCGGTGCCGGTGTAATGTGGTATGCCAGTTCTGTCACCGACCCCACAACATTCTTTTGGGTACTGCTGGCCTATGCTGTTTGTTATATGCCTACGATTGCTTTAGTCAATACTGTTGCCTTTAGTCAGATGGAAAACGTGGAAAAAGAGTTTCCGGGTATTCGTGTATGGGGAACGATAGGCTGGATCGTTGCAGGACTGTTTATTACATTTTTACTGAATGGAATGGTTGAGGGTAATGTGGAAGCCACAGCTATACCCATGAAAATGGCGGCGGCAGCCTCATTAATTTTAGCTATATATAGCTGCACACTTCCTAAGACAGCCCCTCCCAAATCCGGTGAGCAAGTGACCATATCCGACATTTTGGGACTGGATGCACTTAAGCTAATGAAAAACCGTTCCTTTGCTATATTTGTCATTAGTTCTTTACTCATTTGTATTCCACTTTCCTTCTATTATGCTCTTGCCAATCCATTCTTGAATTCTTTTGAATGGGGTAATGTAGCTGCAAAAATGTCTCTTGGGCAAGCATCAGAAGTGTTGTTCATGCTAGTAATTCCTTTCTTTTTCGCACGATTAGGCGTGAAGAAAATGCTGTTGATCGGTATGCTTGCTTGGGTTGGTCGTTACCTGCTCTTTGCTTTCGGTGGTACAGAAATGATGGGATTGACTTTGTATGGTGGAATTCTCCTGCACGGTATCTGTTATGACTTTTTCTTCGTTACGGGCATGATATATGTCGACAACAAAGCCCCAAAAGAAATCCGTGCCAGTGCCCAAGGTTTTATCGCCATGGTAACCTACGGTATCGGTATGGTAATCGGTAGTAATATTGCCGGTCAGGTTTCTGCGAAGTATACCAGTGAATCAGGCGCTGTTGACTGGCAATCTATTTGGCTAATTCCAGGTGCAATGGCTTTTGTTGTGGTCATTGGATTTGCCTTGTTGTTCAAAGAGAAGGAAAGTGAATCTGTTTCGTCTGAATAATACAAACACGCCGTAAATTCGCTATGAACATAACAATGTGTCTGTTAAAGAGATAATAGGAATCGCCCCTGATTTCAGGGGCGATTCCTATATACTCAATACGATTACTCTATTGCCTCACAAAATACAATGAACAGTCATTATAGATCTGTTAGTCCCCCACTTTTCCCATAAACAAAGATCGATTATCGATGTTACCATTTGCTTGAAGATATTTACTGGAGTATCATGTCAAATGAATTTACCTGAACCTTTAGCGAATCATCTACACCCATTATTCCAAGCACTACCGATTGATTAGTCTTTGGCAGATCTCGTAGTTCAACAATCGCAACCTACGTCGATTACCTCGATTGTCGATGATCTTATCGACGATCAACATGTGGGGAAACACTCGCCACTGGCTGAAGTGGCTTTGGTTATACGTGGATGAGTTAGACAGTAGTCACTCGATTTCACAATCTCTCACTGATTTGACGGGATCGTTTTGAGATGGGATTATGCATCGTCCTTAAGGTGACTTCAGTAATAGTTATTATTGGCTTTATCGTACCGAACAGCACCCAGCCATACCTGATATCCCAAACTATGAACCTCACGAGTTTATCGATTCAGTGGAGTCGCATTTCCGTACCCCCCGGACTAATTGGTCAGAATACAAGGTGCTGAATGGACTGCGCTCTTTGGGTGGTATACCCACAACAAAAACAGCTTGATAACTTAAGTGCTTATTGATGAGGTTGTAGTTTTTATCAAAGTAATACTAACAACCTTACATCGTTTTTTTGACTTAACCATATTGGAGTTATCGAAAAAAATCAGGTCTGGCTCAGTAAATTAAGACTTCTTATTCCACTTTATCAAATATCTCTTTATTTCTAAGGTTAGAATTGCCATCATGTGGTAAATAGGCCACTTCCCCCACTCCAGATAAATATTACTCCTTATTCATTAAATATGGAACATTTTCGACTAATATGCCTCCCCAAAATCAGAAAGAAATTATAAGGAATAATTAAAATGTTTTACTGGCATTTAACTGCTGAAAAGAATAGACTTATAATTTAGAACATTAATAATTCTATTTACCAGTTTCTGTAATTAATACAACAAGAAAAACGCTAATAGGTGAGCATATGGAATCAGGAATTAAACATAAAAAAAAATTTATGGTAACTTTATTTATTGTTACTCTGGTTTCTTCCACTATAACGATATCTTCTGTCTATGCTCAGGCATCGGTCCCAAAAGTAAATAATGAGGAACCCGAAAAGAAAGGTCAAGTTAAGCGTATCCACCCACACGCGCTTAAACTGATCTTACAGGGAAATACGGAAGAAGCCATCGCTTATCTCGAATCAGCCTCGTCTTCGAATGTCAATTCTGAACACACTAAAATGCTGGTGGATATTGCCAATGGAAAGTCAAATGTTTGGAAATTTGATGCTGCCACCTGGCCTTGGGAACGGACTTTACCAGATACTTCTTTAAAGAAGAATACACCGACAAATCGCTTTACCATTGCTTTTGGCGGAGGGGCCGGGTATGTGCCTGAACATGAGCGAATGTGGGACACTATTGGAACGATCGATCCGCGGGCTCTCTTTCTGCTAGGGGATAACGTATATATTGACGACCCGGAGACTCCGGAGATGCAGCGCTTTCATTACTATCGCCGCCAAAGTCAGCCGGAGTGGTCGAAACTTGCGAAGCGTGTACCAATTTACAGTATTTGGGACGATCATGACTTTACCACGAATGATGGTTGGGGTGGAGCCTCGATTGATGAACCTTCTTGGAAACGTGATATTTGGAAACTGTATAAGGAAAATTGGGACAACCCATACTACGGCGGAGGTAAAAAAAATCCTGGTTGTTGGTACGATTTTCGCATAGGCGATGTACACTTCATCATGCTCGACGGTCGTTATTACCGCGAGTCACCACATTCAGATGCTCCATCGATGTTAGGGCCTGTTCAGATGAAATGGCTTAAGAAAAAACTCAAGAAAAAGCCGGGAACCTTCACGGTTATCTGTTCAAATGTTCCAATGGCTAAAGATGTTAAGCCGGGTTCTAAAGATACGTGGGACGGTTACGATAATGAGCGCCAAAGCATTTATCAATATATTGCATCCCATAAAATTCCAGGTGTTTTAATTCTTTCTGCCGATCGGCATCGATCTGATGCCTATAAGATAGATACAGCCATTGAAGGGATGTACCCGCTGTATGAATTTAGTTCATCGCGCCTAACAAATCAACATGTTCATCCACTAATTGAGTCGTCGATTTTTGGCTACAATGAAAAACAATCTTTTGGTCGTGTTGATTTCGATTTGGCAGCAGACGATCCTACAGTAAACTACACCATCATCAATATTGATGGGGAAGAGATCCATTCACTACTGGTCAAACTTAGTGAACTTCAGTTCTAATCCTACCTCACTTGCTTAATATACAAAAACAAATTTCCGTCATCGTATTTAGTCTATATACAGGTTGAGCTCAGGTGAGAATCAATTCGAATTTACCGACTCATTGCAACCTAAAATAACTCAAGTCCTACTACCTTGCACCCATATAGCATGGCTTTAACACTACAATCGACAATGAGTGTTCATTGATTTCTTTATGATATGTTCACAGTAAATTATTTCCCTGAAAAGGGAAAACTAATTACATCACCATAAGGTTCTGTGCTAAATAGCTTAATACCTTTTGGTATCTCAAATTCCTGACCTTCTTTAAGCGGAACCACACTGTGCGAATAGGGAATAAGGAGTCCGTCTTCAGTCTTATCTGCAGTAATGACAGTACGTATATCTATACGAGCAGGCTTCCCTTTTTCCTCTGGGAATACATGTAACCACTTTATTTGATTGAATGCACCGCTACGAAGGGTCCAAGGTTTAAGATCATCTGTACTGCGCGGCCCTGCCCCCCAGCTTCCTTCACCCAAATACATCGTGCCCTTTTCATCATCCCGAATGAATCCCATATGGCTACCTTTTTCATTGCTTGGTCTAATCGGGTATGTCATTTTCGTGATGTGCGAGTCGGCATCAAAGGAAAGATCGAGGCCATAGTTAAAGAACAGGTTGGCCCATAATTTGTAGAGATGTTCGTTTTCTCCCTTACGCGATGTGTGCGGGAAAAAGGGCTTGTGATACCCTGCAGTCTTAAATGTGTAATCTTCGTACTTTTTAAGATGCTCTTCAAGCCAGTGAGTTTGGGCTCCTTCGGCCTGGATTTGAGAGTTCAGGGCTAAAAAGGAAAAGAAATTACCGAACGCCATATCATAATAAATATTTTCTTTATTATCTCCTTGATAGGGAACATCGAAGAGGTTATGGATCACAGTTTTATCGCCATCTTCATGGTTACCATGCACAGGAACAATCGGGATGAGCCGCTCGTCATAAGTGGTAGTCAAAAGAAACCAATCGTCAAACCATTGCTGCCAACGGGACGATGGTACTCCGTTACCCGAGTTAAAGTCGCCAACAAAAATAACAAACAAGGGGCGTAGTTTTGCAGTCATCATATTGGATTCACGGCCTGCTATAAGAGCAGAACCGTAACTCTTGGTATCGCCGCCTACTACGCAAGTAAATGCTTGGGGTTTATCCGGGGCCGTACGGAACCAATATTGCGAACTAACATCTTGGCTGTCTTTGATGACGAAATAGTATTCTTGATCAGGTTCCAAATTTTCGAGGCGCGCAAACATATTATTCATGCCACGATAATTGGGCATGTTACGTGTGGGTTTTGTGGAATGCTTGTATTTCTTCAGATCGCCTTTAACGTTTTTAGTCCCGTAATATACTACAGGGTCTTCGCCTTGCACTTGGTCCCACGCAATGGTCGCCGTTGTTGATGGGTCACCAGTCCAGATTACTCGGTAACGAGCTGTTTCTGCAAAAGACTCAGTGGTGAATATTAACACTGCGAACAGAAATAGCTTTATAAGGTGAGCAGTACTTTTTGCGTTAGAAATAGACATATTGGATTCCTCTGTTCAATTAAACTAAAAGCGTATTCGGTGATAAAACTGCATACTTCACGACTTGCATATATTATTTGAGAGTAGCATATTAAAGGTTCCTGGAGCAATGGCGCAGCAATCGTGATAATGTTCGTATTCCAATTAATTGCTCTTAGGGTTCCCGCTTAAGCGATAATATCGTGTACAACGTGCCCATGTACATCTGTCAAACGGAATTCACGGCCTTGATAACGGTAAGTCAGCTTTTTGTGATCAATGCCAAGTAAATGCAAAATGGTGGCATTTAAATCATGAACGTGCATAGCACCGGGCGTAAAGGAGCTTTTATCGGGCTTGGGATTCATAGGATTTCCGTCAGCATCGACGATATTGTAGCCATAATCATCTGTTTTACCGTAAGTAATACCGGGTTTTACTCCCCCACCAGCCATCCAAACTGTAAAGCATCGAGGATGGTGATCACGTCCATAATTTTCTTTTGTTAAATTCCCCTGACAATAGGCAGTGCGACCAAACTCTCCTCCCCATACGACCAAGGTATCATCGAGCATTCCACGTTGTTTTAAGTCCATGATAAGGGCGGCACAGCCTTGATCTATGTCTTTACATTGTGACTCATGTTCCCTGGGCAGCCCCCCGTGAGCATCCCAACCGCGATGGAATATTTGTATATTCCTTACCCCCCGTTCGGCTAAGCGTCGGGCATTGAGACAAGATGCTGCAAAAGTACCTGGCTCACGCGCATCTTCACCATAGAGTGTAAAAGTTTGGTCGGGCTCATCTGAAATATCCATAAGTTCAGGGACAGCAGTCTGCATACGGTAGGCCATCTCGTGTTGCTTGATGCGTGAAAGGATCTCGGGATCAGCAAAGTCGTTGTAATGCGCTTGATTGATGGCTGCAAGTGCATCAAGCTGGTCGCGTCTATCTGTACGCGAGACACCGCTTGGATTATTTAGATACAGTACAGCATCTTCTTGACCACGCAATAGGACTCCTTGATGGTCCGATGGCATGAATCCACTTCCCCACAGTCGTCCAAAGAGGCTCTGTTCAGGATAGCTGGTTTTAGCATGCATCACTACATAACTCGGCAGATCTTTATTGCCACTTCCTAAGCCGTAGCTTAACCACGCCCCAAGGCTGGGACGCCCGGGTACCTGACTTCCCGTCTGGATGAACGTAATTGCCGGATCGTGGTTTATGGCATCCGTATAGGTACTGTGAATGACACATAGATCTTTAGCCACTTTTGCTGTATGGGGAAGAAGCTCACTAATGTAGATACCGCCGTCATTGTTGTCATGCTTGGTAAATTCATATTTACTGGGGCATACGGGCAACGTTTTTTGACCAGCAGTCATACCTGTAATACGCTGGCCATCGCGTATATATTCGGGAAGATCTTGTCCAAACATCTCACGCATCTTGGGGTTATAATCCCACAGGTCATGATGGCTGGGGCCACCACTCATAAAGAGATATATAACCCGCTTAGCTTTGGGAACATGATGTGTGCCGGCACTCAACAATGGTGAGGTAGATGCATCAGCCGTGCTTCTGAGTAAATCGTTACCCAATAGAGAGGCCATTGCGGCGGTACCCAGCCCTAGGGATGAGCGTCCAAAGAAGTGCCTACGCGTAATGAGCAGGTCATTTTCTCGTTGCGGATTTTGTGACATAAATAAATTCCTTGGAACTGGTTAATAAAGCAATAGTGCAAGATCGCTTGCCAGAAGCATGGAGGTAACTTGCGTCCATGCTGCAAGCTTAACTATCTCAAGTGATTCATCACGGGGCATATTGCCGATGGCTAATAACTTTTCTACATCTTCCGCTGAAGCTTCATAGCGAGTGTGCATCTTTTTAAGCAATCCATTACTGATTTCATACTCAATAGATGTTGGATTTCGGCTAGCAATTAAATTAAATAAATAATCGAATCGCTTTTTGTCATTGTTTTCTTCTTTTAGCAAGCGCTCTGCAAGAATGCGTGCTGTTTCAACGCGTTGGGTCTCATTGAAAAGCGCAAGAGATTGAAGCGGTGTATTTGATCGTGATCGCCGAACACAACTTGTTTCGCGGTTGGGTGCGTCAAACAAGGTCATCATAGGATGAGGACTGGTACGTTTCCAATAAACATATAGACTGCGTCTATACAGTTTCTCGCCATCATCTTGCACATATTGTTTAGTGTTGCTACCGGGATGAGCCAAAGCCTTCCACATGCCGTCGGGTTGATAAGGCTTAACACCTTCCCCTCCCATATGGGGATCGAGAATCCCGCTTGCCCAAAGATTGAGATCACGCAATACTTCTGCATCGAGTCGAAAACTGGGTCCACGTGCAAATAGGCGATTCGCCGGATCGCTAACATCTTCGCGAATGCGCGAGGATTGCTTGAATGTTTTACTCATCACCATCTGTTTGAGCATGGACTTTGTGTCCCAACCGGTTTCTTGAAATGTAACTGCAAGCCAATCGAGTAATTCAGGATGGGTCGGGTGTTCACCTTGTAAGCCAAATTCTTCTGGAGTGCGAACCAATCCTTCACCAAACGTCTGTTGCCAAAAGCGATTGACCAATACACGCGCGACCAAAGGATTATCACGCGATGTAAGCCATTGAGCAAGCCCTAAACGGTTCTTTGGGGCTCCCTCGGGCATAGGACCAACAACGGAAATCACATCAGGTGTCAGCGAATCGCCAATGGGTAAATTATATTCACCACGTTCCAAGACGAATGTTTCACGGGGCTTCCCTTCTTGGGCAACGAGGGTGGTTGTAAAGGTATCAACCAATCGCTCGAGCGCCCCTTTTGGCCCACGATCTAAAAGATTGTCAATAGCTGAAACATTATATCGATCCTGCTGAAGTTCCGAGTCGCGAGTGCGATATTGGATGGTTAGGACGTCATCATCAGCCACTAATTCTTCATGCATCAGTTCAAGGTGGATTTTTTTAGCCTTATCGCTCTCAATCGATATTGACCAAGATCCTTCGGAGCTTTCTCCACTTATTTTTTCGACTGAAACACCTCGTTTAGCGGAAAGTATTGTCGCTCTCCTAAACGTAAGTGCTTTGTTTTTTCTATTCGAATGTGTAAGTAGCACCTTGAACTGATCCAACTCAATCTTCGAATTTTCCGAACGGTCTTCAGGGAAGAATTCTAGCTGAAGGCCTTCAAGTTTACCTTTAAATAAAGCAGATTCTAGCTGATGGCTGTAGCCTTTATTTTCGGATTCTTTGGACTTATCCCCATTTTCCTTTGGTGGAATCTTTTCCGATGTAGTATTGGAAATAAATTTGAGTGGCGTAATGATTAGTTCTGGTTTTGGCTCTGTGGGCTTGCTATTCTCTGTGAGTGCCTTATTCAGTCTTCGCCAATTTTCCCAATCGGCAATATCCCGAGGGGCCAACACATTGGGTTTATAGTCATAACTATTCCCATCCATGGCAGATTCGGCAGTGCTATTAAAGAAAGCCATAAGGCGGTAATACTCTTCATGCGGAACAGGATCATATTTGTGGGTGTGGCAGCGAACACAAAGCATGCTCATCCCCAGAAAGGCTGTGCCGAGAGTTTCTACTCGGTCAAAATTATTCTTCGCCTGAAACTCTGCAGGAATAGCCCCCCCTTCTGAAGTACTCGGATTTAGACGTACATAGCCCGTAGCAACCTGTTGTTCAAGAGAGGGGTTTGGTAAGAGATCACCTGCGATCTGCCAGGTGATGAAGTCGTTAAATGGCAGATTACCGTTGAGTGCTTGAATAACCCAGTCACGGTATGGGTAAATTCCTCGCTTATTATCCAAATGAAGACCGTGTGTGTCACCATAACGAACAGCATCGAGCCAATACCGTGCCTGATGTTCTCCATATCGAGGACTGTCAAGCAGAGTATCCACTAGTGACTCATAAGCCCCTGCCCCATCATCTGCCAGGTAAGTAGCCAATACTTCAGGCTCAGGCGGCAAACCAGTCAGAATCAATGACACACGTCTGGCCAGTATAGCTTTGTTCGCTTCGTCTGCAAGGGATATGCCATGCGGTTTTAAGGATACTGAAATAAAATCATCAATACTCCTATGCTGAGTCGATTTTACTGGTGCTACATAGGCCCAGTGCTTAGCGTACTTTCCTCCTGACTGTACCCACTGTGTCAGGATTTTACGTTCCTTTGTCGTAAGCTGTTTTTCTGCATCTAGCGGAGGCATGGGGTCCGAGTCATCATGAAGGCGGATGAGGATCTCACTCTTAGCAATATCATCGGGATTGATGGGTTTGGAGCCTTTGTGATCCGTGGTGGCTTCTTCAAAGGTCGTGAGCTTGATATTCTTTTGCGCATCGGGTCCATGGCAGACAAAACATTTATTCGATAATATTGGCAAAACTTCACGAGCAAAATCGGGAATGTTCTGAGTTCCGTTCGTCTTAGGGGACTGTGCGAGAGCCATTGGTAAAACGTGCATTCCACACGTAATAAAAGCAAGAAGGAATATCGCACTTTTCATAAACGAGGATTTTTTCATGGAGATATAATTTTCCCAAGTATACCGAAGGGTTTATTGCAATGAAGTTTGTAGCTAAGCTTTTTTCGTTATTCTGCTCTCACAACACATTGAGTCAATTTAATCAGAAACGGGTAAAATATTTCAATAGTATAGCAACCATATACCCAGTCAGTTAGTGTCGAAACATAGTGTTTAATTCAAACTAATCAGAGATTAATAATATTTGTATGCGATCTAATTATCCCTTAAATCCAAGTAACATCCTACTCTTTTTCTTTGACAGGATGAATCTTGCCTATTAAAAAATAGTTATAATGACTTCCATATGGTCCTTCAGCACCAAGGACATAGATGGTATCCCCAATAATGACAACACCGGGATCATTGAACACAGCTCCTGGCGGCAATTCTCCATCAATCCGTAGCCATTGATCATTTTGGGTGTCATAAGCAAATGAGAGATCGGACCAAATCAAGGGTGAATCGGGATTAGGTCGAACCACTCCTCCTGTTGCAATAGCATAGCGCTCATTATAAAGGGCAGCTTCCCAACCACTTATACTGATTGGTGGAGGATTATGCTTCGTCCATACATTTTTTGCAGAAGAATATGAAAGAGTCTCAGGTGTTGCTATAATTCTATTCTCTTTATCCCACGTAATTCCGCCCAAAACATAAAGTCGGTCATTTGATGAAAAAGATGCTGCCCATCCACGCGCAGGTGCGGGCATAGGGGCACGCAATCTCCAACCTTTTTCAGGCTGTTCTAAATTAAAAACTTCAACTGAGTCACGAACAGTTAAATGGCTATAGCCCATTTCACTGAACTTGTATTCATTCCCCCCTGCAACCACCAATTGGTTATTTGATAAACCCACTGCCATATGAGTACGGGCAATATTGAGTGCTGGTATCATTACCCATACTAAATCTTTTTTCGATAAATCTATAGAGACTGTATCATTGTGTGGTCGATACGGCGGCTCGCTCCCTTTGTATTGCGAGGCTCCCCCCATAACAAATAAATCATTTCCTTTAGCTACAGCGCGAACATACTCTCTTCGAATGGGCGCATCGGGCAATCGTGTCCACTGGCTATTCTCTGGATCGAAACACCATAACCATCGAGAGGTTCTTCCACTTACATCATCTCCGGATTCATCCCCCCCAGGAATAAAACCGCCAACAACATATATTTTGTCCTCAATTGCGACCATTCCTGAACCGCTAATTCCTTCATAAGGCCCTTCCCCCACCCAGGGAAGCATTGTTGTTTTCCATTCAATGCGGCCAAAAAGTGATAATGATAAAACACTTTCTGGAATCCGTTTAGATAAGGGTGGAGTATGCTCTTTTCCTTTTTTGGGTAGAGCTATTGTTGAAGAACTTGCTTCAAAACTAAGCCTAAAGAAAAAGGCACAAAGTATTACAACGACTTGCACTGTTCTGCTTGAACACCATAAATTTTGTACACTCTTCATTTTTTTATCCTTCTACCACTAAGGGCATTTGCGCGATTTTTGTGGGGATACTTAAAAAACACACCATACATAAGTTAATCTCTCACCACACACGTTTTGACAATTCCATAGCACGATTTTTTTAGCCTAAAGGTTTTCCACATAAAACACAATTACAGATATACGCATAATACCCTACGAGGCGGCTTAATAAATTAATGACCACTCATTGGTTTTTGATGTAGTATCAGTTATCATCAGACATACAAAACTCTACTTAAAGGAGCAATAATACTCAATATACATAAATAGACTGACTATTGCATCAATTCCCCTCACGTGAACTCTCAGATTCTTCACCCTAAGTTTCTGCATATGCTAGGCATTCAATGTATCCTCTCAAAATCTCACCGTTACCACTGATTCCATATCACGATACTTCCACATTAGCTATCCGGCCCCCAAAAATGCACCAGATACTGTTCAGGTATATTGCATGTTTTGTTTATTAGGGTCCGATAAGTGGAAAAAAGCGAGTGTGACTCCACTGATATCCGATACCGCTTTACGATTGGTGTCCAGTCAAGAATGGTCTCAATGGGAAGCGGAAGGGCGTATTACAGAACGACAAGCTACGGTACTTACACGCACCTTAGTATTAAATCCTTATCCGTATGCACAAATTAATGGCTTATCCTAGAGTTACATGGTAATTATCTGAAACTGCCGAAGATAATCAGGCATTGCTTCAAAGTTTACAGCGCAATACCATAATTTCACTCATGTTTATTTTTATCATCCTTGCAACTATATTTCGTTCGTATATCTAACCAATCATCATCATGATTATCATTTCTTATGGTTTGGTCTGAGCGGTATTGGGGCATATACTACTTGGGATGTCACTCAGCGTTTTAAGCATAGGGGGAATAGTTGCATTAGCGGGGATATTGGTAAATGATTCAATTGTTCTGGTTAAACTTATTAATGCATACCTTGCTGAAGGTATGAAACTTGAAGATGTATTGTGCAAAGGGGGCGAACGACGTTTTCGAGCTATATTCCTCACATCCATCAGTACTTGTGTGGAGCTGGCACCCATAATAATGGAAACTACCTTGAGTGCTCAAATTGTAATTACTATGGATGTTTCATTGGCCAGTAGCGTGGCATTTGGCACGATGCTTACCTTGATTTAGTCCCATCATCTTTAATGATTATGAACGATTTTCGGCGTATTGCTCACCGCGTAATCAAAGGTACCTGGATATCTCCTGAAGCAGTTGAACCCAGAAGTATCTCACCTGAGGCGACAAATTCCCACTAACAGTAATCATATTTCAACTTCACTTCGTCCATTGAGTGGAGTGTAAAGATTGTAAAATAAAATTTTCTACTGTAATATTCCATACAGTTAATCCAAATCTAACAAGAAAAAATAATTATGGACATTACTGTAGTTCAACTAAATATTACTTGGAAGAATAAAGCTGTAAATATTAAACAAGTAGAACTTATGCTACGCGATGCAACCATTCCATCTTCAGGGCTCATCGTGCTACCTGAAATGTTTTCAACAGGGTTTACTATGGATGTAGCTAGTGTCTCCGAGCAGAACGATTCTGGTGAAACCCTGGACTTCCTGAAAGAGCAAGCAAATCGACACCAATCGTATATCATCGCTGGGGTGGTCACGACTGATATAAATGGGCTTGGAAACAATGAGGCTATCCTGGTTAATCCTGAAGGAGAAGTCGTTACTCGCTATTGTAAAATTCACCCCTTTTCGTATGGAGGTGAAGATAAACACTATAGGAGTGGTAGTACCATTGAAACGTATCCAATAGGAGAGTATTTAGTAGCACCGCTTATCTGTTATGACTTGAGATTCCCTGAAACTTTCCGTTCAGCTGTTCATCAAGGCGCAACAGTGTTTCCTGTAATCGCCAATTGGCCAGCGGCGAGGGACGAGCACTGGACAACCTTATTGAAGGCGCGTGCCATTGAAAACCAAGCGTATGTGATTGGGGCGAATCGATGCGGCGCAGACCCTAAGATTCAATACGCTGGTCACAGCATGATCATCAACCCTAAAGGAGAAGTAATTGCTGAAGCGGACAATAAAGAAACACTACTCCAAGCGACATTAGATTTCGAAAGTCTTGAGTCTTACCGAGATTTATTTCCTACCTTAAAAGATATCAAGTAAGTTTTCAGATTATTATTGCTCATACCTAAGTTTGGGGCGTTGTGGGTCTGTATAGGGCTCTGCACCCAACTGAAGGTTACGCTTTTTAACGTTTAGTAGCCCTTTATCTTTGGTAGTAGGTGGTAAAATCATCCCATAATATCGCGTATTACTGAATTAATGTATCACCCTTCAAATCCATTGGCCGAGTTTATCGAAATTCAAAATGATGTACCAGAATCAATTGACTTAGTTAATGCGACCTTTACTCATGGTATTCATTACACCTTTTCTTTGACATTACTATCTCTGGGTAAATCGGTTGTATTGGTCAGAAATGTAGGGGAATTTAATGATGAATATGACGCGGAGCTTACTCAGGAATATGAGTACTCGGGCGCTTTAGACAATGATGGTGAACGTATACGCCTCCAGGATTATACAGGCGCAACAATCCTCGTTTTCTAATATAAAGATAGTTGGCATACCATCAGCGACGGTGGTGGGTTTTCTCTAGTCAGTACCACAACAGACTCCAATTTATGGGGAGAAAAGGATGGATGGCGAACTTCAATATTTTTTAGTGGCACTATACGATATAGAGATGAATACCCTTAGCCGAGTGATGCCGATGGTGAAAGCAAATCCCTCCAACGTATCAACCATTTAGGCTATAGGAATGATGTCGCTCAATGGACATCGACACTTCCCACTCCAGGGTAATAAGTCTTTTGGATTCGGTAACTATATTAATCAGGATGTATCACACACCCACCAATAATTTTCCCTGTCCATTTTGCTATTAAGGCTTCTTTCACTTCGGAAAGTTTAAAGCGATGAGAAATATGCGGCTTAATTTTTCCTTCTTCAACCCATTCTCGAATTTTCTTTAATCGTGTCGGGCGCAACATTGGATCTTTTTGAGCAGAAATCACTGCCGGGCAACCCAATACTTGGAGCCCTTTCATTAAGATTAAATTCGTAGGAAGCACATTCGCATTGGGAGCACTTCGCTGCCCTTTACCCTTCGCCACCAGAGGAGTTGATGCCCAACCTACAATCAAAAACCGTGCACCAAACTGTACACAACGTAAAGTCTCAAGCGAGATGTCTCCTCCAACTCCATCGTAGACCACATCGACTCCTTGACCATTGGTCAACGCTTTAACTTCATCCCGGAATTTGCGTACGCCTTTTTCACCATTGGGCAATCCACAATTTATCACATGATCAGCGCCTTGCTCTTTAACCACCTGCAATTTTTCATCATTGCGTCCAGTGGCAATCACTGTTGCACCAACTATCTTGGCTATATGAACAGCCGCAAGCCCCGTTGCTCCAGATGCACCATGTATTAATACCGTTTCACCTGCTTGCAAGTTTCCGCAAGCGATTAAGCAATGGTACGCAGTCTCGTAAGAACCCAACAAATTACAGGCTTCATCAAAGGAAAATCTATCAGGAATAGTTAACACTGCCTCCGCAGGGGCCACCGCATATGACGCAAAGCCTCCGTATTGTTGATACTTTCCAGGGGATCGCGGACCCGATACAAAGCCATCCACATGCACTCGATCACCAATGGAGACATGAGATACATCATCCCCTTTCCATACCACTACACCACTGTATTCAAGACCGAGTGTATAGGGAAGCGGCGGCATGTGTTGATACTGCCCGCTCGTCATCAATAAGTCGACCCACCCCACCGCTGCACTTTTAATTTCAATGATAACATCTTGCGGCTCTAGGGTTTGTGTATCTGGAAAATCTTGTTCTTCAAGATATATTGCCTCAGCAATCCCTTGAACTGGATCCTCAGCAAATTCAGCCACACGAACACGATGGCCTGGTGTATGTACTTCCGTTGACATTGTTTAGAGTTCCCTTATCTTCATATTTAATTAGACAAAAGTATATCATTTTTATTATACTGTTCACATATTAACTTTTTAGACGCACTGTCAGTGCTAACTCATCAGGAATTCCACCATGTCTGACTTAAAAGGAAAAACAATCTTCATCAGTGGCGGTAGCCGCGGAATCGGAGAAGCCATCGTTGTACGCGCTGCGCAAGACGGTGCCAATGTAGTCATTGCGGCAAAGACCGCTGAACCTCACCCAAAACTTCCCGGAACCATTTATACTGCAGCAGAAGCCGTGGAAGCCGGCGGCGGTAAAGCCTTGCCATTAGTAGTGGACATTCGTTCGAAAGAATTAGTCGAAGAAGCGGTTCAAAAGGCGATTGACACATTTGGTGGCATTGATATTCTCATTAACAATGCAAGCGCCATTTCATTAACAGGCACATTGGATACACCAATGAAGCGCTACGATCTAATGAACTCCATCAACACTCGCGGTACTTATTTGTGCTCGCAAAAATGTCTACCAGCATTGATTAAGTCCGAGAATCCTCACATTCTCAATATTTCACCACCGCTTAATTTGGAACCGCACTGGTTTGGACCGCATGTCGCCTATTCCATCGCCAAGTATGGCATGAGTTTATGTGTCCTAGGGATGGCAGAAGAATTCAAAGACGAAGGCGTTGCTGTCAACGCACTTTGGCCACGAACGGCTATCGACACCGCTGCTGTACGTAATTTTGGGGGTGACGATATGGCCAACATGTCGCGCAAACCATCCATTATGGCTGATGCGGCCTATGCCATTCTCACTCGCAACAGCAAAGAATGTAGTGGAAATTTCTTTATTGACGACGACTTGTTAGCCAGTGAAGGTGTAACTGATTTTGATCAATACGCCATCACCCCTGGCTCAGACTTAATCCCAGACTTATTCGTCTAAAACAATCATCTTGATTAACACTTAAAGCCTCAGTATCGGATTCGATGCTGGGGTTTTTTATTGATTCAACTGTTGTGCCAAATCTGCTGGAACCGAAATTGGAATCTCCAGTAAAATTTGAGCATACGCTTTCCCTTGCGGATCATTGCGCAAACTATTCATTCCGCCGCCACCCAATGAATCTTGCAATACAAAATTCAATGCATGGATGCCTGGTAAATCATAGCGCTCTACATCTCCGTTCATCAGATAACTAAAATAATCTCGAACACGTTCAGCAGTCAATTCTTTACGAATTAATGAATAGTATTCTGATTTTCGAGCAATGATACCAATATTGGCATCTGCTCCTTTATCCCCGCTTCGTCCATGCGCTAGTTTCACTAAGGGCATCTCAACGGTTTCACTCACCTCTTGTGCTAAATCTAACGTTGGACGTTCAATCGCATTTAAATCCAATACTTGACCAGAACTAAAGGGAACTTGCCAACTATCGCCATTTATGTGCACTGTGGGAACCACTGTTTTTTTATCCACAAGAAAAGAATACAAACGAACTACGGGCGAAGGCTTAGGACGATTCCCCCCCATTCCCCCTATACCAGGCGCCATTGATGTAGCAGAAGAAGTTAATTCACGCAATAAGCCCATCAACACAGCAGGCACTGGATGTTTCGCAGCCACTTTCAAAACCACCTCACGCGTTTGTAAATGTATCGCATGAGGTCCATACCCTGCTTCGGCTCCCAAAACCTCTACACTGGTTTCGCTAAAGGGTGGAGCACCGAGCTGCTTTACCATTCCATCACATCTTTTTAGTACTGCATCGGCTACCTTTTGCGCTTTCGCTGCGGCATCCATACCACGAATTGTGATATAGGCGCCTATGCGATACCCATCTTTCCAGGTTGCCGATACTTTTAAAGTATTCGTTGGTTTTATACCCAATATATTCGATACACGGGCTCTGTTCTCAGCCACATCTTCAATTAACACCTGAGAAAAATCACACACAACATCAGGCAGTATATACGCTTGCGGATCACCAATTTCATACACCAATTGCTCAGCAACTGTTTGGCGATTTACAATTCCACCAGTGCCTTCAGGTTTCGAAACTTCAAAAGACCCATCAGCATTCATAGTTGCAATAGGGTACCCAACATTTTCCCACTGATTGGATTCTTCCCAATCAGTGTAGAGACCGCCACTGGCTTGCGCCCCACATTCTATGATGTGTCCAGCTAAACTACCCCCAGCCAATTTATGGTATTCATCTGCATTCCATCCAAACTCATGGATACATGCACCTAAGGTCACTGCACTATCTACGCAACGTCCAGTGACAACGATATCGGCCCCTTTATCTAACGCTTCGGCAATTGAAAAAGCCCCTAAATAGGCATTCACACTCATAAATGATTGAGGCATTTCCTGGCCTGTAAACATTTCTTGTGTTCCATTACTACGCAGATCCTCAACGCGATCCACGATATCATCACCGGTGACCGTTGCGACTGTCAATTCAAGGCCTAACTCCGTAGCCAAGTCTTCAATTGCACGGCCACAGGCTTCTGGATTAACCCCTCCGGCATTGGATATAACTTTTATTTTTTTCTCTGCAATCGCTTTCAATGTATTTTTAAGTACTACAGTCACAAAATCGAGTGCATAGCCATGTTCAGGATCATTTGAACGTGCTCGGGCCATGATGGACATGGTAACTTCTGCTAGATAATCGAAGACTAAATAATCTAGATTCCCCAACTGCACCAATTGATGTGCAGCCATATTGGAATCTCCCCAAAACCCAGAGGCACCACCAATGTTAATTATTTTTTCTGACATGAAAGATTCCTTGAAATCGTATATTATTTATTCAGGCTCATCCGCGGTTAATGTGAGAACAGCTTGTGCAGCATCCACTTGATTGCCCATTGCTACACTAAGGGAATCAACGGTTCCACTAAAGGGAGCAACTATATGGTTCACCATTTTCATAGCTTCAAGCACCACCAATACGTCATCTTTTTCTACATGGTCTCCTACAGCTACATGCAATTCAACAACTTGACCCAACATCGGAGCTTTTAGCACACCATCACCCGCTTCCTCTTCATTAACTAAAGGAGCATAAGTGATATCGCGTAAATGGTTTACTTCTGAGTCGAATGCTATAAATAATGACTGGTCCTGCAATGCAAAATTAATTGATGTATTATGGCCTTCATCATGTAACTTTACAGAGCCATCATATATCGAGTCGACTTGAATTTCTGCAGCTTCATCTTCCCTGTATATAGAATATCGATTGTTATTAAAGCCCACATTTAATTCAAAAACTTCATCCTCCCAAGCCAGCTTGATTGGAATCTCAACCTTACCCGTCGAGTGCCAGCCTTTGAGTAAAGGGGAGATTCCAGAAGCATCCCGTTCGATAAATATTGCCGAGGCAATCAGTAGCTGTTCTAATGTAGGCTGAGAGTTTTCAAACGCTAGCACACCAGATGTCTCAATGAAATCTGTACGTGCCTCACCTATTCTAAAGACATCATGACATAACACCTCTTGCAAAAAAGCGTTATTCGTTGTCACTCCAAGTATGGTCATCCGTCGAAGGGCAGCAACCAATCGTGCTCGGGATTCCTCGCGTGTTGCTCCCCAAGCTATCACCTTGGCGATCATCGCATCATAGAAAGGTATCACTTCAGCACCATCTTTTAATGCATGATCTACCCGTACTCCTTCTCCATTGGGTAAAACCCATCGATGAATGGTGCCCATCTGTGGCGCAAAGTCTAAAGCCGGGTTTTCGGCATAAAGTCGCACTTCTATAGCATGCCCATTCAATTCGACATCTGCTTGCTTCACTGATAGGGCTTGCCCTTGGGCCACTTGTAATTGCATCGCCACGAGATCCAAGCCCGTAACCATTTCAGTAACAGGATGCTCTACCTGTAAACGGGTGTTCATTTCTAAAAAATAAAATTGGTGATCATCATCAAGCAAAAACTCCACAGTTCCAGCATTTACATAGCAAGCTGCCAAAGCTGCCTTCACCGCTGCAGCTCCCATAGCTTCGCGCAACTCGGGTGTCATCACCGGACAAGGCGATTCTTCTACAACTTTTTGATGACGTCGCTGAACCGAACAATCTCGCTCGCCTAAGTGGATGCAATTTCCATGTTCATCCGCGATTATTTGAATCTCAACATGGCGCGTATGCTCAAGTAATTTTTCAACCAGCAGCACATCCGAACCAAATGCATTTTGTGCTTCGGAACGGGCCATGGCAATCGCTTCATCCACCTCATCAGCTTTGTGCACAACGCGCATCCCACGGCCTCCACCTCCCGCTACGGCTTTGAGAAGTACCGGGTAGCCGATCTTGTCAATTTCTGTTTTCAAAATCACATCGTCTTGTGCATCCCCTGAATACCCTGGGACACAGGGTACGTCCGCCGCCAACATAATTGCCTTTGCTTTGGCTTTATCGCCCATTGAATCTATCGCAGCACCCGCAGGACCAATAAATGTAATTTCAGCTTGGCTACAAGCATCAGAAAATGAAGCATTCTCACTTAAGAACCCATACCCAGGATGAATCGCATCCGCTCCACTTCGCTTAGCTGCTGCCAAAATTGTATCCATCTTTAAATACGATTCACCTACAGCAGGTGGCCCTATACACACAGCTTCATCGGCCAATTGGACATGCAATGAATCCCGATCAGCCTCGCTATACACAGCAACCGTTAAATAGCCTTGGGCTTGTGCACTGCGAATCACTCGACAGGCGATTTCTCCACGATTGGCGATTAGGATTTTTTGAAATCGTTGACTCATTCGACTTTCTCCGTCCAAGAACTCGCGCGTTTTTCCATAAAGGCTTTCACCCCTTCTTGCCCTTCTTCACTACGTAATTGCGAAGCAAATAATTTAGAAGCTTCATCTAAGGTATCCCCTAAAGGAGCCGATTCCGCTTGCAGTAGAATCGCTTTAGTTGCTGCATTTGCTCCCGGAGCACAACGGCCAATGTCATTCAACACAGCATTAAGCTGTGTGTCCATTGCTTCAGCATTATCAACTAAATAATGAACCAACCCCATTGAATGGGCTTCCCTTCCAGTAAATCGTGTGCCTGTCAATGCAATATTGCGTGTCATGGTCAAGCCAATTCGCTGAACAACGAATGGGGCTATTTGTGCTGGCGGAATACCTAGACCCGTTTCACTTAACGCAAATTTGGTGTTACTCATACAAATCGATACATCGGTGACACATACCAACCCCAATCCACCGCCAAATGCTGCCCCCTCTATCAACCCTACAACAACTTGAGGCAATGCATTTAAACGCAGCAAAAAACTCCCAAACAAACGGTTGCTGGCAATAACAGGATCGGTACTCCCATCTTCAGGTACTGAAGACTGAAGGCTTTCTTTAAATGCCTTAATGTCTCCCCCAGCGCAAAACACACCTTCTGATCCTCTCAATATGATGACACGAATGTTTCTATCCGATTCAATGGCATCGAATAACTGGTGAAATTCTTGAAGCACTTCATCAGACAGCGCATTACGGGCCTCAGGGCGATTAATTGTTACATACAATCGATATGCACGTTTTTCCAAAATTAACGTTTGGCATGTGGGTAGCTGGGCCATAACTATTAGCCTCGTCTCTTGGATGGCAATAAGCCCATTAATTTGGCAATAATTCCCAACATCACTTCATCTGCACCAGCACCAATAGATAACAAACGCCCATCACGATAGTTACGTGATACCAAAGTCTCTGTCATATAGCCCATGCCGCCCCAGTATTGTAGACAACTGTCATTGACTTCACGAGTCAATCGGCCTGCTTTTAATTTGGCCATGGAGGCCAATTTAGTACAGTCTTCACCTGCGACATGCATTTCAACTGCTTTCCAGGTCAGCGCACGCAACGCTTCCACTTCGGTCATCAATTCTGCCAAGCGAAAATGTACAACTTGGTTATACAACACAGGTTTCCCGAAAGTCTCCCGTTGTCTCGTGTAATCGATGGTCATTTCAATGGTTCGTTCCATCGTAATTAAAGATGTTAAAGCTGAATACATTCGCTCTTCTTGGAATTGCATCATCTGATAGGTGAAGCCTTTACCTTCTTCACCCACCAAGTTTTCTATGGGAACACGAACATCTTCAAAATGTAATTCAGCAGTATCCGATGCGCGCATACCCAATTTATCCAGTTTACGTTCAATCGTCACACCTTTATACAGCTCACCGTTTTCACGCAGGGGTAAACAGATAATACTTTTATTGGTGTGAATGTTTCCGCCTTCATCTCCAGTATTACACAGCAAACAGATCCAATCGCCTTGGGTACCGTTTGTAATCCACATTTTCCCACCATTGATGACATAATCTCCCCCCTGCTTCACAGCACGGGTTTGGATATTGGCGACATCTGAGCCAGCCGACACTTCAGATACTCCAATGCATCCAACAATATCGCCGGCAATGCTGGGGGCTAAAAATTTTTCACGAACGGCATCTGAACCAAATCGCGCCAAGGCAGGAGTACACATATCCGTTTGCACACCAATGGCCATGGGCACTGAACCACAGTTTGCATGCCCCCACGCTTCGCTCATGACTGCCTGATACGAATAATCTAAGCCCATACCACCATATTGTTCAGGCTTTGTAATGCCTAAAAGCCCTAAATCGCCTAACTTTTTAAATAATTCGTGAGCCGGAAATGCTCCGTCCTCTTCCCATTGATCGATATACGGATTAATTTCTGTTTCTGCAAATTTTCGTACAGTTTCTGCAATTTGTTGGTGTTCAGCTGTTAATTTCATGACTCTTGCTCCTGTCTTACTGGTTAATTGGAGTTCCTATAAATAAAAATATGTGGCTACATTCGTCCTACGCCGAAAGTATTGGGGTGCACGACACGCTCCCGGCCTTCTCGACACGTAGCCAAACAAAAGGCTAACACTTTTCGACTATCACGGGGATCAATAATGCCATCGTCCCACAACCGTGCTGTCGCATAAAGGGCTTCCCCTTCTTTATCGTATTGTTCGATAATTTGCTGTTCCATTTTTTCTAGTGCATCGTAGTCTGGTTCTTTACCCGCTTTCTTGGCTGTGGCCTCTACTACCGTGGACATGGTTTTTGCAGCTTGTACTCCACCCATCACGGATACCCGATTATTTGGCCAAGCAAAAATAAACTCCGGATCATACCCCCGACCACACATGCCATAATTACCTGCACCAAAAGATGATCCTATATGTAAGGTCAACTTTGGAACAGTTGCATTTGTTACCGCTTGAACCATTTTTGATCCGTGCTTCACAATGCCGCCCCGTTCTGCATCTGTGCCCACCATAAATCCAGTAGTATTTTGCAAAAATAAAATTGGCGTATCGGACTGACAACACAATTGAATAAACTGCGCTGCTTTTGTAGCTCCTTGAGTATCAATCGGCCCATTGTTGGAAATGATTCCCACGGGATACCCTTCAATGGATGCATGTGTAGTAACTGTATGCGGTCCATAGCCTGGCTTAAATTCCAAGAGATCGGATCCGTCTACAATTCGTGCTATTACTTCACGTGAATCAAAAGGGGTTTGATAATGTAAAGGCACACACCCCAAGAGCTCATCAGGGTCATAGACGGGTTCTTTATACGAAGGCGTATCTACTTTTATTTGGCCTGTATTCCATCCCAACTTATCTACGATCTCTCGGCAAATACGAATACCATCAGCATCGCCTTCAGCCATATATTCACCAATACCCGTTACATGGTGGTGCATCTCTGCACCGCCCAACTCTTCATCGGTTGCAATTTCACCAGTAGCCGCTTTGAGTAACGGTGGGCCCGCCAGAAAGATTTTTGTACGCCCACGAACGACCACAATATAATCACATAAACCTGATTGATACGCACCGCCAGCTGTGGAAGAACCATGAGTTACACCAACAACGGGCAATCCTAGTGCAGAAAGGCGAGCTTGATTTGCGAAAGTACGGCCCCCATCAATAAACAGCTCAGATTGTCGGTACAGATTCGCCCCAGCACTTTCGATTAACTGCACATAGGGTAATTTATTTTCCATCGCAATGGTTTGCATACGTAACACTTTTTGCACACCCATTGGTGTCATAGCACCACCACGAATGCCTGAGTCATTCACTGCAATCATGCAACGGACACCAGACACGAATCCGATTCCACCAATTACTCCCCCGCCGGATATACTCCGGTCACCGTCATCGTCGTTCATGTTATTTCCGCATAGGGTGGAAATGCCCAAAAACGGTGAGCCACGATCGAGCAAAAGGTTTATCCGTTCTCTGGGTAACAACTGACCACGCTTACGAAACTTGGGCAAACTACGCGCCGAATTAGTTTCAATCTTTTGTTCAAGCTCTCGAAAGGCATTGATCTTTGCGAGATGACCTTGGTAGTTTTCAGCAAAGGCCGTAGAATGAACATCAACCTGTGAATTAAAAAGGGGCATGAGTCACGGGTTCCTTATTTTGAATTTGTTTCACCAGTGAGAACTGGTTTAAAAAAGAGGTCGATTACCGTTTCAACTCTGGCATCATACTCATACTGATCGGGCTTTGATTGTGTGAGCCACATTAATGCATTTGTTGTACTGTCAAGCATACTGCCCATCAATACCGGATCACTATCAACGAAAATACCCTCACGAATTCCGGTTTCAAACAATGAATAGATGCGCTTCATGAAACGTGCATAAATTTCACCAATTCCATCTTTGGGGAGTCCATTCTCGCCAGGTAGATTTTGGTTATACCATTCAATTTCAAGCATCCGACAACCCTCAGGAAATTCACGCATAATCTGCCCTTTGGCACGAACAAATTGTATAAGCTTCTCATAAGGGTCAGAGCCCTGCGCCATGATGTCATCAAATATTTCACCAGTACGTTTACCAACATCAACCGATACTTGGTGATATAAATCCGACTTACCCTCAAAAACAGCGTATATAGTGCTCATTGCAAAGTCTGCCAGATCGGCAATTTCCTGTATAGATGCATGCTGGTAGCCTTTTTCAGCAAAAACCGATAAAGCTGCCGCCAGAATTTCCTGCTTATTCTGCAGTTTATTGCGATCACGACGAGTGAGTTCTTTATTTATGGTATCCATAAAATCATAATACTCATTCCAAACTTGAAATGTCAATTCCAAATTCATAATAATAAGTATCGAAATTTAGATACTACTAGGAAACATAACCGATAAGCCCTTTAATATAGGGACTTGGAGCCATCCATGAGCGATTCCCATGACGAACCACCCATTCTAGGTATGACCGTGGATGAGATTCTCAATTTTGAAACTGCCTACCGAGACGATTTATTTAAGGGAAAGGTCGTTCTGGTATCCGGTGGCGGAACGGGCATTGGACAGGCCATTGCCATTTTGTTTGCTCGATTGGGCGCCTCAATCGTGATTTGCGGACGCACCAAAGGCAATCTTGATAAAACACAATCGATAATTGAGGGCATGGGAGGATCGTGTAAGAGCTACCCCATGACTATTCGCGATCCGGAACAGGTCAATTCACTAATGGAACAGGTATGGGCTACCCATGGGCAATTGGATGTACTTGTAAATAATGCAGGTGGTCAATTCCCGCAAGATGCCATAGACTACAGGCCTAAAGGCTGGCATGCAGTTATAGAAACTAATTTAACCGGTACATTTTATATGATGCAAGCAGCAGCTAAACAATGGCGAAACCTTGAACAAGAAGGCAGTATCGTCAATGTGGTAGCTGCATTTCAACGTGGCATGCCCCAGATTGCCCATACTAGTGCTGCTCGATCTGCAGTGTCTAACTTAGCCCAAAGCCTCGCTGTCGAATGGGCTCCCTATAAAATTCGTGTAAACTGTATCGCCCCAGGCGCTATCGAAACCACAGGCTTAAATGTATACCCAGAAGAAGCTCGTGTGGATTTTGATCGTCGCAATCCGATGAGACGTCTAGGAACAGTTATGGAAGTCGCAGAAGGAGTTGTCTTTTTATCCGGCCCAACGTCTGGTTACGTAACAGGTCAAACACTCATCGCCGATGGGGGGCAACAAATGTGGGGAGAATTGTGGCCCATGAAGAAACCCGAGTATTTCGAATAATCTGGCAAGTTAATTGATAGTTTTAAAGATAATTGTTGATCTTAATCCCTCAGTAAAGTTAACATATATACAATTTTGTATTAAATAATAAGGTAGACCACATGAAAATTGCAGTTCTTATTAAACAAGTTCCGGATACCGCTTCTGTTTTTGAAATTGGTGGTGACGGAAAATCCGTTTTAACCGATGGTTTAAAGTATGTGATGAGTCCTTATGATGAGCATGCTTTGGAAGAAGCTATCAAATTAAAAGAAGCTAATGGAGCAGAGGTCATAGTTGTAAGTTTAGGCCCACTCAATACACAAGATGTTCTTAGAACAGGTTTGGCACTTGGTGCAGACTCTGGGTTATTAGTCACTGGCGATGGACTCGATAACCTAACCAACAAAGGAACGGCGATTGTTTTAGCGGAAGCATTAAAAACGATCGAAGCGGATCTTATTTTTGCAGGTAAACAAGCCGTGGATGATGATGCTTCACAAACACCTGAACGTGTTGCTGAGTTATTGAGTCTTCCCCATGCATCAGCCATTACTCGCTTTGAGTTGAACGATTCACAATGCACGGTGGATCGCGAAATTGATGGTGGATACTTTAGCCTTGAACTTCCCCTTCCTGCTTTGCTCACCACGCAAAAAGGAATCAACACACCTCGCTATCCCAAACTTCCAAATATTATGAAAGCCAAGCGCAAAGAAATTAAAGAACTATGCTTAAGCGATTTGGGCTTGAGTGCTGACGCTGTAGATTCTGGACTGGAAGTCGATGGAATGACTCTGCCGCGCCAAGAGCGATTGAACAATCTAATCGATGGTGACATTTCAGAGCAGTGCAATGAACTAATAAAGGCTCTACGTGAAGTAGAGAAGGTATTATAAAATGAGTGTACTTGTATTATTAGAACAACGCGGTGAATTAAAAGCCTGTGCCGTTGAAGCCGCTACAGCAGCTGGCCAAATTGCTCAAAACGCGGGTATGGATTTGAACGCCGTTTATATTGGTCAATCCTTAGGCGATGAAATTAACGAATTAGCCGGACTGGGTATTCAAAAAGTATTTGCTTATGAAAATGAAGCCCTTACACACTATAGTAACGATCGGTATATATCCATCGTTTGCGACTTAGCCAAAGAACTCAATGCACAATTCATTATTGGCTCGGCTACGGCTCTTGGTAAAGAATTGTGTGCTTCAGTTGCTGCGCGACTGGAAGCAGAATTGCTACAAGATTGTGTTAGCATTGCATGGGACGGTGCTGTAAAAGCACAGCGCCCCATATATGCAGGTAAAGTCGTATCGGATGTGCGTATTACTAGCACGCCTGCAATGGTATCCTTGCGCCCCAATACGGTATCTATCGACCGTAATGGTGATTCCACACCCGAATTAATCACGCGTGAAATGCCTCAAGCTGATTTACGCACAGTACTCAAAGAAGCCGTGACTGCTGCTACAGGAACCGTGGAATTATCCGAAGCCAAAGTTATCGTTTCTGGCGGCAGGGGTATCGGTGGTCCAGAAGCATGGCCTGTACTTCAGTCGCTCTGTGATGTACTCGGTGCAGCATTGGGTGCTAGCCGTGCAGCTGTTGATGCTGGATGGATTCCCCATGATCACCAGGTAGGACAAACCGGCCGTGTGGTAAGCCCTGATTTGTATATTGCATGTGGTATTTCAGGCGCCATTCAACACCAAGCCGGAATGCGTACCTCGCGTATTGTGGTTGCAATCAATAAAGATCCCGAAGCCAATATTTTTAAAATATGTGACTACGGTATCGTTGGTGACTTACATGAAGTAGTCCCAATTTTAACGGAAGAATTACAAAAAGCACTTTCTTAAAAGTCTTTTTATAAATACCTATTTCGCTAAGTAAACCACCAAGCTTAGTAATTATCAAAAAGGAATGTTTCAATGAGCGATAAATTAGCCGATATCCGTAACTTACGTTTCATGGTATATGAAGTTCTTAAAGCAGAAGAACTAACACAACATGAATATTTTCAAGATCACTCAAAAGAAACGTTTGATATGGCCATTGATGCTGCTTACCAAATGGCACAAGAAGTGTTTTGGCCCTCTTTACGCCCACTGGATCGCGAGGGCCCCACGTTTGATGGCACCAAAACGACCGTGCCCCCTTTAATGCACGAAGTCTATCGTAAAGCCGTTGAAGCGGGGTGGACAGCGCCATCGGCCGATTATGAATACGGTGGGCAGCAGTTCCCACTAACCATTACCAATACAGGGGCATTTTTGCTCAACGCAGGGAACAGTCCAGCATTAATGTATGTAGGTAGTGCCACAGGCGCCGCTGACTTGCTCAGTAGTTTTGCCACACAAGAGTTGAAAGACCTCTACGCCGAGAAGCTCTATTCGGGGCAATGGGGCGGCACCATGGCCTTGACTGAACCTCACGCGGGGAGCTCATTGGGTGATATCACTGCAACAGCTGTCAAATCTCCCGATGGTGATCATTACATGATAAAAGGGGTTAAACGATTCATCTCTTCAGGTGATCACGATCTCACAGAAAATATCATCCATCCAACCCTTGTTCGTATTGAAGGCGCTCCATCGGGCGTAAAGGGTATCAGCATGATGTTGGTGCCCAAATACCGCCCAGACGAAAATGGAAATGCAGGTGAATTCAATGATGTCAACACAGCAGGCATCGAAGACAAACTTGGTCTCAAACTCAGCACAACGGCAACATTAAACTTTGGCGAAAATGATGACTGCCATGGTTGGTTACTGGGTGAAGAGAACAAAGGGCTTTCTCACATGTTTCAATTGATGAACCATGCTCGCATTAACACCGGATCACAAGGTGTTGCGGGTGCATCAGCCGCGTATTACTGCGCCCTGGAATATGCCAACGACCGTGTACAAGGTCGTGAACTCACTAACAAAGATGCAAAACTTCCACCGATTCCCATCATTCGCCACGCCGATGTTCGCCGCATGTTGTTGCATCAAAAAGCGTATATTGAAGGTGCACTCGGCTTGGTTCTTTTCGCGAGTAATTTGATGGATAAAATCAAAGTTGCCGATAATGAAGAAGAGCGTAAACGTCTACACAACATTCTGGAAGTGACCACCCCAATTATTAAAGCACACGGTTCAGAAGGTAGCTTTGACTCAGTTACTACAGCGCTTCAATGCTTTGGAGGAGCAGGATACACGGAAGAAGTTCCCATTGCCCAATTACTTCGGGATAGTAAAGTCTATTCGATTTATGAAGGCACAACCGGTATCCAAGCCATGGATCTACTTGGACGCAAATTAACCATGAACAATGGGGCCGCTTCGATGGCGATGATGGAAGAAGTCACCAAAACACTCGAAGAGGCAAAAACAATTGAATCGATTAAGCCTTTGGCGGAAAAAGCCGAAAATCTCCAATCAAAGATTGCAGAAACGTTGATGGGTTTATTTTCCGTTGCGCAAACAGGCGACACAAATTTATTTATGTGTAATGCGACTCCATTCCTTGAAGCCTTCTCACAAATGTTGATGAGTTGGCAATGGGTATCCCAAGCAATTGTGGCTCAACAAGCATTGGATGCAGGCACAGACGAAACTGATTTTTATGAAGCCAAGCTAAAAACAGCTCAATACTATATTAATTGGGTTACCCCACAAGCCTTAGCAACTTTATCAACAATTCAAACCAATGAGCGCACCGCATTAGACTTTAAAGAAGAATGGTTTTAGTCTTAGCGCATCAACGATAAAAGGTATTTTGCTCCATGCTGACTTTGCCTGAGAAATTACTGTTTGCTGTCATACTGGTTGTGTTCACTGTCTGGGTTATACGACGAAGTGCACTCTTGGTTAAAATAATCAAACTTGGTCAGGCGGAAGACCCCGAGCAATGGTTGGATTCTAAGACTCGATTGGTCAATGTATTGGCTGATGTATTTTTGCAACGTAAAGTCTTGCGTAAACCAGTGGCTGGCTTCTTTCATATGCTCATTGTATGGGGATTTTGTATTTTTGCTGTAAATACCATTAATCATTTTGTAGGGGCATTTATCCCCCATTTCCATATGTTTGGTGCTACAGCGCTGGCAGAAACTTATGAGACCGTTGCTGATATTTTTGCTGTACTTATTATCATCGGTGTTGCTGGGCTCGCATTCAGACGTCATGTCATGCGCCCTGCAAATTTAACACGCCCCTCAGCCGAGTCCGCAATTGTATTTGCCTCCATCGGTGGTGCAATGATTGCCTATTTATGTGTACACGCCATTGAAATTGTTCAAGGGACATTGCCTTATCCTGAAGCACATTTAGTTGCATCACAATTGGCCCATGTATTTAGTCATATAGACGAACAACCATTAGCCATTATGGCCCATATTGCTTGGTGGTGTGATGGCATTCTGCATATGATACTTGTGGCTTTGCTCATTGTTCCCACAAAACACTCACACTTAATTGCTGGCCCGATTAATTTATGGTATGCCCGCAAACGTCCACGCGGACAAATGACAACGGTTGACCTTGAGGATGAAAATGCAGAGACCTTTGGCGTGGCTAAAATTGAGGAATTTACCTGGAAACAGTTAGTTGATCTAGGTGCCTGTATTGAATGCGGGCGTTGCGAAGAATTTTGCCCGACACACAATACCGGAAAACCTCTAAGTCCTAAGCGTTTAATCGTCGACTTAAAGGACCACCTGCTGATCCATGGTCCGGCATTGGTCAATAGCACTGGGCAAGATTATGCTCCTGAAGTCGAAGTTCCTGCTCTCATTGGCGGAACCATTGACACCGACGCTATATGGGCATGCACCACCTGCGGTGCCTGCGTTGAACAATGCCCAATGGGCATAGAACATGTCGACAAAGTCACCGATATGCGCAGAAACATAACCCTTATGGAAGCTGAATTCCCTGAGCAAGCCGGTAACGCATTCCGAAACTTGGAAAATAGTGGCAATCCTTGGGGCATTAATCAAGCCGAACGTACGAATTGGACTGATGGATTGAATGTTCCCCTTTTTGCTGATAAGAAAAAAGCCGATGTCCTGTATTGGGTCGGGTGTAGCGGATCCTTCGATGATCGAAACAAAAACATTTCCATCGCTATGGTCAACATATTAAATGCAGCCAATATTGATTTCGCCATCTTAGGTGCGGAAGAACGCTGCACCTGTGAAAGCTCCCGCCGCCTAGGCAATGAATACCTTTTCCAAACAGCTACTCAAGAACTCATTGAAACCTTTAAACAATATGAGTTCACTAAAATCTTGGTTACTTGTCCACACTGTCTCAACACATTGGCCAATGAGCATCCGGCCTTTGGTGGACACTATGAAGTCATACATCATGCTGAATTCATTAATGAGCTTTTAGACTCAGGTCAACTCAAAACAAAAGCTGAATCCACAAACGAAAAAACCGTATTTCATGATTCCTGCTATCTTGCACGCTATAACAACATTGAACAAGAACCTCGCAATGTTCTTACTGCAGCCGGTCGTGATTTAACCAGTGTTCCTCGTGAAGGCAAACAAGGCTTTTGTTGTGGAGCAGGCGGTGGCCGCATGTGGCTTGAGGAAGATCAAGGCACACCCATCAATGCCAACCGAGCAAAAGAATTGCTCGAAAGCGGCGCTAAAGAAATTGGGACTTCCTGCCCATTCTGTATGACAATGGTATCTGACGGTGTTAAAAAAGAAGAAGCTGAAGACGTGAGTATCAAAGACATTGCGGAAATTGTTGCTGAACAATTAGTCTAAATACTAAGTAACAGACCTAAGTATACGCCCACTTCACTGAGCTGCTGTACTGCTCCAAGGCAATCACCTGTGTAACCGCCAAGTCGCCGCTGATAAAAAAAACGCATCAAAACATGCCCTGCAAGCAATCCGACAAGACCATACATAGCAACAGTATACGAAGATTGTACTCCTAGAAAAATAACCATACCTATTCCCGCGATAAGTACAAACACCGAACTCGGCACACTCAACCCAGCAGCCGTTGGCTTTCCAGTTCCCTCTTCTCGTACATACTGGCTCGTAGCAATTACCGCTACACTGGATACCCGGCTTAAGCCATGCGCGACTATGAGGGCAATACCCGCATCAGAATTAGGCAATTGACTTAGTGCGATAATTTTAATGGCTATTAATAATCCCAAGCCAACTGCGCCGTAGGTACCTAAGCGACTATCCTTCATAATGCTCAAAGTATTTTCACGTGTTTGCCCACCGATACCATCGCAGGTATCTGCGAATCCATCTTCATGAAATGCTCCTGTGAATAATACAGTCGCCGCTGTCGATAACAATGCAGCTAGCACTACGCCAAATTGTGCTTCGCTCACACAAAAGACCAATGCCCCAACACAGCCTACTACTATTCCCACTAATGGATAGTAACGTGCTGATGCATTCATTTTTTCATCACTATATGACAGCGTAAAAAGCACAGGACATCGAGTTAAAAACTGCATAGCCAACAGAAATAAATTTATCTCATCTCGAATTAGTCGCATGAAACTACCTTTAAGTCGCTATCAAGTATTGCAGATAATTGATCCATATCTAAATGAAATTTAGATATGGATCAGCCAACAAATTATATTGAGCATCCCGAAAATCTTCGTCCGCACATTCTTCAAATACGAATTCCGGGCGCAGGTTTTGCAAAAAAGCATGGCGATAAGGCGAAGAATCAAAAAGCCCATGTAAATACGTCCCCCATACTTGTCCATTTGAAGACAATACTCCATCCTGAGAATGAATCGATTCTGAATCACGTGAGTGCAACTGCATAAATGGAGCACCTCCTGTACTCACCTGGCTTTCACCCATATGAATTTCATAGCCACTTACTGGGTACTGTCCATTGAGAACAATTCCTTCGCTACGATGGACCGATTTCGTTTTTTGTAATGTAGTTTCAATGGGTAGCAGACCTAGGCCGGCATTGCTTCCAGGCTCCCCTTCTACACCATGCGGATCATCAATGCTATTGCCAAGTAATTGATATCCGCCGCAAATGCCCCCAATATGGCCTCCATCCTTCTCATAGGCCAAGAGTTTATCTGCCCATCCCGTATCGTTCAACCAGTTCAAATCCCCTCGCGTATTCTTAGTCCCCGGCAAAAAGACCGCATCATATCCATCTAACGATTTCGGTTTTGCTAAATAATGCAGTACCACTTGAGGTTCCCGGCATAGAGGGCTAAAATCTGTGAAATTGGATATATGAGACAATCGGATTACTGCTATATTAATCTTTACAGATAACATCTCTTCCTTAGGATCGATTAATATATCCAACGGCAATCCATCTTCGCTATCAATTTCGATATCATAGAAATATGGAATAAGTCCTAATACCGGTAGATGTGTTCGTTCTTCAATTAAACGAATCCCATCATCAAACAATCGCGCATCTCCACGGAATCGATTAATAATAATCCCTTTAACCAATGCGCGATCTTCAGGCGATAAAATTTCCAGCGTACCAATAATTTGTGCAAACACTCCCCCACGATCTATATCAGCGACTAAAATCACCGCAGCTTTTGACACATGTGCCATATGGAAGTTTACAAAATCTTGATTGCGTAAATTTAATTCTGCACAGGAGCCCGCTCCCTCTATCACAACCAATTCATGCTTCTTACGCAGACGATGTAAACTGCCTTCAGCCTCCTCTCGCAGATCATTTGTATTGCTAAAATATTCATGTGCAATGCTTTTCCCTAGGGGCTTTCCATGAAGCACTACCTGTGCTTCGGTATCACGAGAAGGCTTTAACAAAACTGGATTCATATCAGTATGCAATTCCACACAAGCCGCTTCCGCTTGCACAGCCTGTGCACGCCCGACTTCACCGCCCTCTGTACTTACACAGGAATTATTCGACATGTTCTGCGCTTTGAAAGGAGCCACGTCTACGCCTTGATTGCGAAAGATTCGACACAGCGCAGTCACCACGATACTCTTTCCCACATCGGAGCCTGTACGTAGGACTGAGATGCATGGAGCCAATGATTTCTTCGAATCGTCTACCATACTAATTAAGCCCTGCAACTCGACTGCGCATAAGCAACCAGAGGAAAAATGGTCCCCCTAATAAAGCTGTAATAATTCCTACTGGCATTTCAGCAGGTGCGATCAAAGAACGCGCTAAAGTATCGCACAACACTAAAAATGCGCCGCCAAATAAAAACGTTGCGGGTGCTAAAAATCGGTGATCTTGCCCGATCAGCATTCGGCAAATGTGGGGAGCCATCATACCAACGAATCCGATGGGACCACATACGGAAACCACACTCCCTACAAGAAAGGATGTAATCAAAAACAATATGGTCATTGTTTTATTCACGTTTACCCCCCGACTAGCAGCAATCTCATTCCCCGTACTTAACAAGTTTAAATCTCGTGACAAATAGAAAATAATCCCTGCTCCCAATACAACAATAGGGGCGGTATTTAAAACAGCCTCATACCCTACCACTTCGATTCCGCCCATCAACCAGCGCATAATACGTACCGAACTATTAAAGTCACTAATATATTGGATAAACATTATGAGACTTGAGCAAAAAAAGCTAATTGACACCCCTGCCAATAGAATCGTACCGGACGAGCGATGACCGTGAATACGCGTCAATCCATAAACCAGTGATATCGATAGGGCTGCACCAAGAAAGGCGAACATGGTTTGCCCAGACATACTTAGCACGCTAAAGCTTAAACCCAACCAAACATACGCAGCAGCTCCCAATGAGGCCCCACTTGCTACTCCTAAAGTAAATGGGGTCGCTAATGGATTTCGAAATACTGCTTGGAATGCCATACCACTTAGAGCTAGGGCTGAGCCAGCCAAGAAGCCCATAATGACACGAGGAACCCTAAGTTTCCAAAATACCGTCAACTCATTCTCTTCTAATTCACCCTTGATTAAAGCCATAGGATTTATTATTTCACCACCAATAAAGGGCATCGACAATACAATAACGATCCCCAAAATCGCTATCCCCATTAGTCGGCGTGTAGGTTTTCTGCGATTACTCATCCTATTTGCTCCGGCAATGCAATTAGGTGTCCTGATTCAGGATGATTAACTAAAGTAAATGAGGTTGAGTACAATTCATCCAACACCTCTTTATTCATAAAATCCGTTGGTTCTCCACAAAAAACTCTCTTACCCCCTGACAATGCAAGGATACGATCCGCTGCCATTGATGCATAGTTCACATCATGTGTTACCGCAACAATGGTTAAATGAGGATGATTGTCGCGCAATGCATTTAATAATTGATACATTTCGGCTTGTTGACCAGGATCCAGAAATGTAGTTGGCTCATCCATCAGCAAAATATTCGTCTCTTGCGCTAATGCCCCTGCGATCAATACACGCTGGCGTTCTCCACCACTTAAGGTATGCAAGGCTCTATCGGCGAGATCTTCTAAGTGCGTATTGGACAATGCCTTTTTTATCGCTTCCTCATGCTCAATCCCCATCGGCCCAAAGGCACCTAAATATGGATATCGACTCATGGCCACGAAATCATAGACACTCACTGAAATCGACGGACTCATATGCTGTGGCACATATCCCACATGTTGCGCCAACTGCTTACGCGAATATTCTGTTACAGATTTATCATAAAGTGTAAGTTGCCCTTGCCCACCGATATTTAAACAGTTCAAACACTTTAATAATGTTGATTTTCCTGCACCATTGGGCCCGACGATTACTAAATATTCATGTTCATAAATATCTACAGTCAACTCATACAACAATGAAGACCCGTTCACTTCATACGAATACTCTTGAAGACTATAGACCGGTTTAGTCATGGGGTATCCCAGTCCACATCAGGGTGAAACACCTCTGCCATCTGCTCAAGTGTCAGGATAAATCGAGGGCCTGGCACAGCAACATAGTCATCACCCAAGACATGAACGCGCCCATTGGCCACGGCTTGCACTTCAGGAATCGTGTTCCAATCTTTTGCGATAGTAGACTTTTGATCTTCTGGTAAGTCTGGAACGATATCAATAATTACTTCAGGGTCCATTTGCACGGCACCCTCAGCTGAAATACTTGGATACGGTACAGTGCCCTCATAGACATTTTCCCCACCGGCAATACTGATTAAATCATCAAAAAAACTACCAGGGCCAGCGATGAATAATGATTGAACACCTTCTCCTCCGTGACGACCGACCGACAACAACACACGCGAACGTGGTTTATCTTTAGTGAGGGTTTGTATTCGTTCAATGCGCCTGTCCATATCATCAAAAATCACTTTGGCTTGTGCCTCAGCACCTAAGGTCTTTCCCAATGCGGCAATCGAACTTTTAATTCCAACAATATTGATATGATTTACCGTTACATAAGGAATCCCCAGCTTATCCAACTGCCCACGTAAATCTTGGTGTTCCTCTAATAATGCCACCAAGTCTGGCGTACACCGAACAATGGCTTCGAGACTGGGTGTTGCATACCCGCCAATCACCCTCTTCTCAAGGGCCTCTGGTGGGTAGTCACAATATTCCGTAACCCCAACCACTTTATTGCCTTGTCCCAAAGCAAACAAAATTTCTGTAATGCTTGGAGCCAATGACACCACACGTTGATATTCGGTCGCTTTTGTTGGCTCATCAGAATCTATGACCACTTCCGTTGATTCCGTCCCACACGAAATGATCAGCACACTCAGTAAAAGCAGTACAATATAGCGTGTGATACCTACTAAATTAAGCTCACTAGCCTTATTCATCCAAGTCAAAACGAATTGATACTTTCTTTGTTGTAGTGATCAGCTGTTCACCTTTTTTAGCAGGGTAAAACTTAGCCTTTTCAAGGGCTTTGATTGCCGACTCATCCAGTCGTGTGTGTCCACTCGACTCCAATACGCTAATTGCACTAGCCTTACCCTGCATATCGATGGTCACCGAAAGCCGAACGATTCCTTCCTGAGCTCGACGTCGCGCTATACGCGGATATAACGGCTTGGGTAAATGGATAAATCCTGCAGGGGTCACATTGGCTACTTTTCGACTAAGCTGCTCCTCTTCCGTTGAATGTGCACTACCTACTAAGGCTCTAACTTCTTCTTGAGCAGGCAACTTAGGCGCTATAGACACTTGTTGAATAGGTACTGATTCTTGTCTTTGACTAGGCTTTACTTGCTGTTCTGGTGATTTCTTTTTCTCCATAACCGGCTTAGAAAATACTTTTTGGAGTGTATGTACTTTTGCCACTTTTAAAAATGGTCCTTCGATAGTTTTCAATTTTTTTTTAGCATCTACACGAACTTCGGGTTCGGCTATAGTCTTTAAAGGAAAAGCTTTTATCACCGACTCCTGAGATAAATCGATATCTGAAGAAATCGATCTAGGTGAATCAACGGGCTCCGAAATTTCTGTATTTTCAGCAAACTTCGATTCCACTTCACCCGAAAGCCCTTGAAAAGAAACCGTAACAGAAGGCCTGTCCGGCATAGAAGCTTGTTCACTATCTATGCTCATATACCACGTAACACCTACTAAGACACCGACATGTAAGGTAATGGCGGAAGCATACGATATTGATAACGGAGTAAATTTCATAAAATAATGCTCCTCACTGCATAGCACAAGAACTGACAGGCTTTTCGCCTGTCAGTTCTTGTGCTATGCAGTGCAGTAATATTCATTATTTATTTTTTTCCAAATGCAATATTGAATCCTACATATCCGCCTATACCGGAAGATGTATACCCCAACACTTCTTCATAGTCTTTATTTAAGATATTGTCAACGCGACCAAATATTTCTATGCCATCTGCGACTTCATGCGATATAGCTACATTAAATATAGTGTGACCACCGGTTTCTTTAAGTGTCCCTGGAGGGCCCGAAAAGTCCTTAAAATCTCGTTCGCCTGTATACACCGCAGCTAAATTAAGATTCCCAGCCTCTGAATACGCATAGTTCACATTAAAGTTCGCTTTATGCTTAGGTCGACGCACCAGTTCTTCACCGGTAGTTTTGTCTTCAGAATCAGTGTACGTATAGCTAGATGATAAACGTACACGGTCATTCACCTGATACAGTCCACTAAACTCAACACCTTGTGATTCGGCACCATCAATATTGATGTATCCTCCTGCACCAAAATCATAATCAATGAGTGTTTCGTAGTCATTATCGAAATAGGTCACACCCACGACAATCTTATTATCCCATAAGGCCTGCTCGATTCCAAAGTCCCAACCTTCACTCTCTTCAGGCTCTAAATTCTCATCCCCAAAGGAAGAATACAGTTGAAACAATGATGGGGCTTTAAATCCAGTGCCAAATGAACCATGAAGACGTGTATGACTTTCTTCAAACAAGTATGAACTTGCTACACGGTAGGTATCGTATAATCCAAAGGTCTCATGGTCATCAACACGCCCTCCCAAGGTCAGGAAGAATGTATCAGCCAATTGTATTTGATCTTGAATATAGTACCCGTTAGTACGAATTTTACGCTCATCTTGAATAGTTTCAAAGGGTCCAAATAAACCGTCGGAAAAATAATACGATTTCCCTTTTTCTTCTTCTGTTTCCAAACCGATCGTTAAGGTATTCGTCTGATGAAGGTAGAAATTATTCTGCCAATCAAATTTAATCAACGAACTATCGTATTTGCTATTATCCAAATCAATCGGGTGATCGATATCTATAGGATTATCAGTCTCACGATCATGCTCGGAATAACTTACTCCCCAGCGCTGCTCCCATAAATCATCAAAGGTCGAAAACGTTGCTTGAGTACGTAAGAAGGTTTGCTTCTTTTTAAATCGGTTATTCGGATCATCACCAAATGCACCACCGTAATTATCGATATCTGTTTTACTGTCACTTAAACGTGCAATAAAATCCCACTCAACTGTATCGGCCATTAGCCAACCAACACGTCCAGACAATGTTGTATTATCAAATCCATCGTCCTCAGTATTGCCCAATTTTTTACTGGCAGACGAAAATCCATCCGTGCTAAATTTGGATACATTTAACGAATAATCCACGGTTTCACTGGCACCACTCACACCTAGTTTAGGAGACCAGGTTCCATAAGAACCCATTTCAAAGCCCACCAAACCGCGCAAGCCTTTTTTCCCACGCTGAGTAATAATATTGATCACACCGCCAATTGCATCTGAACCATACAAAGTACTTTGAGGCCCACGCAATATTTCAATACGTTCGATGTTTTGCGTCATCATGGTTGACAAATCTGCCGCACGGCCTATTGAAATCGGATCACCAATCTTAATACCGTCCAACAGCACTAATGTCTGCTCAGACTTGGCACCACGAATAAAAATCGCAACATTACCCCCACGGGTTCCTGTATTAACTACATCCAATCCAGGTACTGTGCGTAATAAATCCAACACGTAAGGCTCTTTACGCTCTTCAATTTCTTTGCGTGAAATCACACTAATTGAGCTACCTACTTTTTCTTTAGTCGTCTCCAGCTTCGTCGCTGTGACTACAATTTCTTCTTCTATTTCTTTAGACCAAGTGCTTATGGGTATACATACCATTGCGCAAGCCAAGGCCCATTGCAAGTTTAATGTTTTCATAAATAAATCCCTTTCTTCTCAATTTGAATTGCAGCACATGAACTCTGCAGTTAAGAATCCCCATCCGATTTTGAAGAAACCGCTGCTTCTTCAAAAGTTCGAACCTGACTCAATAAAGCTACCGATGCGTCAATAATACCTAAGGCCAATGCAGCCCCAGTTCCTTCGCCTAAGCGAAGATCTAAATCCAGCAACGGTTGTTTCCCTATAGTCTCCAACATCGCACAATGGCCGAGTTCCGCGCTGCGATGTGCAGCCACCATATAGTCTGCTGACTCAGGGACCAATGCGTGGGCCAAGAGGGCCCCCGCCGTGGAAATAAATCCATCGAGTACCACCGGCTTTCGCATAGCCGCGGCTCCGAGAATCAATCCACAGATGCCACCTATTTCAAATCCGCCAACTTTTGCCAGTACGTCTACTGGGTCAGCGGGATTCGGTTTATTAAGGGCCAATGCAGCTTGCACTACACTTGCCTTATGTGCGATACGTTTGGCATCCAGGCCCGTTCCAGGCCCTGTTAATTCATCTATTGATTTATCAGTCAACACTGCCGCGATTGCCGTACTCGCTGTTGTATTACCAATGCCCATATCTCCTGTACCAAAGATATCTACATCATTGGATAAAAACTCGGCCACCTCAATACCTGCTTCTATAGATCGGATGGCCTCTTCACGGGTCATTGCTGCACCATGAGCCATATTTTTTGTGCCGGGACCGATGCGTTTAGAAGAAAAGTGAACAGATTCTATTTCGGGCGATTCTGTAATCCCCATATCCACAACGTGAACCTGAGCATTTGTTGTTTGAGCCAAGGCATTCACCCCAGCCCCGCCTGCAATAATATTCAATACCATTTGCTGAGTAACTTCCGGCGGATATGCACTTACCTCTTCTTCCGTTACGCCATGATCACCTGCCATTGTGACAATAACCCGACGTGATAAAGATGGCGTAAGAGAGGAAGTCATCCCTGCTAACTCTAACGACAAATCCATCAGACGACCTAAGGCCCAATGCGGCATGGTTAATTGCTCAAGTCGCGCTAGTGCACGTTTTTCCCACTCATGGTCACGTGGCTGAATGGCTGTACATGTTGATTCAAGAAGATTCATGCCAACCTCCTTTCAATGGTAATGCAATTCCACAGCTAAATAAGACCACTTCATCTGCCGCAGAGGCGATTGCCTGATTACAACGGCCAGCTAAATCCACAAACTTACGGGCCAATGCATTCTCTGGTATGACCCCTAAACCGACCTCGTTGGTGATTAGAATCACAATCCCGCCATAGCTTCGGGCTGCTTCGACCAATTGAACGGCACAATTGGTTGCATTCGATTCATCGTTAAATTTTTCTTCATCAGCAAACATTAAATTACTCACCCAAAGAGTCAAGCAATCTATAATGACTACTGGGTGATGTGCCAAGTCCACTTCTGCTAATCGCCTGGCTAAGTGAATTGGCTCTTCAACCAACATCCACCCATCAGGACGTTCAGCCTGGTGACGTTGTACGCGTTGATTCATTTCATCATCAAGGGGTTGGCAAGTGGCCATAAAACACACCGCAGGACTACATGCCTTGGCTTTCTGAACAGCGGCACGACTTTTACCACTTCGGCTTCCACCCGTATACAAAATAATACGTCCTGAACTCATGATTCGGCTCCTGTATTAAGGTGAGTTGTATCATTGGGCGAAGCTAAGGTATATGCACCATCATCCAGTTTGATTGCAGTAATTCCCGTGCAGTCCACAGAGAATTCAAAAGCATCTTCAAACGTTAGTAGACCCAACTCAATAAGCAACACTCGGATTGTACCACCATGAGCCACCAATGCAGTGGGACCATTGATGGGCAGAACAGAATTAAACGCCTTTGAAACACGCTCATGTAAATTAACAGCCGATTCACCGTTGGGAAAAGTAAATGCTGGATTCCCCTTTAGCAGCCCAGATGCCGCTTCAGGATATTTTTCGTGGGCTTCATCAAAGGTTAGGCCTTCCCAATCACCAAAATTAATTTCTTGGAGACCATCAATGGTTTCCATCGGGAGGTTTTGAGCAGTTGCAATGGCTTTTGCAGTAATACGACAGCGCAGCATAGGGCTATGCACAATACGTACAAGGGGTATGGTTGTGAATCGATCGCCCAACAGAACAACTTGTGCGTCACCTTTGGGGGATAACGAGCAGTCGGTACTTCCGCAATAGCGCTGACTTTCGTTTAGCGCTGTCGATCCATGTCGTATGAGATATAGTGTATCCATTGGTCGCCTGAAAATAAAAACCGCCAGGCCTTAACACGAAGGCCCGGCATCGATCAGACGATGTAGAGATCCTTCCCGCGAAGGCGTACTTATACAGTACACTTAAGGTATCCTGACTCCCGGATCAACCTACTTGTCACAGCCTTCCCAGTCCTTAAACCAGTGGCTACACACGTGACGTTCGTACTCGGACACAGTGGCGGGGCCGTGCTGGAATCTCACCAGCTTCCCTGTCTTCTTATGAAGACGAGTGAATTCTATAGCAGTTGACTCGCTATGTCAAGCTAATATATTTTAAGCTAAGTTGTCGCTAAAAAAATTCCTTTATGCTTGTTTCATCTTCCTACACCGGGTATGATGTGGCGCACTTTCGCTACAAACATTTGGTCTAAAAAGGTCATCCAGTGAATCCACACGAATTCGATAAAGCCCATAAAAAAGGGGTATACAACGCTCTTTTCCAACGAAAAGATATGCGTAGTTTTCGATCAGAATCTTTCGATGACGCCATTCTTATACGTATCCTTCATGCTGCAAATGAAGCGCCTTCTGTAGGGTATATGCAGCCTTGGAATTTCCTATTAGTTGATGATTTATCCCTCCGTCAACGCATTTGGGAGCATGTAGATAAAGAGCGCTTAAAAGCCGCAAATGATTTTGTAGGCGAAAAAAAACAACATTATCTTTCCCTAAAACTCGAAGGAATTCTGGAAGCCCCAGTCAATGTGTGTGTAACGTGCGACCGAAAGCGCAATGGTCCAAAAGTTCTTGGAAGAAGTACCATTCAGGACACTGATTTATACAGCACATGCTTGGCCATTCAAAATATTTGGCTGGCTGCTCGCGCAGAAGGCCTGGAAGTTGGGTGGGTCAGCATTTTTGAAGAGAATACGCTACGTACAATGTTAGATCTTCCAGATCATGTAGTGCCGGTTACGTATTTATGCATGGGTTTTGTGGATGACTTCCCAGAACGGCCTTTATTAGAAGATGAAAACTGGCTGCCCAAAATTCCACTCGAAAAGCAGGTCTATATCAATCGCTGGCAACATACCGAAGATGACACGATTCGTCGATTTACTTACCAAGGAGATACACAGAATGAGTCCTAAAGAAACACCTTCATTAGTCATGGTCTATACCGGAAACGGAAAAGGTAAAACTACCGCTGCATTGGGCATGATTTTTCGCGCATTAGGGCGCGGGTGGAAAGTCGCTGTCGTACAATTTATCAAAGGTCGTGACACGGGTGAATTTCAATTTTCCGAGACACTACCCGATGTTACATGGCATATTATGGGGTTAGGATTTACTTGGGAAAGTGATGACTTAAATAAGGACAAAAAAGCTGCCCAAGAAGCATGGGATCAAGCAGATGCCTACATCAAAAGCGGTGATCACAATATCGTTATCCTTGATGAAATCACCTATGCCATCAACTACGAGTTTATCCAATTAAAAGATGTTCTAGACACCCTCAACAATCGCCCAAAAAATGTCCATGTTGTTGTAACAGGGCGTGATGCGCCTACTGAAATAGTGGAAATGGCCGATTTGGTATCGGAAATGAATCCAATAAAGCACCCTTTCGAGAAAGGGATTCCTGCACAAGCTGGACTCGACTTTTAGGCTGACTTAATAGGAAACTTATCCACGCAGCTGAGCAGCTGCGTCGCGCAATAAGGTTTCGGTTGTTTCCCAGTCAACACATGCATCGGTGATGCTTACACCGTACTCCAATGCTGATGGGTCACCCGTAAGCTTTTGGTTTCCGGCTTGAAGATTACTCTCCAGCATAACACCCATAACTCCGCGGTTCCCATCCAGGCGTTGTCGGATGCAACTGCGTAATACTTCACCTTGAAGCTCATGGTTCTTAGCGGAATTGGCGTGGCTACAATCAATCATGACAATATCGCTGAGTCCCGCACTCCGTAATTTTTCTTGTGCTTGAGCTACACTCACAGGATCGTAATTGGGGCCGTTATTTCCACCACGTAAAATTAAGTGGCTGTTGCTATTTCCCTTGGTTGATATAACAGAAGTATGACCTCCTTGATCAATTCCAAGAAAATGGTGTGGACTGCATGACGATTGAATCGCATCACAGGCAATTTGAAAATTTCCGTCAGTACTGTTTTTGAACCCAATTGGCATAGACAAACCGGAAGCCATTTCGCGGTGCGTCTGGCTTTCAGTCGTTCGTGCACCTATCGCTGCCCAGCAAATTAAGTCAGCCAAGTATTGAGGAACTATTGGGTCGAGCACTTCAGTGGCCGTTGGAAGTCCCATATGTGTCAACGCTTGAAGTATACGGCGCGCTGTGCGCAAGCCCAATTCTACATCATAGGTTCCGTTTAAATGGGGATCGTTTAACATACCCTTCCACCCCACCGTTGTCCGGGGTTTCTCAAAATAAGTACGCATGACCACAAAAAGTTGATCATTAACTTCGGATTGCAATTTCGATAATTTTTCAGCATATTCCAATGCCAATTTCTCATCATGCAACGAGCAAGGACCAACAATCACTAAAATCCGTGAATCTTCGCCTTTCAACATGGCCTCAATGGCCTGACGCCCTGAATATACGGTTTCTATGGAAGGTTCGGTTACAGGAATCTCGCTTTTCAAGCTAGCTGGAGTGAGCAAAGGGCGTACGCTTTCGATATTAACGTCTTGGATTTTCTTCATGTGAATAAGTTGCCTGCAGGGTCGCTATGAGTAAAGTGGTCAAAATTCGTTTATAATAGTTCATATTGTACATCTTCTGGTCGATCTCAATCAAAATTCGCCAAAAGATAACATATTAACAGTTTGGCTTCCAAGCCCAAGAAGATGTCGCTAAAGTACACGATCTCCATGCAACTATGCTTCAGCTACTCGGTTTTGGCCACAAACGATTTACGTATCGTTATGCCGAACCCGATTTTCTCCTCACCGATGTCCATGGAAAAGTACTACACCATATCATTTCATAGATCGTTGAAAACTCGCTAAATCTTGGCCATGAAGTCGAGAATGGCCTTTGTTACTTCTGCTGGTTTTTCCAATGTTGACAGATGCCCAGCATCGGCAATTTCAAAATATTCAGCCCCATTAATCCTATCTGCAATTCGTTTTGAGCGAACAGGGGGCAATGATTGGTCCTGCTCACCCACAAGTACCAAGGTTGGAACTGATAGATTATCCAATTGAGCAAGCAAATCATCTCTATCTTTCAACGCTTGAAGCATGATTAAAATTGAAGGCACGTGCACTGAATTGAATTGTTCCTTCCAATAGGTCACTAGCTCTTTTTGTTCGCGTATTGTAGATGGAGCAAACATCAATTTTGATATTGCTCCTACCATAAGATTTACCCCCATGGTTTTAACCATCAATCCCATGGCTGAATACTTAAAACATATAAACGCTGTTTCCGGCCCGGCATCAGTATCCAATAGCATCATACCCAGCACACGCTCAGGATACTTTATCGCTGCACGCATCGCGACCATCCCCCCAATCGATAAACCACCCCACACCGCTTTTTCAATTCCCAGATGATCCATCACTGCAATGACATCATCCACCATATCGTAGAGTGTCATCGACTCGGTGATAGAGCCAGACTCACCATGACCTCTCGCATCGATATTAATGACTTGATACTGTTCTTCCAACGGGGATACTTGAGGCTCCCACATTTGTGTGGAACATAAAAAACTATGTCCAAGCACAATCGGAATGCCCTCCCCATAAACCTCATAATGTATTTCGATATCACCACTTTTAGTTATTGGCATAGTCACTTCCATAAGTTGTATACACGCATTGTAGATACAGTATCACGAATCACCCAAAAGCTCAATGAGTAGAACTTGAACTAACACTGTTTATTTAACGTACTATAAAAGAAACATCGCTCGAATCTTTTTTAAGGAAATACATTTCGCATTTTTGCTCTTATCATAGTATGTAACTTTGTTCTCATCGCTTGCGAAGACCAATATTCCGACACAACGAACTTCACCAATTCGTATACCTCTATCGTGTGTTTTCGCGACAGCTTAAGCACAGGCTATGGAGTTCCCGTCGGCAAAGATTACCCAAGTGAATTAGCCAAGCACATTGATGCCCCATCATCAATACAGGAAAAAGCGGTGATACTTCTGCTCAAGAAACTGGGGGAGGTAAATACCACCCATATCGAACCAGGCAGCCCTTGGGAAAATGGCTATATTGAATATTTTAACGCTCGACTCAGAGATGAATTTCTTAACGGAGAAATATTCTATACTTTACTCGAAGCCCAAATTATGCTAGATCGCTGGCGAATTCATTACAACACTGTGCGTCCGTATAGTGCCCTAAACGGGAGACCACCAGCAGCTGAAACTATCGTTCATAGAAAGGACTTTACAACACAATAACTTATCCCTATACTAACCTAACAAGTTGTACCATCATCGGGTTAGACCAGCCCGAATTGATAAAGCACTAAAATATTACTCTGCGCACGAAAAACAATTTAAAGCTGAAAAAAATAATTGAAAATAGCTTATAGCTCTGTGCAATCCGATTCACACTTTGCTATACTCGCTCCTAGCAAACAGATCTCTAAATCAAGGAATATTGTCATGCCTCAAGAACTTATTCTCCCTTTGGTAATGCGCTGGATCCACTTACTATGTGCAGTGATGGTGGTGGGCAGTATTTTATTTTATCGCCTCGCAGTGATCCCCGCAGCCAAACAATCTTTTGATGATGGGATGCCCGAGAATTTCAAGTTTAACTTAATGAAAAAATGGAAGCTCTATCTCCACACCTCCATTATCCTCTTCCTAATGAGTGGTATGTATTACTACCTTAAAGTAGGTCGTCATATGGTACCCGATGATTCTAAATACCATATGCTTTTCGGTATTAAATTCCTACTAGCCCTAGCCATATTCGCCCTATACATCACCCTTACCTCTACGATGCGCTGGTCCGAAGGTCTCCGCAATAAAGCTATTCTATGGCAATTGCTCATTGTGCTTATCACCGCCATTGTACTTATAGGTGGAGTTATGCGACTTACTTAAATCCGGATAAATATTTTCCGGCGATACATCCAGAACAAAATCCCCCACAAAGTCATAATGACCAACACTTCAATTAAAATGTGGTTATTAGCCAGATCGGCTGAAATCGAATTGAAGTGTATATGATATGTATGCTTTATCCATGGCACCAATAGACTTTCCATGCAATAAATTGTGAGAGGATTCATCCCTACCACAAAAAACGGGAAGGCCCACTTTTTGAAGCCCAAAACATCCACGATTAGAATAAAAACAGATAATAGCAACAACACCCATCCTGTACTAAAGATCGCAAAGGATGGAGTCCAAATACGTTTAACAATGGGTGCGATACTCCAGTCCCAATTGGCGCCTGGCCAAATACTCCCATCCAGCAACATACCAATCATTAAAAACAATACCCCTGTTCCTGCAATCTTCATGCACTTTTTCTTGATCGGCAAATCCCCGCGTAAAAATTCTCCCGTCATCACCCCAAACAATATAGTTGCCATCGAGGGTATAAAACTTAGTGTTCCATACCCACCTGTATGAAAGCCCCATTCAGTTGCCCGTGGAAAAAGATTCAAAAACCACTGGTCGAAATATCCCATTGGATTCGCGCCCTTATTCCAATGAGCTGAAAAGCCTTCAAAATACTGCCAATCTACATTGCCTCCAGGGAAAGGCGTATATCCTGCCGCTGGTAATGGCCATAATGCAAACAATAAGCAATAACCGACAAGGATTCCTCCGGTTACCATCGCTTGTACTTTAAATCCATGCCCCAAAGTAAAATAAACAAAGATATACCCAAGACCGATTTGACTTATGACATCCTCAAAAGTCCAATACGTCATTTCACTTCTATTCGATCGCAAAAACACTCCCAACAGAATAAGGATGATTGCTCGCTTCAGGGCATGAAGAAACAGTTTTAAATCACTGTCTCCTTTCGCCTTACGCGAAGCATAGGAATAGGGCATTGCTACCCCTACGATAAACATGAATGAGGGTTGGATTAAATCCCAAATTGTACAGCCAGTCCATGCAGCATGTGATAGCTGATAATCAAAAAATGTTTCAAATCGAGTACCGTTAGTCCACTCACCTACGGCAAAGAATCCTGAAACTAATGCAATCATGATAAATCCACGATATGCATCCAACGAAGCCAAGCGCTGATGTGCGGGTTTGGACGATGTGGGTAAATCTTTAGTCATAGTCATCCTTTGATAAATGTTAACTTGATTGTAGTTAATACCATTAAGTCATCGCAAGCCAAATAGACAAACAACTTAAAACCGTAAATAAAATCTTCATACAGCAATGAATTCTGGAACTTCTACCAGCACTTCGGCTATGATAAACAACATAAATTTGTTTGGAGAACTCTGTGTATTATTCATATCCATTGGTGCACCGCTTCATCATAATATTATTCATTGCATTTCTTACAGTCTCTTCCCATGCGGATCGTCCAAATATTCTTTATATCCTTGCCGATGACATGGGTGTAGGCGATGTGCAAAGCCTCAACCCTGAAGGTAAAATTGCAACGCCTCATATAGATCGCATGGTCGATAACGGCATGCACTTCACCAATGCCCATTCCACTTCATCCGTATGTACCCCCACTCGCTACAGTATCCTCACCGGACGCTACAATTGGCGCACACGGTTGAAGAACGGTGTTTTGTGGGGATATTCTCAACCCCTTATTAAACCGAACGAAATGACTGTCGGTCGATTATTACAAGAACAAGGATATGCCACGGCGTGTATAGGAAAATGGCACTTGGGCATGGACTGGACACTCAAAGAAGGTGGGCTCGCCGGTACCAAAACCGATAAAGACCCTTGGTCTGTGGATTACACCAAACCTCTAACCAACGGGCCTATTACGCGGGGATTCGATTACTTCTTCGGTATTTCCGGTTCATTGGACATGTTTCCCTTCGTCTATATCGAAAATGATCGAATGGTGGGCATACCGACTTTAGACAAAAACATATTCCGTAAGGGCCCCGCCGAAAAAGACTTCGAAGGTGTCGATGTCTTACCTAAACTATTTGAAAAAGCCCGTACATATATTAATGAACAAGCTGAGGGCGCCCGATCTGGAAAACCTTTTTTCTTATATCTGCCACTTCCCGCTCCGCATACGCCTATTGTCCCCACAAAAGAATTGCAAGGTAAGAGTGGCATTAATTCCTATGCTGATTTTGTCATGCAAGTTGATGCCGGTGTAGGTGATATGATCAACACCCTGCGCCGCGCAGGGCTTCTTGAAAACACCTTAGTGATTTTTACGACAGACAATGGTTGTTCACCGCAAGCGAACTATAAAGAACTTGCAGCACATGGCCACGATCCCAGTTACATCTATCGCGGTCACAAAGCAGATATCTTTGAGGGAGGCCATCGCGTGCCTTTTATTGCACAATGGCCAGCGCGCATTCCGACAGCCGTAAAATCCGACCATCCCGTTTGTCAAAGTGATTTAATGGCTACAGTCGCAGACATGCTCGAGCTAAGTTTAAAGCCTACTGATGGCGTAGATAGTTTTTCAATGCTATCCATCCTCAAAGGTAAAAAGTGTGATATACCCTTGCGTGAATATACCGTTCACCATTCCATCAATGGCTCTTTTGCCATTTCCAAAGACAATTGGAAATTGGCCTTATGCCCAGACTCCGGAGGATGGAGCGCCCCACGGCCAGGAAAATCGGACACATCAAAACTTCCACCAGTTCAACTATTTAATCTAAGTGAAGATATTGGAGAAACCAACAACCTTGCACTCCGTCATCCTGAAAAAATTGCAACTTTAAAATCTGTTTTACAAGGCTATGTCGACCAAGGACGCAGTACTCTAGGAACCAAACAACCCAATGACCGTCCAATTAAAATTCAACAATAAAAATCTTATTGATTTAGAAACGGATTATTAAATGCTACCATCCTTCATCATTATTGGCGCCATGAAGTGCGGTACGACAAGTTTATATGAATACCTTAATCCTCATCCGGACTTAGGGCGTTCCACGCCAAAAGAAACCAACTTTTTCCTTACGCCAAAACATTTTAGTAAAGGTGTGCCTTATTACGAATCTCTATTTAAAAAAGGCAGGAAAATTGCTTTCGAAGCTTCTCCAAATTATACAAAACTACCAAAATTTCCGGGTGTACCTGAACGGATGTACTCAGTGGTCCCTGATACAAAGTTAGTGTACATAATGCGCGACCCCATCAAGCGCATCTTTTCACATTATCTCCATTCTTATGCCAATCGTGATGAAAATTTATCCTTTTCAGAAGCCATACGAGATTCAAAATATATTTATATCGAATGCAGTAAATATTACTATCAACTTGAAGCCTTTCTTGAGTATTACAATAAAGATCAAATTTATTGCATGTGCTTAGAAGAGTTAAGTCAAAATCCTGAACAAGAAATGAATACCCTATGTAATTTCCTAGACATCCCCTACAATTTTGATATCAACAAACTAAATGAACGTGCGCACGTGACATCTCAAAAAATGCGAGTAAGCAAACTTGAGTATTTCCTGTCCCGATTAACAGCCAGCCCTAAACACAAGTGGTCCATCCACAAACGTCTACGTCGCTGCGGAACTCCCATGGAATCCCCTATACCATCCGAAGCCGATTTGGAATTAATCAAATCAATATTGGAACCCGATCTAAAGAAATTACGCGAATTTACCGGTCTGGATTTCCCCCAGTGGTCAATATAAACAAGAAACCGAAACAATGCTAAGAATAATTACCATTGCCCTATGTACCTTGGTGTCCATTTTTCCTGGAGCATCAAGTGCACGCGAAGTCGGGGATCGCCCCAACATCATCTATATCGTTGCAGACGATCTCGGCTACAAAGAGCTCGGATGCTATGGCCAAAAATACATTAAGACTCCCAGCATAGATCGTATTGCAGCTGAAGGTATGCGATTTACACAACACTATTCTGGCCAGGCCGTATGCGCGCCATCCCGTGACGCTCTCATGACCGGAAAGCATATGGGCCATGCCTATATTCGCAACAATGGTAACCCTAAGGGCCGTATCTCGGATGCTAAAAACCAACTCTTCCCTGGGCAATTTCCAATCCCCGATGAAAGCATTACCCTTGCTGAATTATTAAAAGCACGGGGCTATGCCACAGCTGGATATGGTAAATGGGGTTTAGGCTACGAAGAATCCTCAGGCGATCCCTTAAACCAAGGCTTCGATGATTTTGGTGGATTCCTGTGCCAAGTGCATGCACACAATCATTACCCGCGCTTCTTATGGAAAAGCGGGAAGCAACTTCCCATGTCCGGCAATGACCGAACCCTCAATGGAAAAGAGTTTTCACAAGATTACTTCACCAAATGGGGCCTCGAATTCATCGAAGAACATAAAGACCAACCATTCTTCCTCTACCTACCCATTGCCATCCCTCACCTATCCATCCAAGTCCCAGAAGAATCCCTCGCGCAATATAAGGACATCATCCCTGAAGAAGCTCATAAACATCATGGATATCTCAAACATCCTTATCCACGCGCAGGCTACGCAGCGATGATTTCACACGTGGATCGCGATGTGGGTAAGATTATGGACTTAGTCGAACAATTGGGGCTTGATGAGAATACAATGATCATGTTTTCTAGCGATAACGGCCCCGCCTATAATCGCCTTGGCGGTTCGGACTCTAAGTTTTTTGAAAGTGCTGCGGAATTTAAAGGTTTAAAAGGCTCTCTCTATGAAGGTGGTATTCGCGTACCTCTCGTTGCACGTTGGCCCAAGAAAATCAAAGCTCAATCCGAAAGCCACCTCGTTTCTGCATTCTGGGATATTCTCCCCACACTCAGCGAACTCGCCGGAGCAGATACACCCGAGGATATTGACGGTATTTCATTCGCCAGGACACTGCTGGGTAAACGTAAACAAGCAAAACATGAGTATTTGTATTGGGAGTTCTCTGCTTACGGCGGTCAACAAGCAGTTCGCATGGGCAAATGGAAAGGCATACGTCAAAACATGCTAAAAAGAAAACCATTACGGGCCAATGCACATATAACTGAACTGTATAACCTTGAAAAAGACCCTGGCGAAACTACAAATTTGGCAGAGAAACACCCAAAAGTCCTTCAAGAAATTGAATCGATTATGGTAAAAGCTCGCGTACCTTCCGAAGTCTTCGCATTTCCGGGCTTAGACTAAAGTGTAGGCGAAATTTCCCCATTTAATACCTTCATCACTTCCTGAATATCAACCCAAGTTTTAGCCTTTTCACTGGGGCTACGAATTAAATAAGCAGGGTGATATGTAACACGTAAAGGTATACCGTGATAGAAATGCCATTTTCCACGTAGACTTCCTGTCGAAGCATCGGTCTTTAGCAAGGTCTTAGCTGCATGCCCTCCAAGAGCACAAATCACTTTGGGCTGAACATAATCCAGTTGCTGAAGAAAATATGGTTCGCAAGCATCTTTCTCTTCGGGCAAAGGGTCGCGGTTATTTGGCGGACGGCATTTAATTACGTTACAAATGTACACATCCTCACGCTTCATCTTCATGCCTTTAGTAATGATATCGGTAAATAATTGACCAGAAGGCCCAACAAAAGGAAGTCCTTGTCGATCCTCTTCTTCACCCGGAGCCTCCCCAACAAAAACTAAATCGGCCGTAGGGCTTCCTTGACCAAAAACCGTTTGAATTCGCCCTTCACATAGGTCACATTGCTGACACTGACGCACCGTCTCAGCCAAGATTTTCAACCGTTCAATCGGGTCTACAGAAACGGGAGCTGCGGCAATAGGCTCCATTGCTGCTTCGGCACGTACTTCTTTTGCTACAGCTGACAAGTTTTCCAATCGCGCCGCTGTCTCTGGTGAGAGCGATAAAGTCCCCTTATGCGGATGCGCTGCAGCTTGAACCAATTTTTTTGCGTCTTCAATAATGTCTTGTAATGGATCGTTACTCATAATCTATACCCGCTCAATAATTTTTGCCATCATAGCACGTTCGCTATAGAGGTCGGTACTACGCCGTTTTCCCGCTGTTCCAAATTTTTTTCGTAATGTTGCATCTTCCAGCAATTCCAAAGTATGATCTCTAAATTGTTCAAGGGCTTCATCATCCACTACAAAGCCCGTTTGATTATGTCGAACAGGGTACCCCGAAGACTTACATGCCACTACCGGCAATCCAGCAGCCATCGCATTCAGTAATTTGATAGGATACCCTGACCAAGATATTCGGGGGCATAAAAAAATCGCATCCAATTTTAGCACTTCAACCAAAGCTACCAAATCAGCTATTGGCACAACTTCGGCATAAGTGAGTTTTTTGACCGCATTAGTCCCTACCACGCATCGCGTCCCAGGCCTTTTTTCTTGTACTGAACGCATCACGTTTTCCAACAATGCCACATTTTGATATCCATCCAAGTTTCCGGTGTACAAAACCACCGGTTCGTCTCCATATTCTTTTTTATGAATAAATGGTTTCGGATTTATGCTAGGCGTAATCACTTTGATTTGATCTTTTGCACATCTCTTATTAATCAAATATGTTTTTAAGTGATCGTGCGGAGCAATTACAATATCGGCTAAATGTGGCAATCGCTCATCAAGTGCCTCACCTATTCCTTTTCCAAAACGACTAAAACCTCGATAATAAGGCAATTCATCTGCCATAGCATTGTGCGCATGGTACACAATCGGCCGAAAACCCGACGCTAAAGCGATAATCAGACCTTCATAATTATGTGCATCAATTACATCGAAATCATTTTCACACAATACACGTTTAAGCTTCGCCAACAAGCGCCAATCTTGCAAAGGTTTCGCCCAACTTGGCCCTGCCGCTGTACGTTTTGCGAAGGGAATATTCCCGCCACGATGAATCGTAAGGTCCTTTGGATTCTCGCCTAATCCATAGCCATATGCACACAATTCCACATGATGTCCACTGGATTTGTATTGCTTAATAGATTCACGAATAAACGCCTGAGAGCCCTGTGGTGAAGGATATGGACATGCTGACACTACCAAAATCCGACGTTTCTTAGTCATTCAAAATACCCTAAATCTCGTAATCGAGCTTCGACTGAAGCTTCTTGCTCCTTGGTATACACCGCATCATGGGCGGAATTTTCAGAAACCCTAATACGCTCGGCGACTGCACCTCCTAAAACACTCCTCCCATCCAATTCCGGGGCAGCAACCCCCAACACATCGTACACGGTGGGTGCCACATTCAACAATGACATCGATTCAATTGAAAAAGGTTTTGACAACATAAAAATCCCCTCTTGTCGATGGTTGCCGTTCATGCCCTTTTCTTTGCCTCCAATATGCTCATGCTCTTCCAACCGACGAAACACCTTACCACCCCGACTGCGCAAACACGAATGCGAATAGCCCTCATCCAGAGCCAACTCCAAAACAATATCAGGCGCACGATCCACATAAGGCCCACTGTAAATCTCGTCCCGGTGCCAGGCCTTCTCGATTACTTCCCAAGTTTCCAGTTCGGCGCACAATGTGCGACAAAAATCCTCATAATCCTCAGGAGAGACCTGCCCCTCTGGCTCACGTCCCGCCAGATTCACCCGAATCGAAGGAAAATAATTCAATTCCTCCGACCATGCCAAGGTCTGCGAAAAATCGATACCTGAAAAGCGTGACAGACTCTCCGCTTTCGAAGCTAAACCCTGAAACTTTCTAAATATTGTCCCCTTCCAAGAATCTAGCACGACTGTCAAAGCCAACTTTTTTAACCAACTATCCCGCTGTGTCACAAACTGCAGGTGCCCCTGCTGCGCCAGCCAATTATTGAGATACACCACCCCTGTACCCGAACCCCCAAACCCATGATCCGACACCACCCCAACTACCACATCATCCAAAGCATCCGAAGCATCCAAAAACTCCCCGACTGTCACATCCAATCGTTCATACACCTGTTGAATCGCCGTCTGGTGTTCAGCGACATGCCGAGGCGAATTCGGATCATGATGCATCCAAAAATGATGCGACACCGTATCAGTCTCCCCAAAGACTACCATAAAAAAGTCCCACGGCTCCTGCCTATACAACTCCAACGCGATGCCTTCCTTGCGCTCAACGCCCTGCAACAATTTCTCCAAAGCCATCGCATGCCACCCAGGCCCAATATTCGTCTCCTGAAAATCCGCAAAAGTCCAATCCTTCACCTTCGGATACAACTCGGGCGGATGTACAAAGGAAGAGTCAATCCCCGTACACACCGGCGAATCAAAGCCGGAAACCAATACGCCATTGATCGCCTCCGGAGGATAGGTCGTTGGTACACCCAACACACACGAGTGCTTATTTTGCTCCGACAATACATTCCAAATCGCCGGATGTTCCCGCGCAGACGCATTCACAAAGCGAATCGCATACTCACCAGGAATCTGCTGGGTGAAATCGATGACTCCATGCTTGCCCGGATTAACCCCCGTCACACACGTTGACCATGCCGGAAAAGTCGCATGCGGAATTGTGCTTATACACGGCGAACACCCTCCTAGATCACGCAAGCGTTTCAGGTTCGGCAACAAACCATCGGCAATCCAGCGTTCAATAAGGGAGGGTTCTGCGCCATCAAGGCCTATAAGTAAAAATCGGGGCATTTTTTTGAAAAATCCACTAGTACACGGTTAAGTCTGACTAATGATTAACTGATTGAAATACTTTATATTATACTTGATTAATTTTTTGGATTCATTTTTTGTGATAAATGCGAAGGAAATACGCGCGAAAACCCTAGAAATATTCGAAAGAGCTAGCCACCCACAATCTCCCTATGAGTATCTTAACATCAAGATTCCCTCAGACCTTCCACTCATCAATATAAACCTTTCACTTCGCCCGGCAGAAGAGATCGTACAACGTGCAATGGGGATACATGCTGTTGAATATTGGTGCACTACTCTTGAAGATTATATACCCAATGAAATCATCAGAAATCACCTTAACCATTATTTATTAGAAGAACAACTCACCAATATTGAAGTTGAGTTTTTATATACAAAGCGTTCAGATACTAAAGCATATTCTAAACAAGCCAAGAGGATCGCAGATCAGAAGTGCTTATTGGCATGAATCTTGGGCCATGAAACACCACCAAATCCTTTTGTAGGATATTATTTCGATTCTGATGACCCCATACTAATCGATATAGATAGATATTTCCTTCAGGATTTTCGTAATACAGAGGGGAATAACGTAGAGAATTTAACAAAAAGTAAATTGTGTATGCTAGATGAAATCATTCGCATGGCAGACAGTTCATATTGTTTATACAATGCAAAAAGCCCCCCCTAAAAGAAAAATATTACCAAAAGATATTCGACAGCCTCCACAACCTCAATAAAGACATGCTATACGCACTCACTTGGTGCTTGTTCCCTGGAACATATTAAAAGACATAGATCTTAACGCTAGTCATCCGAAAATTTAATTTTCGACTAAAGCGCCTTCACTTCATCAGATAAGATTTCCACCAAATTATCCGCATCACTCTGAGATTCATGCTGCACCATCACACGCACAATCGGCTCCGTGCCCGAAGGCCGTATCACTACACGCGCCTTGCCATTCAATTCTGTCTCAACGCGTGTAGTAATCGAATCTAAGACATCTTGGGCAGGCTTCGCTTGTCCATTTAGAGGAATAGTTTTGTGGGCTTCGGGCATCGCCACATACACACTGGCCAATTCCGAGAGCGATTTTTCTTTACGAATCATGGTCGCCAACAATTGCAATGCTGTAATCAAGCCATCTCCCGTAGTATTGTGCTCCAGCATGATAATATGACCCGATGATTCACCGCCCAACAGCATTCCACCTTCACGCATCGACTCAACAACATAACGGTCACCCACTTTGGTATGAAGGATTTTTCCACCCAAAGGCTTAATAGCATTCGCCAAACCGCCATTGGCCATAATGGTCGTCACAATGGTTTTCGTCGGCAGGGCTACTTGTTCAAGTAAATCCACTCCCAGTATTGAAATCAACGCATTGCCATCAATCAACTCGCCATGCTGATCTGCAAATACCACGCGGTCGCCATCACCATCAAAGGCAATCCCGATATCGGCTTCCGCCTCACGCACCATTTCTTGCATCACTTCAGGTTGCGTAGAGCCACATCCATTATTGATATTAACCCCATTAGGTCGATCAGCGAATGACAAAACGTCCGCACCCAACTCTTCAAAAGTTTTAGGGCCCACTTTGTACATCGCTCCGTTGGCAGAATCCACTACAACGCGCAAACCATCCAATCGCATTCCTTTAGGGAACGTCGATTTTGCATACTCAATGTAACGACCGGACACATCATCAATTCGTTTTACCCAACCGATATTTCCGCCTGTAGGCCGTTCATTGTCAATGGCATCGCCTTTGACCAGCATCTCAATTTCATCTTCAACTTCATCGGGCAACTTAAATCCATCCGGACCAAAAAATTTAATACCATTGTCTTCAAAAGAATTATGCGAAGCTGAAATCATAATTCCTGCATCCGCACGAAGACTCCGCATGATGTACGAGACTCCAGGTGTAGGCAATGGTCCTACCAATTTTACATTCACTCCCATCGAACACAAGCCTGCGGTCAAAGCCGATTCAAGCATATAGCAGGACTTACGCGTATCCTTACCAATTAAAATTGTATGAGGACGATCATCCTGCTGGAAATAATGTCCAGCGGCCCGTCCGACGCGCAACGCAATCTCCGAATTCATGGGATATACATTCGCTTTTCCACGAATGCCATCGGTACCAAAAAGTCGTTCAGTCAAAATGTATCCTTCCTAAAGCTGCATCCGTCATACGCGCTACTTTGGCCATCGCCTCCACATCGTGGACACGTACCGCATCTGCACCATTGCATATCGATACAGCAACCGTGGCAGCAGTACCTTCCATGCGGTCATCAACATTCGCATCCAGCACCACCCCTATGGTAGATTTATTTGAAGTCCCCATCAGCACTCGGCAGCCAAATCGCTTAAAGGCATACAAGTGTTGCAATATAGATAGATTATGCCCGACTGACTTCCCAAATCCAAATCCGGGATCCAACCAGATCTTGTCCTGATTGATACCCGCCATTATGGCATATTCAAGCCGCTCTTCAAAAAATGAGCAGATTTCATCAATAACATCGTCATATTGAGGAGCATTTTGCATGGTTTCAGGCAAGCCTTGCATGTGCATCAATACACATTCAACACCTGCATCAGCCACCACACCGGCCATATCGTCATCCCCTCGAAAGGCCGTAATATCGTTTATCATGCTCGCACCTGTAGCAATTGATTGCTCAGCTGTTTGCGCACGGTAGGTGTCTACAGATATGGTATATTCCTTATCACATAAGGATTCCAAAGCCGGTATCACACGGTCGATTTCTTCTTGAGCCAACACCGGCTTAGCACCCGGCCGAGAGGATTCACCCCCAATATCTAAGATATGCGCACCAGAATCCACCATGGCCTTCGCTTGAATACACAATTCCGCATTGGACTTAATACAACTAGGAGTGTAAAACGAATCAGGGGTCACATTCAGCACACCCATGATGCGGGTATATGATTCAGTAACCGATTCCAATACACGAATGCTCATGTCACTCGATTTTCCTATTGCCGGAACAATTAGGCTGTCTCCGGCACGACATCTCCGGAAGAAACTTCATCGTCGCCTGAGTCATCCTGCGTCGCGTTTTCAGGCGCTTCTTCTTCTGCAGATTCAGGCTCTTCGGTGGTTACTTGAACAGGCTCAACATATTCCTCTTCTTCAGGAATTAAATCAGCACCGCCCACTTCACGAATAATTTCATCCAGCTCTTTACCGTTTATAGTTTCACGATCAACCAAAGCTTCAGTCACTGCATCCAAGATATTGCGATGCGTAGTTAAAATATCCCTGGCATCTTGGTAAGCCGATTCCAATATCTCAGAAATGGCATTGTCCACAGAAGAAGCCGTTGCATCAGAATACTCACGCTCTCTACCAAAATCACGACCAATAAACACTTCTTGATTGGAACCAAAAGCAATAGGACCCAACTTACTCATACCCCATTCACATACCATGGAGTGTGCTTGAGAGGTGGCCATTTGCAAATCGCCAGCTGCACCACTGGTAAATTCATTATACACAATTTCTTCCGCAGCACGACCACCCATCGCAACACGCAACATCCCCAACAGATAACTTTTACTCACGTTATGTCGATCTTCAACAGGCAACCAGCTAGTAAGCCCCAAAGAACGTCCACGAGGAATAATAGTCACTTTATGAACTGGATCAGCAGATTCCACTAGACGACAAATAATTGCATGACCCGCTTCGTGCACCGCTGTAACTCGTGCTTCCTTAGGCGTTATCACCATACTACGGCGCTCAGGCCCCATTAAAACACGGTCTTTAGCTTCTTCAAAGTCATGACGCATCACCACGTCTTGATCGCGACGTGCAGCCATTAATGCCGCTTCATTCACCAGATTCGCCAAGTCAGCTCCGGAGAATCCAGGCGTACCACGTGCAATTACACGATTTTCAACATCGTCGCCAATGGGCACATTTTTATTTTCAATATGAATGCCAAGAATCGCTTCACGACCCTTAATATCTGGATTACTCACAACCACCTGACGGTCAAATCGTCCAGGACGCATCAGCGCTTTATCAAGAACATCAGGACGGTTTGTCGCAGCCATCAAGATCACACCTTCAGTGCCGCTAAAGCCATCCATCTCAACCAATAACTGGTTCAAGGTTTGCTCACGTTCATCGTGTCCGCCACCAAGTCCCGCACCGCGTTGGCGTCCAACTGCATCAATCTCATCAATGAAAATGATACATGGTGCATTCTTTTGACCTTGCGCAAACAAATCACGAACACGGCTCGCACCTACCCCAACAAACATTTCCACGAAGTCAGAACCACTAATGGAAAAGAACGGCACATTGGCTTCACCAGCAACTGCACGAGCCAACAATGTCTTACCACAGCCGGGAGGTCCCACTAGCAATACCCCTTTAGGGATCGTTCCGCCTAATTTGGTAAATTTCTTAGGGTCACGCAAAAATTCAATAATTTCATGAAGTTCTTCTTTCGCTTCATCAACACCAGCAACATCTTTAAAGGTTGTCATTTTATCGCCTGGCGCATAACGACGTGCACGGCTTTTACCAAAGGACATCGCTTTATTGCTACCCCCTTGCATTTGACGAATCATAAAGAACCAGAACAAACCAAAAATAATGACAAAAGGCAGGAAAGTCATCAGAAAATCGGACAATCCTGCTTTCTCTTCATTTATAGAAGGCTTAATCCCTTGCTCTGTAAATGATTGTCGCAACGAGTCATCATATACATCATATCCGCCTTCAATGTATTTTTGCTCGTTGACGTTTTCCTTCAACTTAACATGAAATGTGTAATATCCATCTTCAGAAACCGTAATATCTACGTCTTCCACATTACCGTTTTCAACTTGCTCTGTAATGTCATAATACGACAGTTTTTCCGAAGAATTATTCTTGGATGAAAATTGTGTCACACCAATCAATAAAATCATCAAAATTACAATCCACAAGGATAATTGCTTAAAAATTCCGCTCATAACTATTTATAGACCTCTTTCATAGTTCAGTTTCCCGAACCTGTTTAAATGACTAGGGTTATATTGAGACTTGCTCCCAAATAAAGGATACTCTATAGTAACACACGCAACAGGGACAAACAATCCCTCGAACATTGATTTGTTTGCTCTTAATCATCGAAAATACACTATTATTACCCCTGTATCGGCTTTAATCTATACTCTTTATACATCTAAACAAGGAAAATGATTCATGGATGACCAACAATCCTTCACCCGCGTAGGCATTATTATGGCCGGAGGCTCAGGGGAACGTTTTTGGCCCCTTTCGCGCAACCACCGCCCAAAGCAGCTCTTAAAGCTCACCAATAGCGAACACAGCATGCTTCATGAAACCGTTGCGCGCATGATTCCCCTTATTCCCCCTGAAAACCTCTTTGTTGTCACCGGCGAGCATTTATTAAACGCCATTCGCGAAGCCGAAATCGGCATCCCTGTTGATAACATCATTGCTGAACCGGCTAAACGTAACACCGCAGGCTGCCTCATTTTTTCAGCCGCACATATCCTATCTCACTATGAACAGGACAGCTCATCCATATCATTGGCCATCGTTGCTGCGGACCACTTGATTGGCAAACCCGAAGCCTTCCGATCCACCGTGGACGCTTCCCTCCACATCGCCGAAACCCAAGAGACCCTCGTCACCCACGGCATTGTACCCACTCGCCCCGACACCAGCTTCGGCTATATACAAGCTTCTGACTCCCCCGGTGAGAGTATCCAAGTAGGCGGTATCGCCATGTATCAGGTCAAAGCTTTCCATGAAAAACCCAACAAAGAAAAAGCCGAAGATTTGATTGCTGCTGGTGATCATTATTGGAACAGTGGGATGTTTTTCTGGCGTCTGGATACATTTATTCGCGAATTACTTATTGTACGGCCCGACATGGCAGAAATCTTGAACGATATGACCGAATGCATGAAACACCGTGACAAAGTCAGCACCAAAATTACCTTTGAAAAGCTGAACGATATATCCATCGATTATGCCCTCATGGAACACACCCTCAACATTATTGTTACGCGTGCAGAATATGCTTGGGACGACGTTGGCTCTTGGCCTAGCCTCGATCGCACCCACGCTAAAGACGAAGACGGTAACGTCAGTATCGGCGATCCTGTACTAATAGACACAACCAATTCCATCATCTACAACGAACCCAGTGCCGAAGAGGTCGCTGTCAGCATCGTTGGTATGCACGATGTCGTAGTTGTCGTATCCAAAGACGGTATACTCGTCACACCCAAAGACCAAACCCAACACGTCCGCCACGCCGTCAAAGAACTCAAAGCCCGCGGTGCCAAACAAGTCTAAACTGACTCAAAGGAATTCGCCATGATCTGTAATTTAATTTTTTTTACACTTTTATTTGCTCTCCCTACAATCGTCCAAGCAGATCTCACCCCCGACTCTAAAGTCGAATACAAAACAGTCGGCGATGTCTCCCTCAAGCTCCACATCTTTAATCCACCCAACCACAAAGCCACCGACAATACACCGGCGATCGTCTTCTTCTTCGGCGGAGGATGGGTTGGTGGATCGGCCAGCCACCTCTACCCTCAAAGTGAATACCTCGCCTCACGCGGCATGGTCGCCATCTGCGCTGAATACCGTACCGGTAAAGGCCATGGCACTACCCCCCAGGAATGCGTCAAAGACGGGAAATCCGCCATCCGTTACGTCCGCGCTCATGCCGAAGAACTCGGTATTGACCCCGACAAACTCGCGGCTGGTGGAGGCTCCGCAGGCGGACACGTCGCGGCTGCCACCGGAAATGTAGATGGCTTCAATGAAGACGGCGAAGACACCGCCGTCAGTGCTCGACCCAACGCCCTTGTCCTCTTCAATCCCGTCTACGACAACAGCGAAAACGGCTACGGCTTCGACCGCGTCAGTGAATACTGGGAAGCCTTCTCCCCCATGCACAACCTCGACAAAGACACTCCACCCACCACTGTCTTCCTCGGTACCCAAGACAAACTCATCCCCGTCGCCACAGCCAAAGAATACAAAAAACGCATGGACGCCCTCGACATCCGTAGCGATCTCCACCTCTACGAAAACCAACCCCACGGCTTTTTCAACCAAGGTAAAGCCAACAATAAATACAACGAAACCGTCTACCAGACAGACTTATTCCTCACCGAACTCGGCTATCTCAAAGGCGAACCCACCATCGCAGAAACTACGGCTAAAAACTAGATAGCCTCCCATTTATTACTCTACAATGATCATTCATGACAATTAACCTATATGAGGCACGACATTTTATGCGATCGTTTCACCTTACTCTAATACTTACACTAATCACCTCCTCCGTCTTCGGCCTCGAAATCGCCGAAGACTCCAAACTCACCCGCGTCAAACACAACAACCCCGGCCTCATCACCGACCTTGGCATAGGCCTCTGGGCCTCTCCCTTCCCCATGGACTTCGACAACGACGGCGATATGGATCTCCTTGCTGCCACCGCCGACATTCCTTATAAAGGCCTCTACTTCTTCGAGAACGACGGCACCAACAAAACCTTCCCCGTCTTCAAACCCGCCCAACGCATCGCCAGCGCCGAGCACAACATCACCGTCTCCTACATCGACGGAAAACCCCACATGCTCACCCATGGCAAGCGTTACCCCGACTTCTTCAATACCTATTTCGATAAACCTGTCGCTATTCCCTACGAACCTACCTTCAAATCCACCCGCGCACGTCAATGGAAATTCTGCGACTTTGATGGCGACGGCATAAACGATCTCATCTTCGGCTCCAGCGACTGGACCGAATACGGCTGGGACAACGCCTACAATGCCAAAGGCGAATGGACCAACGGCCCCATACACGGTCACATCTACATCATGAAAAACACCGGCACCAACGAAAAACCTGTCTACTCCCCTGCCCATCAACTCCAAGCCGGCGGTCAAGCCCTCGATGTCTACGGATGTCCCTCCCCCAACTTCTTCGACTTCGACCAAGACGGTGACCTCGACCTCATCACCGGATCTTTCTTAGACACCATCACCTACTTCGAAAACACTGGCACCCGTACCAAACCAGTCTATGCTAGAGGTAAATACCTTACTCATAAAGGTGGAGGAATCACACATGTTGGAAACAAATATCTCCTATATTTAGGCGAAACTCTCCACATGGAACTTCAAATGCTTCAAGTCGTCGTATTCGACTGGAACCAAGACGGAAAACCCGACATCTTCGTGGGTGAAGAAGACGGACGCGTTGCCATGATGCTCAACAACGGCAACTTCAAAGACGGCGTACCCCAATTTCTCCCCCCCTTCTTCCTCAAACAAGAGGCTGACAACCTTAAGGTTGGCGCTCTCACCACGCCCTACTCTATAGACTGGGACAACGATGGCGATGAAGACCTCATCGCAGGCGACACCGCAGGCTTCGTGAGCTTCGTCGAAAACCTCGACGGCGGCACCCCCCCAAAATGGGCCAAACCCATACGCCTCAAAGCCGACGGCGAAACCCTGCGCATCCAAGCCGGACCAAACGGTTCGATCCAAGGCCCCGCCGAAGCTAAATGGGGCTACACCACCCTATCCGTCGCCGACTGGGATCACGACAGCCTCAATGACATCATGATCAATTCCATCTGGGGCAAAGTGCTCTGGTATAAAAACGTCGGCACAAAGGAAGAAGCCAAACTCGCCGCCGCCCAGCCCGTACAAGTCGCCTGGGACGGCACGCCGCAATTCCCCGCCTGGAACTGGTGGAAACCCAAAGGCAACAACCTCGCTACCCAATGGCGCACCACACCCGTTATGTTCGATCTAAATAAAGACGGCCTTAATGATTTAGTCATGCTTGATCACGAAGGCTACCTAGCATACTTTCAACGCAAAAAAGAAGGCGACACCCTTTCGCTCACCCAACCACAACGCATCTTCAAAGACGAAGCCGGCAACCCTTTGCGTCTTAATGATCGCGAAGCAGGAAGAAGTGGTCGTCGCAAATGGTGCTTTACCGACTGGAACGGAGACGGAAAACTTGACATCATCATCAACTCAAAACCCAATGTCGATTTCCTCGAAAATATCGCTGAAAAAGAGGGTGAATTTCAATTTAAAAATGCTGTTCCTATGGATCCGCATCTACTCGCTGGACACACCACCTCCCCGGCCGTAGTCGACTGGAATAAAAACGGCATCCCCGACCTCGTCATTGGTGCCGAAGACGGTTTCTTCTACTACTTGGAAAATCCGAGAAAATAAATACTCTTGAATATTTCCACTTTTAGCATGTATTCATTCATAGTTCCTTAATACAGAAAATTAATGTACACTGTTAAGAACATTACATTGCAGTGAAGGGATATTTATGTCGTCATTCGTATTTACCAGCACCAAATGGTTCATTAAACTAGCCACCAAAGTTCTCAAATCTGATGTGCGGGTACACAATATTGATGTTCTTGATGATGACATGGCCATCATCTTTGCCGTCAACCATTTCACCCGCTTCGAAACACTTATTCTCCCTTACGAAATCAACAAACAAACTGGCAAAGAGGTCTGGTCGCTTGCTGCCGATGAATTATTTACCGGACGCATCGGCGACTATATGCGTAAAATGGGCTCAGTCTCCACTAAAGATCCTGACCGCGATAAAGTGATCGTGCATGCTTTACTTAAGGGCGAGCACCCTTGGATCATTTTCCCCGAAGGCCAGATGATCAAGGACAAAAAAGTCATCGAACCCGCCGGTATGTTTAGCGTATTCAACCGAGGCGAACGTCGCCCACCGCACAAAGGCATTGCCCACCTTGCCCTACGCGCAGAATTCTACCGCTATAAACTCGAATGTATTTTCAACAGTCCCAGTCGAACGGGTCTCGAAGAAACCAAAGAACGCTTCGACATCGAGTCCGACGAAGAAGTCTCCAACATTCTCCAAAAGCGCACGGTTGTTGTCCCTGTCAATATCACCTATTACCCCATTCGTTCACGCGACAACATCATCTTGCGCATGGCGTCATCCGTTGCCGAAGATCTCAGCGCGCGGGCTTTGGAAGAACTCTCTGTAGAAGGCACCCTCCTCTCCGACGACACCGACATCGATATCACTCTTGGGGAAGCCATCGATGTCCAAGAATACCTGCACGAGCCACACTATGCTGAACTCATGGCCTGCGGCGATGATCTTCGCAAACTCGAATCCGACCCCAAATCCCTCTTCAGCGAGGCCGCCAATTCACTCATGCCTCGCTATATGGAAGACATCTATAAAAATACCCGCATCAATTACGACCACGTCTTTGCTACTCTCATTCGATACCAAGGCACCCGCGCTTTCACTGAGCGACGCTATCGAAATCGTATTTTCTTATGCATAAACGAATTGATGAAAGAAGGCCATCACCAATTCCATGACTTATTGCGTGAATCCTACAAAGCCATTATTTACGAAGACCCCAGCCCAAAATTCCGTGAATTCATTAAGCTTAGTATGGACGAAGAAGTTCTCCAATTTGAAGATGGAAACTACAAGCGAAATCCAGAAGCCAGTAACGACCACGAAGACTTCCATAAAGTCCGTGCACTCGAAACTACCTATGTCATAGCTAATGAAGCCGAGCCCATCGAAGGCTTTACCGACGTTGTTAAAAAAATTGCTCAGGCCAACAAAAAGGACCTGTCCGAACACATTCGTCAAATTTTCCTGGACGAAGATCACCGTCAATTTGAAGAAGATTATGTAACCTACAGAAATCACGAGAGCAAACACATGGATGTGGGCCGTCCATTCCTCCTCATTCCAGAACGCATCAAAGCCGGAATTGTACTCGTACATGGATACATGGCCGCCCCAAAAGAAGTCCGTAAACTCGCCAACTATCTTTACGAGCGCGGTTACCTCGTATATGGCGTACGACTTAAAGGGCATGGCACAGCACCCGAAGACCTCGCCAAGGTACAATGGCAACAATGGTATGAATCGGTAAATCGTGGCTACGTTGTGGTTAAATCCTATACCGATACTATTATCATGGGTGGCTTCTCTACCGGTGGCGGGCTCGCACTCATGGCTGCCGGCCTCAAACAAGCCAAAATACAATCAGTCTTCTCGATCAATGCCCCCATGAAGCTTCGTCAATTTAAGGCACGCCTGGCGCCATCCGCAGCCAATATCAACAGCCTTCTCCAAAAAATAAAAGGCACCCCAACCGGCTGGGAATATGTTCAAAATGACCCCGAAAATGCCGACATCAATTATGTCCGCAATCCCTTATCCGGTGTGCGCGAATTAAGCCTCATCATGGATGCCATGGAAGAACAACTCCCCAATATCGTTGTACCCACCTTCATCCTACAGGCTGCGAACGATCCTGTCGTCGACCCCTCAAGTGGCATGGACATTTTTGAGCAAGTGGGTACCCCACTCAAAGAACTTACGTACATACAACGCAATAATCACGGAATCATCAACAACGAAGGGGCTGAAGATGTCTTTGAACGCGTCTACCAGTTTCTGCAATGGGCCAAAGAGCAAAAACCCGAGTGTCCACCCATGGAAGTCGACGAAGAAATTCGCATCGCTAACATGCTCATAGAACACAAAGATGCCGAAAGCGCGTAGTAAAACAATTGTACAAAGAAACTATTTACTTAAAAAAGAAAACCCTTTATCTATGATCAGTCCTGAAAAATTTTGCAAAAAATGGGACACAAAACTTGAGCCAATTGTCCCCTACTCCATTGATACACTTCAAAATACACATCTCCCAACAGGGACTATCCAATTCCGGCATCAGGCAGGACTACCTGATGAAGCTCCTCCTTTTCTCAACTTTAAACCTCAAACAAACTGGGGAATTCTCGACATTAGGTGACAAGTATCCCCATCTTTCAGATACCTTTTCAAAATATCTCTGCATAGGTTTTAATGGCAATGGAGACCCCCTATGTATCGATGAAACCCAAGAGGCCATTGTTGTTGAATTAGATCACGAATCGAACTTCCAACGAAGATTCATGAACACATCTATCCCACAACTCGCAGAATCCCTATTACTCTTTTCTACATTGATTGTCAAAACCATAGAACAAAATGGCAATGATACATATCTCAACAACAACATCCCCGAAGAAGTACAACATTGGTTTTATGATGAAATTGCATGTATAGATCTACCTGCGCTCTACGAAGGTAGCTTTTGGGCTTCAAAGTATCTAAAATTGACAGAAGGGCCATGGTCTTAACCAAGTCATCCCCACATAACTGCGTATAATCCAAATATTATTCACTTTGAGACTCTCTTGAATTCGCTTTTCCAATTCCCCTCTCCCTCACAAAAAAACAGGAGACTCGTACATGAAGAGCCTCCTGCCGAATTAAATAGTTTTTGTGAATAAATCTCTAGAACATCGAAGTCTCACCAATACCTGAAATCTCCACTTCCTCTTCATGCTCACGAGCAACCATAAAGTCACCCACAATCATCTCTTTATAGTTCTTACCCGGTCCCACCATCGGGAAGATCATTGCATCTTTATCGGTCATCACTTCCAAGAACGCAGGGCCGTCAAACGCTATAAACTCTTCCATATAACGCTTAAGTTTTTTGCGATCTGTCACACGTTTTGCAAATTCAAAACCATCTGCTTTGGCCGACATCACGAAGTCTTTTTGGTGTAAATTTTTATCCGTGCCTGAATAACGCTCTTCATACATCATGTTTTGCCACTGACGTACCATACCGTCTACTTCATTGTTCAGCAACAATACTTTAACATTCACGCCATAAGTAGTCATGGTTTCCAGTTCACCGATATTCATTCGAATACTACCGTCACCATCTACATCAACCACAATTGCATCAGGACAGGCCATTTGTGCGCCAATTGCCGCAGGAAGACCAAAACCCATGGTGCCCATACTACCTGAAGTCAACCAAGTACGTGGGTTCTTAAAGTCGATATATTGTGCAGCAAACATTTGGTGCTGCCCAACGCCCGTAGACACAATCGCTTCACCTTTGGTAATTTTATTCATAGTTTCGAGCACTTCAGCCGGTTGAATCAATTCAGCGTCACGGTTATAGTTCAAACAGTGTGTTTTCTTCAGTGCCTTCACATGCTTATTCCATGCACTAAAGGACGTTTTCACCTCTTTGCCGTATTTTACCAATGACGTCAAAGCCAGCTTAGCATTCCCGTTGTGCGACCAAGTCACCGCTTTAACTTTACCAATCTCTGCTGCATCAATATCGATATGTGCAATTTCGGTAGCTTTAGGGGAAAAGTCAGCGACTTTACCTGCGACACGGTCATCAAAGCGAGCACCAACGGAAATTAAGAAATCGCAATCTTCAACAGCATAATTAGCATAGGCCGTTCCATGCATTCCCAACATATGCAGGCTTAAATCATGCGTCGTATCCACAGCACCGATACCCATCAATGTTGTTACAGCTGGAATTTTAAATTTATGCATAAACTTACGTAACTCTTCAGATGCATCTCCCATGATCACACCACCACCGGCATAAATCAAAGGACGTTTACTCTTTTTCAATTTCTTGAAAAAATCAGCGGCATCTTTTCGATCAAGCTTCGTTTCAGCACGCGCTTCTTTGCGTTGATCGTACCCTCGAAATTCGAGTAAACCTTCACCTTTGAATTCACCGAAATGCTGCTGCACATCTTTAGGCAGGTCGATAACAACAGGACCCGGACGACCACTTCGTGCGATATCAAACGCAGAACGTACTGTGGCTTCTAAATCATCTTCATTTTTAACCAAGAATACATGTTTCGCACATGAACTCATGATATTAAAGATAGGGGCTTCTTGAAAAGCATCTGTACCTATTGCAGGACGAGGAACTTGACCGCAAATCAACACCACAGGAATAGAATCGGCCATACAATCGCGAATAGGCGTCACACAGTTCGTAGCACCAGGCCCAGAGGTCACCAAGCACACACCAACACGCCCCGAAGCGCGTGAATATCCTGCAGCCATAAATCCAGCGCCCTGCTCATTGGCTGGCACTATCAGACGAATCTGCTCTTTTTCTTTTTGGTCTTGATTAAAATTAAAGACTGCATCGTAGGTCGGTAGAATTGCTCCACCACTGTATCCGAAAATAGTGTCCACACCCTCATCAGCCAGCACTTGCAGGACCATTTCAGCCCCTTCCATAAGTGTACCTGCCTTAGGATGTTTCTTCTTTGCCTTTTTTGCTTTGGATGCTCCCGCCGCCATGATATTCTCCTAAATTACCTTTCGGGTTAATTAACCCGGAACTATGCGCATTCCTGAGAAAAAGGAAAGCGCCGCACGCAAGGCGACGCTTTCCAAGATATAGAATTCATTGAATCGAAATTAACCTTCGGAAGACTCGCCAGCAGGCTCGTCTTTCTTGGCCAACAATTGGTCGGCCAAGGTCATACCTGCTCCTGCTAATCCTTCAGCCGGTGCTACGCCTTCGCCTTCGCCTTCGCCTTCGCTTACGCCATAGTTGGCTTGTAAATCAGCGGACACATTCTTTTCAAATGCACGTATACTCAAACCAATTTTGCGATCTCCGTTATCAATACTGATAACACGAGCTTTTACTTTTTGGCCGATTTCCAAGGCTTCCTCGGTATTCTGATTTTCATCATCACCACCCAATTCAGTCACATGAATCAATCCTTCAATGCCATTTTCCAAACGGGCAAATGCACCGAAAGAAACAAGCTTAGCGACTTCAACTTCAACATCATCATTGATGTTTACATCGGCAATCACTTTTGACCAAGGATCTTCTTCCATCTGCTTGAGACCCACGCTGATTTTCTCGCTACTAGTGTCAATACTCAGAATTTTAACTTTAACTTCTTGGTCCTTAGTCAGGATTTCAGAAGGATGATTTACTTTTTGTGTCCAAGAAAGGTCAGATACATGCAACAATCCGTCGATACCTTCTTCGATTTGTATAAATGCACCGTAGTCGGCTAAGTTGCGAACGACACCCTCTACTTCAGAACCGATGGGGTATTTACGCTCAATTTCCATCCATGGATTCGGCTGTGTTTGTTTGATACCCAAAGCAATTTTCTCTTCACTTGGGGATACAGACAGAATCATGACATCGATTTCATCTTCAATGCTCACCAATTCACTTGGGTGTTTCACACGACGGGTCCAGCTCATTTCACTTACGTGAACCATACCTTCGATGCCTTCTTCGATTTGTACAAATGCACCGTAATCAGTCATGCTAACTACTTTACCGCGCACCACTGAACCTACTGGGTAACGTTTCTCAGTAGAAATCCATGGGTTCTCAGTGTTTTGTTTCAGTCCCAAACTAATACGCTCAGATTTAGGATCAAAGTTAAGTACCATAACGTCGATTTTGTCGCCAACACTTACCACTTGCGATGGGTGCTTAACTCGGCCCCAAGACATATCGGTTACGTGCAACAGACCGTCGATACCACCAACATCTACGAAAGCACCAAAATCGGTAATGTTTTTAACTTCACCAGGAATGGATTTTCCAACTTCGATAGTAGCCAACAATTGGCTCTTCTCGCCAGCGCGTTCTTCTTCCAATAACTTACGTCGAGAAACCACTACATTACGACGACGTTTGGTTAGTTTGATGATCTTCAATTCCATGGATTCGCCCATGAAACGTTCAAGGTCACCCGTTGGGCGCCAAGTCAATTGACTAGCAGGCATAAATGCATCAACACCAATATCCACTTTCAAGCCACCTTTAACGCGACGTACAATTTTACCCTGAATAGTACCATCGGCTTCATAGATTTCCTGTACTTTCGCCCAGTTCTTAATGCGATCCGCCTTCGTTTTAGACAACACAGGCATGCCAGCATCATCTTCAGGGGATTCAATATATACTTCGAATTCATCACCAATACTCAGTGCGGACGGCTCAGAAAATTCTCCCAGAGAAATCGTCCCTTCACTCTTATAACCGATATCCATAAGAACACGGTCAGATGCGATATCTACGATCGTACCTACAACCACTTCGCCTTCGCGGAAATCTTTCATCGCGGAGTCAAAAATGGTAGAAAGCTCTTCCGTGGAAATTTCCACCTCACTACCCAGATCGAAGCTAATGTCTAAAATACTTTGGTCTTCACTCATAATGATTATCACCTTTTCATACGTTTGCAAGGCTAAGCCAAGCAGGTTGTTCTAAAAATAGATGGACGAACATACGTCTATCCGCACAATAGCCCCAAATAGTATCACTTAAACGACTGTGAATACAAGAGATGAGTATTTTGAATTATATGAATTTTATCTATTTTTTTAGCCATTTCAGCATGTCTTTCCCTCATACGCTGTGATAACATAACCACCAGTCAATAATTTGTCCTGATAAGGAGTTTTTTGTGGAAATTTTATCCTTTGTAACCTCCCCATTTGTAGAGAATTGTTACGTTGTTAAAGATAGTGGAGAGACTATTGTCATTGACCCCGGTGAAGCCACCGTTGAGCTAATGGCCGCTCTAAAAGGCGAGAATGTTACTCAAGTGGTCAATACCCATGCCCACATCGACCATGTCGGTGGAAATGCCGAAATCGTCGAAAAATTTGGCTGTGAGCTTGTAATACACCCTGATGCAGTCGAAATGCTCAGTACCATCGCCATGCAAGGGCAAATGTTCGGCATGCCTGTCCCTGAATCTCCAGCCCCTACCAAAACCTTCGATGAAGGCGATTCAGTCACTGTCGGCAATACTGCACTAAAAGTATTCAACTGCCCAGGCCATGCCCCCGGTCACGTGGGCCTCCTTGGCGACGGATTCGTATTCGGCGGGGATGTGCTCTTTGAAGGCTCCATTGGCCGTACAGATTTACCCGGTGGAGATTTTGAGGTACTTATGACCTCTATCAAAGAAAAGTTCATGATACTTCCTGACGAAACGGTTGTGTATTCAGGACATGGAGCCCTAACGACTATCGGTCAAGAACGTGTTACCAATCCCTTTGTTCTTCAATACTGCAGTTGAGTCATCCATGATATCGTTACTCGCCATTCCCCTCATTATGCTTTCGGAAATCAGCCTGCGGGTTGCCCCCGAAAGAGCGATACCTATTACCTATCCCGATGAGCCCATCGTGGTTCAGATTAATGAAATCCCAAAAGGGACCCATGAAATATCCGGTACACTAAGCATAGAACAAGGCAAAGAGATCCCCTTAGATCTCTCATCAATATTGGTTCGCAACACATCACCTTACTACTTAACTTTACCCGATATACCCTCTAGTTTTGGTCCGCATACTTTATCCATCACCATAGACGAATCATCCAGTACCACAAAACTATACCGTCACCTGCGCCCATCGCATTCCGCTGCCAAAGCGGTCTGCATGACTTTTCCTGAATGGAACGGCAATACCCACCTCATTGCACTTGAATTGGCGTTAAAAGAAGCGCGGGTTTTTCTAGGAAAAGAAAATGACTCTGAAGCCATTAACACTTTAAGGTCCTTAAATACTCAGATTAGAGTGGCAATAGGGTCTCAAACGACTCAAGCCCAACTAGAAAAATGGGTGAATGAATATGCACAAGATATAAGTACGTGGGAATTTGAATTCAGCCCCAACCCCCAAATTACCCAAAACCTCATCCTGTTACTCCTTCAGATGCAACCCAATACTCAAATTGCTATTCGTCCACAATCACCCGAAGCTTTCCAACTTTTTCTTGGTTCACAGTCGTCATTAAACTTACACGATATCGTCCTCCAAGCCAATTCGAACGAAGCCCTTTATCGAGCACTTGCTCAACAAGCGGGAATAGAATCGCCTAAGATCTCCATCGAGCCATCACCCGACACCTCACCAAACATTATCCCCTCCCTCCCGCCATTTACTCCCGTTACGCTCTCTACATTGGAACTTGATCTTTCTACTCCAGCTGGAATCACCAACCTAAGTGTACTCAATCACTGGACAGAAGCACTCCCCGGATATGAATCCATTAGCCCATACATCATTAACGATGACATCACGGCTCATCTATTCCGATCCACCAACCCAGAACTACCTTGGCTCATAGCCATTAACAGTACAACCATCAAAGAATTGATTATCCCCGAATCCTTAGGCAGCTCCACAGTGCTCTCGCGTCACTTTTCTCCCCTTTCAAAAGCTCCTTCCGATACAATAACTCTTGATACGCAGCCCATTTTCCTAAGCGGAACCAATTCAGAGCCCATCGTGCAAGCCTTACGCTCCGCATTGAATGGACAAGCGATCACCATCATGGCCAATAAAGACTATACCGCCCAATTACCTAAAAATATTCAAGCCCACATGAACACATTCATCACAGCAACACCAGAAACCACTTTTCGAGCTCCATTCCTCAGCATCGTACAACAATTTCCCGTTCTCGAAGCCAAGTATTTTAGCGGAGACATTCCGCAATCCACGGCCATCCCTCTTATCGCTCGACTCGCACAAATCGCTCGGCTCGTCGCTACACTTGAACAATACACGGGCGATCCATTTCTCGAATCCCCTAGCACCACCTTGGCCAAATGCAACAATTTTCTGGCCGACTATTTAAGCCGGGACATCCCCCAAGCGGACCACTCCCGCGAAAGCACCCTACTCGCCGAAATCAATCGCCTAATGACCCAAGCCCAAGCCCTTGAAGCTCGAAGCCTCACCACCGAAGCCACCGCAGTCGCAACAATTGCTGAATGGCGTGCACGCGCACTTCTCAGACGTACTGATAAACCCGCTCCGTAAAAAAAGGAATTCACATGAAACGCATAGCAGTCTTAACGTCCGGTGGCGATTCCCCTGGCATGAACGCTGGCATTCGTGCCGTTGTACGCACCGCCCTATTTCACAAGCTCGAAGTTTACGGTGTACGCCGTGGCTATCAAGGTCTTCTGGACGACGATCTTGCCCCTATCGCGAGCAAAACGGTGAGCCGCATTATCAACCGCGGCGGCACAATTCTTCGTACAGCTCGCTGCATGGATTTCTATGAACCAGAAGGGCGCGCCAAAGCTGCGGAAACCCTTAAAAAACATGCGATCGATGGCCTCGTAGTTATAGGTGGGGACGGCTCTTACCACGGTGCTCACTTCTTGAAAAAAGAACACGGCATCCCCTGCGTAGGCATGCCAGGCACCATTGATAACGACATTGGCGGTACCGATTACACCATTGGCTACAACACAGCCCTTAACACCGCGATGAATGCCATAGACCAATTACACGATACGGCTGAATCCCACGAGCGCATCTTCTTCGTCGAAGTCATGGGACGTCTATCCGGCTATATTGCCATGATGAGCACAATTGCAGGTGGTGCCGATCACGTACTCACGCCTGAAAGTAAAAGCGACGTTGATGGGCTTATCAAAGAATTGCAACGCTCTCGCGATGAAGGAAACTATAATCAAATTGTCGTCATATCCGAAGGCAATGATGCAGGAAACGCTTACGAAATTTCCGAATACGTAAAGAAGAATTCCGATCTCAAAGGCATCCGCGTTACCGTTCTGGGACACATTCAACGAGGCGGTATTCCAAGTGCCTTTGATCGCATACTTGCCAGTCGCCTCGGTGTCCACGCTGTAGAAGCACTGCTAGAAGGCAAGTCCAATGTAATGATCGGTGTCAAGGCCGATCAAGTGGTTACCCCACCACTATCGGATACTTGGGACAACCCCACTTCATTTGACTCCTCATACTTCCATATTGTGGATGCACTACTTTGTAGATAAGGGCATTATTGAGTGATGGTCTTTAGGGTAGAAAGGCCATCCATCCCCAAAAAAAACGCCAAGAATATACAATGCAGAAATAACGTTAACCAGAATACAATGCGAAAAGCCTTTTTTTGAGACTTATGCCTTAAATAGCGATGCGCCAATATTGCCCCTGGCCACCCACCCAATAAAGAGAGTATATGCAAGGTTTTCTCGGGTGTACGCCATGTATCTTTACGTGCAGCCAATTTATCTTTTGCATAAACTAGAAATGTTATAAGGCTCAGTACTAAATAGTACCCAAGCAATAGCAGTAGTGCTTTAATCAATATAGTATTCCCAAGATTTCACTAAAACAACCATACTATTTCGAGAGTATCACACTCATAAATTTAATACCAATAGGTGATCCCAGTCCTAAAATATGCTACAGTATTCCTTCAGTTTAAGCCTTGAATGACAAAGGAACCCTTTCATGTATAAAGTTTTTTCAACCCTACTTGCAGCCCTGCTCATTACCACTTCAGCTGTTGCTACCCCTAAGAAAATCACTATCTCAGGCGTGGACGGCCCATCTGTCGTCGCCCCAATCGCCTTCAAATATAGCGACCCTACATTCTCCGGCAATTTCTCTGCGGTAGATGAGGATGGTAAAAAGTGGCCTATCACTGTGCAAAAAGGCAAGGCTGTCATCGTCGCCCCAACGTCATCAAGTGACAAAACATATACTTTAAAGCGTGCGAAAAAAAGTAAGCTCAAAGTAAAGAAAGATAAAAAAGAAAACCGCATTGATGTGACCTTAGGTAAAGAAACCTTTACGGCATTTCATTACCAAGCGGACCAGAAGAAACCTTTCCTTTGGCCTGTATTGGGACACAATGGCGCTCCCATCACACGCGATTGGCCTATGGGCAAAGAAAACATTACCAAAGACCACCCACACCACCAATCTTTTTACACCGCTTATGGCGACATAGATGGTTTCGATTATTGGCACAAAACCTTCACCACGCCCAGTTCAGTCACATTTGAAAACCATGCGGCATACAGCACAATCACTGCAGATATAATTTGGCACAAAGAAAAAGATGACCTGACTCCTCACCTCACCGAGCGTCGCGTCTACACGTTCTACAACACACCTAGTGAAAACCGTATCTTCGATCTCTCCACCACACTTATCGCATCTGAAGGCGAGATTAAATTTAACGATACTAAAGAAGGCGGTATGGCTACTGTTCGTATGAACGACGACCTTCAAGAACGCGACGGCAACGGAGTCCTCACCAACTCAGAAGGCCTCGTTGGCGAGAAACAACTCTGGGGAAAACCCGCTGCCTGGTGTGACTACTCAGGTTCACTGGAGGAATTAGGTAACGTCGGGTTCACCATCATGGATCACCCCAGTAGCTTCCGATTCCCCACCCACTGGCACGCTCGCTCTTACGGTCTCTTGGGCGCAAACGCCTTCGGCTACTCGTATTTCTATGGTAGAAAAAGTGGAAAGAATGGTGATCTCACACTGAAGAAAACCGAGTCCATTACTTTTAACTACCGCATGTACGTCCACCAAGGTAATGTGGCTGAAGCGCACGTTGCTGACCAATACACCCAATGGGCTACTCCATCTAAAGTGACTGTCCATTAATCTTTAATTAATACATCTCAACAATAGACGAAGTCTGCCAAGGTAATGTGGCTGAAGCGCACGTTGCTGACCAATACACCCAATGGGATACTCCCGCTAAAGTGACTGTCCATTAATCCTTAATTAAAATAGACTAAATCCAAACGGTGCCTTGGCTTAGAGCTGTAAAGGAACCGTTTTTTATGTAACCAACTCCTTGTTTCCAGACACTATGTTAGTAAGGGAGATTAGTATAAACACCCTAACTCCTTTGTTCACAAGAGAATACGTCGATTTCGCACTTGCGATAGTAGATTTGACTTGATACACTGTATTTAATGCGGATGTCGCAGGAGATCACATGTTACTCATTACCGCCCTTAATCAGGAGCTACCTCTAGTGCACTCTTCGGTTAGCGATGAAGATCACGACGATTTGCGCCTATGCCAGAATGGTGATGAACAAGCATATGCGCGGATTGTACAGCGCTATGAAATTCCGATTGCACGGCAAATGTGGCGATTTTCACGCGATCCTCAACGTCACGAGGAATTGGTACAGGAAGTATTCGTAGAAGCGTACACCAGTTTGCATTCCTTCAAGGGTACAGCGCCTTTTGAGCACTGGTTGCGTCGTATTGCGACACGGGTGGGGTACCGGTTTTGGAAGCACAAAGCACGTGATAGTGAGCGACAAGAAAAATTACACCATCACAAAGATATTTTGATGTCATCGCTTGATTCGACATCGGCATCAGAGGCAGGTGAGTATCTCTACCAATTACTCCAACATCTCGATGCACAAGACAGGATCGTTCTGACCCTTATGTACTTTGAAGGTTGGGACACCAAAGAAATTGCTGAGCACTTGGGCTGGTCCCTGTCACTCGTGAAAGTACGTGCCTTTCGAGCACGCAAGAAACTGAAGAAAAAATTGGAGGCGGCTGGCTATGGCAATGCATAATCCAAAAAGAGACCCCCTCTATGCACTCGGTCAAAAAGCACGTATGGAACCTGTACCCAAAACCGATGTCACGATGAATGTATTGCGCCAAATTCATGTTCAACCCCAACCCATCATCGCAGAAAAGCCACTGATGTGGTTGGCACTCGGATCTGTCACAGCTGCAGTAGTCATGGTTATTGTTTGTACTCCGGCCTTACTCACCCTCATGGATCCGCTCAATACATTCTTCCAATCCGACCCCACGACTTTGCTCTAAGAGACTCAACATGACTGATCAACTTCCCCCCCCTCAACTCCCCACTCCCCCACGAGTATGGTTAACCCTACTCATGGGCGGAATCCTGCTTGTTTCAGGTATGGTGATGGGTGCAGGCGGATCAGTCTTATTCCTAAAACATCGCTTTGATCAACCCGATCATGAGCCGAAACACTTTAGCGATCGCTTAGCAAAACGCATGACTCGTGACCTTGATCTAAGTGAAGAACAATCCGAAAAAATCCACTCCATTTTCAAGGCTCATCAAGAAGAAATGCACACTATTCGCTTACAGATTAAAGATGAAATCGATACATCTTTTGAAGGCATTAAGAGTGAAGTCAAAGCGGTTCTAACCCCTGAGCAAATCGAAAAATGGGAACGACGCATTCATGAATACCGCGATCGTCCAGCCCATGATGAAGGCGGTAGAGGTCGTGGACCAGGCGGCCGTGGCCCCGGTGGCCGCAATGGAGAACATCGTAAACGAGATGGGCATCGTGACGGTCCCAGCATGGATGATCAACGACGACGCCATAATGGCCCCCCGGAATATCGCCGACCACCGCATGAACGGCGTGATGGGGAACACCCACCACCGCCCCCTCGCGATGGTCAAGCTCCCCCTCCAGAAACTCCTCAAGAACAATAAAAAAGACCCTGTATCGGACATATCCAATACAGGGTGTTAACTTTTTTTAATATTCTAGAGATCAATCAAGTACTTCGATTACTCCAGCAGCGCCCATACCGCCACCAATACACATGGTAACTACACCGTATTTCTCACCGCGACGTTTGAGCTCATTTATGATTTGTGCAGTCAATTTAGCACCGGTGCAACCAAGTGGGTGACCCAATGCTATAGCGCCACCGTTTACATTGCATTTTTCAGGATCGAGTTCTAATTCGCGAATAACCAACATGGCCACAGATGCAAACGCTTCATTGATTTCAAATACACCAACTTGCTCTTTAGTAATCCCTGCAATTTCAAGTGCCCGAGGGATAGCATCCAATTGAGCAGGCCCCAAATATTTAGGATCCCCTGCAGCTACATTATAAGCCAAGAATTTTGCAATTGGTTTAGCCCCTGTATCATCCAAGCCTTTTTGGCTCATCAGCATCACAGCGGCCGCCCCATCACTGGTTTGACTACTGGTACCTGCAGAGTGGAAGCCAAGTTTAGGATTTGCATTAAAAGCAGGACGCAATTTATTCAATGCTTCAATACTTGCATCAAAACGAGGACCTTCATCTGTATCAAACACCGTACCATCCGGCAATGTCAGCGGGGTGATTTCATCTTTAAATTTACCCGCTTCTATCGCTGCACAGGCTTTTTTATGGCTATTCAATGCAAAGTTATCAATTTCTTCACGCGTAAAACCATAATCTTTAGCTACATTGTCACCTGCATTACCCATGGCGATATAGATATCAGGACGTTCTTTGGTCAGCCGTGGGTTTGGAGCAGGTTTAGCACCACTCATGGATACCAAGGACATCGTCTCAGCCCCACCTGCAATGGCCACATCATACATACCTGCTTCAATTTTCGCAGCAGCTATCGATATGGCCTCTAACCCAGAAGAACAAAAACGGTTGATTGTCATCGCATTGATCGTATCAGGCATTCCAGCAGCCATAACCGCAATTCGGCCCATATTCATTCCTTGAGACTGCTCGGGGAATGAACAGCCCAAGGTCACATCTTGCACTTTTTCCGGTGCAACACCTGAACGTTCACATACAGCCTTCATAACTTCCGCAGCCATATCGTCTGGACGCGTGTTTACCAAAGTGCCCCGCCCTGCTTTACCGACAGCAGTACGCGTTGCTGCAGTGATATATACATTTTCCAATGCCATTATTACTTCCTCCTGAAAAGATCAGTTTCTATTTATATATTTTATTCAGTAACTATTTTACTGGTAATACTTATCGTTAAGGCAAAAAACGTGCCCGCTCTTCTTCGCTTGGTACTCGACAACTTTCTTTTACTCCAAACCATCCATACCGTGTTCGTGCGAACGCCATATAAATCGCATCGCGCAAGCCTTTGGGCACAATCCGAAATACAACAAACAGTTTCATCAACCCGCCCAATTCTCGACACAGCTCTAAGGTTGCATCTGATTTCACAAACAATTGCTCACCATTCCAAAAAACCATGGACCAATCACGTGCATCGTCTTCCATCGGCGGTAATGTGGCATTGGCCAATTCACCCTGTAGTGGGGTAAATAATATTGCCTGCTGCTTATCCAACCGAAAAGTTATATTTACCAAATGGTTGCACAAGCCACACACCCCGTCAAAAAACAAGACCGGTTGCTTGGGTAAATTATGACTATTTTCAATTACAGAGCTCATTATTCAGTCGTACTATTCCGTTCTACTGCAGTTTCCAATATAGTTCGCCAAGGTTCAAGTTTCAGAGTAGTAAATCGAAGGCGCCCATAATTCGCAGCCTTAAGTCTAATCATCATACTCAATTTTTCTTTTTCGATAAGAAAAAAGGCTCTATAGTGCATTTGGTTATATCCGATAATGGAATAAAATCTTCCTTACCATTTGACTGCTTTACCGCTAGTTCACCATTTTCATATTCAACTTTAGCATCCATCAAAGGCCGGAAATTATTAAATACAAATCCCGAACTTTCACAATAACCAGGTAATTCATCATCAATTAAATACGGTGTATTTTCATTCAATTCCTTAAAATATATTTTACCATCTCGCATTTTTTTGAAGTATATACACTCCATAATAATTCGATAAGCAATAAATACACCGATAATTAGAAAAAACTAATTTAGTGACATCCACTCTTTTTCATCTCCGGTTAACTAGTTACGAAGCGGCTTCCCTTTCATCAGCATATGCTGAATTCGTTCTTGTGTCTTTTCAGTACCCAAAAGACTCAGGAAAGCTTCACGTTCTAAATCAAGTATATCTTGCTCGGTCACAATAGAACCCGGAGTACGATCACCCCCGGTCAAAATGTACCCTATTTTTTCAGAAATTAATACATCATGTTCAGAGGCAAACCCACTGCGATGCATCCCTTGTAGAGCCACACGGAATCCAGCACGCGCTGTTTCACCAAGAGCCGTCATCGTTGCTTGACGTGGTGCTTTGTATCCTGCCTGAATCATACCCAAACATACATCTTTCGCAAGCTTGATTTGCTGGTTAAAGCTTGGTGTAACAATATCGTTTGTAGTCATGTACCCGAGCTCAATAAACTCTGCACCACTGGTACTGACTTTAGCCATGGCAATGTTTTCAAAGGCACGACGTACATATGGAAATAAGTCACCGTCAGGGATATTTGCCGGTACATATTCCTGAGCGCGACGGAGCATTTCCTTACACCCCCCCCCACCAGGAACCAAACCAACACCCACTTCAACCAAACCGCCGTAAGTCTCACCATTAATGACACAACGGTCGGCATGCATTGCAATTTCACATCCACCACCTAAGGTGTAATGGTGTGGTGCAGCAACAACTGGTTTACTCATTAAACGTAGCCCCAACAAACCTTGTTGAAGTTCATTGATAGCAGCATCGATTTTATCCCAATTGCCTTGCATGGCTTCACCCAGAATCACGAAGACATTGGCGCCCGCGCAGAAGTGTTCGCCTTGGTTACCAATCACCAAACCATCAAACTCATCCTTCTCCAACATTTCAGTGGCTTGGACCAACATTGTGCCCATATCGTCATCAATGCTGTTCATTTTCGTGTGGAATTCAGCACCTAAGATACCGTCACCTAAATCAAGTAAGGTACAGCTGCCGTTTTCTTTCACTACTTTATTATTTTTCTTCAACCCTACAATAGAAACATTGTTCGGATTTTGTGCCACATCTTGATACGACTTACTTGCCACATCAAAATACTGTTTTACACCATTGGTCCATGTATAGAAGGAGCTTACACCCGCTTCTTTCATCGCCACAGCTATGGCAGGTAATGTCAGGCCATCGGCTTCCATGCGGTCGCAAACATAATCGAAGCCCAACGTATCCCAGGTTTCAAACATGCCAATATCCCAAGCAAATCCCCAACGACACGCATTGTCGATATTCACAATATCGTCTGCCGCTTCAGGGATACGGTTTGCCGCATATATCACACTGTTGGCGAATAGTTTCCAGGAAAATACCGCTCCCTTATCTTCACCTTTCAGTAGGATATTTAATTTTTCATCCAGTGTTTCCGCTTGTTTAGCGGCTTTAAGACTATCAAAATTAGGACGGATGGGATCACGGTACTCAAGTGTTTCCAAGTCCAACGTTTCAATCACTGTTTTACCACGCTCATCGCGACGTTTTGTCTTACGGTAGAACCCAGAACCGGATTTCAGCCCCAAGTATCCCTTCTCAAGCATACCGTTCAAGAAATCCGGGATGGCCATTACATCCAAGCGCTCATCGTCTGGACAATTGTTGGCCACATTGCCCACTACATTAATCATAGTGTCCAACCCAACCAAATCACCGGTTCGGAAGGTAGCCGAAGACGCATGACCAATAACGGGTCCCGTCAGAGCATCAACTTCTTCAATCGTTAATCCATCTTTCAACATTCCATGCGCAATGTACTGCGATGAGAAAGTCATAATACGGTTGGCTACAAAGTTCGGTGTATCTTTTGCGTACACCACCCCTTTACCCAAGGTATCTTCAAAGAACCCCGCCATAAATTCAATCACAGCGGCATCGGTATCGGGTGCAGGAATGATTTCCAATAGATTCAAATAGCGCGGTGGGTTAAAGAAGTGCGTACCCAGGAAATGTTTCTTCATATCATCATTCATGTCTTCAACCATGGACTTAATGGGAATACCGGAAGTGTTGGAAGAGAGAATTGTACCCGGTGTGCGATGGGCCTTAACTTGTTCAAAAACTATCTTTTTGATTTCAAGACGCTCAGTCACTACTTCGATAATCCAGTCACAATCAGCGATCTTGGCCATATCGTCTTCGAAGTTACCAATCTCAATCAAATCAGCATTAGACTTAACCGAAAAGGAAGCCGGACGGCTTTTGAATAAAGCTGCCTTACTTGCTGCAGCAAAACCGTTGCGTTTTTGGGGATTCTTTTTTTCATCGTCGCTCAGGTTGGGTGGAACAATGTCCAACATCAAACTGGGGATACCACAGTTCGCCAAATGCGCGGCAATACCACCCCCCATAACACCAGAACCCAAAACAGCCACTTTCGAAATCGTTCTCATAGTACGTAATCTCCTTGCACCAGCCAGTCGACCGGGCATTCATTCTGAAAATCGATAAATATTATCCGTTATCTCAAACCGATCCCATGGGACCCATCCAAGTGTACAGCCAAAAATTGACACTCATTATTTCATAAAGTTATATGAAAATCAAATAGTATCCATATTAACTAAAATGCAACGTTCACGTTAACCTTCCCTATAAACAGCTTGTACCCGTAATTGGAGTATAGTAGGCTTTCACTATGACTAAACATCTTATATACCTCTACGCATTCCTTTTAATGCTCCCCGCATGCCAAAAATCCACCTCAGATGAGACCGCCCCTGTAAATTCAGCTCAAACACCATCCCCCCAATCGGATAATCTTCCGAAATCCATGCATCATGCCGCTCAAAATAACAATACAGAGGAACTTCAAGCCTTTTGGGATGCCGACCATCCACTCGATGCATTGGATGAAAATGGTTTTACCCCTCTTCACATTGCCATCCAAGCCCTACATCCCGAAGCCGTCGAATGGCTCCTCAGCTATGGCGCCGATCCCTATGGCGGAAAAAGCACACATGAACTCCCGCTAAACCAGGCCGTTCTCAACGCAGCTCAATTTGAAAGCTGTAGTCCCGAGCAAAAAACCGCCTTTGACATACTAACGCTTCTCATCAATCACGGCGTGGACCCCATGGAAGACTACAACGGCGCTATCTCCCCTATCCAACTCGCCATGGCGAAAGATTGCGAGGCCTGTATTGATCATATTATGGAAATCGTGCGAGATAAGAAATAGAAACTACCATTATAAAAAATCCCGAGGCCACAATTGCGACCTCGGGATTGTTATGTAGCTATTGGCTTAAGTAGCAACTTATTACTTATCGCCACTTTCTTCTTCACCCGCGACTTCATCATGAGCTTCTTCCGCTATCGCACGCGCCGCGCCAGCGACTTTCGCGCCTTCATTCGGCTTCATGAGTTTCACACCCTGAGTGTTCCGACCAATTGTACGGATGTCTTTAATCTTAGAACGCATGACTACGCCATCCGTCGCGACCAAGACCAGTTCGTCTTTATCATCCACCGTCATCATACCGACCACTTCACCATTGCGCGCAGTAGTCTTAATGTTGATGATACCGGAACCGCCTCGATGCTGAACTCGGTACTCGCCCACTTTCGTGCGTTTACCGAATCCGTTTTCGGATACGCTGAGCACGGTCATGTCGTCTGAAGCAGTGGATACGCCGATGACGTAATCCTCTTTACCCAGCTTAATGCCGCGTACCCCGCGTGAAGTACGACCTGTTGGGCGCACATCTTTTTCGGGGAAGCGAATCGACATGCCTTTACGTGTACCGATGAGGATATTGTCATCACCACCAGTAATTTGAACATCGATCAGTGAATCTTCTTGTTCCAGTCCAATTGCGATAATACCGGATGAACGTGGCTTGCTGAAATTCTTAAGCGCTGTTTTCTTCACGGTACCATCTTTGGTGACCATCAAGATAAACTTCGATTCATCTTTCAAATCACGCACCGGCAAGAAGGCCGTAACCGTTTCTTCATTATCTTTCAGATTAAGTACGTTCACCATCGCGCGGCCTTTGGCTGTACGACTGGCCTTCGGCAATTCATGAACCTTGCGCCAGTAAAGACGACCCTTACTGGTAAAGAAGAGCATGTATTGGTGAGTGGAAGCAATGAAGAGATCTTTCACGAAATCTTCTTCTTTTGTATCCATTCCCGCCACACCACGTCCGCCACGTTTTTGTGAACGGTACGTGCTCACTGGTAAACGTTTAATGTAGCCCTCATTCGACACAGTAACCACCATGTCTTCATCAGCAATCATATCTTCTAAAGTAAATTCAGTGGCGTCCGCCAGAATTTCAGTACGGCGTTCATCACCAAACTTTTCTCTTACTTCTTCAATTTCTTTGCGCACTTCCACAAGCAATGTTTTTCGGCTCGACAAGATGTGGCGTAACTGTTCGATGAGTTTCATCAACTCGAGGTATTCGTTTTCCAATTCCTCGCGTTGCAGCCCAGTCAACCGTCGTAAGCGCATGGCTAAAATGGCATTGGTTTGCACTAAGCTCAAACCAAACTTTTTCATCAAGCCTTCACGCGCTTCCACTTCATCTTTCGATGCACGGATAATTTTGATTACTTCATCAATGTTATCCAAGGCAATTTTCAAGCCTTCTAAAATGTGGGCTCGTACTTCAGCCGCATCCAAATCAAAGCGCGTACGACGCTCAATAATTTCTACACGGTGCTCAAGATAGTAATACACTAACTCTTTTAGCGACAACACCTTAGGCATATTATTAACCAGCGCCAACATAATCATACTTGCAGTTTCTTGCAACTGTGTATGTTTGTACAACTGGTTCAGAATTACTTCAGGCTCATCGCCTTTACGTACTTCAATCACGATGCGCATACCGTCTTTATCAGACTCATCGCGCAGGTCTGTAATGCCTTCAACTTTTTTGTCACGCACCAAGGCCGCAATATTTTCAATCAAGCGAGACTTGTTTACTTGATACGGAATCTCGTTGACAATGATACTGTCTTTTCCGCTTTTCTTATTCGTTTCGATGCCAATTTTCGCACGTACGCGAATGCGGCCTCGACCAGTCTCATATGCTTCTTGTAAGCCATCGACTCCGTAAATAATTCCACCCGTCGGAAAATCCGGTGCTTTAATATGCGCCATTAAATCCAGGGACGTTGCCTCAGGATTTTCAATCATATGCACAACGGCATTACATACTTCAGTTAAGTTATGCGGAGGGCAACTGGTCGCCATCCCTACGGCAATACCGTAAGAACCATTGACCAGCAAACTTGGGAAAGCCGCCGGCAATACCGAAGGTTCCTGTTGACTACCATCGTAGTTGGGCTTCATATCAATGGTGTTTTTATCGATGTCCGCCAGCATGTTTGCTGTAATGGGAAGCATCTTGGCTTCCGTATACCGCATAGCCGCAGGACTATCGCCATCAATCGAACCAAAGTTCCCTTGACCATTTACCAAGGGGTAGCGCAGGCTCCATTCCTGAGCCATACGTACCAATGAATCATAGATCGCACTATCACCATGCGGGTGATATTTACCCATCGTTTCACCAACGATCAACGCTGATTTACGTAAACTACGCGTGTGTCCGAGTCCTAATTGATTCATCGCATACAAAATCCGGCGGTGTACCGGCTTCAAACCGTCACGCACATCCGGCAATGCTCGACTCACGATTACACTCATGGAATAATCCATGAACGACGTCTTCATCTCATCTTCAATCGCAATCGATGTAATATTATCGTTATCCGAATACATAATGTTCCCCGTTTATAGTGTCCCTAGAAGGGTTAAATGTCCAAGTTACGCACATCGGCGGCATGTTTCTGAATGAAAGCTTTGCGCGGTTCCACCTGATCGCCCATCAGCAACGAGAAGGTCTCACTGGAAATACCCTCATCCTCAGCTTCTACACGCAGTAAACGTCGTTGATCTGGATCCATGGTCGTATCCTTAAGCTGATCCGCGTTCATCTCACCCAAACCTTTATAGCGTTGTAAGCTCACACCTTTCGAACCCAACTCCATCAAGTGATCTTGCAACTCAATAATACTATCGATTTCGTATTCTTCATTGGATTTTTCATCGACAACGCGATACGGTGGTTTACCGATCCCATCATAAGGGTCATCATGCTTTAACAACACATGGAATTCATGACCTTTGAAGAATGCCAAATCGATTTGATCACCACGACGAATCAGTTTGACTGCACCATGTGACTGTGCATCCTCATCGCCCAACTCTAGTTCTTCTTGGGCAATTGACGTATCAATCAATTTTGCATCATCACCAAAAATTTGAGCAGATTCTTTTGCTGAAATTTTAGATGGCTCTTCGATTTTAGCGGATGACAATTTCAACGCTTCTTCGGTCATTTCTGGTGTTACACCGTAGACACGTTCCATACGTTGCAACAAGCTTCGACGCTCTTGAGCACGTTGCAATCCGGTTTGAAGTTGTTTCAAGTTTAATTTTGTTTTCTTATCTGAAGCTGAAGTCACTACACAAGTATCCAGCACTGTCTCCAACAAAAATTCTTCTTTCTCTTCATCACTATCAAGGTAACGTTGCTTCTTACCCTTCTTCACCAAATACAAGGGCGGTTGTGCAATGTATAAATGTCCACGCTGAATCAGCTCTGGCATTTGACGGAAGAAGAAGGTTAACAGGAGAGTACGAATGTGCGCTCCATCCACGTCAGCATCCGTCATAATTATTACTTTATGATAACGCAATTTATCCGCGTTAAAGTCTTCTTTACCAAATCCAGCACCCAGTGCTGTGATCAACGATTTGATCTCGTTATTATTAAGCATCTTATCGACACGTGCTTTTTCGATATTTAAAATCTTACCGCGAATAGGGAGGATCGCCTGGTACTTACGGTCACGGCCTTGCTTTGCAGAACCACCCGCAGAATCACCCTCAACAATAAAGATTTCACACATCGAAGGGTCTTTTTCAGAGCAATCGGCTAATTTACCTGGTAAGGTAGAGAAGCCGTCCAAGGCCCCTTTACGTCGTGTAAGGTCTCGCGCTTTACGAGCCGCTTCACGCGCACGCGCAGCATCCAAGGTTTTCCCTACAATGCGGTTACCAATAGTTGGGTTCTCTTCTAAGTAGATATTTAAGCCTTCAAAAACCAATGAATTCACAATCCCCATGACTTCACTGTTCCCCAGCTTCATCTTGGTTTGTCCTTCAAACTGTGGATCCATAACCCGCACAGAGACAATCGCCGTCAACCCTTCACGGGCATCATCCCCGGTTAACGCGGTCATGCCTTTTTTAAGCATGTTATTTTTCTTCGCATACCCATTCAGACTTTTGGTCAATGCTGAACGGAATCCACTCAAGTGGGTACCACCCTCATGAGTATTAATGTTATTTACGAAGGAAAAGATTGTATCGCTATACGCTGAGGTATACTGAAGGGCTATTTCACATTCCACATCATCTTTCTTACCTTCGAAATAAATCGACTTGCGATGCAAAGGTTCTTTGTTACGATTCAAGTATGCAATGTATTCAACCAGTCCGCCTTTGTACTGCATGACGACGGCTTCATCTTCGGTACGCTCATCTTCAAAGACAATTTTTATACCCTTATTCAAGAAAGCCAACTCGCGCAAACGATTGAGTAAGATGTCACTGTTGTACACCGTTTCTTCAAAAATTTCAGCATCAGGACGAAAGGTCACACGTGTACCAGTTGTCTTTGCTTTCTGCCGTTTTTCGATGGGACCATCGGGGACACCACGCTTAAAGGATATGAAGTGCACATAGCCGTCACGCTTAACTTCGGCCTCGCACCATTCAGACAATGCATTCACACAGGAAATACCTACCCCATGCAAACCACCTGAAACCTTATAAGCATCGTTGTCGAATTTACCACCCGCATGCAGTATCGTCATGACCACTTCAAGCGTCGATTTCTTTTTCAGCTTGGGATCTTTTGAGTTCTTAAACTTATCAACCGGTATTCCACGACCATCATCAGTCACTGAAATACTATTGTCGATATGCACCGTCACACTAATCTTTGAACAGTGTCCGGCAAGTGCCTCATCGATACTATTGTCTACTGTTTCATACACCAAGTGGTGAAGACCACGGGTACCCGTGTCACCGATGTACATAGCAGGTCGTTTTCGGACAGCCTGCAAACCTTCTAGAACCTGGATGGATCCAGAGTCGTAACCTTTTGTCGCCAAAGTAGATACCCCTTGTTTTGCGTTAAAAAAAAAACCCCCGTTTCAGATACTCTATTACTGTATCATTTCAAGAGGGGGGAAACAAGCAAAAGGCCTTATTTAATAGGGTAATTGTTGACAAGTATGTACTTAAATTAGCGTGATTCGAAGTTATGCTCTTTTGAGAGCACAAATCGAAGATCTTTGATGATTTTTGAGGATACTACAGCATGAATTTTTGCCAGAATTTCAGGCTTTTTATAAGAAATTTTGTGCATCCAAACCGCATTCAACACCTCGACATGAAGTACCTTATCCTTTACACGCAAAGGATACGACTGCAAATGGTACGGAGCAGGCATGATTGCATCCCATTGCTTCCAGATTTTCGCCTCTCCTAAATTCACCCCCAAGGCCGACTTAGATTTCAGTGACTCCAAAATCGCTGCTATATTTTCTGGTGTATCGTCACTCATAAGGATGCTTAGGTAGCGGTAACCTTCCCCTGCTCAATTTGGAAGACCATAACAGGCCGATCATGCAACAGGTCATCCAATTGCGGCTGTGTGGTTGTTATGATGCATTGTACCTCATCCGGAATTGCCTTAAACAACTGCTGAGAGCGCTCCGGGTCCAACTCCGCCAACACTTCATCCAACATGAGAACCGGATATTCTCCAACCCGTTGCTTAACCCATTCCAATTCGGCCAATTTTAGTGCCAATGCAGCTGATTTCTGTTGCCCTTGAGAAGCTTTCGAACGTGCTGCCTGACCATCAATCATAAATTCAATATCATCGCGATGAGGCCCGCGTGTGGTTACTTTACGCCGAATATCCGTCTGGCGAGCCTTCGCTAGCACCCCCATAAAATCATCAGAAGACCCTATATCAGCTAAATATTGCAATGTTAAGGTCTCTGCCCCTGCAATTCCATGATAGGCCTCTACAGCCAAAGGAGTGAGGTCTTCGATAAATTCATGGCGATGTTCAATTAATAGAACCCCATGCTGTGCCAACTGTTCTTCCCATATTTCCAACATCGCCGGATCGGCCTGATTACGGCGTAGCAATTCATTCCGTTGACGGAGCACTTGGCGGTATTGCTGAAGGGCCATCAAATAAGGAGCATGCAACTGAGACAACTCCATGTCTATAAATTTGCGCCGCTGCGATGCACTTCCCTTTACCAACGTTATATCTTCAGGGGAAAAAAATACGGTATTGATTTTACCCAGGATATCACTCACGCGTGATTGCGCAATACCATTGACTTTAAATCGTTTAGCGCCTCGATACATATTTGCATCAAGTTGAATTGTTCGATCTTGTCGGTGAACGTCTAAATGAATTTGAAACCCTTCTCCCCCATGACCTACCAAATCACTCTCTTGGGTTGTTCGATGACTTTTTGAAGTAGTCGCAAAAAGAATGGCTTCGAGCAGTGAAGTTTTTCCTTGAGCATTCCCGCCATAGATAACATTAAATGTAGGGGAAGGAGAGATATCTACATCGGACAAGCATCGAAAGGCTGTGCATTTGAATCGAGTAATATCCATGAACGCAAGTACTTTAATCCTCTCGTGCCAAGCTTCTAATAAGACTATCGCTAGAGATTCACCAAATCATTTATGGCATCCGTAGAATCCGCCACTTTTTGAATGACATCTGCTACATCACTTTCATCAAAACCAACCGTTTCCCAAAAAACATTATCCAAGGAAACCGAGATGCCCGCACTACACGGATACCCATCTTGATAGGTGGTATAATCAGCAATGCCCATAATCGGGGCACTCATCACATGCCCCGGCTCTATGCACTCGCTAAGGTCATGATGTCCTGCAATCGGGGCCACTAATGTTGGAGATAACTGCCAGTTTTTCGCTAAACGCGCACTCACTTCAGAGTGCGTAAACCCAATGATTTCTTTCTCGGCTTGTATCCAAGTAAAAGGATTTTTGGAACATAAATCAGCCATTGAGGAATCAATATCGGTCACTCTATTCATGTGCATTCCTATATGTGCTAAGCACTATAGCCCCCTAAAAAAACTACACCCTATGCGCGCAAAGGCTCATAGGGTGTAGACAAAATCAATTTCATCACTTAGAATAAGTACTCAGGCTCCAAAATCCCCTCGTAATTATTTTCTTGTAGATCTTCAGTGAATGTTACTATTTCATAAACACCTGTTCCTGTTCGCATAACACCGCGAACTAAACCAACCACCGGAGCAGTCGTTAGTAAGTAAGTCAGAGGTTTTCCTTGCTTCATTTTCTGATCCCATGCCACAGGAATTTCTGTCCAGCCAAATAATACGTTACTGATTCCGCGTCCTAACTTCTCAACACGTTTTTCAAATACCGTTGGCTTACGTAGATCTTGGTCAGGATCGTAGCTTTGTGCGGTAGCAATAGAACTTGTGACGCTCATCATAGCAACCATTACACCCACAACTGCATACATTCCAATTCGACGAATAAGTTTCACTGAGATATTCCTCCTAAAAATTCAAATAAATCGTTATCGATCTATATATCAGCTAAGTTCGACCTTAGGATACCACAGCCCCCCATACATGTCAATTAAATACTCTCTGTTTCGTTTCGTTACGAAACACTTCATTCCAAAACAAAACACCCTATGTCATATTTCATGATAATTTCACCACCATACAGTGCCCAAAAAAATCATAAGTTGTTTATTTAAAATAACTTACGAATTTCATCCAAATCTTGGCACATCGGTTGCAATAGATACATATTGCTCAGCGAGATTATGAGTGAACATAAACAATTAAACAAACCGTATAACCTACTAAATAGGTAAACAAAGGAGAACTACCATGAGCTATTTAAACGCACACCCTAAACGAGCCCCCCGTCCTACCTTGCTGGATGATCAATGGGACACCTTACTGAGTCAATTTTTCGGATCCGCACGAGCATGCCAGGCTTCTACAGAATCCGAAGCGAACTACGCTCCCGCCGTAGACATTCAGGAAAACGATGAAGCATTCATCATTACTGCCGATGTTCCTGGAATTGCTAAAGAGGACCTGAAAATAGATATCCTCGACAATACTGTAACAATCCAAGGGCACCGTAAACACAAATCAGAGGAGAAAAAAGATGATTTCCACCGTGTTGAAAGAAGCTATGGATCCTTCAAAAGGAACTTTAAAATCCCGGGTGGATTTGTTCACGATAATACGAAAGCCACATTTGAGAACGGCGTACTCACCCTGACCCTTACGAAACCCGACCTTCAAAAACCTAAACGAATTGAAGTTTCGGGGAACTAATGCGCATACCTAGGGATTATAACGAGTAGAAAAGCTCTGACATTTTCAATCCTCCACTTCTCCCTTGTCTCCAAGGGGCACCCAGCCCTCAGTACGGTTCACACCCCCCGTGCTGGGGGCACACTCATGTATCCATACAAACCTTGAAACACCAATGATTTAACGACTATACTAACGTACTTGAAAGCTCTCTAACTATTTTGCCCCCAGCGGGTAAATATCGTGATAAAATAAAGAAAGCAGATACGACTATGTTATTTGCTTTCGATAGACTTAAATATTGGAAGGATTAAGCAAATGATGCCAGGCCCAATGCAATTAGTAATCATCATGGTTATTGTTTTAATACTCTTTGGTGGTAAAAAACTTCGTAGCCTCGGTGGCGATTTAGGTGGTGCCATCTCTGAATTTAAAAACAGCATGAGTGAAGAAGAAGAAGAAGAAGAAGCAAATAAAGCTGCACAAACGAATAATGAAGACCATACGGACCCAGGCGAAGACACCATAGAATAACCCATAATTTAAAACAGTCAAACGGCATGTGCTTTTAACGAAGTACATGCCGTTTTTTATTATACTCCATCAGGAAAAATCGTCTTACCTTCCTGCAATGCACGTATTATATACTCTAATGTACTGTACGTCGTCCCCACTTTTGCACTCTCAAAGACAAGCGATTCTCGGAGTTTTCCTTCAGAGCTAAAGACTTCCATACATCTTTCCTTCATCATCACATCTCCAGCTTCAGCTCGAATAGTACCCAATGCTGTTAGTGATGATTTACCCGAGCTCACTGTTGCACGTAAGCCTTCCTTATAATAGAGTGTCCCCATAAAATCCTTTGGAGCGCCCACAAATTCGGGATTGCCCACAGCTCCGACTTTTTCCAAGATATAGCCCTGCGTTATTGTCTCGACAATGGTCAACGCCTGAGTCAGCGAGAACTTATCATCACAATGTAATAGAAGATAGGCTATTGATCCCAAATCATTGGCTTGTACCAATCGACTCAATGAATCCGTTGCTGCTGAAGAATCGTCGCTTCCTAAAAAACCAATTATTCCTACAGCTACCCCAGCGACCAAAAATGTTCGGCGCGATACCGTTTCCACTTCTGCCATTCGTATACTCCTTTAATAACTACTTACTTCAGTATACAACGTACTGAAAAGCAATGCGAATTCGCCTGGTTGTGATCAATCATCCAAAAGGTTAGAATGTTTATCTGATTAAATCCCACGCAGTTTTTGCAAGGAGTATGCAATGAAAGTAAAACCGTCCATTAGTCGCCGCGACTTTATGAAAGGCGCCGCGGTCACTTTTGCAGGTACCATGATTCTACCCCGCCGAGTGCTCGGTGCGCCCAATACGCCCTCACCAAATGAAGAACTGACCAAGGCCGTGATTGGTGTCGGCGGAATGGGAACGGGGCATCTTAATTACCCCGGTTCTCGATTACTCGCTGTATGCGATGTGGATCGCAATCATCTTAATCGTGGGGTCAAACGCGTGAAGGACTCCGGTCTCAACCCGACTGTTGATGGCTACAGCGATTTCCGCGAAGTATTGGCACGGCCCGACATTGATATTGTTCATGTACCTACCCCGCCTCATTGGCATGCGCTCATTTCCATTGCTGCTGCTGAAGCAGGAAAAGATATCTGGTGTGAGAAACCCATGAGTCGCACCATCGCTGAAGGACAAGCGGTTGTTGAAGCAGTGCAGCGTAATGAACGCATTTTCCGCCTAAATACTTGGTTCCGCTTTAAAGATAATTTCTATGGCAGCGGCTCAAAAGTTGCTCCAATCAAAAAATTAGTAGACAGTGGAATCCTTGGTTGGCCAATTAAAATGACTGTTGGTGCCAACACAGGTTTCAACTGGAAATTCCAATGGAGCGGGCAAACCAACTTAAAACCACAGCCAACCCCTGAAGCGCTCGACTACGACATGTGGCTTGGGCCAGCCCCCTACAAACCGTATAACGCACATCGCGTACACGGTACTTTCCGTGGATACTGGGACTACGATGGCGGTGGACTTGGCGACATGGGACAACACTATCTCGACCCTGCTCAATATATTCTCGATAAAGATGATACCAGCCCCGTTGAAATTGAAGTTGACGCACCTCAACAACATCCCGATGCCGTAAGCTCTTGGCGCCGAGTGGTCTTACGCTATGCCGACGGATGTGAACTCATCCTTGACGGTTCGGGTAAAGACACCGCTCCTTACATCCAAGGCCCCGAAGGCAACTTGCATAAAGGATTCAAATGCGATGTCAAAGGTTGGGAAGAAAAACTGGCCCAACAACCTGAACCCAAACCGCAGCTAACCGACTTCGCTGAAGCAGTTCGTACCCGTAATAAATTTGCACTGAATGAAGCTAATGGACATCGCTCTTGTACCATCATCAACCTTGCAAAAATTGCCATACGACTTGGTCGTAATCTCAAGTTTGATCCAGTGAAACAACGTTTTATTGATGACGAAGGTGCGAATCGCCTCATCCATCAGCCCATGCGTGGTCCTTGGCATATTTAGCTAACACACAACCCACGGTTAATCCCGTTTCGGAGATCCTATAATGAATACATCCTTTAAATCATGGCTCTGGGCAGCTGCGCTGGTTATTAGTGTTACCTCTTGTGCCACCTATAAAAACACACCTGTCACACCGGTCAATGTCGATCCATTACTCACAGAAATGCCTGCACAAAGCCTCGAGGCCCATGCCGCATTCGGCGATACCATCTTTGCCCAAGGCCCAGGCGCAGTCGTTTCAATATGCGATAAAATCATTCCACTCGGTACAGGTGACGACACTCAAGCGCGCTTTGCACTCAGTGGATTGGCAAAACACGCTTCGCGTCCCGGTGCCCGAAATGATCAAAAAATATTTACCAATACCGTCATCGCCGCCTTGCACAATGCACAAGATAATGAAGTGAAGTCTTTCTTTATCCGCCAACTTCAATTCGCCGGACACAATGAATCCGTTGCTCCTTTAAGTGGCTATTTAACCAATGATGAACTTTGTGGTGCAGCTGTTCAAGCACTACAAGCCATCGGAACTCGCAAAGCGACCTACTCACTTCATGCAGGTGCACTATCTGCCAAAAGCAATACCCAACGTGTAAGTTTGCTCAAAGCCCTCGCGGTCATTGAGCATCATCCAGCACAACCCCTGTTTGAAAAATACGCGAACGATACTGACCGCAATGTACGTTTTGCAGCCCTCTTAGGACTTGCTAAATTAGGCGTGGCCAATTCCGAAGCCACCCTCAAAGCAGCAACCCATTCCGGTAGCGAATACGATAAAATAGAAGCAAAATCACTCTATGATTTATATCTACGTACCAATAGCTAGTTCTATACTTTTCTAAAACACAAAACGCCGATGCAGAATGTTTCTGCATCGGCGTTTTTATTTCAATACGAATCTTTGTTAAATCTTTATATAGATCTTTTTCTTATGCATCACATAGGCCAATAGTGCCAGCAATCCATAAAAGAATAGTATCCCGCAGATACCCAATGGGTTTGCTAAATCTGGGTTTGATTCGATCATTCCCCCTAAAATCAATGTAAATCCACCCGTAAATAAAGCCGTAGCCCCGGCAGTCTCCCCTACCAAAATTTGCACTATATAAATAAACAGCGGGTTCATTCCGACCGACGTAAACGTTGGGATAGTCACATTCAATAAATCACAAAGGACATAAAAGCCCAACAAACTCAGGAAGCACAAACCCGTTGACCACAACGGAAACGGTAAGGTCATGTAATACGCGGAAATCGGCCACAAGTCTTTCGTATCACCCCAAGGCATACGCACCAACCAACCAGCGACACACAAGCCTATTCCCCATGCCAAGCATTGACCGATTATTTTCTTGGTCTCTTTGCTCTGCATCACATCATAAGCAACTGAGCCCAACAGCAAAATAAAACACCAGCTCAGCGGTCCAAATGGACCACCATTAATTTTAACATCAAAGAGGGCCCATTGATACGGAATCCATGTATATAGATAGGGCATATTTTCACCCGTCAACTCGACTTGTCGCATAATCCACGGACCATAAATCGTAAAACTCACGAGCGCTTGATACAGTAAAGCCATCCCAGCGGCCACTACAACACGAATCTTCGGCGCTTTGTCGATAAACATGATCGCCAGAATTCCAGCGAGGCCAATGTCCATCAACGCGTCCCATAACCATGTGGTATAAATTGCAAAAGATATCAACACCAAAGTAAAAAATCGTTTTAACATCGCCTTACGCGTAGCACCCACCCCATCAATCTGACTACGGCGCAACCACGACAAACGCATGCTTATTCCCACCACAAAAACAAATAAAGGCGCGATAGTATCGGCAAAGGTAAAGTATTCCCGGTGATGACTCAACTGCTCCACATCGACTCCAAACATGCCTTTGGCATTAACTAATATCATTCCAAATATGGCATAGGCACGTAATTGGTCAATAGAGACAATACGTTTCGGAGCTTCAGAAACGGTGTCGGACATAGCTGATTCCTTTTTCGTGGGAGGTACGTTAAGCTGAGAATATGCCTAGTATAACGTAGGAATGACAAAAATTACAGAGTCTGGAGTCTTTTAAGGTGCCTCTTCTCCGATGAGATCGAAATTTACATCGTTTCGCCCATGTTCTTTAACATGATACAACATGGCATCGGCTTTGCGGATAAACAATTCAGACTGGGTCACTTCTTCCGGTATCCCCCACGATACACCAAAGCTGGCTGTCAATTTAACCTTATGTATGTTCTCTAAAAAGGTAGTTTCTTCTACTCCCTTGCGGAATCGCCCCATGGCATCTTGGCAGGCTTTCTTGGGAATATGCGGCATGATGATAATAAACTCTTCACCCCCATAACGCCCTAGCGAGTCATAGGTCCGTAACCCGCTTTTTAAGCAATGAGAAAATTCGCAAAGAATTTGGTCGCCTGCAACGTGCTGGTATTAATCATTCAATTCTTTAAAGTGACTGATATCAATCATCATCACCGCTAGCGGAATTTGTTGGCGTTGGGCACGGGCCACTTCATCATGAAGCACATTCAACACCGTACCACGATTCATCAACCCCGTCAACACATCTATTGATGCGATAATCTGCAAACGACGGTTCGCAGCTTCCAGGCGTTGATTCAAATTCAAAATCCGAACCTCTGCACGAATACGCGATTGCAGTTCATCCGGATTGTAAGGGATCACTAAAAAATCATCCGCGCCTTCATCCAAGCCCCGCAAGATATCTTCGCTCTCAGTATGTTCCCCAATCAATACAATAAAGCAATAAGGTATCAGTGGATTGTTACGCAAACGCTTGCATAACTCCATCCCGTCCATCTCAGCCATGTCCCAATTCTCGACGACAATATGAGTACTCATATCGCTGGTCAGTAAAGCCTCCAACGCTTCCATACCACTTTAGGCCTTACGCGTATCATACCCCCATCGGCGCATCAGCGCTGAAAGGTCATCAAGGACAGCCGGATTATTATCCACTACCAGTAAATTCACAGGGCCTCCAATCCGATTAAAGGTTAAAAAATACACAGAAATCTACCGTATATTAACTATACTATATAAAAACACAGCATGTAGTATCTTAAACCACTTATTGACACAGTTTATCAATAATTGATAGCCTAGAAATATGGATACTGCACCCCTTATATTCAAAGTCCGTGGACTCGACTGCGCCGAAGAGGTAGTGCTGATCAAATCAGTGCTACTCCCCTTGGGTGTGCAAGAGAACGATCTATCCTTTGATCTGCTTAATGGCAAGCTTATGCTCGGCTGCGCAGAGCCCGTCATTACATCCGACACAATTGTTTCGTCTATCGGTTCAACAGGTCTCACAGCCATTCCGTGGGATGAGTTTATTGCGCGTGCCGATGACAATGAAAATTTCTGGACGCGGCATGGACGTTCATTATTTTGTGGACTAAGTGCAGTAGCACTAATTTTTGGGTTTATATCTCATGGTCTCGCACATTCATGGATGGACGCCATAGGAAGCCATGGAGAAAACCACAGCTACCCTACTCTTACTATAATGTTCTACCTAGCTGCCGTCTTTTTCGGCTACTGGTTCGTCGCGCCGAAAGCATGGTTTGCTGTTCGCCGATTACGCGCTGACATGAACTTACTTATGACAGTGGCATGTATCGGAGCGATCCTTCTAGGCGAATGGATGGAAGGCGCAACCGTAGCTTTTCTATTTTCCTTCTCGCTGGTACTCGAAGCGTGGAGCGTAGGCAAAGCACGCCGATCCATCAGTACGCTCATGGATGCCACCCCCGACACCGCACGCATTTTTTGCTGCCCAAGTACCGGATTCAAAGAGAAGTCAGTTGATGAGGTAAATGTTGGCGATTTAATGCAGGTTCGCCCTGGTGAACGGGTTCCGCTGGATGGTTTGGTTAAAAGTGGCCACTCCCGTATCAACCAAGCACCTATTACGGGTGAATCGCGTCCCGTATCAAAGGAAGAAGGCGATGAAGTCTATGCAGGTTCGGTCAATGGCGATGGCCTACTCGAGGTTGATGTAACACACACGGCCGAACATTCCACCTTGGGTCGGATGATGAAACTCATTGAAGAAGCCCACTCCAAACGCTCAGGCTCTGAGCAATGGGTGGAAAAATTTGCCCGTATTTATACGCCGATAATGATGACATTATCGATACTGATCATGATTTTTATGCCCTTGGTTTTAGGGACTAATTGGATTCTGGGAGTGTACCAAGGTCTCGTTATATTCGTCATAGCCTGCCCATGTGCATTGGTCATTTCCACGCCGATTAGCGTGGTGTCTGGACTCAGCGCAGCGGCACGAAATGGCGTACTCATTAAAGGCGGAAAATACCTAGAACTCCCTGCACGCTTGAAGGCCATAGCCTTTGATAAAACCGGTACGCTCACACAGGGATTGACTCGAGTGCAAGAGGTGTTACCATTGAACAATCACAGTTCGGATGAGCTTCTTGAGCGAGCGGCTGCGCTAGAGGTACCTTCTGATCACCCTTTGGCCCAAGCCATACTCACCGCAGCAAATGAAGCTAATATATCGTTCAGTTCATGCAGTGATTACCGCATCATTCAGGGTAAAGGCGCACACGGTATGTATAAAGAAAAAGCCTATTGGTTGGGTAGTAACCGTTTCTTGCATGAGCAGGGCGTGGAGACGAATGAGTCCCATGAGCACGCCGAAGCACTGGAGGCACAGGGCCATACAGTTGTCGCGATTGGGACGGACGATCATGTGTGTGGGTTTATTTCCATTGCGGATGGCTTACGCGAGGAAGCGGCGAATACCTTATTGGCGCTAGATGACTTGGGCGTTAAGACACGCGTTATGTTAACGGGCGATAATCAGGGCACAGCGGATGCGATTGCGCAGTCACTGGACCTTGAGGTGCGTGCGGAATTGTTGCCTGAAGAGAAGGTGGATGCGGTTAATGCGCTGGCGGATACCCATGGTCAAATCGCAATGGTTGGGGACGGCATTAATGATGCCCCTGCGATGGCGGCAGCTTCCTTTGGGATTGCGATGGGCGCGATGGGTTCGGATGCAGCAATTGAGACAGCGGACATTGCACTCATGACCGATGACCTCAGCAAAATCCCCTGGCTCATTCGCCACTCCCGACGCACGCTGCGCATCATTAAACAAAACATCTTCTTCGCCCTCGGGCTCAAAGTAGTATTCATCCTCATGGCCCTCGCCGGAGTCGCGACCTTATGGATGGCCATCGCCGCCGACATGGGCGCGTCACTGTTAGTTATCGCGAATGCGCTGAGGTTGTTGAAGGTGTAGGGCTGAGCAAATTATTTATCCCCCCTAACCCCACCTGAATCACTGTAAAAAGAAGAGTATTGTTACATAATCGGCTTTATTTTTAGCTTAAATGTAACTTTATTTGAGACAGAATATGCATCGTTTAACACATTTTGTGAATCATTTTCCCCATATTAAGGGTCATTTGAGAAAGATTAAGCCTCGTTTGCCTCGGATGAAGCCTAATTTGCTGGATTATAGTCTAAAGAAAATTAATATAGGTATTGCCTGATGGGATATACTAAAAACATGAAAGTGAATAGAGATATATTCAAAGTGCATAACTTAACTCTTTTTTCTCAGAAAAGTAATATTTTTCTATCCCCCACCCACAAACTCACTAATTAAAACCGTAAATAGAATTCCAACTATTTTTAATTCTAATCATTTTTCTTCCTTAAATTTTTCTGTAGTATTCGAATTACTTATAACTATAATTCTTGATAGAAAATACTCTTACAAATCTCATCATTAAATAGTTATATTATTACAAACAGATTCCCTTCAAAAGTCATAAATCTCTGGATATACCCTTCCATCCCCCACCTGAAACCCGCTATGATTGTCCTTTGAGCTTTTCTACACATATTAATAAGGATTTATACAATGGCTACGGACTATACGGTAATTCGAATTGATCGCAATGATGCTATCGCAGAGTTGGTGCTGGATAATGCGGCGAAAATGAATGCGATGGCACCGATATTCTTTGATGAAATTCGTGCGGCTTTTGAGGAATTGGATGCGGATGATTCTGTTCGGTCAATAATCTTGCGTTCAGAAGGCCGTCACTTTACGGCAGGCTTGGATCTGATGGCGGCAGCGGGCAATATCATCGGTGATGATGACCCGGCAGCCCTTAAAGAAATTATCCTGGAATGGCAGGATTCGTTCACAGCAGCGGAGCGGTGTCGTAAACCAGTCATTGCCGCTGTTCAAGGCCGTTGCATCGGCGGAGGTGTGGATTTGTGTTGCGCATGTGACATTCGTTTGTGCACGGAACAAGCTACCTTCTCCATTGAGGAAACCAAAATCGCTATGGTCGCGGATTTGGGCACGTTGCAACGCATTAGCTCCATCGCGGGCAAAGGGATTGCACGGGAGATGGCGTTTACAGGCGCGCAGTTTCAGGCGGACCGCGCGTTGCGACATGGTTTTGTGAATCAAACCTATGCTTCACAAGAGGAATTATTGGAAGGCGCGCGCGCAATGGCAACAGCGATTTCGGCCCATTCACCCTTGGCAGTGCAAGGCACAAAAGTAGTGATGAATTATTCGGATGACCATTCGCTGGAAGAGGGATTGGAGTATATCGCGGAGTGGAATTCAACGCGTCTGCGTTCGAAGGATCTTACGGAGGCGATCACGGCATTTATGGAGAAGCGTAAGCCAACCTTCACCGGTGAGTAATTTTGCCGGATTGAAAGGGGCGTTGCTGGATCTTCGGCAGGACAGTTTTCTAGTTTAATCAATCCTCGGGTCAGGCTCGAGGATGACAGGCAAGAGGAATGAGTTAAATGTATAAATTGGGCGTTGAAGTTGGCGGCACCAAATTGCAAGTAGCTGTCGGTACCGATCGGGGCGAGATTATTCATAATGAATCGGGGCGTCTACCTGAACCGGGGAATGCAGAGGCCATTTTAGGGTGGCTAAAGAAACACATCCCCCCACTAATCTCATGGGCTGCGGATGAAGGTACGCCCATCTCGGGAATTGGTGTAGGCTTTGGCGGACCAGTGGAATCGGCTACAGGGCGCATCCTCACTTCACATCAAGTCGATGGCTGGGACGCCGTAGAAATGAAATCGTGGTTTGAGGGCACATTTAATTTACCCACGGTCGTGGTGAATGATTCGAATGCAGCGGGCTGGGGTGAATACACCTGCGGATCGGGTCGGGGCACACAAACGTTTTGTTATATGAATATCGGTAGCGGCATCGGCGGAGCACTTGTACTGGACGGAAAATTACACGACGGACAAGGCCGAGGCGCCTTTGAAATGGGCCACGTATACATTCCAGATGCGCATGCAGAGGAAGCCGGCAGCTTCAAAAAACTTGAACTGCTGTATTCGGGCTGGTCCATCGAACAGCACGCGCATGAAACGATTCGACTTGTAGCGGATACGCCTTTGTGGGATTTAGCAATGGGCAAATCAGAGAACATCACCTGTCCAATTCTGGCGCTAGCGGCTGAACAGGGTGACGAAGCCGCGCTGGCCTACATCCAGGAAATCGCACAGTATATTGGTCTAGCGATTAACAACGGTATTACGCTGCTACACCCGGAAGTGTTTGCCTTGGGTGGTGGAGTGAGTCTGATAGGCGATGTTTTACTGAATCCCATACGCATGACACTCAATGAGTTACAATATAAGGCCTATGGTCAAGACACGACACGCTTGGTGCAAGCGGAGTTGGGTGAGAGTATCGTCATCGTGGGGGCATTATTGCTGGCTGGGTAAGCCAACCTTGCAGTTTCCCGCCCATGTCCATTATGATAGGTGTTCACGGAGTCGGAAGTCCTTATGAGTGAATCGTACAACATAAAATCTATTCGTTTATTGCCTGAAGATGTTGCGAATAAAATCGCGGCAGGTGAGGTGGTGGAACGTCCGGCTTCGGTTGTCAAAGAACTCACTGAAAACGCTTTGGATGCAGGCGCAACACGCATATCTGTGCGTTTAGTGGGTGCGGGCCGTCGATTGATAGAAATCATCGATAACGGCCACGGCATGAGCCCGCAGGACGCGTTGCTTTCAATCGAACGCCATGCGACGAGCAAAATCCGCACAGCAGACGATCTTGATAGCATTGACACCCTCGGTTTCCGTGGGGAAGCCTTAGCGAGTATCGCGTCGGTATCTAAGTTTGAGCTGGTAACACGTCGAGCGAAAGACGAGTCTGCCACACAAATCCAAGTCGATGGTGGCATATTGCGCAACACCCAAGAAATCGGTGCCCCATTAGGTACACGCATCTCTGTGAATCGATTGTATTTCAACACACCAGTTCGCGCGAAGTTTTTGAAAGGTATGACAACGGAATTAAGTCATTGCATCGATGTTGTCCAACGGCATGCATTGGCGCATGTGGGTGTGGCATTCCAATTTGCGCACAACGATAAAGTATTGCTGGATGTTCCTGAAGGTGCAAGTTTGCGCGAACGGGTTGCGTTGATCTGGGGCCTGAAATTTATGCAAGATATGGTCGAAATTAAGGGTGAACAAGCAGGCTTCTCTGTTCATGGACTCATCGGACACCCAGGCCTGCATCGTTCCGGACGCAGCCATCAATTTTTCTTTATGAATGAACGTCCCATCATTAACCGTGCTTTACAGTTTGGCTTCGAAGATGGGTATTCGGGTCTTGTGACCATCGGCCGTCATCCAGTCGGCATTATGATGATCAACACACACCCGCGATTTGTGGATGTGAACATTCACCCATCAAAACGCGAGATTCGATTCCGTGATGAGCGCACCGCTCGCAATGCCATTCGCGATATCGCCCGTAATGCGCTCGAAGATATCCGCTTGCAAAAACAAGATGGGTCTCCTCAGGTGCTGCATGACCAGCAGAGTCAGGCCAATATCGTATCCTTTACACCGGCCCCACCGAGCAGCACACCCTCTATTTCACAGCCTTCTCTAGCTCCACAGCACGCGGACACATCGGCCGTCAATACGCCCGACACCATGACACAACAACCCTATACACGGGCTGAATCTGACCCCCTTGCGTATGAGGTACCTGAAATCACTGAACCTGAAGCGCTAATTGAACAAACTGAATTTTTGCCCGAGGATGGCTTTCCCAGTGTTGAACCCGGCCCGGTCTATGAAGCCAATATTCCTAATGCCAGTGATGTCGGCTTACAACTCTTTGATACATATTTACTAATTCCAGAAAGTGATCGCCTGTTGATTATTGACCAACACGCTCTTCATGAGCGGATCAATTATGATCTCATTATGACCGAACTTCGCGATAAGAACTACTCATCTCAACAACTCGCAGTCCCTATTTTAATCGATGTCCCCCCATCGTCTTCACGATTGCTTGAGAAAAATATCGAGCTATTCGCACAAGTCGGCATCGACATCGAATCCTTCGGAGGCAATACTTACCAAGTCACTGCAATCTGCCACCTCTATGAAGAGGCCAAAGTAGCGGACGCTGTTTATGAAATCCTTGATGAATTGTCACAGGGCAATCTCTTTGATAAAGAAGACTTCCTCTCTGACTTTATGCGCGTGGCAACTCAAGCCTGTCGCGCATCTGTTAAAGCAGGCGACAAACTCAGCCAAAAAGAAAAGCAGGGACTCATCGAAGGCTTCCGCCGCTTGCGTCCACCGTATACCTGCCCTCACGGCCGCCCAATCATCACTGAACTAACTCTCACACAAATGGAAAAAAGTTTCCGGAGGCGGCAGTGATTCAAGTCATCGCTGTGGTGGGGCCCACAGGCTCCGGCAAGACCGCACTCGGTATCGAAATCGCTCAAGCCCTCGACACCGAAGTCATTTCCGCGGATTCCATGCAATTTTACCGTGGAATGGAAATCGGTACAGGTGCACCCAATGCTGAAGAACTTTCGGCAGTCTCCCACCATTTCATAGGGCATCTCAGTCCCAATCAAGAAATGTCGGCAGGGGATTATGAAATAGAAGCATGCGCGGTGGTTAAACGATTAAATGATTCAGGAAAACCTGCGGTAGTAGTCGGTGGCTCTGGCCTATACATCCGCACACTGGTCGACGGCCTTTTTGACGGCCCGAGTAAGGACCAAGCCATTCGCGATCGCCTAGAAGCAGAGGCAGAACACGACGGGATTGCTACCTTATATGCGCGTCTTAAAAAAGTGGATCCTGAATACGCTAAGATTATTAGTAAAAATGACTTACGGCGCATCGTACGTGCTTTAGAGCTATTCGAAATAGCCGGCGAACCTGCCAGCGTGCAGTATGCACGTCACCAAGCCAGTCTTGATGGATTCTCCAGTCTTCAATTCCTCATCGATTTTCCTCGTAAAAAGCTCTACGACCGTATAAATCGCCGAGTAGACATGATGCTAGACATGGGACTGGTAGATGAAGTGAAAGCCTTGGTTGAGCAGGGATACGCCGCTGATATTATGCGTCTGAAGTCGCTGGGCTATCGAGAGATTTTATCGTATGTGCAGGGGGAACGGCCGTATGAAGAAGCTGTGGAATTGATGAAGATGTATACACGCCGGTATGCGAAACGACAATTGACTTGGTTTCGCGGGGATGAGCGGGTGAACTTTATGAGTACGACGGAGCACCCAGATAATACTTCACGCTTAGAGCATGTGTTGGAGGTACATCGCGCAAAAGGATAAGGCCCTTGTGAGTCTTAAATCTCACATGTATACTGAGTCTATGAATTCAGAGATTACCGATAGAGAAACAATTCACAAAAAGGGTTCTTTTATCAAAAAAGCTTTATTGAATTTTATCACTGGTCTTCTTTTGTTCATTGGCCACGTGGTACTCTACATCGTCCTTGGTTTTACCCTTGGCAATCTCCGAACACAGGGGAAAGAATCCTTGCCATCGCGGTTGGGAGATAATAAAGACCACATCATTTATTTAGAAACCAATGGTGTGCATGTGGACTTCATCATTCCCAATGAATACATCCTTAACGATCCATTCCTTAGCCATCTCATTCAGCCTGGGTATAATTTCACCGCGATAGGTTGGGGAGATAAAGCCTTTTATCTGGAAACCCCACAATGGGAAGACCTCACGGCGAAGAATTTTTGCCGAGCACTGTTCTGGAAAAGCGATTCCCTTATGCACGTAAGTCCTTATTACCAAGAACAAGATCACTGGATACCCGTGCATCTCAACAATAAGGAAGTCCAGGATCTCAACCAATTTATCACTCAATCTTTTATGATCAATGAAAATACTCCCGAAGTGTTTTCCGACTTCTCCTATTACGGCGATGACCGCTTTTACAATGCCCACGGAAGTTATACCCTGTTCTACACCTGCAATAATTGGGTCAACGAAGGGTTAAGTGAAATCGGCGAATCCACCAGCCTCTGGTCTCCTTTTGATAAACCTATCTTGGAGCATACGCGACGGAATCATGAAGCATTTGTAAATTCTTTGTACCAATAAATGACATTACGCTTATTCCCCATACACTTTGTTCCCAATTCATAAATACGCTACAATACTCTTTTCGATTGACCCTCAACCTTTGGACCTTTCTGCACTATGATGAATAAAGACCGTTTTGACACTTTAACCAATAGCTTTTCCAAGGCCCGCGTAATGGTCGTTGGGGATATCTACCTCGATGAGACCAATTTCGGCGTTATTACCGAAATGAGCCTGGAAGCCCCTATTCCTGTATTTGAACTGCAACGCCGCTACCACAATCCCGGCGCTGCGGGGAATGTAGCTACCAATCTCGCTGCTATGGGCGCCCAACGCGTTGAGATGGTCGGTATAGTGGGTCAAGATGTCAATGCCGATATCGTAAAAAAAGAATTTAAAGATCGTAACGTAAGCATTTCCGGATTGGTTGTGGATCCCGACAGCCCAACAAACACCTATGGAAAATTCCGTGCAGGCGGCGAGACTTATCCCGAGCAAGAGATATTGCGTTCCGACACCCCACGCAAAACGAATCTGGCTTTCGATCTTGAGGCCCAAGTCATCGAATCCATCAAAGCCTTTTCTCCAGATGTCGATGCCATCGTGGTGGTCGATCAAGTTTCCTATGCAATCACTCCTGATATCATCAACACCATCAACGAGTGTGCCAAAGAACACAAACTCCTTACGGTAGCCGATTCTCGTGAGCGCATTGGAATGGTTCATGGCTTTGATGTCGTGCTGCCCAATGAACTTGAGCTGGCTGTTGGACTGGATATGCCTACCGACACCGAAGAACAACTTGCAACCGCTGCGAAAAAGATGCTCGAACAAGCAGGCTGTGCCTTTATCACTCGTGGTCCCGATGGCATAACCTCTTATACCAAAGACTCCGCCATCAACTATCCTACATTTACCACAGAAGTAGTCGATGTAACCGGCGCAGGCGATACAGTAACCTCTGCCACCACCTTAACTTTACTCGCGAACGGTACTCACGAAGAAGCCGCTATCATGGCCAATGGCGCTGCAGCCAATGCTGTGCGTCAGCTTGGAGCCGTCACGGTCACCCGTGCAGAAATTGAATCGGTAGTCTTTCAAAGTCAACAAAGCCAGTCCATTGTTAACCTTGAAGATTTGCAAGCCATCGTTAAAAACTATCAGTCCAAAGGACAAACCGTTGTGTGGACCAACGGATGTTTTGATATCTTGCATGCTGGACACGTTACCTATTTAATGGATGCTGCGAAACAAGGCGACGTACTCATCGTTGGCCTAAATAGCGATGCATCGGTTTCCGCGGTGAAAGGCCTCGATCGCCCTATTGTTCCTGAAAATGAACGCGCACTCATCATATCCTCTTTGGAATGCGTGGACCATGTAGTGGTCTTTGGTGATAGCGATACTGTTCCTTTGCTGGATACGCTGAAGCCCGATATTTACGCTAAAGGGGGTGACTATACCATTGAAACGATTAACCAAGACGAGCGCGTATTGGTAGAATCCTATGGGGGTTCGATTGCTCTGATTCTCGGTGTCGATGGACGAAGCACAACCAACATCATTCAACGTTTATCTGAATAGCCCCACCATACTTCACATCAATTGGCAAAATCCCTCCGCGTTCAAGTACACTAAAAGCTTGACTTAACTGAAGGAATACTCATGCGCGTTTTTCGGAAAACTGGCCTCGCCTCGATGCTTGCAATTGCACTCGTGCTAATCACACCATGGAGTATGGCTGAAGAAATGAAAATAGGCATCGGACGCACCATTATTACACCTCAATCTCCTATTTGGATGGCTGGGTATGCTTCTCGAACCGAGCCCGGCGCTGGAAAAGTTCATGACCTTTGGGCGAAAGCAATGGCTATGGAAGATGCCCAAGGTACAATAGCCGTCATCATTACCACCGATCTCATTGGCCTTACTGCTGAAATTACCGATGGCGTCTCCAAGCGCATTGAAGAAGCCCACGGAATCCCTCGCGGCAATCTTATGTACAACGCCTCACACACGCATAGCGGACCGGTGGTACGCGACAACGCACTCTTTCACATGTATGGCTTAGACAAAGAAAATATCGATCGTGCCATTGCCTACACCCAAAAACTCAACGAGTGGCTATTTCAAACCATCGATACAGCTATCAAAGACCTTCAACCCGGCACGCTTTCCTGGGCAATTGGTGAAGCAAGCTTTGGCAAAAACCGCCGCCAATTTAACCCCAATGGAGGCGTAAGCAATGGCTTTAACCCGATTGGCCCCGTTGACCATGATGTACCTATACTCCTCGCCAAAGATGCCAAGGGTGGCATCAAAGGAATTCTCTTTGGTTATGCTTGCCATTGCACAACAGTAGGCTTCCAGGAATACAGCGGTGACTATGCAGGCTATGCACAAATTCATATAGAGAATGCGTATCCCGAAGCCACGGCACTTTTTGCGGCCGGATGCGGCGCAGACCAAAACCCGCTACCCCGCCGCAAACTCGAACTCGCTGAAAAATACGGAGCTGAACTTGGTCATGCAGTAGAAGCCGTCGTCGACAATGCCATGACCCCCGTCACAGGGCCCATTGAAACCAACTACAAAACCATTCAACTTGAACTCACCAAAGCTCCCACCCTCGAAGAAGTTGAAAAGACCTTAACGCATTCAAATAAGTATGAAGTACGTCGTGCAAAAAAACTCCAACAACTCTACAAAGACAATGGAAAATTATCCGAAACATTGCCTTACCCTATACAAGTATGGAAGCTTGGTGAAACTGTACAAATAACGGCCTTAGCCGGCGAAGTTGTCGTCGACTACAGTCGACTCATAAAGTATCATTATGCTGCTGAAAAACAATTCATCCTTGGGTATTCCAACGACTGCCTCGCCTACATCCCATCATTACGCGTGTTACAAGAAGGCGGCTATGAAGGCGGCGGTGCCATGCTCTACTATGGCATCCATGGCCCCTTCAAGCACAGCGTCCAAAATGACATCATGAATACGATAAAAGAACTCGCTGGACCACCCACTACCCCCTAAGGATCTTTAATCATGAGCCGCGAAAATCTCCCCAAAAACGAAGACGAGTGGAAAGCAAATTTGTCCGATGAACAATATCGTGTACTACGTGAAAAAGGTACTGAGCGCGCTTTCACGGGTGAATATGAATCATGCAAAGATACCGGCATGTATACTTGTGCTGGGTGCGGACAGGCCCTCTTCAACTCTGACACCAAATTCGATTCCGGTACCGGTTGGCCCAGTTATTATTCCCCCACAAGTCCTGACGCGGTCACCGAATACTCGGATACAACTCTAGATATGACGCGCACGGAAGTGGTCTGTAGTAATTGCGAGGGACACTTGGGGCATGTATTTCCTGATGGTCCCGATCCTACGGGACAACGCTATTGCATCAACTCTGTATCGCTAAAGTTGGAAAAATAACCATCCCCCCAACCACTACAAATGTAGTTCAACGTCTACAACTGGGGTATCTTTATCCAGCATGATTTTTTGGCTCTTTGCTTGTTTTTTTCGATCTAGATTCGTTGTTACCATATATTTTTCCCTAAAGGCACTCGAATTACCTGCTTATCCCCCATGGCTTCGTAATATTTTTCTCCCTCGACTTCATTAGCTTTAACCCACCCTACAAACATAGAAGATTTTTCCGTAGCATCCTCATTAAACACTTTAAAACGAATCGGCTACAATTTTGACATCCGACAATGCAGATGTATTGCTAAGTTCTTGCCCCTCCAACATATATCCAGGAAGTCTTGGCCAATATCGTTGTGTAGATTCCCATCAACATTAATTTTCCTCCATGTCGTCGAGCATCTTTCGTATTTGCGCAATTTCATCCGAGGAAAATGATTGATTATCCATTAGACATTGCATAGCTGATAACGGGTTTCCTCCGAATACATTTGAGACCAAGTCATTCATAAAGGGCTCTAAAATATGATCACGGGATTTTTTAGCACGGTAAATATGCCGCACACCATCACGTGCATGTGCAACCAAGCCTTTTTTCTCCATCAATTGCAACAAGGTCAACACTGTAGTGTAGGCCCGTTTCTTTTTGTCCGGCATTGCGGGATTGATGTCTTTAACAGGTAACGGCCCCTTACCCCACAAGACAGACAAAATCTGCATTTCCATATTGGAAGGTTTTGAAGGTTTCTCTTTACTCATGACCCCTCTTACTATATTCTTAGTATATACTAAGAATATAGTATATTGATTCAAAAATGTCAAGCAAAAATTTTAAGAGGGAAAATAAAGTTCTCACTAATGGGCTTATTGCCTTTAATCCTAGTCGGTTTCAATACCGATCAAGGCTAAAGCGCGACGTAGATCATCGGGGTTAAAAGGTTTTTGTAAACAAAAACTGGCCCCAATATTTTTGGCATGCTGTGCGACTTCTTCAGAATAAGTATCGGTCATAGCAATAATATGAACTTCTGAACCATTATTACCGTGATCAGCTTTAATAAAAGGGCAGACCTCTACTGCATCAATGCCGGAAAGTCCAATATCCAAGAAAACCACTTTAGGAGCGAAAACACCTATTTGATATCCTGCTTCAAAACCACTGGAAGCAGTTTCCACTTCGAAGGGGTTATTAGCGCGCTCAAGAAATCGTTTTACGATAGCAAATAAACTTGGGTCTTCACCCACGACCAAAATTTTTGTGCCCCCAATGCGCAAATCTGCATTGAGCGGAATATCATTTTCACGCATAAAGCTGACGAGATCGTCTAAGTGGATACGACGGTGCCCACCCGGCGTTTTAAATACTTTAATCCGATCGGCTTCGGCCCATTTACGAATCGTATCGGGCGTTACATGGCAAAACTTAGCCACTTCGGACGTACTAAATGATTGCTTCTGCTCCATTGGAAGCATCCCATAAGGTTCTTGAAAAGGTTAAATCATATCTAAGAATAATTCAAAAAGAATGAATTCCAATCTGCTGGGGCTGGAACGGGGAATTGAACCCCGGACCTCATCATTACGAGTGATGCGCTCTACCAACTGAGCTATTCCAGCAGATAAAAAAATGGTGCCAGGAGGCGGAATTGAACCGCCGACACGCGGATTTTCAATCCGCTGCTCTACCAACTGAGCTATCCCGGCACGTAGGTGGGAAGAATACGTGATTGACAGTAGGAATGTCAACTTTTTACCCTAAAAACTTTCCTAAAGACATACAAACATTTTAACTGCGCCGGTCGAGATGAACCCCGGAAACACCGTTGGCTGTTTCAATTTTATGTATTCGTGAAAGCGTTTCCCACAACTGCTGTGCGGTCGCATGATCATTGGCATATCTGTGTGTCACACAGATACTCAAATCCAACAACTCGTTACGTTCTTGCGCATCAGTATAATTAATCGGAATCGATTCATTATCGTAAAACGATTTCATATGCTTATGCCAACTTTTCAGTAAATTCTCACAATAATGCGCCGTTTGTTCTGCAGGGACTAGTCCAATAAAGTGGCCACCACCCATATGCCCATACATACAATTTTCCAAGCCCGCCAACTCAGCATAATGATCGAGTGCCCGTGCTAAATAGAGTAATGCTTTCTCACGCCCTGAGACTCCAGCACGTTCCTGAAATGTCATCAGGTTCAGCAATTCAACATAGACCAGACCAAAGGTCTCACCACGTGAAATATGTTGCTGAATCATTTTACGAGTACCATCGGCATCTAATGTTCCAGTGATTGAGTCAATATGATCGACATTCAAATTCATTTTTAGTAAACGATCGATGCGCTGTAAAAATGAAAAAAGCTCAATAGGCTTAGTAATGAACTCATCAGCCCCCTGAGCTAAACCATGTTGTATTTCCGCTTCATCTTTCATGGAAGATACAAGTACTACAGGAAGGATAAATAGCTTCTCATCGCTTCGGATCTGTCGGCACACTTCAAAACCAGATCTGCCAGGGAGCATTACTTCCAAAATAAATAGATCGGGGTCAGATTTACGCGCGATATCTACTACACCGTTACCATCATTGCACGTAGCGCAGTCATGGCCCACTTTTTGCAACTCAAGTGCCAAACGGCTTGCTGTATTTTTATCACCATCTACTATTAATATCTTGGCCATGGGAAGACCCAATTCGATTATATAGTTTCCAGGATTTCACTCACTACCCTAAGTATACCATATTTTGGTGGGCGAGGAGGGACTTGAACCCTCACGCCCTTGCGGGCAACGGATTTTAAGTCCGTCGTGTCTGCCAATTCCACCACTCGCCCAAATCTTGAGAAGATAAAAAATGGAGGCGACACCCGGACTCGAACCGGGGATACACGGTTTTGCAAACCGTTGCCTTACCAACTTGGCCATGTCGCCTCATTTGAAGAACGGAATTGTATCTAACCTAATGCGGAAAAGTCAATTAGGCCTCATCAATTTTTTAAGATGACTTCTCAATCATGTTTCTAGTATAAATTATTTACACCTAGCAGTAACAGTTTTAACACAAATTAAGACTTAAACATAAATCTGTACTAAATAGCCCTGGAGCCTATCATGAGCCATATCCATAGTTTTCCACCCATTGACCAATGAAATCCAATCGCATTGCTATTGAGGGCCAATGTACCGGACACTACCACCCAATAGCTATGTTAAAATCAAAGCATCGTATTACAAAGACAACAACACGGTATAAGCTCTACAATGAATCCCGTAAAGACGAAAATTTTATTACAGATGCTATCACCAACCTCACCTCTAACGAAGGCAAGGGGTCCATCATTCCATCAGTAGCGGTCAAAAAAAACTTATAATCAATTATCCGGCCGGCTGTTCATCCCCCCAATCAATCCCATAATTCCATCAAACCGCTCTTGCCGATTTTCCTGCACATTTTCTATGTACTCAGTTAGACTTGCCATTTTTCAATGTCGCCTTCAGCCATACAAGAACTACTCCACGGACAATCTTTACTCGACTAAAACATCTCCATGATTACTTATAATCTATTTTATGCTAAATTACAATTCCTATGCCCGCTCTTCATCCGCTGAAGGCCCATATATAGAGGGTAGCGGAACATCCGCCAATCGTAGATAGAGGGACATTTGCCCTCGATGATGAATTGTATGATTCACCATAAGCGCTTTAAGCACCACAATCCTGGGGGACTTTATCAATACCCTCTCATCCCCTATCATTTGCCAAGTCTTCATAAGATGAGCATTTTCTTGCCCGGTCAATCGTTCAATAGCATCATCTACATTGGCATCAAACACTTCTAACAATTCGGATTTTGATGTCGCTATAAAAGGTTTGTAGGTACTCAATACGAATTCATCATGATTTAAGATCGTATCTGCCCACCCATACATTTCCGTTATGTGTGAGGCCAATCGACCAAAGGACATCGATTTTTCATGGGGTTTCCAATCCCACTTATTTTCTGGAATACGACTAAACACTTCACGTGTAGATATTCGCTCATACTGTAGTTCCTGAATGATGCCATCAATCAAATTCATCGCTATCTCTCCAAATAGTTACTCATAACCGATACTGTATCAATCGATCAAACACCCATAAGTGTCCTTTTAGTTCAAGAATATCGCTACTCCACGACAAACTCTTATTGCAATTACCCTATAAAATCAGCAAAATAGTACCATTACTTCGAGCCTCAGCACAAAGGAATTCCCATGAATTACATCGCCGACCGCATGAACAATATCGACGCCTCAGGCATTCGCAAAGTCTTCGCTCTCGCGGCCACCATGACCGACCCCATCAACCTTTCCATAGGTCAACCTGATTATGATGTAGATGAGCTTGTTAAAAAAGAAGCCATACGTTCAATCCAAGACGGTGAGAATTCCTATACACAAACCTGGGGGATTGACGCGCTACGCGATGCTTGCAATGAATATTATCAGACTCGCTTCAATGTACCGCTCGAAAATGTAATGGTGACTTCGGGGGTATCGGGTGGACTTTTTTTAGCGCTCATGGCTACCATCAATCCTGGCGACGAGGTGTTGTTTGCAGACCCCTATTTCGTGATGTACAAACACCTTGTAAATCTACTCGGCGGAAAAGCTATACCCATCGACACTTATCCCGACTTTAAGATTACCCCAGAACGCATTGAAGCCGCTATCACACCCAAGTCCAAACTATTAATTGTGAATACGCCTTCGAACCCTACAGGTGTTTCGTTAAATGCAGCCGAACTCGCCGCCATCGCCGCTACCGCTAAAAAACATCAACTCCTCGTACTGACCGATGAAATTTACGAAGGCTTACATTATGATGGCCCCGCAGACACCATGGCCGGACGCTATGACAACCTCATTCTCCTCAACGGCTTTTCCAAAGTCGCAGCAATGACTGGATTACGCGTTGGCTACGCCGCCGGGCCTGAGGATATCATCAACCAAATGAACACCTTGCAACAATATACTTTCGTGTGTGCTCCCTCTATTGCACAGCACGCAGCTGTCACCGCACTTAAAATGGATCACTCCTCCAAAGTCGATGTATACCGTGAAAAACGAGACCTCGCCTACAATTTACTGAGTGAAAAATTTACCGTACAAAAGCCCAATGGTGCTTTCTACATCTTCCCCCAAGCTCCAGAAATAGATAGCGTCTGTAACGGCGATGACTTTGTAGCCAAAGCCATCGCCAACAACGTCCTCATTATTCCCGGCTCCGTCTTCTCAGACCAAAACACCCACTTCCGAATCTCCTTTGCCGCAAAGAATGACGTGATAAAACAGGGAATTGAAACCATTTCAGGTCTGTTATAAATGAGTAACTTTCATTAAATATTATTGAACACCTTTTCCATGGCATCGTGAGAAGCTGCGTCTCGATCATTGAGTAAAGCCCGTTTATTTATACCCATCAAATCAAGATCCCTCATCACTAAATCTCTATCTTCTAATCTGAGTGGTATCTCAGTCAAGGTACCCTCAGCAAAAAAAATCATTTTGTTCCAATATGTATTTTTTAAATCACATTTATATATATTATGATCGGTATGTAAACGAGCAAACAATACCTGCTGCCTACGTATACGATAATTGCGCATTCAATTATAACCTATGAATTACACATTAGCCGGCTCCTTACAATACTCTTTCGATAATTGACCTTCATTTTTACCTTGAGAAACAGGGTCATCACGTTGCTGTAATCTAATAAATTCATCTTTAAATTTTTCGGTATTCAAGAGCCAAAGTGCAGGTTTTTTCTTGATTTGCATGGCACCCCGAATATGGAAAATATAAAGCAATATATGAAGATACAGACCAATCCAACAACAAAGTACTCAGTGAATGATGTTGTGCTAAAGCTTCAAATTGAACATTATGACCATACAAATCAACATACTTTGGTAGTCTTTCTGACATTTCTTCGATCTCTTTATATCGAACAATATCATGAGATATTAATGCATTCTCAAATTCATCCAATAACGCTCTAAGCATCAGCCCTTGAGCTCTCAAAGTCGCTCCTTTAAAGTTTTCATTCCTTGCAAGTGAAGGACTTAAATCTCTCCCCCATTCACGTTGACTCCTATATCCCTATAAAACTTTTTGATTTTCTAGTATCATACTATGAACTTTTTTATAGAATAAAGGCTCAGGCATAACATCATCCTTAGGCTTTGACTTTACTTCGGACTTTTTCTTTTGACAATATTTGTCTAGGTAATAACATATCAGTGTGGATTTACCTATCCCAACTTTACCTTCTATGAAAATTAATTGGATACGAGAAACATCTAAATTCCAAAAATATTTATCAAGAACCTCCTCATACTCATTCGGCTCACCAGGAGTCACTCTATCATCAGTATCCATTCGTACATTTATATACATATTTCGGTTAGGTATGCTCACTTCAGAATTCGAATCATCTTCGAGCACACTGAAAAACACCATGAGAATTTTGGCATTAAAGTAAAAAGTTAGATGCACCTTCAATGCTCAACAAACTCTATTGAGGTATACCTAACTTACATAAACTTGTATATCTATAAAGTTTATTTTAGATATACAAAATAAAAAAATCCCCCCTTTTTTTAAGAAACGGGGATTAAATCTAGTTCATTTTTTAACAATTAACTCTAGCAATATCCATCGTCTTCCGGAGTGTCGAATCCATCGTCGTAATCATCGGTGGCAGGAGTTGAATGAGGATCATCAAAGGGCGTACCAAACTCAGCATCCATGTCGGATTCGCCATAGACATCATCAGAATCCAGCAACTCATCATGATGAAGATCGCCTCCTTGTTCATCAACTGGGAACGTTATAGTCTTGGTGCTCAATGGGCGTTTCTTCTTGGGTAAATTCAGACACTCGTGCCTAATAGGCAAGGTTAGCCGGTTCGTTCATATCCACAGGTCCGGCTTGCTCATCATAATTCTTAGCATATGCTCGAGCAATTTGGAGTAGCATCATGATAAAAACGATATCGCATTCATATAGGCTGGTATGTCTTCTGCGTTAAATGCCATCTTGGTAGAAATGCGAGACAACAAATTGCCCAATATCCAGAATATCCACCATATATTTACTATAGCATCGCTTTCTTCTTTTCGGCGATGAGCAATCGTCCAAATTTCTTATATCACTTTAAAAGGATTGTATATATTGGTAATAGGCACAATATACCAACCCACGGCCCACCCCGGGGTGTACTCCATTTCCTCACCTGATAGAGCTCGTAAATTTTTATTGTTTCGATGTATCCAGGTCAGGAACACCACTATCGAGATTAAATATAGTAATATAAACCCCAAGCCAATAATCCCATCAACAATTTCAACTGGCACAAAGGCATCCCATAAATCGCCACTGGGATCCAATTGAGAATAGCCGTAATACTAAACCAATCCCCTAAATATCCCTAGGATATGTAAAATAAAAAGTAATCCAACTATTACACACAATGCTTTTGGTAAATCCGCGATTGGTTTCAGATTCATCAATGGCCTCCAAGGGTTATTTAATGTTCTACCCATAATACCGAAGAAGAGATACTTCTGTAACTGCTTTATACAAGTGTGTATGTTTTTCTATTTCTTCGATTGCCATAGTGTTGTTAACCCTGTAAGATACCCACCATAGACCACCTTAAAGGAATCCCATGAAAGAGAAGAAAAAGAAACGAAGTCGCTACCAGCCTAAGGGGCAAATAATCTTGCACGAGGACCGTGACATTATTGTGGTCGATAAAGCACCTGGCTTTTTGAGTATGGGTACCGATCGGGAAAAAGAGCGTACTGCGTATTATACACTCACAAACTATGTTCGCAAAGGCAACCCTAAATCCCGCGAACGCATATTTATCGTACATCGCCTCGACCGCGAAGTTTCTGGGATCTTGGTGTTCGCTCGAACCGAAGCTGCCAAGGTCAATCTACAGGAACAATGGCCCGATATTGAAAAGCACTATATAGCTTTGGTACATGGAAATCCCCCTGAAAATGAAGGGGTTTTCGAGTCTTATCTTATGGAGAACGGTGTCCATAGCGTAAAAGCCACCCCTGACCCCAATCGAGGAAAATTATCCAAAACTGCCTACAAGGTTCTTCAACAGTCCCACGGGGTCTCGCTCTTGGACATCAATCTTATAACAGGACGTAAGCACCAAATTCGTGTACACCTAGCCGACAATGAACTCCCCATTCTCGGCGACAAGAAATATGGAAAAGGACGCGACAATGAACGCCGCCTAGCCCTGCACGCGAAATCCATCAGCTTCAAGCATCCCTACAATGGAAAATCTTGTCACTTTGCGACCCGCGTGCCTCACCTATTTACTCGAATGTTTGAATAACCATTTTATTGTTCATTACCCTCATTAGTAGGTTCCCCGAATTTCAACATGCATGCGACTGAAATTTTCTTAATCATTATTATTGTAACGACCATCACAATACTATAGGTAAAATACATAAACGAATATATTCTGAGCAGCATAAGGTATTTTAACTACGTGTCGCCATTGGGCAATTCCAAGGTCAAAAAAACAACTCATAATACTACTTGCTATCCAAGTACCCCACCAGTATTTCACCTAATTGTAATTGCTGTTGCTATGGCGATGACTTACCAACCAAATTTCTTTCATAAGAAAATAGGGCTTATACAATTTCATTAAGGGAATGAAATTGCAACCGATCGCCGAACTAGCCCCATAATATATTCTACCGTCTTTCAAGGCTTGCAGCCCTTAGTTAGTATGGGACACCCATAGTAGGTACCATACGAAAGTTACTACAAATACAAGATGTCCCAAAACACTTGCACACATCAAAATCCAATACACGGGATTATAGAATCTTCCTTCCATAATGCTTAGGGAAATGAGAGTGTATTCAAAAGCTCCAAACAATACCATGGCAATAAAAAGACCTAGCGATGTATACATCATCCCCAGTAGTCTTCGGCTCAGCTTTGTGTACTTCACTCTATCCATGACATACTCCCAAGAATTTGCCTACCCTGAGACTACAGTACAAGATTAATCCGGCACATGTAATACTTCGAGGCCTTTTCCTTGGGCGATAAGGGAAACGTAGGTTTCGAGTTCTTCATTAATAGCGGGATCAGTGAGGTCAATGGTGGTTTTTCGTTCGCCAGCCATATAAGCTGCTGCACATAAGCGCACAATTTCCACTCCGTAATTCCAGTCAGCGAGTGAAGCTTTTTTTTGTAGAATACAGTCACGCACTTCTTCCATTTCATCGGCGTAGCCATACAAATCCGCTTCATTGGGTTCAACGACGAGCAAGCCACGTGAAGCTGTTGATTTTTCCAATGCTGTTTCGGCATCCGCTACGGCATCCGCTGCTACATCACCAATAAATACATTCATTGGCGACTTTAAGGAGTCAACTTCGAAGGCATAGCCCGGTCCCATACCGTCCATGAAGATGCGAAGACCTTGCTTATCAAACATCCATGAGTTCGTGAATTGCGCTTTGGCATGTTGTCCCGTTTCAGGATTACGAAAAGTTATTACACCAGTGGCGAAATCTTCGGCTGGAGTCTTGGCATAGTCCACGCCCATACGATCTTTTAAATCTTTACGCCACTTGGGCAGGCCCCATTTTAGCAATGCCAACTCACAGCTTACAGAGATGGGTTCTAAAAAGTTTAACGGTTTGCCCAACGGTGTTAAAGCGTACCAAGCCACCGCGATACTGTGGCACCCCATGTCGGACAATACCCCTCCGCCTTGTTGTACAGGATCCCAGAACCAGGGTTCGTGGGGGCCAGCATGCTCTTCAGCTGAACGGACGATAGCTAATGGCCCCATTGCTTCTTGCTGAGGAGCCAGCTGCTTGCGCTGAATTGTAATGGGTTTCATAAATAGTTGGTTTTCAAAATAGAATGTTTTTAGATCAACTTCGTCGGCTAAGGCAACCAAGCGTCGAGCCCCATCAACAGTTCGCGCTAAAGGCTTTTCGCATACAACGCCTTTTAAGTTTGCACCGTTCTTCTGTGCATTCACAACAGCTTGTACATGTTCTTCTCGCAGATAATTTGGCGCAAAAATACACACAACATCGCAAACTTCACATAAAGCTTCGACACTCTCATATCGTTCACATGGCCCAAGACCTAATGCATTGACTTCATCGACTAAGGCCTGTGCACGATTGGGTGAAACAATCCCAACCAAGTCGATACCGCGCACTTGTTTTAATGCTTGTACTTGAAATTGGGCAATAAATCCTGCCCCGACAAATCCCATTTTTACACGGCTCATGGCCTTGTTCTCCTTTTATTGATTCTATTGTCGGCGTTGTTCGCGAATATCGCGGCGAAACTTCGCCACAGCGGCGTTGTGTTCTTTTAAAGCACTACTAAATGTATGTGTATTGCCATCGGCATTGCTTACAAAGAAAATATAATCGACATCAGCAGGATTGAGTGCGGCTTCTATACTTTTCACGCCGGGGTTCGATATCGGGCCAGGTGGTAACCCACGGTGCTTATAGGTATTGTAAGGCGAATCGACTTCTTTATCTTCATTCAATAATCGCTGTCCGTATTTACCTAGACTGTATTGTAACGTTGAGTCCATCTCAAGACGCATATTTTTCTTTAAGCGATTGTGAACAACGGCAGATACCAGCGCACGCTCATCGTCGAGTCGTGCCTCTTCCTCTATGAGGGAAGCAATGGTTAACACCTCGAGGGGATTTAAGGATACTTTATCTGGGTACTTGGCCATTAAGGCAGAATAGTCTTGCTGGAATTGCTCGACCATACGCTGCACCACTTCTTCCTCGCTAGGTTCGCCCGAAAAGAAGTAGGTATTGGGCATAAGGAATCCTTCAATGGTAGGGGCATCAACCCCAAAAAATTCTTGAGCATTTATGCTCTGCACAGCGGCTAGAAATTCTTCTGGATTGGGCCGCTTATCGGCCATTTGAACTAGGCTCAAGCCTTCAGGAATGGTTACCTTGCTGGTTTCTTGCATGATGGTCTTGGGCTGACCCGAGCGTAGACGCGCTAACAATTGAAGAGCTGATTCGCCTTTGGGCAATTCGAATTCGCCATGTTTAATAGTGTCATTCGAGGGCTCCAAACGCATTGCTATGCGAAAGAACACTTCGTATTCCAGGAAACCTTTTTCTGCAAGAAGTTTCCCTACTTCATTGCCGCTTGCTCCTTCGGGAACTTCAAAGGATACAACTTCTCCGCCGGTACGGGGTTGAGTAATATGGTCATAGAGCACATAACCACTGACTGCCGCCACCATTGCGATAATGAAGAGCATAAAAAAGAGAAACAGGAAAATTTTTACCCACCAAGGCATGCGCTTCTTTTTGGGTGGGGTAGGCTCTGCACTTAAATCCCCGATATCGTACAAGTTCTCAGTCATGCATAATCAGCCTTCGCGTTTGCGAATATTGGATTGGCGATCCATATACAGTTGAAGGATTTGCTGAGCTGAAACGGTATCAATAACTTTTTTCCGTTTCTTTGCATTCATGTTGCTAGCCATTAAAGTTCGATGGGCAGCTTGTGTGCTAAAGCGTTCATCCTGAGTAACGACATCTACGTCAGTCACGGCTTTAATTTCATCGATAAAGGCGAGTACTTTTTCAGCTTGCGGCCCAACTTCACCGTTTTGGTCCAAAGGCAAACCTGCTACGATCAAAACTGCTTGTACATCGTCCACATGCTTTTTAACAGCGAGCGCATCGGCTTTGGGATCGGACATTTGAATGGTGTCTAAGGTGGAGGCGAACATACCGAGCTCATCGCTTGCTGCGACACCTGTCCGGGCTTCCCCTATATCCAAGCCAATCATGCGACCATTCATCATCTAAAACTCCTGTCTTAGGAAATGCTAGTAGGAATAGTCAACCCATAGCATGTTGAGGTCTTCGCATTCTCTGTTTCACGAATCATTTCTTCAGCTTTTAATTCAATCCGTGCACGTTCGATGGTTTCCCTGTAATCATGCTCATGGCTCAATGGCTTCCATCCGAATCCATCCAACATAGCACTGGCACCCCACTTAAAGGCTAATTCACGATCGAAATCACGTTGTTGGATTTCTAACTTTTTGGGCGATAACGGTTTTGAATTTTTTGCGACATTCATATAGCCAACCCAGTTTATTTTTTAATTGGTCTCAATACGACGTTACGATAGCTTACCCCACTATGGTCTCCCTGCAAATACAGTGGGCCGGGCTTAAACTCATTCGAAGTCATTGCCCCCCCAGTACACCCCAAGAGGGGTTCATTATCGATTATAGTCGTCCCATTAAGAATCACCGTTATATGGCGATCCATTAAAGTAATATCGACTGTTTGCCACTCATCTGCCGGTTTCTCTACTGCTTTAGATGGAGTGATACGGCTGTAGACTGCGCCCATATGATGCGAATCCGCAGGCTCTCCATAACTATCTTCAACCTGCACTTCATAAATTCCACGCAAGTATATACCACTATTCCCATCTTTAGGCACATTGGCTTCCAATGTTAAGTTAAAATCTTCAAACTCATCAACGGTACGCAAATTGGCATAGCGAATATGTTTGCCCTCAGGCTGCACAGGATTATTGGTCAGTACGCCATTGTTCACTGACCATCCATTAGGTTTGTCTTCCATCAACGTCCACCCATCAAGACTATTCTTTTTCAGCAAGGTAATGGGTTTGCCAAACTTAGCTTTCGAGAGGTCTGGAGCTTTGGGTAGATCTTTAATTCGATTCCCACTAAACTCTTCAACATTGACCCCTTTACCATTGCGATACGGATTGTAATAGGTAATGTGAATTTCATCTCCCTTTACCCGTGCTTTTAGTGTTTCGGTAAATGTATGTGTTTTGACCACTTCACCTTTCACCTTACGATTCTGAGTACGAACTCGAGTAACGACTAAGTTTCCATCTTCATCGATATAGGTACTGGATGTTGGAACTACACTACCGCCCCCCCAGAGAATGGATGAATCGTAGTATCCTTTTTCTTTTGAGACACTTAGCCACCCTGCACGGCCGCCCGGTATTGTTAACGCCCAACGACCCTCAAAATCATCTATTGGGGCAGCTTGGACAGTCCCTTCAAATGAACTTGCTATAGCTATTACCAATAGACTTATTTGCATCGCTAAAAACTTCATATCTTACCTCGCATTACATAAATGTATAATTTTGTGGAACAATGTGGACGGTCTGTATTGTATCGACTTTTTTTGTTGTAATCCAATAAACTGTAAAATATTACAAACTATGTATTTAAAGAGCATGTTATACTATAAAAAAATCCATCCAAATCAATGTTTGAGGGCTTTTTGACACGTATTTTTACTCTACTACTTAATGCAGTGCATCCTTGCCATACTCACCGGTACGAATACGAAGGACATCATCCACGGTCGATACGAAGATTTTCCCAGCACCAACATCCTCAGTTTTAGCAGCATTGCTGATAGCTTCTACTACTTTTTCAACTAACAGGTCATCAACGACAACCTCTAATTTAGTCTTTGTCAAAAATTCAGGTACAAACTCGGCACCGCGGTAAATCTCCACACGGCCTTTTTGTCTTCCGAAACCACGCACTTCTGTGATGGTCATACCTTTCACCCCAACTTCTAACAGGGCATCTTTAACATCGTCTAATTTAAAGGTCTTAATAATTGCTTCAACTTTTTTCATGGTTGTATCTCCTGCATAGGTCTCAGTGTAGAAACCTATTTGGTATATTGGAGTAAGTAACCAGTTTCTTCGTGTTCAGAAAGATCCAACCCTTATCCTTCGGCTTCTTTCGAAACTCGTAGGCCGATTTTTACATCAATCACTTTTAAAATCACAAATGAAAGTATACCGCTATACAGAAAAGTGAAAATCACACTATACGATTGTGCCAATACTTGGCTAACCATGGTGTGTTCACCATCAAATACTGCTCCACCTAAGCTAGGCGCACAGAACACACCAATCAATACTGCACCAACAATAACACCAATGCCATGAACACCGAAAGGATCGAGGGAATCATCCCAACCAGCCATTTTCTTTAATGTCGTCGCACCTAAGAAACACACGATTCCAGAGATAACCCCCATCATAATAGCTCCGGGTACACCGGCTGTACCTGATGCAGGGGTAATGGCTATCAATCCAGCCACAGCACCCGTTGCGGCACCAAGAAAACTGGGTTTACCGTGCTCCATTCATTCGATAGCTATCCATATCAATGTGGCTGCTGCAGCGGATAATTGCGTTACAAGCATGGCCATCCCGGCTGTACCGTCGGCAGCAAGGTCACTACCGGCGTTAAATCCAAACCAACCAACCCAAAGCATGCTGGTAGCGGTCACTGTCATGGTCAAGTTGTGTGGAGGCATGGGTTTATCAGGATAGCCTTTACGTTTATCGACCAACATACACGCTACCAATTTAGCAATACCCACATTGATGTGAACTACAGTACCGCCAGCGAAATCCAACACACCCCAACGAACGAACAATGCACCTTCACCCGACCAGGCCATGTGACAAATCGGTGCATATACAACCAATAACCAAATGCTAGTAAAAATTAATATCACAGAAAATTTCATACGGTCAGCAAATGCATCACATATTAAAGCAGGGGTGATGATAAAAAAGGTCATTTGGGACATAATGAAAATTGCTTCTGGAATCGTTCCACTTATGCTATCCACTGTAAGATGATTCAAGAAGGCATAATCCAGCCCTCCCACGAATGCGCCCAAACTTAAACCTACGGAGGTCTGGGATTCCAAGGTACTGAAGGCCAATTAAAAACCAACGACACGCCATAAGATTGATGCCAACGCTGTAATGGTAAAGCATTGCATAAGAACTGAAAGTACATTCTTAGAGCGCACCAAGCCTGCATAAAAGAGTGATAACCCAGGGATGGTCATAAAGAGCACCAACGCAGAAGCCACAATCATCCATGCAATGTCACCAGTATCCAATGCATCTTGCGCTTGTGGCAGGGTTGAAAAACCTAGCAGGCCAAGCATCATGACTGATATGGCCCATTTGGGTTATTTGAGTGCGCTCCACATGCGTGAGGAAACGCTTTTATGTACCAATTTTGTTTTCACGTCGAAATCTCCGTCCAGTTAAATTCAGCTTCACCAAACAAAAAATACATAAATGTAATATAATATAGTTCGAATTGACACAAATGTAATTTTTTAAGCAACTCATTTACCCTAAAAGCATTGTACAATGCCATACCTACTTACTGCGTTTGATACTTCTTTGCTTGCCTATTCAGTACGCAACCGAGCCTACCTAAAGCATTTATTGTGCAAAATTTTCAGTGCTCCCCATTCCCCATTTGTTTGACAATGATAGGCCAGTATGATATATTTTCACGAATTTGACAGATCAGTGGGAGAGCTATCTCTAGTCGTCAACGGTGATTCAAATTGAGTAGCTGGATGATATCCATGCACGAAAAATACATACAGCTAATTCTGGCCTGCAAGGGCTGTGGTTCAATCTAAGGGCGCTTTTGCCTGGCGAGCAGGAGCAGTGAGAAACGTTGGCATATTCAAACGATGACACAAAGAACCAAGTCAAAAATGCAACAGATATCGTCGAACTCATCGGGAATTATATAGAACTAAAACCAGCTGGGCATGCACGCCACAAAGCCTTATGCCCTTTTCATCAAGAAAAAACCCCCTCCTTTACCGTTAATCAGGATAAGCAATCTTTCTTTTGTTTTGGATGCGAAAAAGGTGGGGATGTATTTACGTTTCTTCAAGAAATTGATGGGTTAAATTTTAGAGAAGCATTACAAACTCTCGCTGACAAAGCGGGTATTCGTTTACCTGAATACAAGGGAAATAGCGGAAAAGATAATCAACGTAAGCAACTGCTGGATTTAGGCAAATTTGCTTCTCGTTTATATACCTCCTTATTAAAGGAGAAACCGCAGAGAAATATCGGGCAGCACTATTTAGCGACTCGCCACCTCTCTGCACAAACAATTGAATCTTTTGGACTCGGCTATGTGCCCGAAGCATGGGGTACTCTGTGCGATGCTGCTCGAAAACAAGGCTTTATAGACAACGTGCTTGAAGCTTCAGGTATGGCAAAGCGGGGCGATCGGGGTAATTTATATGACCTCTTCCGCAACCGTCTCATTGTCCCCATCCGTGATGCTTCTGGAAACTATGTAGCCTTTGGCGGGAGGGCATTGGGTGACGAACCGGCTAAATACATTAACTCTCCCGAGAGCGCAGTGTATAAAAAAAGCAATGTTCTCTATGGCCTCTATGAAGCACGAAACGCCTTGCGTGAAAAGAAAAGTGCTTTTCTGGTTGAAGGCTATTTTGATGCCCTACGCTTATTCGACTCGGGTATTGAGAATGTGGTTGCGACTTGCGGTACCGCGCTCACCCCTGCTCAAGCGAAGCTGATTAAACGCTATGCCGGTGAAGTCGTCGTGGTATATGACGGCGACACCGCAGGTATACGTGCGGCTTTACGCAGTGTAGGTATTTTAACAGCTGCCGGACTCAGTGTACGCGCCATGATTTTGCCTGATGGGCAAGACCCCGATGATTACATTCTCAAAGCCGGGGCAGAGATTTTTATGGAAATGGCCAAGAACGCACCAGGGTTTGTTCCTTTTTATGCACGTACCAACGAAGAACGCTGCCACACCATCGAAGGACGCACTCAAGTCGCTAATGAACTTTTTGAGATCGTGCGCGATATTGACGACCCAATTCGACAAGATGAGTATATAAAGCTCATTGCCCGGGAATTGCGCTTGGATGAACATCGATGCCGTGAACAATATCGACGAGGTGGAAAGCCGCAACCAAGTCATAAACCACAGCAACATGAAGAATTCGAGTCCGTAGTCAAAATCAATGATTATGACCGTGATTTTTTAGCGGCTTTATGCCAACATCCCGAATGGATGAACGAAGTACGCGAAAAATTATCGGGCCTAAAATTGCCGAATACGCCGTTGTGCCAGGTACTTGCCGCCTTGCTTCAGGGGCAAGAAGCTGATACCTTAACCAATCGGGCTAGTCAGCAATTATATTATGCTGCACAGAATGCTGAGAAGACATGGAAAGATGATGGGAAGGATTTAGTTGACCGTCGCATCATGGCATTTAAGCAAGAATATTTGAAGAGACAAAGTGAGAAACTGGAACAAGAGTTACACCAGACTCAAGATAAAGAAAAACAAAATGAACTATTTAAAGCTATAGTAGACCTTAAGCGGAAAATAGAAGACAACACATTATAAATTGTACAGTAAGTTTTTTTACCAACTTTAAGCATTAGAGGAACACTATGCCGGCGAAAAAAACAGCAGCCAAGAAAAAAGCAGCGACAAAGCCTAAGGCTAAAAAAGCCGTAGTCAAAAAGAAAGCGGTGGCCAAAAAAGCTAAGCCAAAAGCTAAGCCAAAAGCTAAGCCAAAAGCTAAGCCAAAAGCTAAGCCAAAAGCTAAGCCAAAAGCTAAGCCAAAAGCTAAGCCAAAAGCTAAGC